>JAEEGL010460231.1_pt1 | contig 32129 bp, 27 predicted proteins | sample 9134231 | NCBI WGS metagenome assembly JAEEGL01 (sample SAMN16246548, study PRJNA631951) | gut metagenome | biome: gut microbiome; feature: rumen; material: fiber-attached | host: Bos | place: Iran: Karaj | collected 2018-10 | reverse complement strand
TCACCTAAATAAGCTTCAGCAGTCTTCTTTAAGTTTTGTAAAATCATAGCTGAAATTTCTTGTGGAGTATACTTCTTACCATTTACATCTACCTTGTAAGAAGAATCACCCATATGACGCTTAATTGATGAAACTGTATTAGGGTTAGTGATTGCTTGACGCTTTGCTACATCACCAACTTGGATTTCATCACCCTTAAATGCTACTACAGATGGAGTAGTTCTTGAACCTTCTGGGTTAGCAATAACCTTAGATTCGCCAGCTTCCATTACACATACACATGAATTTGTTGTACCTAAATCGATACCAATAACTTTATTTGACATAATTACATTACCTCTTCTTTATTATTTTCTTCAACTTGTTTTTTCTTTCCTACAACAACCATTGCAGGTCTTAAAACTCTATCCTTGTACATATAGCCTTCTTGCATAACCTTTAAAACTTTGTTATCTTCTTCAGATTCTTCGATTTCAACAGCTTGCATTGTCTTAGGATCAAATTCCTTACCTAAAGATTCGATATGAGCTAAACCTTCAGATTTTAATATATCTAATAATTGGTTAGCAATCATTTGGAATCCGATTTGGTAATTTTTAACCTCAGGATTTTCACTTGGCATATTTACAATCTTAATAAGCATATCAATTGGATTGATTAATTCACCAACAACCTTTTGAGATGCATACTTTCTATCTTTAATAGCTTGTTCATTAATTCTACGCTTAGTGTTTTCCATTTCAGCGTATACCTTTAAATACTCATTTTTAAGCTCAGCATAATCAGCTTCAAGCTTAGCTATTTTTTCTTTATCTTTATTTTTCTTTTCTTTCTTACTTTCTTCTTTGTGTTCCTCAGAAGCTTTAGTTTCTTCTTTTGCTTCTTGAGCTTCTTCTTTTACTTCTTCTTTAACTTCTTTTTTATTCTCTTCCAAAATATCCACACCTACTTTTTATCCAATTTATCCATACTTTTAGCTACATACTCTAAAAGAGGAATAACGCCACGATAATTCATTCTCTTTGGACCTACAAGTATAATAGTACCGTATTCTCCATCACCAATGAAATATGGCATTGATACAATTGAACATTCCTCAAGACCCTTACATAGGTTTTCAGTACCGATGTGAATCTTAATACCAACCTCTTGAGAATTAAATCTTCTTACTGAATCATCATCTACTGCCTTAATAATATTTTGCATTACCTGATAATCCTGTAACTCAGGCTGATTGAATAATCTTGATAAGCCTGAATCATAAGTTTGGATATTTAAGAATCTTGAAAAGCCTTTAATCATGAAATTTAAGATATCATCTCTAAAGTCAACCATTTGTCTAATTCTAGGCTTTGCGGCTTCCTTAGATAAAATATCTCTTATTTCAGAGATTGAATGCTCATACATTGCGTTATCAAACATTTGAATGATTCTTAATAAGTCATCCATGTTATAACCATTAGGAATTGAAATCTTTTGAGATTGTACAGCTCCGTTATTTGTAACAATTAATAACACTGCTTCATTGTTAGAAAGAGGAACAATTTCCATCTTCATAACATTTGCATAATCATTGCTTGATAAATTAATTGCTGCATAATAACCAGTTAATTCACTTAAAAAATCTGTAATCTTCTTTAAGGCTTCTTCCTTAGTTAAATGCTCATTATCTAGAATTTCATCAATATATTCGAAATACTTAGATACCTCATCATCTCTCGTGAATAAGTGATCAATATAATATCTATATCCTATTTCTGATGGAATTCTACCAGATGAAGTGTGAGTCTTTTCAAGATAGCCATCTTCTTCTAGACTCTGCATATCATATCTAATTGTTGCTGAAGAATAATCTAAGAATGGCTTTCCTGTTAATACCTTAGAACCAACTGGCTCGTTAGATGATACATATTCTTCAATTATTGCTTTCAAAATCAGCTTCTGTCGATCTGATAACATATTATCACCTCTTTGCACTCTTCTTTCCCGAATGCAAATATATTATAAAACAATACTTTGGCACTGTCAACAATTTAGTGCTAAAAACATACAAAAAGAAAAAATGTAGCAGTTTTTATCTGCTACATTATTACTATATCTTTACCACTACTTTTTCCTATATATAGTTTTTCATCTGCAATATCTATCCATCTATCAGCTGATTGATAATTTTTATATTCTGCAACACCCATTGTTACAGTAATAGGAATTTTTGTTCCATCAAAAATAAATTCATGACTTTCAATTTCTTTTCTTATTTGATCAAAATGCTTCTTTATAGTTTTTTCATCACCAACCTGGTGAGAAAGTATAATGAATTCTTCTCCACCATATCTACAGAAAAAATCATCACCTATATTATCACTTACTACCTTAGATATTCTTTTTAAAATATAATCACCACAAATATGACCATATTGATCATTAACCTTTTTAAAATCATCTATATCAAAGATTGCAAGATAATAATCAGTTTTATCCTTTAATCCTTCATAAAAATGATATAGGGCATGCCTATTATTAATTTGAGTTAACTGATCAAGTCTTGATTCTTTAATTATTCTATTTTCAAGGCTTACAGCATATGATGTAAATGTTCTTAAATAAGCACATATAAACATAAATACAACCGCACCATGTAAGGCAAATAAGGTAACATTAGCCCATTTTGGTTGAGGATAAGGTGTTTCATTAAATGAACAAACAAAATGTAAAATCAAATACATAAACATTGAAAAGATTGTCCATATAACAGCTCTTTTGTTTTCTCTTCTTTCTTTAGAAAAATAAACTGAATAAAAGGCAATTACACATAAACCAATTATACATAAATGAAAGCCAGGTTCAAAGCCACATAAAATCGTTGCCACAGTCATATAGGCCATAATTTCTCCACCACATCCATTGGCAAAGGCTTTAAATTTACCATACTTTATTAATAAAAAGAACGACAGATAAATAGCTATACTTCCAATATTTATATAAGCTAACACATATGTTTTAGTAATCAAGAAAAATATAAGATAAAACACATGCGTAAATAAATAAAATTCGTAATGATGGAAGTTTTAATAATTACCTTGTCCTGAGTTTGTTTTTCTTCTAAACTTTGCATAGAATCACCACCGAATACATATATATAGATTATAATTTAATTTTTAAAAATAATCAATTTTTGCATAATAAAAATAAAAAAAGCGTGTAAAACACGCTAATTTCTATAATAGAGTAATATTATTATTTTTTAATAATTCAATGTCCTCATCTGTCCAAACTGAAGCTTGAACCTCACCGATATGAGCCTTTCTTAAGAAAAACATACATAATCTTGATTGACCAATACCGCCACCAATAGTTAAAGGAAGCTTTCCAGAAATTACATCCTTAACATATGGATTTTCAAATTTATATTCTTCATGATGCTCAATAATTTGAGATTTAATTGAATCAGCATCAACTCTAATACCCATTGATGAAATTTCAAAAGGAATATCTAATACATCATAATATAATAGGATATCACCATTAAATTTCCAATCATCATAGTCAGCGGCTCTTCCATCATGTGGCTTTCCATTAGATAATTTATTACCAATATTCATTAAGAATACGGCCTTTTTCTCCTTACAAATTAAATATTCTCTTTCGCTTGGAGTTTTATCAGGATACATCTTTAATAATTCTTCAGATGTAATAAAGAAAATATCCTTTGGAAGCTCAATATATAGCTTAGGGAATTTTTGATAAATCTTATTTTCTAATTCTCTAATACAAGAATAAATATCAATTACTGTGCTCTTTAAAAATTCAACATTTCTATCTTCCTTAGAGATAATCTTTTCCCAGTCCCATTGATCTACATAAGCAGAATGCATTGTATCTAAGTCTTCATCACGTCTTATAGCATTCATATCTGTATATAAGCCAGTATGGTTAACAAAGCCATAACGAGCTAATGCGTTTCTTTTCCATTTTGCTAAAGATTGAACAATTTCAACTTCCTCTTTAACATTATTAATATCAAAGCTTACTCTTCTTTCCCATCCACATAGATTATCATTTAATCCTGTTGAAGGAAATACAAATAAAGGTGCTGATACTCTCGTTAAATGTAGCTTTTCAGCTAATAATCTTTCAAAAGTATCCTTAACATACTTTATAGCAATTTCAGTTTCTAATAAATTTAATTTCGGTTCATAGTTTTTTGGTATAATTAGTCGCTTCATGAGAACCCTCTCCTCATTTTTAAAATATAGACCCATTTTATCACGTTTTATTTTATAAAAAAAGTATTTTAGAATATATAATTCATAAAATTTATAATTTTTACAAATTATTCATTCATATATGGGTTATAACTTATTTCTTCTTCAATTGTAGTTATTTCTCCATGGCCTGGATATACAGTGATATAGCCTGGAAGCTTTTTTAATTTATTTAATGATTTAACCATTTTACTATAGTCTCCATTTGGAAAATCAGTTCTTCCTATACTTCCATTAAATAATGTATCACCACTAAATAAATATTTATCATCCATTAAAAAGCAAATAGAGCCTTCTGTGTGTCCTGGTGTTTCAATAACCTTAAATTTAAATCCTAATAAATCTATAACATCATTTTCCTTAACGCATCTAACATCAAGCATTCCTTCACTATATGGATTAGTACGTCCTATCATATCATATAGTGATTCATGAGTATCATAGAATTGATGTAGCTCAGTTTCACATAAATAAATAGGTAAATCTAAAAAATAGCTAATACCATCTATATGATCTAAATGACCATGAGTTATTAGAATAGCTTTAGGAATATACTTTCCTTTAATATATTCTGAAACCTTTTTATAGCTTAGACCTGGATCAATAATAATACATTCATTTTTATCATTTGAAATAATATAACTATTTGTAAAGAAAGACCCAGTTGTAAATTTCTCAATCATAATAGTATCCTTTCTTATTATATATAGATAAAGCTTTTAATAAATTTTACTATATAAAAAGAAAAAAAGCCATAACTGGCTTTATATCTTTTAAGAATAAAATTACTTCTTTTCTTTATGCTCTGTATGCTTACGGCAATGAGGACAATACTTTTTGATCTCCATTCTTTCAGGAGTTGTCTTCTTATTCTTGTCTGTGTAGTAATTTTCATTCTTACATTCAGAACAAATTAATTTTACTAAGTCACGCATGTTTATATCCCTCCAGACTTGAAGATAGTTCCTAACGTATTATATCAAATAAAAAATGGGAATGCAATATAAATTTTTTAGAATTTATTTTTTAATAAAATAAGTGTATAATAACTTCGGTGATAATATGTTATTAAGAGAAAAAACTAGAGTAGTTAAGGTAGGTAATCGCCTATTAGGTGGAAACAACCCAATCTTAATTCAAAGTATGTGTAATACCAAAACAAAGGATGTTGAGGCAACAGTTAAGCAAATCAATGAGCTTGAAGCCTTAGGCTGCGATATCATTAGAGTTGCAGTATTAGATAAGGAAGATGCTTATTCTATTTCTAAAATAAAAGCTAAAATTAATATTCCTTTAGTTGCTGATATTCATTTTGACCCTGAATTAGCTTTAATTGCTATTAAAGAGGGTGTAGATAAAATTAGACTTAATCCAGGAAACATTTCTGATAAGGAAAAGATTAAAGAAATTGTTTTAGAATGTAAAAAAAGAAATATTCCAATTAGAATTGGTGTAAATTCAGGTTCACTACCTAAGGATTTAGCTTTAAAGCCTGAATCATTCATTGAGGCAGCAAAGCGTCATGTAGAAATTTTAGAAGCCTTAGATTTCCATGACATTGTAATATCTTTAAAGGCATCTAATGTAGATTTATGCCATGAGGTATATAAGCTTGCCGCCAAAACCTTCCCATATCCACTTCATGTTGGTGTAACTGAAGCAGGTACTGTATTTAAAGGATTAATTGCTTCTTCTATTGGCCTTTCTAAGATTTTAGAGGATGGAATCGGAAATACAATTAGAGTTTCTTTAACAGATGATCCTAAATATGAAATTTGGGCAGCTAAAGAAATTTTAAATGAATGCCATTTAAAGGATAATGTTCCTACATTAACATCTTGTCCTACATGTGGTAGAACTCAAGTAGATTTAATTCCAATTGCTAAAGCAGTTGAGGAATACCTACAAACTGTTCATAAAAAGATTCATGTTGCTGTAATGGGCTGTATCGTAAATGGTCCTGGTGAGGCTAAGGAAGCTGATATCGGTATTGCAGGTGGTAAAGGAAAGGTTGTTATATTTAAAAAAGGCGTTCCTTTTAAAACTGTAGATGAAAAAGATGCAATAGCTGAATTAAAAAAGGAGATTGACTTATTCTAGTCAATCTCCTAATTTTTTTATTTTAACATATCATTTTGTTTTTCATCATAATATAATCTTAAGCCTATGCATCTTGCAAGATTTGAAATTACATCAATATCCTGAAGTTGCCATACTCTATTGATATTACACATATCGCATCTAACATAGCCGTAATTCTTGTCAAATGCTTGAATTCTTGCGATAACAAATGAATTAATGTTTTGTTCAACTAAATTATAGAATAATGATTCAGATAATGATTTAGTAACATTTCTTTGTGATGCATATAAAATACCATGCGCACCTGCAGCTTGGTTTAAATACGCAATAGGAATGTGTGCGAATTCCTTTACCGTAGATAAATTGTGAACCACACTGAAAAACATTGAAGTTTTTCCTTCAACACAAATATGCTCTACATTTAAAACACTCATCAAATATTTTATAGCATTTTGAATACAAGTTTTTGAATCATACTTTGTATTAAAAACAGTGTTAAAAATTTGTTCATTTATTTCTACATAAGCCTTATCTACTAATCTTGATTTATTAACATCAATTTTAGCATGCTTTTCAGGAAGATAAATAATGAAGCAGTTTCTTCCCTTCATCTTTCCTCTATATAAGGCCTTGTCTGCTTTTTCAAACAAATCATCGAATTGAACACCATCTAATGGATGGCGTACCAATCCACTTGTAAAAGTTAAATTCTCTTTAATTGGGAATTCAACATCTCTTCTTATTTGTACATTTAATACGTGTGAACTCTTCCATACCTCATCATATTCTGATACATTTTCAATAACATACATAAATTCGTCGCCACCAAAACGACCAACAACGGCATTTTCTCCTAAAATGTCTGATAGTGATTTAGCAAAGATTTCTAAAACTCTATCACCTGTTAGGTGGCCATACGTATCATTAATGCTCTTGAAATTATCAATGTCAACTAAGCTAAATACGAAATTAGTTCCCTGCTTAATTAAGTATTCAACATATGAAAAGAAAATTCCTCGATTCAATACATGAGTTAAGCCATCAAATGCATATTCAAGGTTTTGGGTTTTGAAAAATTCATGCTTCGCGATTGTTTCCATGTTCATAAAAAGCACCTCTTTTCATATTTAATACCGCATTTTGTAATTTAATTATATACTAAATTTTATTTTTTTGTCAATTTTATAGGCATAGCTTCATAAGCATGTTTTTGATAACCTTACACAATACTATCATTTGTGCATTATTCTTAACAATGATATCCTTTTGGTTTTTATTGCCTACCTCTATATTTATTTTAACCTTATCTTCATTCTTAGTAAAGGCATTAGCCATAGCTTGTTTTGAGAAATGGACACTTTCACAAGCAAAGTTATAAAGTTTATCAAAGCCCTTATATTCCTTTGCGACATTCTTTTTTAAATATCCATCACTCATATTTTGTTCAGTTTCAGGATCTACTATTATATCTGATACTCTTTCTCCATTATTAACCATTTCAACATAGCGAGAAAGACCAATTTCTTTAGCTGCTTCAATAGCTAAGCAATTATCACATAATAATCTTAATAAAGATATTTGAATTGTTATATTATATTTTTTTAAAGCATATTTAGCTGTATCTATAATATCAATTGCTTTTTTAATAATCATTGCTGAAAAAGCAACCTCAACCTTAGTTACTGATTTATGTACACTAAATATATATTTCATTAATGCAACTAGCTCATCTGATGCATTATTTAATTTTTCTAATTCTTCTGTCATATTTTCACCTATATTATTTCTTAAGTTGATTTTAACAAAAATAAGGAAAGAAAAAAAGTGCGTGTGCACTTTTTATAAATCTTTTAATTCAAGTTTTAAGCTATCAAGCTTCGTTGCTATATAATTAGCTATAACTTGTAAAATATCTTTATGTAATGATTGCCAAATACGACCTCTATCATTATTATTTACATCAGCTCTTAAATAGCCATATAGATGATCATTAATCTTTATTCTTACATAGCATATTGAATAAATACCATCATTAAATAATCTATATAAGAATTTAGATGCCTTATCATCCTCACTAATTTTATTTTTAGATAAAACTGCATTATTTCCAATAAAGCTACTCTTCATTTCCTCATAAGGAATAGCATAAAAAGGTGTATCCTTACATAAATTATGTCTTGCTTCAAAATAAATATTCTTATCATCCTGGATACATAAATGATCTATCATAAAATAATCAATGAAATAATCAAATACTTCTTTAATATCTTCTTTTAAATTTTTACCTTCTACAATCTTTTTATATACTAAATTATGTAAATAGGTTGATGAGACAACCTTATCTCTTTCAGTTTTTAAATCGATATTAGCATGTTTTTCAGGAAGGTAGATAATAAAGCAGTTTCTCCCCTTCATCTTTCCTCTATATAATGCCTTATCTGAAAGCTCAATAATACCATCGATATCATTTGCATTTAAAGGATATCTTGCACAGCCTAATGTTAAGGTAATACCTGCATCCTTAATTTTTGAATTTTCTAATTGTTTAGGAATATTTAAAATATCAAAGCATATTTTCCATGTTTGATCATAATCAAAATCTCCTGGGAAAACAATTATAAATTCATCTCCACCATATCTTGCTATAGTACCAATAGGCTTAACATAATCCTTTAACACTTTAGCAAATTCAACTAAAACATCATCACCAAATTGATGACCATAATTATCATTTAAATTCTTAAAATTATCTATATCTAAAAAACAAAATAAAAATGGAGTTTTTTGACGTGTTAATTCTATCGCATATTCAGTTAAAACAGTTCTATCATAAAGCTTAGTTAGAGGATCTAATCTATCTAATTTATCTTCAAAAAAATCCTTTTTCATATATAAAACCTCTTTTTTTAATAATCGAATCTATCTAATTTGATTTTACTATAAATCTTATAAAAAATCAAAAAAAGAAGCAGAAAAATTTCTACTTCTTTTTGTGTTTTTATTCTTTTGCAAATGAAATTAAATAAATAATTAATCTTAAAAGCTCTAGATAAATATATACTAAGCTTACCATTAAGCCTAATGATACACTCCATTCAGCATTTTTAGAGCATCCGCTATCAACAACAACTTGTGCTTCCTTGAAATTTAATAATAAACAGAAAATTCCATATGCTAAATATAATAATTCAATAAATATCATTAATCCTAAATAAGTTCTTACATCTGTAATATAAAAAGATGCAACGATTGTTATTATCATAATAGGAATAAATGATAATAGGAATGCAAACATAAAGCTTCTAAATTTTGTACCAACTCTAATAACACCAGTTGCAAACAAAATTAGCATCGTAGCAAATACAATCAATGTTCCAACTAAGGCAATAGCTACTACACCTTTAACATATAAATCAGCAATTAAAGATACAGCACCAATTACTAAACCTTCAGATAAAGCGTAGATGATACTTGCATATTTGGCGGCTTTTTCACTTGTTCTTCCAACAATAACTGCTATAAAGCCAACAATTAATGAAACAATTAAAACTACGCTAAATGAAGTTAAATTACCATTAAGAATTATAGCTGGCAAGTAATAATATACTGCAGCAGCGATTAAGATTGTAATACCTAATAATATAAAAGTCTTAAGACAAACGCCTCTATATGTTGCTTTTTCAGCATCATAATAAGCATCGCCAGTCTCTATATTAGAAAATAATGGACTTGTTCTCATGAAAATTCCTCCTTAAACAAGTCTATTATATCACATATTTTTAAAATATCTTCTTTATTTACAATTTCACATAATAACACATATTTTAGAACTCAAATGCGAAAAGTCCAACCTCTTTTTCCTTTTCCTCATCTGGTAAATCACCAAACACATGCATAATATTGAATTCATCAAATAGTGAAGAATTTAGCTTTGTTCTCTTTTGAACATCAGCTTTTGATGTAAATGGTTTTTCATCTCTTGCTTGGCAAATACCTAAAGCAACAGATTCACCTAGCTTATCAACCGCAACAAATGGAAGTCTAATATTACCATTTTCAACCTTAAATACAGTAGCATCTGATTTAAAGATATCAACAGGTAAGAATTTAATTCCACGCTTAGTCATTTCATAAGCTACCTGTAAAGCTGTAATCATATCATCATCTTTTGCTGTTTGATCAGGCTTATTCTTTACCTCTTCAATCTTAGCTTGAATAGCAATAGGTCCACCTAAGAATGCTTGAACATTATAGGCTTTAGCACGTTTTGAAAACCAAGCTGAATAGAATAAAGCTGGAGAATATACCTTAAACCAGGCAATTCTTAAAGCCATCATAACATAAGCAATGGCGTGAGCCTTAGGGAACATGTATTCGATTCTTTCACAAGACCATACATACCAAGGGTCAACCTTACAAGCCTCTAAATCCTTCTTAAAGCCATCATTCCATTTTGCAATATCATCCTTATTACCCTTATGTAATTTACCCTTTCTGACAAATTCCATAATCTTAAATGCCTTTAATGGCTCAAGGTGATATTTATTAATTAAGTCAACCATGATATCATCACGACAACCAATGATATCCTTAAATGGAATAACACCGAATGGACTTCTTTCTGATACTAGCTCCTGAGCATTTGTTGCCCATACGTTTGTACCATGCGATAAACCTGAAATCTTAACTAGCTGAGCAAAAGTCTTAGGCTTAGTTTCAATTAACATTTGACGAACGAAGTTTGTACCAAACTCAGGTACGGCAAATGATGCAACCTGGCTACCTAAATCCTCAGGCTTTAAACCAATTACTTCTGTTTCATTAAATAATTTATATAATTCCTTATCATCAACTGGAATTTCTTGTGGAGTTGAGAATGGGAATTCTTCTTGATGCTCATGAACATAATCCATTAAATACTTAATAATAGTAGGGTCATCGTGTCCTAATACGTCTAGCTTTAATAGATTGTTTTCAAATGAGTGATAATCATAATGTGTTGTTCTAAATGCGTTTGTAGGATCATCTGCAGGATATTGAATTGGTGTAACATCAAAAATATCAATTCTATGAGGTACAACAACAATTCCTCCTGGATGTTGACCAGTTGAACGCTTAATACCAACTAAATGGGTAGCAATTCTATCCATTTCACAAGATCTAAAGTTCTTGTTCTTTCTTTCACAATAGCCCTTTACATAACCATATGCGTTCTTATCAGCAATAGTACCTACAGTACCACCTCTAAATGCATATTCATATCCGAAGATACTTCTTATGAATTCGTGAGCTCTTGCTTGATAATCTCCTGAGAAGTTTAAGTCGATATCAGGAACCTTATCTCCATCAAATCCTAAGAATGTTTCAAATGGGATATCATGTCCATCCTTCTTTAAAGGCTTACCACAAACAGGACATAATTTATCTTCTAAGTCGAAACCATCATCAACAGCCTCTAAATAAGGCATTAATTCCTTTTCATTATCAGTCATTCCATACTTTTCTTTTTCTTCTTCAGATAATCTAATAGCATGGAATTTACAATTAGGACATCTATAGTGTGGAGCAAGCGCGTTAACCTCTGTAATATTCATCATTGTGGCAACAACTGATGAACCTACAGATCCTCTTGAACCTACGATATAGCCATTTTCAAGTGAGTTCTTAACCATTAAATGAGATACATAGTAAACTGATGCATAACCATTTGAAATGATAGAATTTAATTCTCTATCAATTCTTGCCTTAATGATTGGATGAGGATTTTCACCATACATCTTTAATGTATTATCCTTAACTATTCTTTCAACTTCTCTTTCAATTGATGGAACGAAAAGAGGTGCTCCCTTAAATTCATCATCAGCAGGTGCGAACATATCAGGCTTAAATGTTTCAAATCTTTCAATTAAATCAGCAATCATATTAGTATTAGTTACTACTATTTCATAAGCTAATTCTTTTCCTAAGAATTCAAATTCATCTAGCATTTCCTTTGTTGTTCTTAAATGGGCATCTGGTTCAACTGCATATCTTGCAAGTCTATGAACACCACCACCGATTTGAGGTGAATTAATTAATATTGATCTATATTTTTTATCAATAGGTCTTAAATAATGTGAATTAGATACAGCAACAACTGGCTTGCCTAGCTTTTTAGCAATTCTAATAATCTTTTCGATTATTTCTTCTATATTCTTTTTACCATCTGGAAGTGAATCATATAAATGAGCATAGCCTGAAGTAGGCAATACTTCAACATAGTCAAAATATTGCATTTCCTTTTCTACTTCCTCATCACTTCTTAAATATGCATATTCAAATACCTTACCTAAATAAGTACCAGAACCAACTAAAATACCATCACGATACTTTTCAACAACGCTCTTTAAGCATCTTGCATCACCTGCAAGGTGAGTAGTTAAGGCATCTGATAAAATCTTATACATATTCTTAAAGCCAACTAGATTCTTAGATAGGATATCAATTGAAAAGGCGATTTCATTTTTATAATGAATTTCCTTTTTAATAATCTTATTGATTTCAGAATACATCTTTACATCAATCATAGCTAAATCATTTAGCATAGATAAGAAGCATAGAGCTGTAACTCTTGTATCATCTGATGCTCTATGATGATGTTCTTGCTTAACCTTATAATATTTACATAAATTCTTTAAATCGAATTTCTTTTCATCTGGAGATAAAGCTCTAAATAGGTTTAATGTATCAATTACTGGGAATTGCTCAATAGGAATATTGTGCTTTTTAGCTTCCATATAAGTCATACCAACGTCGAATTTAGCATTGTGGGCAACTAAAATAGCACCCTTAGAGAATTCAATGAATTTTGTTAATGCTTCTTCAATTGTTGGAGCATCCTTAACATCATCATCAGTAATAGATGTTAATTCAGTAATCTTTTCAGGAATATGTCTTAATGGGTTAATAAATGTTTCAAATTGATCAATTATTCCACCCTTATAAACCTTATGAGCACTTATTTCAATAAATGTATCATAGCTTTGAGATAGACCTGTTGTTTCAATATCGAATACAACGAATGTTGCATCTCTTAAAGGCGCATCAAAGCCTTCTTCCTCATTATATGTAATAAAGAATGCATCATCATCAATAAATGGTAATTCAACACCAAATATAGGCTTAATATTTGGGAACTTCTTCATCACATGCTCAACTTCAGGAACAACATAAACACCTGATCTATCAGTAAAGCCCATAGCTTTCCAGCCCCATGAATCTACTAATTTCAAATATTCAGGACCATCAGCTAAGCCATCTAATGTAGACATTTTTGTATGAGCATGAAGCTCAACTCTTTTAACTGGTTCATCATCTGTTACAGTTTCAACAATATGCTTACCAATTATTTCAATATCTCTTGCTGTAATAATGATTTCTTTAGCATAGCTATCATATTCAGCTCTACCAATAATCTTTAAATCAATTCCTGGCTTAATATCAGCTTTGAATAATTCAATTTCCTTTTCGCCTCTAAGCCATTTTTTAACAACTATAGAATCTGTATCATCAGTAACCTTAATAGATGCTAAAATACTCTTTGTGTTTTTGAAATCTTTAAATTCAATTCCATAAACATAAGCATTAATCATGAATACAGGTTCACCTGATTCATTCTTATATTTATCAAGTTCTGTTTCAGTTGAAGGAATATTAGATATTGAGCTTTTTTCCATAGGTGCAGATGAACGATAGTTCTTCTTAACCTGCTTAATTTGAGCATTAAAATTAGAAGCCTGTTGTGCTTCTTTTCTTTGAGCAGCTAAAGCTTCTTCAATTTGGCTATCAAGCTCAGCAATTTGAGATTCATAGCTCTTATTCTCATCCGGCTTAAAAGAGATATTTACATCTAAGCCATAATCAGCAAATTTATCTTTGATAGGGTTAGCTAAATCATTAATAGTTAAATCATCTTTAGGAACTAAGAATAAAATATTTCTTCCATCAATTTTAGCATCCTTAGCATCATATGCCTTATATAATGCATTATTAATGCTTAGCTCATCTAAAATTTGATCTAGATACTCTAAATACTTAGTTTCATCTAATACATCATCTTTATAGCCAATTAATAAATTCTTAACCTTAATAGGCTTTACAAGCTCTTTAATCTTTTCGACTAAAGTCTTATAGCAATTTAGACAAATAGCTCTATCCAAAACTAAAGATAAGCAAATTTCTTTACTTATCTTTTTGTATTTTGCTTCTTCAATTATAACATTATTGGAATTATTCTTTAGAAAGTCTAATTCCATTAATTCTTGTTCAAGTCTCACAAAAAATCAACTCCCTATCTAATACGCTTAATGTGAGCAAATGTTATACTTGTATAAATAAATGGAACAAGGCATGCGATATATTGAATCCAATCCACGCCTAGCAATATAGAAATTAAACACCAATAAAAATATGGTATTGAATCATATAAAACAAGTTTCATTCTAATCTTAAATTCGATGCTTGGATTTGCAAATAATGCATATAATAAGCATAGAATAACAATTAATGCGTAATATACTAATATAGAAATAACAGCTTGAGCTCCAATGATGGCAGCCTCAACATATTGATATTTATCAAAAATAGTAATTAAATTACTTCTAAAACTAATACATTCAGCTGTATCACCAGCTTGAACCTTAGCTAAATCAAAGCTCTTAAGGGATGAATCATTTAAATCACCCTTACCTAAGAAATAATAACCATAATAAATAGAATAGCCATTTTCAGTAAAGTTAATTGAAATAGCATCCTTATTAATAGTATTTTTATCCTGTAAGAATGAAATGATAACAGTTTCTTGCTTAAATACAATTGCTTCTCCTGTTATTTTCTTAGTTGATGAATCATATTTAATATTAATAGTTGGTCTTTTACCATTAGAATCTATTGAATACTGAATGACCTTTTGAACAGCTATTGCTTCATCATTACCAAATTGGTCAGTAAGCATAGTTTTAGTAAATACACCAGCTGTAAAAACCAAGAAGAATAATAATATTAAAAGTATTATTTTATGAAATTTATCCTTAAAAAATAAACCTATATATCTTGGATGACATAGGCTGGTTTTAATTCTTTGTAACATCCTTACTACCTCACATATTGTAATTATAGCAAATTTCCCATTAAATTAATAGAATTAAAATTATATTTTAATTTTTATAAAAATTAATTATAATAGTATTTGGTGACCCACATTGAATTACTTTACTAAAGATAAACCATATAATAGTTTAAATCAATATTATAAGTCAAAATTTAATAAAAAAATCGCCAAAATTTCCTTAAACGGAAATTTCAGCTGTCCAAATAGAGATGGAAAAAAAGGATATGGTGGATGCACATTCTGTTCTAATCTTGGTTCAGGGGATTTAGCTGGTGATAAAAATAAAAGCTTTAAGGAGCAATTTAAAGACATTTCAAAGTTAATGACTAAGAAATGGCCTAATGCTTCTTTCATTCCCTATCTTCAAGCAAATTCAAACACCTATAAGGATATTGAATCATTAAAGAAAATATATGATGAATGTTTAGAAATATCTGATAACATAGTAGGTCTTGATATTGCAACAAGAGGAGATTGTATTGATGAAGATATCGCAAGACTTTTAGGTGAATATAATGAAAAAATTCCTGTTACAGTTGAATTAGGTCTACAAACTGCTAATGAAGAAACAGGAAAGAAAATTAATAGATGCATGACAAATCAAGAATTTGAGCAAGCAATCACCTTACTTAGAAAATATAACATTGAAATAGTTGTTCATATCATAAATGGTCTTCCAGGTGAAACTATAGATGATATGCTAAAAACTATTGAATACATTAATAAATTAGATATTCAAGGAATCAAGTTTCATTCACTTCTTCTATTAAAGAATACTAAAATGTATGATGAATATCAAAAAGAACCTTTCCATATTCTATCAATTGATGAATATGTAAAAATTGTAGCATTAGAAATAACTCATCTAAGAGATGATATTATAATTCATCGTTTAGCTGCCGATGGAGTAATTGATGATTTAATAATGCCAAAATGGACTATAAGAAAATTAGTTGTAATGAACGAAATAGATAAATACCTAAGAGCGAATAAATTATATCAGGGTATGAATTATAAAAGGAGTTAAATTTTTTTAACTCCTTTTTTCTTTATTCAGTTTCTTTATTTTGAACTAGCTCTTTAGTTTCTTTTCTATATCTTCTAAATGGAATGAATTTATTGACATTATTAATATAATCTTCATACAAAGGATATTTAGAACCACTTATTTTTTCACCCAAAATTGAGCTTCCAACAAATAGTAATATTAAAAGCAAGGCACCTATTGCAGAATAGTTAAATAAAGGATATCCTGCTGCAATAGTAAATATATAAAATGAAACCCAAATCATTTGTTCTGCAAAATAATTAGGATGTCTTGAAATATTCCAAAGTCCAAATGTATTAAAGCCTAGATTATATGGTTCAGGTAAATCCTCAAGCTTCATACCAGATGCAAGCATTTCATGCTTTTTTGTTTGGAATCTCCATTGCTCTAGATCAGCAATACCTTCATAAAAAATAAAGAATGTCATTAATAATGTAGCAAATACATCTATACCATTAAATGAATAATCTCCACTAACACATAAAAGGGCTGGAACTACTGTTAAAAATATTAAAACATTTTGATAAATAGATATAAAGAATAGATCAAATAAAGCCCAAATTAATTTATTTTTAAAATACTTCTTTTCTCTTAATATCTTCCATCTATAATCTTCCTCACCTTGCCAAAATTTTAATTTATAGGCACCCTTTTTAGAAAAATTATATGTAAGCCTTATACCCCAAACTGTTGCTAATATAGCCATAACAACAAGTCTAGGCTTCATTCCACCCATTATAGCTATAACCCAGGCATAAACCTCAGGTAAAATACTCCAAAGTTTATCCATTTGGCTATTGTTTCTAGTAAGCTCTCCAACGATAAAACAATAAGAAATACTTGAAGCTAAAATAATTAATAAAACATATAATATTTTAATTTGATTATCATCAAATTTATAATCAGCTCTTATATATAAAATAGGACATAAAAGAATTGAAGATATAACAATAATAATAAAAAGAATTGAAGATAGTTTTTTCATATTTTTTCCCTTTCAAAACTTGAATTTGATATTAGTTTAACATAAAACGATAGAAAAATAAATTTAATTTTATTTTTTTGATATTATTTTATATTATTATTGAATAAATTTATTAAAAATCTAATTGCTTTACCTTAATTATGATTATTTTGATTATGGAAATGATATTTAAAAATAATGCTACATTAAATAAGATGGGTATAGGGTTAAATGTATATTTCGCAACAGGTATAATTACTATAGGATTAGTAGCATAAAAAAATGAAGCGCGAGCTTCATTTTTTCTTTTACTTAATTAAATATAAATAGATTAGCTTTAAAGTATTTTCAATACCCTTAATATGAGTTCTTTCCATACCATGTGATGCAGATACACCAGTACCAATTAAAGCACCCTTAAAGTCTACACCTGCACGAGATGCAGCTCCAATATCACTTCCATAGAATGGGAAGATATCAATTGTAAAATTAATGTCATTAGCTTTAGCTAAATTAATTAATCTTGTTGTTAATTCATAATCATATGGTCCACCAGAATCCTTTGCACAAATAGATACTGCTTCTTCATTACCAGCTAAATCTAAGCCTACACAGCCCATATCTAATGTAACAAATTCATCAATATCAGTAGATACCATTGATGCACCATGACCTACCTCTTCATAAACTACAAAATAAATCTTTGTATCATACTTAAATTTTAATTTATTTTCTGATACATACTTTAATAGCATTAATAATACTACGGCAGATGCCTTATCATCAATAAATCTAGTTTTTAAGAATCCTGATTCAGTAATTTCAAATTTAGGGTCATAACAAACTATATCACCATTTTGAATACCTAGCTTTACTACATCCTCTTTTGAATGAACAACCTCATCAATTCTAACCTCTAGATTATCGATATCTCTAGATTTAGAATTGGCATCAGGATATACATGAGTTGCAGGTGATGTTGATAAAATTGTTCCTTCATACACCTTATTATCTCTTGTATAAATCTTACAATATTCACCATCTAATGTTGGAGTAATAGGTCCTCCTAATTTAGTTAATGCTAAATTACCATTAGATTTAATTGATCTTACCATTAAGCCTAATGTATCAACATGGGCAGATGTTGCAACTACCTTAGATGAATCCTCACCCTTAATAGATACCTCTAATGCACCATTATTTAAAATCTTTGATTCAAAGCCATATGAATCAACATATTTTTTTACTAAGTCTATTACATTATGTGTATATCCTGTAGGAGAATCACATGTGAATATATCTTTAGAAATCTTTTTGAAATAATTTAAATCAAATTTAATCATATTTTAACTCCATTTTATATTTTCTTAAAATCATCTTTTTGTTCACATTCTTTTTTGAACTTCTCATATTCTGTTCTATCAAACTTTTGAGGTTCATCCATTGAATATCTTTTTACGTGAGTTTCATAATCAACCTCACCCTCAAAATATTGTTTTAGATTACCCTTTTCATCCTCTTTATTGATAAACTTAACAGCTCTTAAGCCTTTAACAATAGAGAATACAAAAACTATAATTAAGAAACTACCAAAGCATACTAAGCAAATTAATAATGTATAATCAGCTTTATAAACAGTACTATAGGCATTAACATCAACTGAAATGTTATATCCTGTTAATTCATAAAACTTATTTAAAGCTTCATTAAGTTTAGTATCATCGCCTAAATTATATGATGTATTATTAATAGCTTTAGATAATTTATAATTATTCTCATAATATTTTTTAGTAATAAGGTCATTAACTTCTTCTAAGCTAATAGCTAATATTTCATAAAGGTTTGAAACCTTCATTTCATATTTTTCTAAATTTTCAGCAAAAATACCACCAAAAATTGTTTTTTCATTACCAAATGTTTCATCTATTTTTACGTTAACCTCATCACCAACAATTGGCATATAATCAATATCTTTTAAATTATCATAGGCAACAATTTCTATTAATAAATTCTTTTCATAATCACTCCCTTGAGGATAAATCTTACTATATCTATCAAGTGAGTACTCAACTAATCTTTCATTTGTTTTTGTTATAGTAGCTGATAAAATACCAATTACTATAAATAATATTGCAGGAATAAGCATAAAGAAATACCTACTTATCGCATGAAATCCTCTATGAACTCTTGAATATGGAACATAAACTCCACCATAATAATAGCCTGGTCTGTAATAATGACGTGAATGAGCATTTCCATAAAAATCTGTTTTTGGGATACTAGATGTTCCGCTTGAGCCTGAATGGAATCCTCCTCCACCTCCGCTTGATCCGCCTCCAACATGTGGCATACTATCAACTCCTAACTATTTTTGATTATACTACAAAGAATTTATTAAAAAAAGCCTAAGAACATTAAAGTCATTCTTAGGCGTTTTATATTATTTATTTTGAATCATCAGTTTTTAAAATTGGAGTATATAAATCAACTCTTCTATCTCTAAATACACCCCAAGAATATCTCTTCTTTTCGATTTCTGATAAATCGAATTCTTGAGAAATGAATCCTTCAGTTACTCTATCCATTTCCTTAATCTTTGTTCCTTCTTCATTTGCGATAAATGATGAACCAAAGAATGTCATAGATGAATCACCTTCAGTTTCAGTGCCGATTCTATTTGATGCGATAACTGGCATAATATTTGCTGCAGCATGACCACACATTGTATTTTGCCAATGATCTTTAGAATCCTTTGGTAAAACTGGTTCTGTTCCAATTGCAGTTGGGAAGAATAATAATTCAGCACCCTTTAATGCTAAAATTCTAGCTGTCTCAGGGAACCATTGATCCCAGCAAATTCCACAGCCTACTCTACCAAATTTAGTCTTAAATACCTTAAATCCAGTATCACCAGGTGTGAAGTAGAACTTTTCTTCATAGCATTCACCTGTTGGAATGTGACTCTTTCTATATAAGCCTAAAATAGTACCATCAGCATCAATCATTGCTAATGAATTGAAATAGCAATTACCGCTTCTTTCAAAGAAAGAAATAGGTAATACTACATTATACTTTTTAGCTATTTCAGAAAAATGTGCTAAATATTTATTGTTTTCAAATTCTGTAGCTAAATCAAAATATTCATATTTTTCCTTTTGGCAGAAATAAGGAGCTAAAAATAATTCTTGTAATAAAACAATATTGCAACCATCCTTAGCGCAAGCTTCAATCATCTTATCTGCCTTTTTAATATTGTTTTCAATGTCCCAAGTAATTGACATTTGAGTTGCTGCTACTTTAACCTTCATAGTTATTCACCCTTTCCAATTTGCATTGTTATACAGTGGATATTACCACCTGCAACTAATATTTTTCTTGATTCTATTTGATGGATTTTCTTACTACCCTTATAGAAATTATTTAATAGATCATAAGCCATCTTATCTTCTTTAACATTAAACTTAGGTAAAATAATAAATTCCTTACCCATATAGAAATTAACATAAGAACCAGCAAGTCTATCTCCTGCAATTCTTGGCTTAGCATTATCATCTAATACAATTGATGATGCTTCATCATCTGTTAATGCTAAATAAGGATTTGGACAATTAACTAATAATACATCAAGTCCATTATCCTCTAAAACCTTTTTAGCTTCCATACTCCATTTATATTGAATATCTTCAACATTATCTGTTGTAGCAAGTAAAACAGTTTTTTCATCTAAGAAGCATGCCATATTATCTACATGCTCATTAGTTTCATCATTATAAATTCCATGAGGAAGCCAAATTACTTTATCCATACCTAAAGCAAGCTTTAAATGATTTTCAATTTCTTCTTTAGTTAAGTTTCTATTTCTTCCATCACTTAATAGACAAGCCTCAGTTGTTAAAAGTATTCCCTTACCATTAGAATGGATTGAACCACCCTCTAAAATAAAGTCCTTATCCTTATATGTTTCAACATTTAATAATTGAGTAAGTCCAGCACCTAGCTTATCATCATTATCCCAAGGACTGTATAAGCCATCAACAAGCCCACCCCAAGCATTAAAGCCAAAGTCAACTGCTCTTAGCTTTCCTTCTTTATTTCTTAAGAAAATTAATGTATTATCTCTAGCCCATGAATCATCATATTCTAATTCATGAATAGAAACATTTTCTTTATTTTCTATTGAAGAAATATCATATTTAACATTCTTACTCTTAATTACATATACATGCTCATAAAGTGCTATAGCTAAAATGATTTCTTTAAATTCATTAAAAGCCTTTAAGCCACCATCTTCCCATGTGTCAATTCTGTATGGAAGTAAAATAATTGTTCCATCATGTAAATTACCTTCAAAAGGTAATGTAAAACCATCATTTAACGCATTAATCATCAAAACGATCCTCCACATTATCTCTATTTAATAAATATTGTTCATAATCAACAACTGAAACAGTTAAATCATCATAATCCATTAATACAGTTGCCTTAGTCTTTTTATATTGCTTAATTCTATCAACGATATTTTGATCAAATACCTCACCTGGAATAATTAGAGGAATTCCTGGAGGATAAATCATAATTGATTCCTTTGAGATTAAACCAATTGCATCATCCAAATTAACTCTTTTAACAGGAGCTTGATATGCAACACGTGGTCTCATAACCATTTTAGGGAATGGTGAATCATATTGATATTTAGGATATGATCTTTTTTCAACGTAATATTTTTTAGATATTTCAGCTAACGCATTAATTAAATTATCTAAATGTTCTTGTTTAGTTCCAATTGCTAAAATAGCTAAAACAACATATTGTTCAGCTAATTCCATTTGAACATTATATTCATCTTTCAATATATTATATAATTCAAAGCCATTGATGGTCAATGATTCAAGTTCAATAACAAGCTTTGTACAATCATAAGCATAAGAGCCTTGATCAATAAAGTATTCTCTTCCTCTTGCCTTAAAGCCAGGGATTTCATTAATTCTTCTTCTAGCATCATTTCCCATTTTAATAACTCTAGTAAGATTTTCATTACCATTAAAATATAGGTAATGTCTAGCAGATTCTAAAGATGCAATTAAAAGGTTTGATGGAGATGTTGTATTAATAACCATTAAAGCCTTAAAAACATCATAGTGAGTAACTCTATTACCCTTTCTAAGTAAAACAGATGCTTGAGTTAAAGCACCACCTGTTTTATGCATAGAAACAGCAGATAGATCAAAATCTGCATCCATTGCCGCAATAGGTAGAGCATCTTGGAAGCCTAAATGAGCACCATGTGCCTCATCAGCTAAAGCAAGCATACCTCTTTTGTGAGCTTCCTCTGCTAATCTCTTCATATCATTAGTTGAACCAAAGTAAGTTGGGTTAATAACAAAGATAGCCTTAGCATTAGGATGCTCATCCATCTTTTTAATATAATCTTCAACAGTAGGTTGATTAGATATTTCTAGATTCTTATCGAATTGAGGCATTACGAATACAGGAATAGCACCTGATAATACTAATGCGTTAATAACTGACTTATGACAGTTTCTAGGTAAAATAATTTCCTCATGAGCCTTTACTGTTGCCATAATCATAGCTAGAATACCTGATGATGTACCATTAATTAAAAAGAAAGCCTCATCAGCATGGTAGCAATCAGCCATTAGCTTTTGTGATTCTTCAATTACTCCAGAAGGGTGATTTAGGTTATCTAATCCTCTTGGAGCATTAACATCACATTGATAAGTTAATTCTCCTACATAATCCTTAAAAAGATTATCTACATTACCCATATGATGTCCTGGAACATCAAAAGGAGAAACTCTTTCATCTATATATTTTTTTAAAGCATCTAAAAAAGGTGTTTTATTTTGATCCATTACGCATAACCTCACATAATTATTATATGAAAACAAATCTATTATAAATAAAAATTCAAATAAATCAATAATTATTAATAAATAATTAGAAAAAAGCACGCGTAATTTTTATGACGCGTGCTTGCTATTATGAATCAAAGAAATTATTTCCATCATCAGTTATTAATCTTTTTGTTTTAGGATATTCAAAAATAAGCTCATTATCCTTATTTTTTTCTAAGTATTCAACAAATTCTTTAGCATACCATTTAGCCATAGGTAAATTATGTAATAGGTAATTACCACAATTAGACTCTGTAGCTCCTGGTACTTCATTATATTTTTCAACTTCCTTAAATGAATTAAGAATTAATTGATATAACTCTGAAGGCTTTCTATTACCTTTTAAGATTAAATAAAAGCCAGTTAAGCATCCCATTGGACCCCAATAGATTACTTCATCTTTCCACTTTTCATTATTTCTTAAATATGTCGCAATAATGTGTTCTAAAGAATGCATTGCAGCTACATCAATAACTGGTTCTCTATTTGGTCTTTTTAATCTAATATCATATGTTGTAGCAAATCCATTAGAAATATTATCTTGTCTGCTTAAGAATATACCAGGAATAATATATCTATGATCTACTGAAAAGCTTTCAATTAATTTCATTATTTCCACCTCTTGTTTGAAATTATATCATAAATATTATGATACATACATATTTTCTTTTATTAATAATCTTTCATATAAATTATCTATTAATAAAGCACCTAGTGGGGCAGTTATTAAAATAGATACAACCGCCGCTGTTAATACTACTGTTCCACAGGCAAGTCCTTCAGTTAAAGCTATTGCCCCAATAGATGCTTGAACTGTTGCCTTAGGAAGATAAGATATAATAATAAATAATTTTTCCTTTTTAGTAAATTGAGTAGCAATAACACATAAGAATACTCCAAGGCTTCTGAATATTAAAGCAATTAATATTAAACCAACAATAATGGCTCCTTCTTTAGATATTGCATAATGAACATCTGTTGCGATACCTACTAAAGCAAAAAGTAATATTTCAAAGCCCTGCCATAAGCTATTATATGTTTTTTGAATTTCAATAGCTTCTTCACGCTTATGAATATTTACAACAAGTGCCATAACAATTATGGCAAGAAGTGATGAAATACTAAAATAAGCTTTAGTAACATTTTCTAATGCTATCATTCCAAATGATAAGCCAAGTATTAAAATAACATTTATTATTTTATTTGTTTTTAAATGCTTAATAATTAATGAAACAAATAAGCCAATTAAAATACCTAAAGATATTCCAGATATTATACTTAAAGGTATATCTAAGATTTGCCATGCATTAAATTCATTTGTTGCAACTAAGCTCTTAAATGAATAGAAAAGTACAATTACAAAAATATCATCACAAGATGCACCAGCCATTATAAGCTCTGGTACATGATGGTCTTTTCCATATTCTTCATTCATGAGCTTAATCATTCTAGGTACTACTATTGCAGGAGATACTGCCGCTAAAACACTACCTAATAATAATGCTTCTAAGTAAGTTATCTTTAAAAATAAAGGAGCAAATATAGTTACACCTATTATTTCAAAAGAGGCTGGTAAAAAGCACATAAGTATTGCTGGTCTACCTATTTTCTTTAAATTATTAATATCAAGTGATAAACCAGATCTAGTTAAAATAATAACTAAGGCAATTTGTCTTAAATATGAAGATATAGATATTAATGTATCATCTACTATATTTAAAACTGATGGTCCTATTAATATGCCTAAAATGATATACCAAACAAGCTTTGGAAGCTTTATTTTTTCAAATAAAATTCCTCCAAAAATACCACAAACAAAAATAATAAAAAGTGATAAAAATATGTTCATCTAAAAATCCTCCACTTTCCTATGGAACAAAAAAAGCCGATTTGTCCCATGATAAAAAAATCATAGACGTCATCAGCTTAAATAAGCGGTTTTGCAAAAATGCACGGAAGACAATCATTTCCTATATTTATTTTACTATTTATTATCTAAATAATAAAGATTTATTTTTCATAATCAGGTAGTTCACATTAATTTTCTAAATCGTCTCTTATATAATTCTTCTCTTGAATAATATTTTGAATTATTTCTTCTTGTTCACCGAAGAAGGCTTTAATTTCTCTTTCAATCTTTTTAATATTAACTGTTTGAGCTCTTAAAGTAATAACATCACCTTCAAGTAAAATCTTATCACCGAAATTATCCATTTTAAAGTGATGCTTATTCTTTCTTTGAACAGATAAAATTATCGCATTTGCTGGAAGCAATAAATCTCTTGTTGTTTTAAAGCATGCGAAAGAATCCTTTTGAATTGTAAAGATAAAATCACAAACAACAAAGTCTCTTAATTTATATTTATCCTTAAGCTTAGCTTCTAGGATAATATCATAAACAGTATTTGAACCAGATATCTTAAATACAGCATAAGCCATAAATACAGTTAGCATAATTGGAACAATATTTGTAAGTCCACTTAATGCTTCACAGGCAAAAACAATTGCTGATAAAGGACATCCAATAGATGCACCCATAAAGGCAACCATTGATGCAGTAATAAATAATAATGAATATTCTTCCATATTGAAGACTTTAGCTAAAATTGAACCTATTAGAGCACCTAATGTTAAAATAGGTATGAACATACCTCCTGTAACACCAGAGCTGTTACAATATGAAATCATTACAAATTTAATAATAAATAAAATTATTAATAAATATAGAGCATAATTATTATCAAATAAAAGCTTTTCTACTAATGCATGTCCTCCACCAATAACATCAGTTAATACTAATCCTAAAATAAATGAAATTAAGAAAGCTGATAAAATCTTATAGAACACATTAATCTTCTTAGCTTTTATTTCTAATAAATATTTTAAGAAAGCAATAAGCTTTGAAAAGCCTATAGCTATTAAACCAATAATTAAACCTACAGCTAAAAAAATAAACGATATATTTATTGAAATAGATTCAATAGTAAATGCTTCAAACATTCTAAATTCAACATTAAATAGATTTGCAAGTTCATAAGCAGTTATAGTACCAAATATAACTGATGACATTGTTACAAGTAATATCATAGGAGAAAATTTTCTATGTATTTCTTCTAATGCAAATAAAATACCTGCAATAGGTGCACCTGTTGCCACAGCAAAGGCTGTTGATGAACCACCTGTCATAATATATTTTTTATAAGCTCTAGATTTTTCTGGTAAAAGCTTAGAAAAAGCGCTAGATAAAGTAGTACCTATAATTACACTAGGTTCTTCATTACCTAAAGGAACACCTACAAAAAGTGAAATAAATGATAAAAACATTGTAGAAACCATTGTTAATAATGGCCTACAATTTAAAGATCCTCTAACTATACCTTCACTGGTTGGAATTCCTCCGCCCTTACTTTCAGATACTCTTTTAATTACAAAAGTTTGAATAAAAGCAAATAATATTATAACTAATATACTAACACTTATTAACCATAAATGTTCTTTTAAATAGCCATAATATGAAATACTTCCTTTTGCTAAAATATTCCATAAATATTTATAAAAAAAGATAACAACACCTACAACGATGCCGATAAAGCCTGACAATATAATTCCGGGTAATATTAAATTTAAAAATAAATTCTTTAATCTATTCATAATAAAACCTCGCAATGTGTATATTCTATCACTAATACTTACTAAATCAAGTAAAATATATTGATGAAAACATATTCATAGCGTACAACAAGACTTACTAATAAAAAAAAGATTGAATGCTAAACATCAATCTTGTCATTTCATTTATGGTGTACCCAACGGGGGTCAAACCCGTGACTTCGGCGTCGGAGGCCAACATTTTATCACTAAACTATGGGCACATTTACACTAAAAGCATAATACAAATTAAATACTTTTGCAAGTAAAAAAGCTTCACGAGGAAGCTTTTATTTATTAATAATCTTTTTTGCTGCTAAATTACCCATTAGCTTATATGCATATTTAGATGGATGAAGATGATCACCCGAATCACATTCATCATTAAATTTCCAAATATCATTATCTAAATGACCTATTTCTTTTTCAAAATCTATATTATCATAATTTGATCTTAATGTATCATTAAAATCATTTTTTAAATTCTCTCTAAATGATGCATATGTTCTCCAATTAAATATTGGAAGTAAAGTACCTACAATAAATTTTAAATTTAGTTTTTCTGCTAAAGACTTATAATAATTTATACCTGCAATTAATTCATCCTTTGAAGGAAGGTCACTCATTGGTCTAAAAACATTAACATCTTCTCCTACTGGATGAATTATATCATTAATGCCATGCTGAACAATTATAGTATCAGCACCCTTAACACTTGATACCTCATGCATAAATCTATTAGAGCCCTTTAAGCCATATGATTGATATGTAATACATTCATATTGTCTTAAAATTCTTGTTCCTGATACTGCCTTTCTAACAACAGCTATATTTTTTACATTATTTTCTCTTAGTGACATCATCATATAATCAGGCCAATCTTGGCTTGTTATAGAATCACCATAACAAATGATAGCCTTATTAAAATCATCTGTATAAATATCAATATTAGCTAAAAAATATACCCATGATGTTGATTTAGATTTATTAATATCTAATTTATTTAATAAAGCTTGTTCACCATATCCAAAATATCCTTTTGACAGTGGACCTATAATATCTACTCCACCTGTTAAATTAACATAATCCTTTATATATAATGAAATAATTAAATATTCATCTGATTTTAATTTTAAATCTAATGGATCAGATTCAATAGCTTTATGAGCATCAATTATAACTTCTTTTTTACCATTAAAGGTTAAAAAATAATTATCACCTTTTGTCTCATCACTTAATTTATTTCCAATTGCTAAAGCAACATAATCTATTTTAACCTTTTCATCAACACAATAATTATCTAAAGTTATCTTAATTTTATCTCCATCAAATGGAACAAAAATAGGATATCTTAAGGTTAAGTCTTTAGCATATGTTGCTGGCTGTGGTAATACCTTAGATTGAGCATTACCCCACATAGTCACCCATTTCATAGAAAAATCCCCCGTTTAAGTCTATTTTACTCTCGTTTCTATTTAATGTAAATTAAAAGAGGTTTTGAAACCTCTTTATTTATTACATATGGAATGATGCACACTTAGATAAAAATTCTTTTAATCTATCTGATTTTGGATTATTGAATATTTCTTCTGGTGTACCATCTTCAATTATCTTCTTTTGATCAACAAATAATACTCTTGTTGAAACTTGCTTAGCAAAGCCAAGCTCATGAGTTACAACACAAATTGTCATACCAGATAATGCTAATTCTTTAATTACATCTAATACTTCATTAACCATTTCAGGGTCTAAAGCACTTGTAGGTTCATCAAATAGCATAATGTCAGGATTTAAAATTAATGATCTTACAATCGCAATTCTTTGTTTTTGTCCACCTGATAGACTTTCTGGATAAGCATCAATTTTATCTAAAAGATTTACTCTCTTTAATAAATCCTTTGCCTTAGATGTTGCTTCTTCCTTAGTCATCTTCTTTAATTCAACAGGAGCTAAAATCATATTTTCTAAAACTGATAAATGAGGGAATAGCTCAAATTGTTGGAAAACCATACCAATATGCTGTCTCATTCTATCAATATTCTTTTGATTGATAACCTCACCTAAAAATTTAACTTCACCTTCAGTTGGAACAACTAAATGATTCATTGTTCTTATTAAAGTTGATTTACCTGATCCAGAAGGACCAATAATAGAGACTACTTCTCCTTTATTGATTTTTAAATCAACATTTTCTAATATTACATTCTTATTATAATATTTTACAGTAACATTACTTAATTCTATCATGAGCTAGTCTCCTTTCTAAGTTATGCAATAATAATGTAACAAGCATTACTATAACAAAATAAATTAAACCCATCATTAAATATGTTGATGCATAATCATATGTAGCATTAGCTATTTTTCTAAATGCTAATGTTAAATCAAATGCGCCAATAAATCCTACAACTGATGTTTCTTTAATTAATGAAATAAATTCATTACCTAAAGATGGTAAGCAGTTTTTAATTGCTTGAGGAAGAACAATCTTCTTCATTACTGTTTTATAAGATAAGCCTAAGCTTCTTCCAGCTTCCATTTGACCAGCTGGTACAGCATTGATACCACCTCTAATAATTTCAGATACATAAGCACCTGAATTTAAGCCAAAGGCAAGCATAGCAACCCAAATAGCATCTCCTGTAAACCATCTAAATATTACATAGTAGATTATTAATAATTGTACCATTATTGGTGTTCCTCTAAATATAGCAACATATCCCTTTGTAATACCTTTTAAAACTTTTGTTACTATATTTTTAGAATTTAGTCCAGCTATTACTGAAACTAGCATACCAAATAAAATACCTAGCATAAAGCTTACAATAGTAATAATAAATGTATTAGCTAATCCTTTTAAGACTTGCTTAAAATTATTCCAATTCCAAACAGAACTTGCTTCTACAATATCTTCATCGCCAAAATACTTATTAACTAAATCATCCATAATTTGATTATTCATAGCATAATCAATGAATTCATTTAAAGAATCAAGTAATTCTTGGTTATTTAAGTTAACAGCAATAGCGTATTCTTCTTGAGTTAAAATAACATCTTTTATAATTTCAACATTAGAAATTGATTTAATATAAAGCTTAGCTGGTTCTCTATCAATAACTACCGCATCAAGCTTTCCATCAGATAAAGCCTTAACTGCTAAAGCGCCATTATCATACATAACACATTTAGTATCTTTAATTCCTTCAAAGTCCCAATCAGCATCACCTTCAATAAAGTATTGACCTGTTGTACCTCTTTGGCAGCCAATAGATGCTTTATTTTTAGTTAATTCAGCTAATAAATCATCAGCATTAGTTAAATCCTTATAAATTGAATTAGATTTAACAATAACAACTTGATCAGCTGAATAATAAGGCTTAGTAAATGCCATAGATTGCTTTCTTGTTTCACTTACAGTAATACCAGCAATAGACATATCTGCCTTTTTTGTTGATACAGAAAGTAATGCACCATCAAAATCCATATCTTGGATTTCAATATTTACATTAGCATATTCTCCATATGCTCTTACTAAATCCATATCAAAGCCTTTAATTTCTCCATTTGAAACATATTCAAATGGTGCAAATTCGCAATTTGTCGCAACAATTAATGTAGTAGTTTTTTTATTACATCCAGTTAATAAAAAAAGCATACCAATTAAGACAAATAAAAATAATCTTTTAATCTTCATGTATCCTCCTAAAATAACAGTCTAAGAAACAAAAAAGTCCCTAGACTAAAAAAACTTGTCTAAGGACGTTATAAACGTGGTGCCACCTTAGTTGCTTAATATATCGCTATATTAAGTACTCTATGAGTTCTATCAAACTCAGACGCTTTGACGGGCGAACCCGGAATAGCTTTTTTTATTAATCAGCTATCAGCTCCAAGAGACGTTCAATATACTATTCTATACTACTCTTTCACCAACCAGTAGCTCGCTATATAGCATTCATATATTTACTACTTCTTTTCAAACGCTTTGAGAAATATTATATACTTTATTTTCTAGAATGCAATAATTATTTTTATTTTTTAAAATTTAATTTTTATTATGCTTATATAAAATATTATGATATAATAATTGGCGAAAAATTATTTTAAAGTAATTTTTAATTTTTTTAAAAGAAGGTTACGCACTTGAACAGAAAATTAGTGTTATTATGGATGTGTATATTAACATGTCTTGCCGGTGCTGTTAATGCCATTTCAATATTTGGATATGGTGGAGCAACTGTTTCACATTTAACAGGTCTTATATCTAAAGTGGCAATAAACATTACACAAGGTAGCCTAGACGGCGTATGGGAAGTTTTAAGAATTATATTGCTTTTCTTCATTGGAGCAATAATTTCAGGTTTTATTACTGGAGAAAGAGCATTCTATTTATATAAGCGCTATGGATTTATTATATTATTAGTTGGACTATTAATATTTATTCCATACTTCTTGCCTATTAAATATAGTGTATTAGTATTTGCTTTAGCGATGGGATTACAAAATGGTATGGTTGTTTCATTTAAGGGCGTTGTTGTTAGAATGACACATATGTCTGGAAACATTACTGATTTAGGTGTATTTATTGGATATAAGCTAAGAGGCAATAAAAATGAAGGCTATGTAACTGGATTAATTCCATTCCTAGCAATAGTTAGCTTCTTATTTGGAGGAATCGTTGGAATATTATTATATACATCAATTCACGATGCAATATTCTTTATAATTTCTTCTATTTATATTATCCTATCAGTTGCATATTTTATATTAAGAGAAAAATCTAAAGATAAAAATTTAAATGGAATACCTGATGAACTAGAAGAACAAAGGTAAATAAATTTACCTCAAGGAGCTTAGGCTCCTTTTTTTGACTCTTCAAATTACTTGAAGTCGTCTTGGTGTGCTCACACCTCTACGTAATAGATATAATATTTTATTAATATCACATACGCTACTTTTTCTATATATATTTAATGCTCCATTTACATCTGCATTAATATATTTATTATCTTTTGTTTTATATAATCCTCTTTCTATTCTTTCTCCACTAAATTGATAC
>JAEEGL016747723.1_pt1 | contig 32130 bp, 29 predicted proteins | sample 9134231 | NCBI WGS metagenome assembly JAEEGL01 (sample SAMN16246548, study PRJNA631951) | gut metagenome | biome: gut microbiome; feature: rumen; material: fiber-attached | host: Bos | place: Iran: Karaj | collected 2018-10 | reverse complement strand
TATCGTCCACAATTCTATTTCAGAACTACTGACGTAACTGGTGTTATCACTTTACCAGAAGGAACTGAAATGGTTATGCCTGGAGATAATATTGATATGACAGTTGAGTTAATTCACTCAATCGCACTTGAACAAGGAACACAATTCTCTATCCGTGAAGGTGGAAGAACTGTTGGTGCTGGTTCAGTTACTGAAATTATCAAATAATAAAGAAATAAAAACCGTGAATAACGGTTTTTTCTTTTTCTCAAAAAAAAATAAAGCTTAGTGCTTTATTTTTTTGTTTTCTTATACCAATTATAGGTGAAACTATTTAGGACAATATCAAATTCTCCTATATATTCTGTTATAGTTGAATTAAATCCTAGTTTTGATTCATTTAATCCTTTGTAATTATTTTCTCCTTCAAATTCTCCTGCGATTCCATCTAGGTTTAAATATTTAAATCCTAGATTATTATAATCACAGATTAATTGCCATTTGATTAAATAATTTGGATCTAGATAGGCGTAATCTTCATCCATGCCTTCTGTGAAGATATAAGCAGCGTTATCATATTTGATAATCATTGCTCCTGCTATGATGATTCCATCTGGATTACTCTTTAATAAATCTGTTGCTTTTAATAGGTTGTTCTTATAACTTGTGATTAATTTATCAGATTCCATCTTTTTATTTAGATAGGTATTTCTTTCTCTGTCATCTAGAGACATATCTTGTACTCTAGCAGCAAGACTTTCATTATACTCAACTTCTTTTTCATAGCTTCTTCTACTATTAATTAAGAATGTTTCTGTATTTATCTTTGCATAATAGATATCTACATCATCTTCAAATTTTTCACAGATGGTTTTGTAGTAAGCAAGAGGTTTCTTTTCTCTTCTTCCTACGAAATTATATAGTTTATTGATACTTCTACTTTCATCTTTTACTACATCAATTCCACTATTAATTGCTCTTCTTACTTTGTTTCTTGTATGTTTATCTAGTTTTGCGAAGATTTCTCTGATATCTCTTTGTAATAGAACTAATGCTTCCCATCTAGGTTTTTCTGTTTCAAAGTATACATTTTTCCCTTTATATTCAAATCCTGCTTTTTTTAGATTATCAATAATAGCATTTCCCTTATTATTGAAGTTCATGATATTTCCTTCAGCATCTCTTATGGTTAACGGAACATATGGATCCATTCTTAGTAGCATGAAACCTTGTTTTCCTAATACTTTCTTTAATTTATCTGCTAATTCTCTTGTATCGGCTTCTTCTTCATAATTGAATAGTATTCCTCTAGGGGCATAGGCTATTTTATTTCCCATAAATACTTCTTTATAAATGATTAGTGTTGCACCCATCAATTTATTCTGATCATTTACGATACCTAAAAATTGAGCTCGATATCCAAATTTGACCATAATATTTGCGTACATTGAACTTTGATAATAATTTCTGTATCTGTGTGTTGATGCAAATTTATCAAATTGTGATGAATTTAGTTTTACTATTTTCATCTAAGCCCACTTCCTATCATCTATACAAAATTATAGCAAGAAAAGATGCTTCTTTCAATATATAAGAAAACTTTTATGGTCAAATAAAAGTAAAATATAGTATACTTAAAGTGGTGATATTATGTTTCATAATAATAAAATATTAATTCTTGGAATGGCTAGAAGTGGTTATCAAGCTGCTAAGTTTTTGATTCATAGAGGAAATGAAGTCTATTTAAATGATTCCAAAGAGGAAGAAAAGATGGATTCTTCTCAAGTAGAGGAGTTAAGAAAATTAGGAGTACATTTGATATTTGGTTCTCATCCAGATGATTTATTAGATGAGTCATTTGATTATTTGATTAAGAATCCTGGTGTTCCCATTGATCATAAATATGTATTACAAGCTAGAGAATTAGAAATACCTGTTATTAATGAAGTTGAAATGGCCTATCGATTATTACCAGATGATGTAAGTATTGTTGGAATTACTGGTACAAATGGTAAAACTACTACGACAACCATTATTTATGAAATTCTTCATAAAGCATTTGGGGATAGAATTCATTTAGCTGGTAATATTGGTTTTCCACTATCTAGTGTTTTAAATGATGTTAAAAGTGGGGATATTTTAGTTATGGAATGTTCTTGTCAACAGGGAGAGAATTTTGTACGTTTTCATCCTCATGTTGGGGTTCTTACTAATTTTTCAGAAGCTCATATCGATTTTATGAAGACTTATAAACATTATAAAAATACAAAGTCTAAAATGTTTTATAATCAAACAAAAGATGATATTGCTATTTTAAATTATGATAATGAAGATGTTATGGAAGAGATGAGTCGAATTCAAAGTGAAAAGAAATTCTTTTCTAGTCAACATACGATAGATGGTTGTCATTTAATTGATGATGATATTTACTATTATGACGAGAAGATTATGAATATTCATGATATAAAGATTAAAGGAATTCATAATGTAGAGAATGTTATGGCTGCAATTATGGCTGTAAAAGAATATGAAGTAGATAATGCTATTATTCGTGATGTTGTATCTCATTTTAAAGGGGTAGAGCATCGATTAGAATATGTAGATACGGTTCATGGAGTAGAATATTATAATGATACAGAAGCTACTAATATTAAGTGTTGTCAAACTGCGTTAAGTTCCTTTAAGTGTCCTATCATTCTATTTTTAGGCGGATTAGAGCGTGGACAAAACTTTGAAGATTTAACTCCTTATATGGATCACGTAAAAGCAATTATTGCGATTGGAGAATGTCGAGACCGTATTAGAGAATATGCAGAATCTATTTCCAAAGATGTTTATGTTTATGAACATTTAGCAGATGGCTTTGATAAAGCTTCTCAGATTGCGGAAGAAGGGGATGTTGTATTATTATCTCCTGCGAGTGCTAGTTGGGACCAATATAAAGAGTGTGAGGTTCGAGGAGCAGAGTTTAAAGAAAAAGTACATGAATTGAAGGGATAATTATGAATAAAAAATTGGTGTATTTGATTCTGGATTAAGAGGGTTATCTGTTTTAAAAGAACTAATGAAAACTCTTTCTAATGAAGATCTTATTAAAAGAAGTTATGAAATACTTGAAAAGTAGTAGAATAACTTCTTTTTTTTTGCTATAATATCATATTGTAATGGAGGTTAATATGAGAATAAAAGATGTTATTGGTCGTGAAATAATTGATTCACGAGGAAATCCTACTGTTGAAGTAGATGTAATTCTAGAAAATGGAATTTTAGGTAGAGCTGCTGTACCATCAGGTGCTTCTACTGGAGAAAGAGAAGCTCTAGAATTAAGAGATGGTGATAAGTCTCGTTTCATGGGAAAAGGAGTTTTAAAGGCAGTTGCTAATGTTAATGGACCATTAAGAGATTTAGTAATTGGTATGGATGCTGCTGATCAAAAAGCATTAGATTATGCAATGATTGAACTAGATGGAACAGAAACAAAATCTAAATTTGGAGCAAATGCTATTTTAGGTATTAGTATGGCTGCTATGAAAGCTAGTGCTATAGAAGCTGGTTTACCTTTATATCGTTATATTGGAAAAGGAACTACTCTTCCTCGTCCTATGATGAATATTATTAACGGAGGAGCTCATGCTGATAATAAGCTTGATTTCCAAGAGTTTATGATTATTCCTCAAAGAGATACGATTCATGAAAGATTAAGAGTTGGTGCTGAAGTATTCCATAACTTAAAGAAAGTTTTAAATGAAAAAGGTCTTGCTACTGGAGTTGGAGATGAAGGAGGATTTGCTCCTGATTTACAATCTAATAGTGAAGGTTTTGAACTAATTATGGAAGCTATTAAGAGAGCTGGATATGAACCAGGAAAAGATGTATGTATGGGAATTGATGTTGCTGCATCAGAATTCTATAAAGATGGTAAATATGAACTAGTTGGAGAAGGAAGAAGTTTAACTACTGATGAGTTAATTGATTTCTATGAAGAATTAGTTTCTAAATATCCAATTATTTCTATTGAAGACCCTGTTGATGAAAATGACTGGGATGGATTTAGAAAGATTACTGAAAGACTTGGAGATAAGATTCAATTAGTTGGAGATGACTTATTTGTTACAAATAAGAAATGTCTTCAAAAAGGAATTGATAACCATGCTGGAAATGCTATTTTATTAAAAGTAAATCAAATTGGTACAATTACTGAGACTTTAGAGACTATTGAACTTGCTCGTAAGAATGGTTATGCTACTGTTATTTCTCATAGATCTGGAGAAACTGAAGATACTACTATTGCTGATTTAGCAGTAGGACTTGATTTAGGACAAATTAAGACTGGATCTATGTCTAGAACAGATCGTATTTGTAAGTATAATCAATTACTAAGAATTGAAGAAGAACTATCAAAATAGTTCTTTTTTTATGAATAATATTATGTTATAATGAATCATAGAATAGGGAATTCTCGAAACATCGGGGTGATAGTGTGAGATTATATATACAAACTAGTAAAATACTACGTAAATTTAATTTACCAGCAAAAATAGATGGATCCATGCTATTTTCTTTTAAGTTGGAAGAAAATGGATTAATGAATTCTATTAATATTGATGCGATAAATAATCAATGGGTACTAAAAACAAATGGTAATGTCAATATTATTGGTAATGATGGTAATTTCTTACCAGAAATGACATTAAGAGACTATATGTTTGTACCAGTTTCTATTACGGGTGTTAAGGAACTAGTTTGTATTTTTTGTCTTCCTTCTATAGAGGATTATCAAAATGTATATGATGTTCAAGGAATCGAAGCTATTACAATTGGTAAGAGTACAGATAATAATATTGTTTATTGTCAAAATATGATGGATGATCATCATGCTGCTTTGCAATATTCTAAAGAACATTGGTTTGTTGTTCCAAAAGAGAATGACCCTAATTGTTATGTGTTTGTTAATAATCAAAGAGTAACGGAACCAACTAGTTTACTTGCTGGTGATATTATTTTTATGAATGGACTTCGTTTGATTTGGATGCAGAAGTTCTTCATAATACCTATGGATACTCGTTTATTTAGAGTAACTGGTTTAAGAGCAATTCCTGCTCAATCATTATCTGATAATACAGAATATTCTTCTGTATCAGAAGTGGATAATAATATTACGTTATATTCAGAAGATGAATATTTCTCTCATACTCCTAGAATTCGTAGTATTTTAGAGGAAGAAGTTGTTGAGATAGAAGCTCCACCGGAAAATAAAAATGATGATACTGAAATGCCTTTCTTATTAAGCATTGGTTCTAGTTTTACTATGCTTGGAATGATGTCTTTAAATGCTATTAATCTATATGATGGATTATCTTCTGGAACAAAAGACTTCATGGATTTGTTACCTCAAATTATTATGGTAGTATCTATGCTTATTGGTTCTATGCTTATTCCGTTTGTTACGAAAAGATGGCAAAAGAAAGCGGTTACTAGAAAAGAAGAGGAACGTACAGAAAAATATATTAAATATATTGATGCTAAAGAAGCAGAAGTAGATGCCATAAAGAAAAAGCAAGAACAGGTTGTTATCGAAAACTATATGGATTATAAAGCTTGTCTTCAAATATTGGACAAGAAAACTAGAAGCCTATGGAATCGTGCGATTCGTGATGATGATTTCTTAGAGATAAGAGTTGGTATTGGAGATAGACCTTCTAAAATAGTTGTTTCGGCTCCAAAAGAAAGCTACAATTTAGATGATGATAAATTATATAGCCGTGTTGTAGAAATGGGAAAACGTTATCAAAAATTAAATGATGTTCCAATCACGATTAATTTTAAGAATCAAATTGTTACTTCTCTTATTATGGAGACTACGAAACAAGAAGAGTTTATTAATGGTGTTATTCTACAATTTCTTACTCTTCATAGTCCTTTGGATTTAAAACTTTGTATATTTACGGATGATATTCATAGTTATCAGTGGAATTATTTAAAATATACGAATCATATATGGAGTGATGATCACGATACTAGATTTTTTGCAACGAATCAAGAAGAAGCAAAATCTGTTTCTCAATTCTTAGCAAATGAATTAAAAGAACGTAAAGAAAAGAAATCGGAAAAAGAAAAAGAAAACTCTGAATCCGTAAAAGAAAAAGTAGAAGAATATGCTTTATATGACAATTATTATTTGATTATTACGGATAATTATCGATCTATTCGAAATCTACAATTTTTCCAAGAATTATTGGGAAATGAATATAATTTTGGATTCTCTTTAATTATTATCGATAAAGATATGAAAAATATTCCAAATGCATGTAAAAAATTCTTAGTTATAGATGATGTAGAAAGTGGAATGTTTAGTGAGAAAGTTAGTGGAGAAGATACGATTCGTTTCAAAGCTGATTTTGTGAATAACTTAGATATGAGACTTGTCGGTAAGTCTGTTGGTAATATTCCTGTAAAAGGAAAAGATGGAGAAAGTCAATTGCCAACATCTTTATCTTTCATGGAAATGTTTAATGTTGGCAAGATTGAACAATTAAATGCTAGAAACAGATGGGCAATGAGTGATCCAATGACTTCTCTTGCTACTTGTGTTGGAGTTCATACGAGTGGTGAAATCTTTAACTTAGACTTACATGAGAAGCATGATGGACCTCATGGATTAATTGCTGGATCTACTGGTTCTGGTAAATCAGAGTTTATTATTACTTATATCTTATCAATGGCTTTAAATTATGATCCTAAAGAAGTTCAATTTGTATTAATTGACTATAAAGGTGGAGGTTTAGCAGGGGCTTTTGAAAATCGTGAGGCTGGAATTGCTATTCCTCATTTAGCAGGAACTATTACAAACTTAGATACTGCTGAAATGAATCGTGCTTTGGTATCTATTGAAAGTGAATTAAAACGTCGTCAAAAGCAATTTAATATTGTCAAAGAAAAATTAGGCGAAAGTACAATGGATATTTATAAATATCAACGATTATTCCGTGAAGGTTTAATTGATGAACCTATTTCTCATTTGTTTATTATTTCAGATGAGTTTGCAGAATTAAAAGCACAACAACCTGATTTTATGGCACAACTAGTATCTACTGCTCGTATTGGTCGTTCTTTGGGAGTTCACTTAATTCTAGCTACTCAGAAACCTTCAGGTGTTGTTAATGATCAAATTTGGTCAAACTCTCGATTCAAAGTTTGTTTGAAGGTTCAAACAAAAGCAGATAGTACGGAAATGTTAAAGAGACCTGAAGCTGCTAGTTTAAAAGAGGCTGGACGTTTCTACTTACAGGTTGGTTATGATGAATACTTTGATATTGGACAATCTGGTTGGTCTGGAGATAAATATGTTCCAACAGAGAGAATTATTAAAAAAGTAGATGATTCTATCGTATTTGTAAATCACTTTGGTAATGCGATAAAGAAATCTGTTGAAATTCAGAAAGACACTGTAAAAAAAGAAGATTTAGGAGATCAATTAACCAATATTGTTCGTTATTTGAATAAGATAGCAGTAGATGATCATTTTGTTCCTAGAAAACTATGGTTACCTTCTTTAAGAAAAGAAATCAAGCTATCTGATTTATTAGAACAATATAAGGATGATGTACCTGAAATTAACACTTCTTCTATTCGTGCTGTTATCGGAGAATATGATGCTCCTATGTTACAAGAGCAAGGTTTATTCTCAATGGATTTTGTAAAAGATGGAAACTTGTTAATTATTGGAGCTCCGGGTTCTGGAAAAGAAAATCTTATTTTCACAATTATTTATTATTTAACATCTAAAATGTCTCCAGATGAAATTAATTTCTATATTGGTGATTTTGGTTCTGAAACATTAAAATTAACAAAACCTATTCCTCATGTTGGAGATGTATTTGTTACAGATGAAGCACAAAAAATGATGAATTTTATTCAAATGATCAATAAGGAACTTGAAAGACGTAAGAAAGATTATTCTGAGTTTGGTGGTAATTATGCAGAGTATTGTAGATTAAGTGGGAAGAAAGATCCATTAATTGTAACGATTTTGAATAATTACGAAGTATTTTTAGATACTTATCCAAAACTATTTGATATCTTTAGTGGTTTATTCCGTGATGGTTCTAAATTTGGTTTAGTGTTTATTGTTACATCTACTCAAAATAATGCGGTTAGAGGTAGATTGGTTCAAAACTTCTTAAATAAGATTTGTATGAAGCTAGCAGATCCTTCTTTATATCGTGATATCTTAGGTGCTCCAAAGGGAATGGTACCGGTAGATACATTTGGTAGAGGAATTTATAATGTAGATGGAGAATTTAATTATGAATTCCAAACAGCAAATGTTTGCGATTTAGACAACAGAACAATGTTCTTTAAGGATTATGGAAAAGAACTTTCTAAGAAATATAAAGAGTGCAAGAAAGTTCGCCCTATTCCTGTTTTACCTGAAATTGCTTATGTTGATGATGTAATGTTTGAATTAAAAGACTTGAAATGTGTACCTATTGGTATTGAAAAGAATAGTTTGGAAGTTTATGTATATGACTTCTTAGAACAAAAGATTAATTTGATTGCCTCTAAATCTATTAAGAATCATATTTACTTTATCTATGCTTTAATTCGTCAAATGATTACTTTAAAAGATGTTCAAGTACATGTCATTGATGCTTTAAGTATTTATAGAGGAAAATATGAACATGTTGATTTATACACTGATAATTTAGAGGATGCTTTCTTAATGGCTTATAAGAATGCTGGAAATGATGCAAAGTTAAAAGAAAAACATGTTTACTTTATCTTAGGAGTTCATGAATTTAAGAAGAAAGTATCAAAATATAGTAAGAATTTTGAATCATTATTTACACAAGCATCTAAATGTAAAAATAATACGTTCTTGTTCTTTGATGATTCTGATAGTTATAAGTTCTTACAAGTTGAAGATTGGTACAGAAATAATATCAACAACACCTTTGGTATTTGGTTAGGTGCTGAAGTTGATTCTCAAATTACATTGAGTGTTATGTCTTTAACAATTGATGATAGAAATACAGTATTCCCTTGTATTGGATATCCAATCTATCAAGGAAAGCATATGACTATTAAATATGTTGTGGATGGAGTTGATAAAGAAGATGAACAATAAGGTACTTGTGGAATTAGTTGTTCCAATCTTAGAAGAAAGCTATGATGTTTACATTCCGATAAATCGTAAGGTTGGTAACGTTATTGGGCTTTTATCGAAACTTGTATTTGACATGTCCGGCGGTTATTTTGTTGCAAACAAAAATAGACTTTTATATAATGGAGATACAGGAGATAAATATCCAATCGATGAATTAATACTAAATACAGATATCAGAAATGGAAGTAAAATTATATTAATGTAAGGAGGACAGCACATGGATTATTATGGACAAATTGCTAATTTGAGAGAAATTAGATGGGGGTATGAAAAAGATTTATACAGTGCAGAATTTGAGGCTAATGGCTGGGAAACTCAAATTCTAAAAGTACAGGAAAGTAAGGAACTTTTATTGGAAAGTTGTGTTATTGATGAACATGATGAAGTCGCTGCTGCGCTTGACGATCTTATTTCTAAATATAGAGATGCAAGACATTATATTATGCAAAGTGTTATTCCAACTATAAAACAAAAAATATTGACTATTGATGATATGATAGCTGATCTTGAAGCAAAAGCTGCTGCAGAAGAAGCAGCAACGAATGGTTCTTAAAAAGCTTTTATGATGTAAATGAAAGGAACGGTGAAATAATATGTCTTATTTAAATGCAAATGCAGATATTATTATTCAAGCTGGTACGGAATTAAAAGAAGTAGCAGGAAAATACAATAATATCATTAATGAATTTTATCCAAAACTTGAAAATATTCAAAATAATGGTGTTTGGATTAGTGGTAGTGATCAAGGTTCAGCAAGTGTTTTCTTAAGGGCAGTAGCGAAAGATAAACCAAAAGCACAAGATTTGGGAGTAAAAATTAATGCTACTGGTGAAGGATTAATTCAATATGGAAAAGGCTTAAATGTCACTGCCAGTATTAAACCTTAGGAGGAAATATGAGTTCTATTAGAGTAAATTTTGATAAAATAAAAAATGAAGTACTACCTAATTTAAAAGCCCGTAGAGAACATTTATTAGCTGAAATTCGTAGATACGAAGCTAATCCGAGCTCTAGAAATGATAGTCAAGGAAGACAGATGTATACAAACTTATGCAATGCCTATAATCTTGTTTGCAAAAGAATTGCATGGTTTGAAAGAATTACTGCTGATTTTCGTACTAATATAAATACTGTTACGGAAACGATGAATGATATTCATATAGAAGAATTACCAACACCTAGTTTTACTGTACAATAATGTAAAATGAATATTTCAATTCTTGAAAAATAAAAGTACATGTATTATGATGAAATTAGGATGTTGATAGTAGGAGGAGAATTATGTTTGAAAATCGAGACTCTTTACTAAATAGTTCTGTTCGTACGGATTTCACTTCTAACGTAGGTTCAGCTGAACTTGATTTACCTGAATCTTATGCTGGAATGAATGAAGAAAAAGTTGGCGCTCTAAAGGTTGGTATTTTGGATACTTCTGAAGAAGTGAAAAAATTAATTAATCAAGTAGAGGCAATTAAACTTAATGTTCAGAACAATTTGGATGGAGAAAGTAGAGACGTTGTTATCAATAAAATTGATTCAGTCATTACACAATTAAATAATTTTAATAATAATGTAATGTACTATTTCAATGGTATTGGTAGAGCATTATCTGTTAAAAAAGAGGAAGATGAAGAAATCGGTTCTACTGTTACTGGAGATGCCGAAAATGTATACTAATAAATAAAAGGAGGAATTATTAGATGCCAGCAATAGGAGATATGCAATATGGATTTGATGCAGCTGGAATTCAAACTTACTTAGATCAAATTCATGATGATTATCTATTAAAAGCAGAAGCTGCTGCTAGAGACACTAAAGGTGTTGAGGGAGTATGTAAAAATGAATGGGAAGGAATTGCTCGTGATAATTTCATCACAAATTTACACAGTGATGCAGAGCATGTAGCTTCTCAATTTGAAACATTATATAATATTTTAATTAGTGAAGTTAGTGCTGTTGGTGCTGCTATGGCCAACAAAGACGAGACTATGATTGGTTAGGAGGGTAAAGATATGGCTATTTCAATGAGTGGAGCAGAAGTTGATACTTCTCAAAGAGATGCGTTATTAGGAAGTACCGTTAATGGATCTGTAACAGCTGGAAATGTTCAAGCTAATACAGCTCGTACATGGGCACATCCTATTGCAGGAGAGGCTACAGGAGCTGGACTTGCCGGAGTTACTGCATCTTTTGCTGCAAATGTTTGTTCTGAAATTGATACATATATTAAATCAATTACAGGTCATATTGATGCAATGGTTGCTGCACAAAGTAATGTTGCTTTCCAAGGTGAAGGTGTAAGCGGGGCATTACAAAGATTCATTACTGCTGTTCAAGCAGTTGCTAATGATTATGCAAACAGATTAAAAGGTGCAGAACAACAAATTATTAACAGTGTTCAAGAAGTTTACACATCTCAAGATGCTCATTTATCTGGAGAACTTGGTGCAGACGCAGGAAGTTTACAAAACAGCAATTAATAGTTTGTAAGATATTAAATATAAAAGATAATCGTTTGATTATCTTTTTTGTTTGCAATTATAATCCTTTTATGATATTATATTGTTACTGTGATGGAGGGGATTAGATGGAAATCGCATTATTAGTAGTATCCATTTTATTAATTATTATTGTCTTATTACAAAGTTCTAAGGCAGAAGGTGGAGCACAAATTATTTCAGGTGGACAAAGTGAATTATTTGCTAACCGTAAAGAAAGAGGATCAGAATTAGTAATTACTCGTATTACTGCTGTTCTAGCATTTGCTTTCTTTGTTATTTGCTTAGTATCTATGTTTCTATAAGGACTTCGGTCCTTTTTCTTTTGTAAAAATAAGAAAAATAAAGTATAATTATAATAGGTGAATGATATGAGAGACAATATTATAAATGTATTAAAAAATTGTGATAGAGCTGTTGATATTTATGAGTTACAAGATTTATTAGAAATTAAGAGTGTTGAAGAGACTACTTTATTAAATCAAGAGCTACAAAAGCTAGAAGAAGAGGCTATTGTTTATTGCTCTCATAAAGGAAAATATATGATGATAGAAGATAGTCATCTTCGTAAAGGTATTATGAGAGCCAATAAGAAAGGCTTTGGCTTTGTAGAAGTTAATGGCATGGAAGATGACATTTATGTTGATTCTGACCATATGAATGGTGCTATACACGATGATATTGTTTTGGTTGAGATTACTAGTAAAATGACTCTAGATCGTTTAGAAGGAAGAGTATTAAAAATACTAGAAAGAAGAATTCAACGTTATATAGGTCTTATTACTTTTGATGAGAAAGGTGTAGGACATATTAAGTTAGATGATTCTAAGATTAATTTAGAAATTGAAATTCCAAAAGATAACAGTTTAAATGCTGTTGATGGACATAAAGTAGTTGTTGAACTTACAAAGAAAATGAATAGTAGTGGTAGATGGGAAGGAAAAGTAGTTGATATTATTGGACATATCAATGATCCTGGAGTAGATATCTTATCTATTATTTATAAATATAGTTTTAATATTGATTTTCCAGAAGAAGTAAAAGAAGAAGTCGCTAATATTCCAATGAAAGTCTATGAAAGTGATTTAAAAGGCAGAAGAGATTTAAGAGAAGAAATGATCTTTACGATTGATGGTGATGATACCAAGGATATTGATGATGCAATTTCTATTAAACAATTACCAAGTGGTCATTATGAATTAGGAGTTCATATTGCGGATGTTAGTTATTATGTAAGAGAAGGTACTCCTCTTGATTTAGAAGCGATGGATAGAGGTACTAGTGTTTATTTAGTAGATAGAGTTATTCCTATGCTTCCACATGAATTAAGTAATGGAATCTGTTCTCTAAATCCAGAAGTAGATAGATTAGCTGTATCTTGTGTTATGGAGTTTGATAGTGCTGGGAAACAATTAAAATATGAGATATTTCCATCTGTTATTCGATCTAGAATTCAAATGACTTATAAAAAAGTTAATAGTATTTTGGAAAAGAATATCATTCCTGAAGGATATGAAGAGTATGCAGATACTTTAAAATTAATGAATGAATTTTCTCATATTCTTCGTAAGATGAAAGAAAAAAGAGGATATATTGACTTTGAAGTAGATGAAGCTAAGATCCTAGTTGATGAAAAATGTGTTCCTTATGATGTTGTTTTAAGAGACAGAGGAGAAGGGGAACGTTTGATTGAAGACTTTATGATTGCGGCTAATGAATGTGTAGCAACTCATATTTATTTTATGAATTTACCATTTGTTTATCGTATTCATGAATATCCACAAGAGGATAAGATTCGTAGTTTCTTAAGCTTTGTTAGTACATTAGGTTATACAATTACTGGTGATGTGAAAGATGTTAAACCTACTACAGTTCAAATGATACTTGATCAATTAAAAGATAAACCAGAGTATCCTATTTTATCTTCTCTATTACTTCGTAGTATGCAAAAGGCAGTTTATAGTCCCGAAAACTTAGGACATTATGGTTTAGCAAGTGATTGCTATACGCATTTTACTTCTCCTATTAGAAGATATCCTGATACAACGGTTCATCGTTTGCTTCATACTTATTTATTTGATGGTCAAATTAATATGGAAACAATACGTAAATGGGAAGAAAAGCTTGTTTATATTACAGAACATTCTAGTGAAAGAGAAAGAGCATCTGTTGATTGTGAACGTGAAGTTGATGATATGAAGATGGCTGAATATATGGAAAAACATATTGGAGAGGAATTTGAAGGAATGATTTCTTCTGTTACTTCTTTTGGTATGTTTGTTGAATTACCTAATTTAATAGAAGGATTAGTTCCAATTAAGGATATGAAGGACTTCTTCCATTTTGATGAAGAACATATGACCTTGACAGGAGAAAGAAGTCATGTAAAATATTCTATTGGAGAAAAAGTGGTTGTAAAAGTAGTTAGAGCTTCTAAAGAAGATAAAACAATCGATTTTGAAGTGGTAAGAAAGGTAGCATAATATGGCAAAAAGAGCAAAAAGAAGAATAAGGTTAAAAAAATTAGGAAGAGTTTTACTATCCTTAATCTTTTTGTGTGCTTTAATTGTTCTATCTATTGATTATATTCATGATAACTATAAAAAAGAGGAAGAGGTTATTGAAGAACCTAAAAAAGAAGAGCAATTTTATCAAGCTAGTTTATTTATGGTAGGAGATGCTTTGATTCATAGTTCTGTCTATGAGGATGCTTGGACAGGAAATGGCTATGATTTTAAACCAATGTTAGAGAGAATTAAGCCAATTTCTTCTAAATATGATTTGGTATATTATAATCAGGAAACTATATTAGGAGGACCAGAATTAGGTTTTTCTAATTATCCTAGATTTAATTCTCCATATGAAGTTGGAGATGCTTTTATCGATGCTGGATTTAATCTTGTATCTTTAGCAACCAATCATACGATGGATAAAGGAGAAGCTGGTGTACTAAATTCCGTTGCTTACTGGAAGCAACATCAAGATAAGGTAGTTACTTCTGGGCAATGGTCTTCTTATGAAGATAGGGAACAAAGTACTAGTCAAGTACATGAGATTAATGGTATTAAATATGCATTTTTATCTTATACAGTATGGACAAATGGACTTGAAACTCCTTATGGAAAAGATTATTTAAATAATGTTTATTCTGATGAGAAAGCTGCTGCGGATATAGCAAAGATTAGAGATAAAGTAGATGTTATTATTGTTGCAATGCATTGGGGTACTGAATACTCTTTATATGTAGATCATCAACAAGAGGCAATTGCTCAATTTTTATCTGAACAAGGAGTTCAAATTATTATTGGAGCTCATCCTCATGTAGTAGAGTCAGTAGAGTGGATTAATGATCATAAGACTTTTGTTATTTATTCTTTAGGAAATCTTGTTTCTGATCAGACTAGTGATAGTGATTATATGAAATTAACGGGGTTAATGATGTCTGTTCTTATTAAAAAACATATTGATTTAGAGGATAATGTTACTGTTACGATAGAAGAACCTAGAGCAGAACTTGTTTTTACAAAATCTTATAATAGAAGAAAGAGAGATTTTAAGGTATATCCTTATCCTGAATTAAATGATGATTTACTTCCTGGATATCAAAGATATTATGAAAAATATAAAGCTGTTGTTAGTGATTGTTATCCTGAACTAATATGGGGACTTGGAGTGTGATACGATGGAAATAATAAATAGAAAAGCCCATTTTGACTATTTTATTGAAGAAGAAATAGAGGCAGGAATTGTTCTTACTGGAACAGAAATTAAATCTATTCGTAATGGAAATTGTAATATTAAAGATTGTTATGGTATTGTGAAAAATGGAGAAGTATTTCTATTAAATATGTATATTGGAGAATATAAGGAAGGAAATATTTTTAATCATAGTGAAACAAGAAGTAGAAAATTATTATTACATAAAAAAGAAATTAAAAAGATTTCTCAGGCAATTGAAATGAATGGTCTTACTTTAGTTCCTTTAAAGGGATATTTTAAAGATAATAAATTTAAAATCCTATTGGGTATTTGTAAAGGTAAGAAAACATTTGATAAGAGAGAAACTATTAAAAATCGTGATATTGACCGAGAAGTTAAGAAAAATTTAAAGAATTATCAGTAAAAAATGGTAATTCTTCTTTTTTTGTGGTATAATTATTGCTCGTTGGAGGAATTGTTATGCCTAGTTACAAAACTCATTCTATTCATGGAGAACTAGTGTTTTTAACTCTTAGAAATGAATTGTATATTGATAAGGAATTATTGAAATTGTTTTGTATGGGACCAGATGCTATTATGCTAACTGATTATAAAACATTTGATTATCAGCACGCTCATAAAACAGGAGATTTCTTTAAAACAATGATTTCTTTAATCAAGAAAAGAAGACTACAATTTAATTCAGAAGTTATGGCATTTTTATATGGACAGTTGGATCATTTTGTATTAGATGCGATGATGCATCCATTGATTTATTATGGTACAGAAGATTATCCATCTGATCAGGCTATACCAACTCATGGAATAGTAGAAATGTGGATGGATGATTATGTTGTTGATAAATATAAGAAGGATAATCAAGGTTATTATTCTAATTCTAAATGTGATAGTCCAGAGTTAAAAGCTTTAATTGATGAAGTATATCAAAAAGTATATGGTGTTAAAAATGAATCTCATAAATACTCTTTAGGATTTCGTTTAATCAAGATGTTTGATTCTTCTGTTCGTTGTAATCCTTCTGGCTTTTTCTCTTGGCTTATGAAAAAACTTCCAATAGGGGATATTTCTTATCATATAAAAAATGATAAAGTAAAACCGTTTTTAAATCCAAAGCATTTAACTTGGCGTGATCCTGAGACAAATATTGAAAGACATGATTCTTTTGATGATTTATGGTATGATTCTTTAGAAATATCTAGAAGATTAATTGAAGATGTTAATAATTATTTATACTATGGTCAAAAATTAGAAAATCCATTATTAAATAATATTTCTTATAATACGGGTTTATCTTGTAGATTGAAACAAAAACTTCGATTTGTAAAAAAATATAAAAAGGCTGAATAAGCCTTTTTCTTTTCTTTTTTAAGGTTTTATGATATAATTCATACACGGGGCTGATTTGGTTTCGACGGGAGTAGTAGAGCATAGATGGCAAGTCGAATGTCCACGTTACGGGCACAAAAAAATAAATGCTAAAAGCTTAAAAAATGCTGTTGCTAACATGTTTGGTGGACGCCAAGCTGTTGCATTTGCCTAATAATAATATAATGGCCAGCGCTTTTCTTTAATCTTAACCTTTGGATTTTTGAAAAGCTCATTTTAAAAGGTTATAGCTATCTTTTGTCCGAAGGATAGAAAGAATTTTAGGACTGGTATATCTATTTGGTCGTTAATTACTTGATAGGTATATGAGAATAATTAGTTAACTAAACTTGTAGAGGTTTATGTAGCTCTATTTTCGGACAGGAGTTCAATTCTCCTCAGCTCCACCATTTGTGAGATAAAAAAAAGAAGCAGTAATGCTTCTTTTTTATTGTTGATTCATAATGGTTATGATTGCTTTTACATAATCATATATTTTTTTATCATTTATGATGAGTGGAATTTCATATGCTTTGTATTCCATAATGTATTCATAGATTCTTTTCATATAAAGGTTTTCTCCTTTATAAGGCATTTTTTTAATGAATACATTATCTATGGATTCTTTACAGAAATCGTATACATCATTTAATGCATTTCTCATCATAATATCAAATTTTTCAGGATTTCCATCATGTACAAATTGAAATAGAGAATCTACATGCATATCTGCTTTTTCTTGTAGCGGCATTTCTTTATCTGTTTTATCTGTTAATGTATCACGGATATTTTTAATTCTTTTATCCCATACATAGTAAGCATCCATACAGAATGCAAATTTTTCTCCATAAGAGAATAGGCTTCTTGTATAGGCAAAATCTTCATATCTTCTATAATCTGGCATAGGATGTCTTCTATAAATACTTGTTTTTGCCATATGTTGCCACAAACAGATTAAGTAAAAGTTTTCTCTATCGTTGTAGCGACTATTATCCATAAATTCTCTATATGTTTTTGTTATATAACGTTTTTCATTATTTGGGTCATCGATGGTATAGAAATAGATATATGTATAATCAAATTTATCTCTAACGATATCTTTATTCATTACAAAGTCTGCATCTGTTTCAAGACCACAATTTACCATTAACTCTAACATATTTGGATGAACCATATCATCATGATCCATAAAGAATGTATATGGTGCCGTTGCCATAGATAATCCTAATGTTCTGGATTTCGCAACGCTTCCATTTCTTTCTGTTTTGGTCTTTATCACTTTTGGATATCTTGCTTGATACCAATCAATGATTTCTTGAGTATTGTCTGTTGAACCATCATTTATTAGAATTAATTCTATTTCTTTTAAAGTTGATAATAATAAGGAATCTAATGTTCTAGGTAGTAAGAATTCACAATTATATATTGGAATTACTACAGATACTTTTGGAGAAGTATTTGGTTGAATATATTCATCTATCGATAAAGTATAATCCTCTATAAATGCTTTTAATTCTAATTTGTCATTTTCTCCTTTTTTATAAGCTTCTATTCTATATTCGTTTCCTACTTTAAAGAGAGTAGATGTGATTTGAAAGTCTTCTGTTTCATATATTTTGTTATATTTATTATTCTCTTTTTCATATATATAATATTTATCATATATTGTTTTGGTTGCGTAAGATAGGGTTATTCCGCGATAAGATTTTATTGCGTGTACTGTTAAACTATCATAAGACCAAATTTTCTGAAATACATAAGTATTTGTTTTTTCAAATGCTACATCTTCTATAGCATATTCAATTGTTATCCCAATATAATCATTTATCATGGGTCTTTTTAGTATTAGTTTGTTGTCATATGTGGTACATATTACTTTGTCATCGAAATGATCTGTTTTTCCTAATACATTGTATTTTGTTGCTATATTACTTTTTTCCCATGCAATTATTAAACCTGTGGGATCATCTTTTAATACGATTAAATCTTTCACACTATCACCCTATATTATCAATTATCATTATAGCATTGAATGTTTAAAATAGATAGATAATGTTTTTGATTTTTATGATACAATGAATAGGAGGTGAGGATATGAAAAATCAAGAATTGATAGGAAAGAGTGTAGGGGCTGGAGTATTAATATCTTTAGGAGATTATGCCTTATTAAAACTAGGAAACCCTATTGGTCCAATTATATTTGCTTTTGGATTATTAGGTGTTTGCTATATGGGACAAAATCTATTTACTGGTAAATGTGGTTTCTTTTTTGAAGATAAAATTCCTTTTAAGAATTTAATGATTATTTTATTCGTAAATTTAATAGCAGGTTATTTAATGGGACTTATGTTTTCTTTCTGTGATAAAGAAGTAGTTGCAGCTTCTCTTGCTAAAGTAGCAGGTTGGGAAGTATCGATTCCATTTTTCTTAAAATCTGTATTATGTGGAATTATTATGTATATTGCAGTACTTATGTATCGTAAAGGTACTCCTTTGGGTATTATTTTTGGAATTCCTCTATTTATTTTTTGTGGATTCCAACACTGTATTGCGAATGTGATTACTTTAGGTGTTGCAAGAGCATGGCACTGGTCATTATTAATCTGTATTTTAGGTAATTTTGCTGGATCTTTATTTATGTGGTATATTTCTAGAGAAATACCTGAGAAAAGTACTAAGAAAAGAAATAAAAAGTAGTTTTTTGCTACTTTTTTTGTTATAATAGACTCCTATTGGTGGTGATATCGGTGAAAGATAAATGGAAAAGATTACTTGCATTTTTAACTGCTTTTATTATTACTTTATCTTGTCGTATTGGGATAGAGCCATCACTTGAATATGAAATATTAGAAGATTCTCCTGCTTTTGCTAGATATAGTGGAGGAAATGTTTATATTGATAAAGAAAGAGGAAGATGTATTCAAGATGGAGATGTTTTGGTATTAGATCAGAGAAATAGTAATGATCCCAATATTAAAATATGTGATTCTTTTAAAATAGATAGCTATAAACAGAGAAAAGAAATATTAGAAATATTGTGTTTATATGAAGAGTGTTTTCCGACGGATTGGGATCGTTCTTTAGAGTCTATGTTATTGGAATGGAGATTTCATAATGGTTCTTTCTTTTTTGATTATGAGAGAAATAGTAGTGTTGATGTTGATTTAAATAATGCTGATGAAGAAAAATATGATCATGTGGTATTACAAAAGTTATTAAAATAAGGGGTGATCTGTATGGATAGACATATAGATATAGAGAGAAGTATTATTAAAAAGTTTCGTAAAGATATTTGGTCTAAGTTTGTAAAAGCTGTAATGGATTATGAATTAATACAAGAAAATGATAAGATTATGGTTTGTATTAGTGGTGGAAAAGATTCTTTTTTACTGGCAAAATGTATGGAAGAGATACAAAAACATGGTAAATTTCCTTTTGAATTACATTTTGTGTGTATGAATCCAGGATATAATGAAAAAAATAGAGAATTAATCCTTGAAAATGCAAAGACTTTGAATATTCCTTTAGAAATGTTTGAATCTGATATTTTTGAAGTTGTATCTACAGTTGATAGAAGTCCTTGTTATTTATGTGCTCGTATGAGAAGAGGTTGTTTATATAAGAAGGCTCAAGAATTAGGATGTAATAAGATTGCTTTAGGTCATCATTTTGATGATGTGATTGAAACAACTTTATTATCTATGTTTTATGGAGCAGAGATTAAGACTATGATGCCTAAATTACATAGTGAGAACTTTCCTGGAATGGAGTTAATTCGACCACTTTATTTGGTTAAAGAAGAGGATGTTAAATCATGGGCTAAAAGCAATTCTTTAACGTTTTTAAATTGTGCTTGTCGATTTACGGAGCAAGTTTCTAATAAGGAAGATGAGAGTAAAAGATTAGAAATTAAGAATCTAATTAAAGAGATGAAAAAAGAGAATCCTAATGTTGATTATAATATTTATAAAGCTTTAGATAATGTTAATTTAAATTGTGTTGTAGGGTATAAAAAACAAGGAGAATATCATAGTTTTTTAGATACTTATGAAGATGAATAAAGTCTCAAACTTCGTTTGAGGCTTTTCTAATTTTTGACTATTTTTGTAAAAAGTGGTATAATATACGTCATTCAGGGAGGAGATTAAATCATGAAAAAACCTTCGATAAGAAGGGTATTATTTTTAGTAATGCTTATTATGGTAATTATAAGTAGTTGTATTATTTATTATAATTATTCTATTTATAAGAGCTTAAAGGTCGTTGGTTACAAAGACGTAGCCATTGAATATGGTAGTGCTGATTGTAATATCAATCAAATTATCAAAAAGGTTGAAGGGGAAATCGTATCGATTCAATATGATGTAGATACGAGTCATGTTGGAGAACAAGAGGTATTAGTTAAAGTTAAAAAATTAAATGTTACAAAAGAAGTTCCTATTGTAGTAGAAGTTGTTGATACAGTAGCTCCTGTTATAACATTAAAAGGTGATTCTTTAACTTATACGAAGGGAGATAGTTTGAATTTCCTAGATCTTGTGGAATCTATCCGAGATGATGTTGATGGAGATATACCTTATAATAATCAAGATGATCCAAATGGATATTTTACTTATTATTTTGTATATGATGAAAATACAATTGGTGATGTAGGAGATCACGTTGTTTCTCTTTATGCCAAGGATAAGAATGGAAATACTTCTATTGAAAACTTTATGGTTCATATTAATGCGCCTAAAGTAGTATATTCTAGTTCTGTTCAATACAATGCACCAATTAATCCTAGTGGAGGAGACGTTGTATCAATCGCTTATTCACTATTAGGTGCTCCTTATGCTTATATGGGTTACAGCCCTGCAGGATTCGACTGTAGTGGATTTGTATCTTATGTTTATGCTCAAGTAGGTATTCCTATTAGTAGAAGTTCTTCTGCTCAATTATATGAAGGTATTGGAGTTCCTTATTCAGAGGCTCAACCAGGAGATATTATTAGTTGGGGATATACTGGACCTACCCATTCTGCATTATATGTAGGAAATGGAAAAATGATTCATGCTGCTACATATGGATTGGGAGTTATTCTTAGTGATGTTGATGGTTGGGCTCGTGGAAATGGGTCACATATCTTATCTGTAAGAAGAGTTCAATAAAAGAGTTAGAAATAACTCTTTTTTTTTATAGCTTTTTGTGTTAAGGTATAGTGCATGGGGGAATGGCCTTGAAAACATATATAGATTCCGTATTTAAAAGAGAAAAGAAACCAATTTCATTAGAAAAGTTATATCAAAAAGTAGAGGAGTTATTATCTCTTGAACAAGAGGGTTATTCTTTAACAGTTGATGATAAACTTGCTATTGATAAAGCACTTAGAGAAGGATTAGATAGTTATCATTATTATCAGAGTCCTAATAATAATTTTACTTTGCTTCGCAAAACTTCTTATCGTTTGGGAAGATTTCATGGAAATCGTTTAGGAGAGGGATTTGTAACAACTAATATTTCTTATATCAATAAAGATGGAGAACAAATCGTTCGTGAAGAAAAGTATTCTGTTTCTAAAGATAATTGTAAAAATGCAATTGATGGAGATATGGTACTTGTTGATATAGGATCAAACGGAAGTAAACCTAGAATTGATAAAGTAGTTGATCGTACTTTAGGAGATATTACAGGTGTTATTACTCGTGTTGGAGCATCTTTCTATGTAACTCCTTTAGATAAGAAAAAACAAGGATTAACGATTTATTTAGAGGGACAACATATTGAGGGAGAGATTGTATCTGTTTCCATTGTAGATGAAAGAGATAATAATTTCTATGTTGCGAAAATAAAAGAAGTGTTCCGTCATAAAGATGATCCAAATGAGATGGCTAGATTGGAAGCATTTAAATGTGGAATGCCTGAAGGATTTAGTGAAGAAAGTGAAAGTCAGTTAGAATATATTCCAGATGTTGTATCAGAAGAAGATAAGATTGGTCGATATGATTTTACAGAGTGGGAAGTATTTTCTATTGATGGAGCTGATACCAAAGATAAAGATGATTGTATTTCATATAAGAAATTACCGAATGGAAATACATTATTAGGTGTTCATATTGCGGATGTTCCAAAATATGTTCCTACGAATTCTCCTATTCATAAAGATGCCTTTAGAAAAGGTACTAGTTATTATTTTGGTGGCTGTGTTGAGCCACAACTTCCTAGAAAACTTAGTAATGGAATTTGTTCTTTAAATGATGGCGTTGAAAGACTTTGTAAAACTGTTTTAATTGAGTATGATCCACAAGGTAATGTTGTTAGTCGTTCTTTAGTTCCTAGTGTTATTAAATCTCGTATCGGAATGACTTATGATAAAGTAAATGATATTCTAAAAAATGGTATTGTAGATGAAGAGTATAAGCCTTATGAAAATACATTGAGGGAAATGGCTAAATTAGCGAAAAAGCTTAGAAGTGATAGAGTTGCTAGGGGAGCTATTAATTTCAATCGACCTGAACTTAAATTTATTCATGATGAAACAGGAAAAGCCATTGGTGTTACTCATCGTTATCAAGATATATCAGAAAACTTAATTGAAGAGTTTATGTTAGCTGGTAACGTAAATGTATTTGAAATATTAACAGAGAAGGGAATTCCTTGCCCTTATCGTGTACATGATGTTCCTAATCAAGAAAGATTGACAGAATTCTTAAAATTTTTGGATGTTATTGGAATTCCATTTAATCATTCTGCTGAAGATATATGTGGAAATAAGCATTTATTCCAGTTATTAACAGAACATATAAAGCAAGGTGGGGTATTATACCCTATGCTTTGTACCAATTTAATTAAGTGTTTATCTCATGCTGTTTATAGTCCTGAAAATATTGGCCACTATGGAACAGGATTTGATATATATGGTCATTTTACTTCTCCTATCCGTCGTTTAGCTGATGATACCGTTAGTCGTATTATAGATGATTGTTATTTTGAGAAAGATCCTGTTAAGAGGGAAAGAGCTATTAAAAAATGGAAGAGTGTTTTACCTGAATTTACTACTCAGGCATCTAAGATGGAGAAGTTGGAAGAAGAAGTTGAAAAACAAGTTAATTTGTTGGATACTGCTGTTTATATGAGTAATTTTGTTGGACAAGAATTTGAAGGAACTATTATTGCGATTGGTAATAATGGATTGACGATTCAATTAGATAACTTATTAGAGGGTAAAGTTAGACTTAAAAATCTTCCTGGAGAATATGTTCATAATGCTGATAAATTTACTTTATTATCTTTAAGTGGTTTTTCTTCTTACTATGTTGGTGATAGATTAAAACTTAGATTGAAAGAAACTAGTATTGAAAATAAATCTGTTGATTTTGAAGTATTAGAGAAAATTAGAGAGAATCCAATTGATAATGGAGAAATTTCTCTTGATATGATTAAACAGAAAAAAAGAGGTAGTAAACATAGAAGAGCTTAACAAAAAGCTCTTTTTATGTTATAATATTAACTACTTTGAGGAGGGATTCCTATGGCTTATGAAGGTCAATGTGGATCTTGTGAGAATTTTCAAGAAGCAGATTCTAATCAATTATATGATGATAAACACAATTCTGCTTTGGTAAAGGGTTATTGTACATGGTATCAATGCTATTACTATCCGGAAGATTCGTGTAAAGGTCATTATAAAGAAAAACCTAGAAATAGTAATTGTTTTATTACTACTGTTGTATGTACTCGTTTAGGTTTACCGGATGATTGTCATGAATTACAAGTATTAAGAGATTTCCGTAATAGAGTATTACAAAGAGATGAAAAACATAAAGATTTATTATTTGAATATGATACAATTGGACCTCAAATAGCAACTGAATTATTAAGAGAAGATAATGAAGTTATTCAAAAGATTCAAAATACTTATTTACTTCCTATCGTAGGAATGATTGAAGCTGGTAAGGATCAAGAAGCAATTCAAAAGTATCAATTTTTAACTAGAATGTTACAACATCATTATGGAATAGAGTCTCAGGGAGAAGCAACGAGTGATTATGATTATACTTCTGGAGGACATGGATTTTTTAAAAGAAGAAGTGAATAATTTCTTCTTTTTTCTTGGCCTTTTGGTTGATTAAAAAATGATAAAATGGTATCATTATGATAGGTATGGGGTCGAGGAGAGTGGATAGTAGCGCTCTTTACTTCTGCCGGAAAAAACTATATACTATTACATATGTGTTAAGGAGATGACGAGATGGTTATTACATTATCAGATGTATTAAATGTTTTAAGAAAAGTAGCCGATATTTCGATTGTTTGGTTTATCTTTTATTATATTTTGAAGAATATTCGTAATAACGTTAAGCTTTCTTTAATTTTTAAAGGAGTAGCTTTTGTTATTATATTGAAATTAATTAGTGATTGGTTAGGATTTATCACTGTTGGATATTTACTTGACTATATTATTCAATGGGGACCTGTTGCTTTAATTATTATTTTCCAACCAGAAATTCGTACTATTTTAGAGCAATTGGGAAGAAGTAAGTTACTTGGAAGACATAAAGTTTTAACAGTAGATGAGAGAGAGCATATGGTTTATGAAATGATTAATGCGATTGATTATCTACGTAAAGAAAGAATTGGAGCATTAATTGTTGTTGAAAGAGATATCAGTTTAGGAAACTATATTGATAAAGCTAAAAAATTATATGCTGATTTATCTAGTGATTTATTAATAGCAATTTTCTATGAAGGTAATCCATTACATGATGGTGGAGTTATTATTCAAGGAGATAGAATTACTTGTGCAGGAGCTGTATTCCCTACAAGTAACAGTTCTAAAATTAATCGTCGTTTAGGAACAAGACATAGAGCGGCCTTAGGACTTGCTGAGGAAACGGATGCTATCTGTATTGTTGTTTCTGAAGAGACTGGTAGAGTATCTATTGCTTTGAAGGGTGAGATGCTATACAATTTATCTCTTGATGATGTTCGTATGATGTTAATTGATGAGTTAAAACCAAAACAAGATGCGGATTATGAAGAAGAAGATGTAAGCGAGGAAGAAATATATGAAGAAGATAGGTAGATTTTTTCTAAGATTATTTCGTCATATAGGACTATTCTTTGATAAGTGGTTAATTACTCCTATTACGAAATTAATCTTAAGACTTATGGATGTTGGCAAATCGTTAGTAAAACAATTTGATAGAGTATCTGGAAGAACTTCTACGTTATTAATTGTTAGTTTAATACTAGCGTATGCTGTATTTATTGTAATTGATCAAGAATCTAATGTTATGATTGATCAATATGCTGAGATTTTATATAATCAACCAGTTACTGCTGTATATAATGAAGAATTATATGTAGTAGAAGGTTTACCAAGTACAGTAGATATTACTTTAATTGGTCAAAGAAGACATATTTTCTTAGCAAAACAATCTCCTTCTAAAGGAGTTAGTGTTGATTTAACAGGTTTAAAGACTGGTAATCATAAAGTTACTTTGAAGTATACTCAGAGATTGAAATCTCTTGATTATAAACTAGATCCTTCTCAAGTAACTGTTACAATTTATGAAAAAGTTAGTGAAAATAGATCTTTAACTTATGATATTCTTCATCAAGATAGTCTTGATACGAAGTTATATATCAGTGGAGTAGAGATTGATAGAAATGATGTTATTGTTAAGGGAGCTCAATATAAATTAGATCAAGTTGCTTCTGTAAAAGCATTGCTTGATGTTAATAATATTCCAAATCCTAAAGCAGGAGATATCTTAGTAAAAGATATTCCACTAGTTGCTTATGATAACGATGGAAAGATTTTGGATGTTGAAATTGTTCCAAAGACAGTTACTGCTAATGTAACAATCACATCACCAAGCAAAGAAGTTCCAGTTAAGGTTGTACCTGTTGGTAACTTAGCATTTGGTAAGTCTATTAAGTCTATGGAGACTAGTCTTACAAAGATTACGGTATATGGTTCTCAAGAAGCAATTGATGAAATTGAACAATTACCTGTAGAAATTGATGTTAAGGGACTTGATAAAGATAAAGAATACAATGTAACATTAAAGAAACCTAAGGGTATTACGGAATTAAGTTCTAAGACAATGACGGTAAAAGTAATTATTGATAATTCTTCTAGTAAAGAATTTGAGGGTATTTCTGTTCAGTCTGAGAATTTAGCAGATAATTTGAAAGTACAAGCATTATCTGATGAATACAGACAAGTTACTGTTGTTGTTAAGGGTAGTGAAGAATCTCTAAAGAATATCACAAATTCTGATATTAAAGCATACATTGATTTAAAAGACTTTGGTGTTGGAGAACATGAGGTTGATGTTCAAGTTACTGGTTCTGATTTGAAACTTACTTATGCTTCTAAGACTAAGAAGATTAAAGTACGTATTACTGAGAAATAAAAAAGACATTTTCATGTCTTTTTTTATTCCTTTATGATATAATCATTTCAGGTGGTTAATATGGCAAAAGGAAAGAAAAGACAAAGAAAAAGTAAGGTTGAAGAAAAAAAGATTGAAACTGTTGATGAAAAAATGAAGTTGCAAGACTCATTATTTATTGTATTTTGTATCGTAATGTTTTTTGTAGGATTCTATTTATTAACACTTTATATTACAAATAAGCATTCTGATAGTAATACTGAAGATGTTGTTCAAGAAGCACAAGTATCATATGATGATATTATGTTAGGTAGAAGTTTATCTATGAGTGATAAAGATTATTTGGTTATTTATTATGATAGCGGAAATACAGAAGTATCAGATAGATGTAGTGAGGCTGTTAATAATTATCGTAATACAAATACAAAGGTTTTATATTTTGTAGATATGAGTGATGGATTTAATTCTTCTTATGTTGCGGAAGGAGAATCTAATAAGAATCCTGAATCTGAAAAAGATTTATCTATCAATGGTCCTACTGTTATTCATGTATCAAAAGGAAAAGTATTAGAATATATAGAAGGAATAGAGGAAGTAATTAATTATTTAAAATAGACAGAGAAATCTGTCTTTTTTATTTTTTTCTATTATTTGTTTTAAATGTATGATATTATTAATAGGAAGGTAGGTTATTCATATGGAAAAGAAAAAGAAAAAAAAGAATCCTAAAGATAAGAAATCATTATTAAACAAAGCTTCTAGACGTATTTCAAGAGTAAAAGAAGCAATGTTTGAAGATTTAGATAAACCAGAAAAAGCTACGTTTTCTGTAGTAGAAGTAGTAGTTATTATTTTAATCTCTATTCTATTTGGAGTTGCGATTGGATATATGATTACTTATAGTAAAGATCCAATGCATGGAGCAAGTGGAGGATCTGGATTAAGAGAGGTTGTTACTACTTATCGTGAAATTACAGATTCTTATTATGGAGAAGTAGATGAAGATGAATTATCTAATGCTGCGATTAAAGGTATGATAAACTCTCTAGGAGACCCATATTCTAGCTATATGAATGAAGAAACTACGGAAGACTTTAATGAGACTGTAGATGGTTCTTTTGTGGGAATTGGAGTTACGATTCAATTTGAAGAGGATTTAAACAGAGTTGTTGAAGTATTTGATGATTCACCTGCTGAGAAGTCTGGAATTCAATTAGATGATCGTATTGTTAAAGTAAATGATACTGAGGTAAGAGGATTAGCTGGTGATCAATTATCTGAATTAATTCGTGGAAAGAAAGGTACTAAAGTTGTTGTTACAGTACTAAGAGGGGATGAAGAAATTCCTATTACCATTACTCGTGATGTTATTGAATTACCTAGTGTATATGATTCTTTGATTGAGGAAAATAATAAGAGAATAGGATATCTTCAAGTTACTTCTTTCTCTTCTAATACTTATAAACAATTTGAAAAGAAATTAAAACAATTAGAAAAGGATAATATTCATTCTTTAATCATTGATGTTCGTGATAATCATGGAGGTCAGTTGCAACAAACAAAAGAAATATTAAGTTTATTCTTCCCTAAAGATACGGTTTTATATCAAATTGAAACGAAAAATAATAAAGTAAAAGTAAAATCAGAAACAAAAGAAAGTCGTAGTTATCCTGTTGCGATATTAATTAATTCTAACAGTGCTTCTGCTTCTGAAATATTAGCTTCTTGTTTCCAAGAAAGATATAAGAAAGCTATTATTGTTGGTAGTACTTCTTATGGAAAAGGAACGGTTCAAAAATCTCAAACTTTAAGTAGTGGTACTAGTATTAAATTTACTACTCAAAAATGGTTAACTTCTAAAGGTAAATGGCTAGAGAAGACTGGAGTTATTCCAGATTATGTTGTTAATCAATCTGAAGAATATAATGAAAATGCTTGTATGGAGTATGATGCTCAATTACAAGAAGCTATTACACAAATAAAAGAGTCTTAAGACTCTTTTTTTATGCAATTAATGACTAATTGATATCCTTCTTTTTTAGGACTACACGTTGTTAGAATTAACTGATTGGTTTCTTCTTTATTAATATGAATATATCCATTTTTCTTTTCTTCCCATATATCAATTACTTCATAGATATATTCTTTTTGATTATAGTTTAAATAGATGGAATCCTGTATGGATAATTCATCTAAGTGTTCGAAATAAGCAACTCCTGCTGTACCGGAGTGGGCCGCTAGTATGAGTATAGAATTTTCTTCTTCTGGAGAAGTAGAGTCTTTTAGAATAGTGACGTGCTTTTCTATGGTATTTTCACTACTTCCTAGTGGATAAAATTCTTCTTCTAAATGTATCTTTGGAATGATTAGTTTTCCAATAGGTTCCTCTTTTTCTTCTTTTGTAATAGAACTTACTAGTACTGTTAAAGGTTCTATTATTTCTTTTTCTTCACTAATTTTTGGAATAGTTGTACCAATAAATACAGCATAAATAATGAATAATAATACTGTTAATGTTTTTATAATAGAATGTGCCATATGATTTGTAATAGGATCTCTAGTAAATCTTTATCTTTATGAGTATCTGGTACTGCAATACGTAGATCTTTTAGAGAAAAGAATAAATCTTCCTTATCTTTAATATCAATTGTAAATGGATCTACTTTTTCATATCCTTCTGTTGTATTTACTTGAATGAAAGTATAAGTACCATATGGTAGAGTAATTTCAATAATACCTTTTTCGTCTGTTGTTACGGTTTCAATGATTTTATCATTTTGATTTTTTATCCAGAAAGTAACATTGTTTTCTTCACTCCAATTGTTTTCTTCTCCATATGTTTTTTCTATTGTGACGTTTGCTTTTATTACTTCATTCTTTAAAGTTAGAGAAACATTAGGGTTTTCACTAGTAATACTAAATTCATAGATTTCATTATCTACTTGATATCCTTCTCCTGCTTCTATTTCTTGTAGGAAATAATTTCCAAAATCTAGATTTTCTATGATTGCTTCATTATCTATGATTTTTATTTCTTCTATTACTTCATCGTCTTCGTTTCTTAATTCATAGATTGCTCCATCTAGGGAAGCATCTCCTTGTGGAATAGTACTTTCATTGTCTTTATCTATTTTATGAATTTCTAGGGATGTTTTTGTTACTTTTACATTAATCTTTGTATTAATGTTATTTACATTTCCTGTTTTTACCATATTTTGACTATTATTTGAAATATAAAATAGAGTAGGAGTACTTCTAGTATTTTGATTCTTTGTAATAGGTATTTCATATTCTCCTTCTTCTAGATTATTGATAGTAAGAGTATTTCCTTCTATTTCTCCTTCATTTGTATTAAAGTTACTTAATACTTGATTTTGATCAACTAATACTAGAGATGTTCCTTCTACTATTTCAAATGATTGACTGGAAAAACTAGGTAGAGTATTATTTCTTTCTATTAATTGATTAATTTCTGTTATTTCTTGTGTATATAGATTTGCGGCTGATCCATTTAAGGTATTTGTGAAATAGAAGTTACCTGCTTCATCTGCTGCTTGCCATATCATTAATTGTGTAATAGCAAACCATTTTGCATCGGTATGATTCCCGTATCCATATCCAAAGTATGCTATATTGGATATTCTATTTATTTTTTCTGGCGATAAGTTATTTGGATTGATTGTTTCTTCGTAAGTTGCATTTTCTAGTATTCCTTCAAATGGTTCTATACAATATACAAATTCATTTGTTTCTCTATTTCGATAGAAACGTGCTTGTTGGTAGTAAGTTAATTTGGTGTTAAAGTTATATCTCTTTAGATATATTCCTGGAATCCATTCTGCTTCATAAAAGGTGGCTGCTTTAGCAGATAGATTCGGAATGAAAAAGAGTGAAAGCATTATTAAGAAAAACAATATTTTTTTGATAAGAATCCCTCCTTTTTTTCTTAATGGTTTTCATAATATCAGGAAGAGATTTTTTCTGCAAATTGATCTTTTTCATAATTCTATTTGATTTGTTTTTAAATATTAAAAATTCCTTTAGAGAAAAGGTTTTTTTCTATTATAAATTGTTTTCTAAAAAAATAGTTTGAACTATTTTTTGTAGATGTTATAATACTTGTGAGGTGTTAATATGACGGATATAGAAATATCAAGAAAGAGTAAAAAATTACCTATTCAAGAGGTTGCTGCGAAGATAGGTTTAAAAGAAAAAGATTTAATTCTTTATGGGGATGTTAAAGCAAAAATTAAAAAGCAAATTAATAAGCCTAAGGGAAAATTAATTCTTGTTACTGCGATTAGTCCAACACCTTTTGGTGAAGGAAAAACTACTGTAAGTATTGGACTTGCAGATGCTTTACAAAAGATTGGTAAGAAGACGATTGTTGCTTTAAGAGAACCTTCTATGGGTCCAGTATTTGGTATGAAGGGTGGAGCAACAGGAGGAGGATATTCTCAAGTAGTACCTATGGAAGATATTAATCTTCATTTTACTGGAGATTTTCATGCAATTACTTCTGCTAATAACTTAATTTGTGCAGCTGTAGATAATCATATTTACTTTGGAAATAGTTTAGATATTCAAAAAGTAACTTTCCATCGTTGCTTAGATGTTAATGATAGGGCTTTACGTGATGTAGATTTAGGAACTAGACATGATTCTTTCTCTATAAGTTCAGCTTGTGAAATTATGGCTCTATTTTGTTTAGCAACTTCTTATGATGATTTAAGAAGAAGACTTGGAAATATCATTGTTGGATTTAATAGTAAAGATCAATATGTTACTGTACATGATTTGAACTTAGAGGGATCTTTAATGGCTCTTTTAAAAGATGCATTTTATCCTAATTTAGTTCAAACATTAGAAAATACTCCTGCTATTATACATGGAGGACCTTTTGCTAATATTGCACATGGATGTAATAGTATTATGGCAACTCGTACTGCTTTATCTTTAGCAGATTATGTTGTTACAGAGGCTGGATTTGGTGCTGACTTGGGAGCTGAAAAGTTCTTAG
>JAEEGL015620445.1_pt1 | contig 32130 bp, 43 predicted proteins | sample 9134231 | NCBI WGS metagenome assembly JAEEGL01 (sample SAMN16246548, study PRJNA631951) | gut metagenome | biome: gut microbiome; feature: rumen; material: fiber-attached | host: Bos | place: Iran: Karaj | collected 2018-10 | reverse complement strand
GGGGATGAGGTAGAGTGGTGGCAGGGAGAGCTGATGTACTACGATGTGGTATACATGAGCAAAATATTTTCGGACGCGTACACGCCTGATATGCCGGAGCCGCTGAATGCGGGGAGGGTTATCAAGGGTGGGACGGGGTACTGCATAAGCCTAGGGGCTGATGGGAGAGAGCATTACGACAAGGGGAAGGACTCTGTGCTTCCGGCGGAGATAGAGAGGAGTTTCCCAGACTACAGTCTGTATCCGCAGTTTTCGTATGCGGTAAGCATGACGAGCCGTGGATGTCCGAGGGGGTGCGGGTTCTGCCATGTGGCGTCGAAAGAGGGCAGGTGCGCGGTAAAGGTAGCGGATGTAAAGGATTTCTGGTGTGGGCAGAAAGAGATAAAGGTACTTGATCCGAACATCACGGCCTGTAGGGAGAAGCGGGATTTGATGAAGCAGTATCTAGATACTGGGGCTGTGATAGATTTCACGCAAGGTCTGGATATCCGGCTGATAGACGATGAAGACATCGCGGATCTTAATGCCATGAAGTTGAGCAACATACACTTCGCGTGGGACAAGACGAGTGATGACCTGAGAGATGCGTTTGAGCGTTACGCGCGCAGTACAACGCACAAGCCCCACGGTGGATACGGCGGGGTATACATTCTGACGAACTTTGATAACTGCACGGTAGAGGAACACGTTCAACGCGCGCTGTTTAGGATTTACTCTGTAAGGGACAGGGGCTTCGATCCGTACCTGATGATATACGACAAGCCCCATGCGCCGAAGATACTTCGTGATATGCAGCAATGGTGCAACAACAAGATAATCTTCAAGAGATGCAGGAGATTTGAGGATTTTGACAAGATTGGGAGAGCCAAGCCAGAAAATCGCGGCGGTCAGCTGAGTATGTTTGCGTAAAGAGCGAGGTGACGCAGATAGCGATCCGAAATAAATTCCCTTGCATGGGTGTGTATACTGAAAATAGAGCGGTTTGGTTGAGAAAGTACCAGCTTCGCAATTGATCCTGCGATGGCGGCTGGAATACTGCCGCACCGCTCTGACATACGGGATTCGTATAAAGGCAGTATATCGGACTTTGACTCCGTTGGCGCTGGTTCAAGTCCAGCATCCCGTGCCATAGCCGCAAGCGGTCGAGGAAGCGCTAGAAGTTAAGTGCATGGGGCTGCGCGCGCAGCGACGGCCATTTAAGCCGGATGTACCATGTGGCTGATGAAAAGGCGAAGCGCGGCGGCAAATATGCAAAAGTGGCGGAAAGCGCCCGATTTAGGGTGCGATGGTAGACGCGGGGCGACGAAGCCCTGATTTTCGGGACGCCGAAGATCGTGTTGGTTCAAGTCCAGCCTTTTGCACCAGGCTTTGCACGTTTCAGCAAAGTACGACCGTAGCCAACCGTCGTAAAACGTGCATCTGCGCGAGCGTCTATAACCCTTGTGTACGGGCGCGCCGATTATCATGCAACCGCAAGGGCATAGGTATATTCAAGGATGCTCCACCTATGGAAATGTGTATAGACCAAACGGGCGTTCCTTGCCGCTGATACTGCGAGAGGCGCGGGGGATAATAACGTGTGGCAACGCAGACCAACCGATGGTGTCTAGGCGTTGAGTATCGTTTTGTCAGCGGAATATGCTATCGTAGCTCAACAGGTAGAGCGCGGGACTTATAATCTCGTGGTTAGTGGTTCGAGTCCACTTGATAGCACCAATTCTCCGTGGACGCCGCGAGTGATGAGCGTTTAGCGGAACAGCCGGATGGGTTTTAGGAAGTCCTGAACGAAGCCCCTCAAGCCCCGATGTTGTAATTGCGGAGCGAGCTATCGCCCCAAAAGCGGGGAACTCAGAATAGCCGTGGGAACTACGTTAGTGCCACAATATGCCCTAGAGCTCAATTGGGAGTAGGTTGACGGTTCGATTCCGTCTGGGGCAAATAACGCTGGCAGACGTGCCATCCGTGAAAGCCGGACGCAGGAAAAACCCGGTACGCAGAGCGCCGCAAGCGTACCCATAGTCCAAGGGAGCGGGAACAGGTAGGAGCGCCTGTCACAAAAACAATGCTTCGCCTCTCCTACCCATCGGGCAAATGATGGGGCTATGCGGTGTGTTTGGGATCGCTTAAAATCCGCAAATCCGATAAAGCGCCAGATATGGGAAATATCTTGAACTCCTCGCGGCGGCAGCGTGAGAGCCGCAGTTTGCTACCGAAGCTCAACGGTAGAGCGGTGGAGAAGAGGGTGGCACACACTATGCCGTGTGTTAGAGGGAGAACCCCATAACCACTCCGCAGGAAGGTGGTTCAATTCCACCCGGTAGCCCCAGTTGAGCCGCTAATCTACGGCTTTAGTATTGCGTACTACGGAGACTGTGGAGACAACGTATGCCAAAAGTGGCGGGAACGGCATATCGCTCAACACCAGTTGGCGGCTTTTTGAAACCGTCCCCGGCGGCAGGGATAGAGCCGCAATATGCTGATGTGGCGCAACGGTAGCGCATCTGATTTGTAATCAGGCGGTTGTGGGTTCAAGTCCCACCGTCAGCTCCAACCTCCAAAAAGGTAAAAGAAGTATAAACCGCTTGTTTGCGCTGCAACACAAACAAGCAGCGGCGCGGGAACTGCGATAGTGCCAACTACGCGGGAATAGCTCAATTGGTAGAGCGCCAGCCTTCCAAGCTGGATGTTGCGGGTTCAAACCCCGTTTCTCGCTCCAATGCCGGACTGGTCCCCCGGCAGTAGGTTGTCCATGTTCGTGTCTCCTTTCAGCGGGAAAAGCGTCTCGTTTCGGCGGGGCGCTTTTCTCATGCGTCGAAATTCCCTTGCGCGCACAAATATGATTGTAACAGGGTGATGCAGATGACGAATGATGAAGCGAAAGCCGCATGGCGCGCGCAGACGCCGGTCAAGTATCAGGGCGCGACGTACACGATATCGGCTCTGATCTATCGGCTGCCTCGCAGCCTTACGGTGGAGTTATACGACAAGTGCGGTCATTGCGTCGTGATAGCAAGCCCGGACAAAATCAAGAAAGGGGACGAATGAAATGAATTTGGCAATCGTGAAGCACATCGGGGCGGGATCGTCTGACAAGAAGTATGTTTTTTCACTCCCGGCTGCTACGAGTATTGGAAAAGGAACTCTTTTGGCGCTGGAAACGCGGAACGGCAACCAGATTGGTCAACTGGTGGACCAGGTTGTTGCGGATGGGTCTGCACTAGAATACATTCTTCGCGGCTTTGGCACGGACGAGAAGCATCTTATGCCTGTGAGGGGCATTTTCGTCGGAAAGACCTTTGACGAACTTAGAGCGGAGCATATTGTTTCCGACAGATATAAGGAGGGCGGCGAAGATTATATTCGTGTCTGCGCGGACCGCGACAAATGGAAAACGAAGTACATTGCAGCCAACAACGACCTCGACTATGAAACTGATCGCCGTGAATCACTAGAATGTGATCTGCACGAAGCAAAAGCAAAGCTGACTGAGGTGGAAACGGAGCGCGATATGCTCAAGTCGAAACTGGATCGCATTTTGAAGTGCTGCGGGGTTGGCGAGTGAACGACGAGCTGTACCGTGACATTCTCGGATTTATCGGGCGGTTCTCGACCGACGGAAACGGATACCGCAGTCAGGTAATTGAGGCGTTTACGCGAGGCGGGTGCTACTGGTTTGCCTATATCCTCTCTGCCCGCTTTGCCACCTACGCCCCCGAAATCGTCCACGACGATGTTGCCTGTCACTTTGGATGCAAGATTGATGGTTGCGTCTACGACATAACGGGTGACGTTACAGAGGGCTATGACTGGCAACCGTGGGACTTGTACGAAGACGAAGCGCACAAACGACGCATTGAGGAACAATGTATTATGTTTTGAAAGGAACTTAACCATGTGCAAGTATTGCAAAGTTGACGAAAACGGCGAAAACACGGATAACTATATCTTTGCACCAGCGAAAGCGAAAGGCTTATCTTCCGAAATTGGGCTGTATCTTTACGCCGACAAGAAGCAAATTGCGGCGCAAGTCTGTTACAACGGAAATCCCGTCTCCGATGAGTACACGGAGTTTAGCGTCAAATACTGCCCGATGTGCGGGAGAAAGCTATAAATGCCTATTTATTTCAATTGGACATGGTGATGTCGAGAGGTAGGTGATGTGGAGTGATAGGGGACGGCGTAGTTCCTTTGACGTAGCTACGCCCCTGCGGGGGCGTGGTTTGCGGAGGACATAAATGTCCTTTACAAAAGTTTGGAATTTTTCGTAATCTAGTCAAACATTGCAACTATACTTTACATCTTGGGCGGTTCTTCGGGGCCGCCCTTATAAATTGCCTTGTGTAGGCTAGTAGAATGAAAATAGAAAGGTGGTAAGCATATGTGGCATTGCATTGAGTGCGGTTCTGTTTTTTACGAGCCAAAAAAGCGGATATGGCGGGAAAACATGGACGGTGAACGTGGGTGGATGGAGTTTACGGAACTAACTTGTCCATTCTGTGGAAGCGATATGATAGAGGAGAGACAATATGAAGCCGATTTATGAGCCGAAAGGCAAAGCAAAAGAATATGGAGACTACGCGCTGAATGTTTACACGGGATGCCCGCATCGGTGCTATTACTGTTTCGCACCGACCGTGCTTCATAAAGACCGTGAACAGTTCCATAGCTGCGTGGAGCCGCGCAAGGATATTGTCGAGGAAACGCGCAAGCAGTTGGAGCGCGAGCATATCACAGGGAAACTCATCCATCTGTGCTTCGTGTGCGATCCATACCCGACCGGCTACGACACGACGCCGACGCGGGAAATCATCAAACTGCTGAAAGAACACGGCAATTACGTCCAGATTCTTACAAAGGGAGACGGGAAACGCGACTTTGACCTTCTGGATGGAGAAGATTGGTACGGCGTAACAATTGACGGCACAGGAGGCAAAAAGGACTATTTTCGTATTTTTGACCTTTTTGCTGCGCATGAACGTGGAATCAAAACGTGGGTATCTTTCGAGCCGGTCATTCAACCGATGAGCGTGTTTGCTTCTCTCCGAACCGTATCGGAATTTGTGGATAAAGTGAAAATTGGGAAACTCAACTACTATCCGATTGAAATCAACTGGAAAGAATTTGGGAACAAGGCAGAGTCTCTTTGTCAGGAACTTGGGCTTAACTACTACATCAAGGACAGTCTGCGGGCAGAAATGGAGAAATAAACTATGAAAGCTATGTTATCGCAGCCGATGGCTGACAAGACCGAATGCGAGATTGTCGAAACCCGTGAGCGGGCAATCAAAGTTCTCGAAGAAAAAGGGTACGAGGTTGTAAATACACTCTTTACGGACGAATGGTACAGCCTGAAAAGCATGAAAGAGCGCGGCGTAGAGAATCCGCCGCTGTGTTTCCTCGCAAAGTCGCTCGAAAACATGAGCAAGTGTCACACGGCGTATTTTTGCAAGGGCTGGGAAAAAGCAAGGGGATGCAAAATCGAGCATGAGGCGGCGGTCGCTTACGGATTGAAGATCATCTATGAGCAGTAAAGGGAGTGATTAGAGTGAGCATTGAGTTTTACAAAGGGGATTATACAAGCACGGGCAATCCTAGCTATTCCTATAGCAGTGCCGGAGTGGGCGGAATGAGTGAAGATCAGCCTATCGAAACCAACGAATCCGGCGGAAAACAGCACGAACGCCCTTATGCGTCCGAAATGCTACCGCCCAAGGCGCTCCTTGCGGTTTCTCATGTCCGCTGGGAAGCAAACGTAGTCAACGGATACGATGAGGATAACTACAAGCGAATAGATAAGCGCAAACACGTTGGGCGCGCTATCACGCATCTTCTCGCATGGCTTGCCGGGGATGAGAGCAACAGCCATTTGGCACACGCTGCTTGTCGCGTCCTCTTTGCCCTTGAAATGGAGCTTGACGAGAAGCCGAAGAAAGATTTCGCTGAGTTTATAAAGAAGGAGTTAGGAAAATGAGTGGCGGACATTTGGATTACTTTTACTGCCAGCTTCAAGACCATGTTGGTGACTTTGGCGACAGGGAACTTGACGAGCTGGTGAAAGACCTTGCGGAACTGTTTCACGATCGTGAGTGGTATCTTTCGTCCGATACGGGCATCGGTGACTGGAACGAGGCGCGCGACGAGTTTAAGGCAAAGTGGTTCACCAAGCACGGCCGCGAGGAACGGATCGAGAAATATCTTTCCGAGATTGGCGACGAGGTCAGGAAGTCGTTTGGCATGAGCGACGGATATTGCAAGAACTGCGCCAACTGGAAGCAGGAAAAGGACGGAAGTCGATACGGCCGGTGCAAGCACAACGCGCATTGTCTGATGCACCGTAGCGAGTCCTGCGATAAGTTTGAGAGGAAGAACGATGAACAATGACTTGAGAAGCTGTCCATTCTGCGGCGGAGAAGCGGCTATTGCTGATGACCATCAATGGATTAACGGCAGAAGCAACGGTGGTCGCTGGAAATATGTATATTGTCTGAAATGCGGATGTAGGACTGCGCCGTTTTTTTGGGACGACCGCAATGACATGATTGCAACATGGAACAGGAGGACATATTTATGACTTACAAAGAGTATCAATCCGCCATTTCCGGCGCGGAGCAAAACTACACGGCGCTTTTTGATACCGTGGAGCAACGAACGGCGTTTATTGACGCGATAAGAGCGGGCGGACAGGCCATACGTAATCTTAACGACTGCCGGAACGAGCTGTGTCTGCATTGCGGAAAGTATCACGAGGCGCACAAGGGCGCTTGCCGTGGTTGCAGATGGGAGCGGATCTAAACCAATGAACCACTATATTGACAAGCTTGAGCAAGTGTACAAGAACGGATTCCATGACGGCGAACGCTGCGGACAGCAGCAGATCGTAGACACCGCTATGGTATATTTGACGCGAAAAGGCTGGCGCGGAAAGGAACTGGTGGACTTTTTTAATGGAATCAACTCCATCATGGACGAGTACACAGCCGCTTGGAATCCAAATCAAGAGCAAGATGTAATACAGGCGCGCCTTGACGGAGAGATCGAGTATGGGCTTGATGGCGCGCATGAGTTTCTTGATTTCCCCAAAAGATACCCAGACGTCAAACGCATGGGCTATGACAAACCGATTAGAGAAGAACGCCACCCGGCAGCGAAGAAGAGGGGGAAGCGCAGATGATAATAATCGAACAGGGCTATGAGATACTTACTCCAATAAGCGAAAATGGACTTGTTGAACTTCAGACAATAGAACTGGCTGCGCGCCTGTGCTATAAGTCCGAGGATAAGATCACCGAGGACGGCGAGAGCGCCAAGCGCCTTGTCAAGATGCTCATCGACAAGGGACACCTCGCGATGATCGAACACAGTCAGCTGTCGGTCAAGTTCACGACGGATCGCGGCGTGTCGCACGAGATTGTCCGGCATCGTCTGCCGTCGTTCGCGCAAGCCTCCACCCGCTACTGCAACTACAGCAACGGTAAGTTTGGCGGGGAGATAACGGTGATACGCCCGTCGTGGGTTGACTCCCATGACAGAGCGGTTTACCTCATGTGGCAGAGCGCGTGTGAGCGGGCGGAAACGGCGTACATGGACATGATCGCCGAAGGATGCACCCCGCAGGAAGCTAGGAGCGTTCTCCCGAACAGCCTTGCTACGGAGATTGTCGTTACGGCAAATTATCGTGAATGGCGTCACATCCTTTAATTGAGGACAAGCGAAGCGGCACACCCTGATATGCGCGCGCTTATGCTCCCGCTTCTATCTGAACTGCAACGACGCATCCCGATAGTGTTTGACGGAATAGGGAGCGTTTGATATGGAGAGTCCTTGTTACAAATGCCCGGACCGTATAATCCCAACGAAAGAAGATCCGAGGACCTGCCACGGAAATTGCGAAAGAGAAGATGAGTTCAAGCAATACTGTATGAAGAAGCGAAGCTACATACTTGGCTACAAGAAAGAGGAAGATGCCTTATACGGAGTATGGAGCGGGAAAAAGAGATATATAAGACGGAACAAGAATAGTTCATAACAGCCAAAAAGCGAGATCGCAACTTTTTCTGCGACCTCGCTTTTTTGCCGGGGAGTCACTTTTATAGCAAAAACCGTTAGCTACCGTGTTAGCTACGCAACATTTCTTTTTGTTATTTTTTATATTTTTTCGTTATTTATTTTGAAAATGCGGGTTAATGATTATAACTATACTTGCAACAAATTTGCAAATAAAATGAGAAAAACCACCCGTTTCCGAGTGGTTTTTCCTATTTGGCGCGGAAGAGAGGATTTGAACCTCCGCGGCGCTTTTTACACGCCCTACTCCCTTAGCAGGGGACGCACAAGCCTTTATTTATGCGGGTTTGCGGCATCTGTGTTAGCTACGCGTTAGCTACGGAAAATACTTTTGAAGAGTGCCGGGGAAGTACTTGTTAGCTACCGCGTTAAGCAGATTCCGTACTTTTCAATGTGTTGATCCCGCTGTGTGTATCGTCTGTGCCGAGGTGGATATATCGCTGAGATGTTGTGATTTTTGCGTGGCGCATTATCTTCTGGACGATAGCTGCGTTAAGGTTTTGGCGAGCCGCCTCTGTGCCGGTTGTGTGACGGCAAGAATATGGCGGTAAGTCACGGATACCAAGCCGCTTTAGGGTTTCATGGTAGGCATCGTACCATTGATTATGCCCGACATCCACAAGTTTATCACCGTTCACCCAGTTTATCAAGCCTTTGATAACTGGTTTCACGCAATCTGCAAAGACAATCGCGTTGGCCTTTCGTGTTTTTGTTTTCTTCCCGCATCCGTAGATTTCGCAACGGTCAAGGTCAATCATAGACTTTTCGCAGGCAAAGAGTTCACCTGGCATCATGCCGGAGTAAATCATCAAGAGTAGATACCCAACAAACATCTCTCCATCGGCATAAGCTTTCCAAAGCGCGTCTACTTCTTCCTGCGTAAACGGTGTTGGTTCAGATTCTTTCAATTCTGGAAGCGATATAAACTTTGCAAGATTCTGGGTGACAAACTGCTCCGGCATGGCGAGCTGATAGAGCTTGGAGAGAAGGTTCTTCAGGTCGCGGGCCTTGTAGTAGCTGCCAGCCTCATCGACCACCTTCTGCATCTGCTCGACGGTGAGTTCGTCAATCCGCTTGCCGATGATGCTGTCTATGCGCTTTCTGGCTATTCGGTAGGCGGTCTGTTTGTTTTCGGACAGCTTGGCAAGGTCGTGCGCCTCAAAGGCTGTATAAAGCTTGAGGAGCGTGGGAACGGTCCTTGTTTCTTGCTGCTTCAGCGTTTCCAGATACTCGACGGCATCGCGCTTGGTCGCGAAGCCGCCTTTCGTTTTGCGCTTCTGAAAATGCTTTCCGTTTTTTTCGTAGCTGTAGAGCGTGACCTGCGCGCACCAGGACCTGCCCCGGCGGAAGACTGTCCCCATGCCGTTTCCGCGCTTTGACCGTCTTGCGATATCTTGTTTTGCACCGCAGCAAAGACAATACGCACCGTCCGGCACATCTGATTTGCACTTGCGGCAGATCATTGCATCACCCCCAATACATTGTTGTCACACAAAAATAAAACATTTGTTTTAGATATTCTGCGAATAGACAAAAGTAACTTAATGCGATACAATAGGAACAAACATTCTAGATTTAAATTTCGACGAAATTTGCTTGCAGCCGTGATTATGCTTGAAGCAAGGGGGTATGAATGATGAACGCTAGTGAAGTTTACGGCAGATTAGGTACTGAACACCAAAAGGAACTCATTGCTTATCTTCAAGACTTAGAAGATATTGAGCATAACGATCAAGTTCCGCCCGATGCTCCGGCGACAGCTTAATATACCGAGCCGTGAACTCGTCCTCTCTAATGGGGGCGGGTTCTTTTTTTATGTTTTCGTCTGTTTCCCCGCGTAAGTATTCAACTGAAGTTCCAAGAATCTGCGCTACAATTCCGATCTGATTGTCATTTGGCTCCGACTTCCCGTTTTTCCAGTCTTGAACTGTCTGCGAAGTGCGACCGATCGCATCGGTTATAAATTTTTTTGTAACGCCTCGCGATGCCCTCAATTCTTCAAATCTGTCGAATCTGAACAAAGTAAGACACCTCCTTTTGCATAATCTGACAATTATCAGATTGGCTATTGACAATCTGATAAAAATCAGATATACTGCAACCGTTGATTGACGAACGCAAAAAGCTGAACCCCGTAAATACGCGGTTTTAGCGATATGATTCTCCCAAGGACATATTAAACCAAGCGTTCGCAAATGTCAATAGTTATACTGATAAAATTAAGAAAGGGGCGTGAAAATGAGTATCAGAAGTGTGCGTGAGAACGCAAAAATGACGCAGGGAACGCTTGCCACGGCACTCGGCGTATCCCAGGGGGCGGTTGCGAATTGGGAAAAGGGACTTAACAACCCAACCGCAGACAATCTCGTGAAAATGGCGGCGATCTTTGGCTGCTCAGTAGATGAGCTTTTACGAAGGGAGACGAAAGAGTGAGGTCAGCTTTGGTAAGGAATGCCAATCGAAACCGCACTATCGCCACCAAGCAGCATCCGAAAAAGGGAAACATGAGAAAAGCCCGCTCGGACTGGTACTCCGAACGGGCGCGGGGGAAAGGTATCCGCCTGTACCCTCGCATTATACCAAACAAAAAAACAAAATTCAAGAATGCGGGGTAAAGAAAATGAGCGCAAGCATCGCCGGGAGCGTTACCGAAATGAAGAGGCTTGCTGCGCGCAAGCACCCGCTGGAGGAAACGAACAATGATTAAGAAAATCGACCCAAACGAGTTTGATCGCGTGGTGCGCAAAGCGCCGTACACGAGCGTCATGCGCGACATCGAAGAGTTCATGCAGATGGAAGACAAGTTCTGCGAGATCGACGCGACGAAGTACAAGAGCGTCTTCAGCGCCGCAAGCTCCTACAGGCAGACCGTCAATCGGCTCAAAATCAACATTGACGTTATCAGTCGAGGCGGTCGGGTATTCATGATCAAGGGGGAAACGAAATGATTAAAGCTGAAAAGCTTGGGGCTGAGCTCTCAAGCAAGCTGGCGGAACTGGACAGGCTTCGCAAGAGCGAGGAAGTCGAGACCGCCGAGTTGATGGATGCCGTGACGGACGCGGTTGACCGGGAACTTGCGGTGTATCGCCGTAGGGAGCGCGAAGGCGCGAGACTGATTGAGGACGGAATCACGCGCGACCGTCTGCGCGAAATCTACAGGGTGTTTGGAGGGACTTGCGATGACGGTTGCTGAGATCAAGGCATCCGACAAGCCGTTCCTTCGGGCGTCGGATATCGCCGAGGTCATCGGCTGCGGCGCGCAGGCCATTCGCGACATGGCAAGGACTTCGCCAGAAAAGCTTGGTTTCCCTGTCTCGGTCATGGGGACTCGGACGCGGATACCGCGCAAGTCGTTTCTCGTATGGATGGGAGAGGATACAACAGATGGCGCTTGAGCGAATCGAATGCAACGATCGAGAGGAGTGGCTTGCCAAAAGGGGCGAAGTTGGCATCGGAGCAAGCGAGGTTGCCGCAATTTGCGGGATGTCTCCGTGGCAAACGCCTATTGACCTTTGGAAGCTGAAAACGGGGCAGGAGAAGCCGAAAGACCTTTCTGACAACGCGGCGGTACAACAGGGCGTTCGCATGGAGCCTGCTTTGCGCGAGTTTTTTAAGGCACTGCACCATGAATTTGAGGTTGAGTATCACGCATTTGACATTCTGCTTCAGTCCGAGCGCCCACACTTCTTTGCAACGCTTGACGGCGAGCTGATAGACGCGAACGGACGGCGCGGCATATTGGAGATCAAGACGGCCACTCCAAACGGGAAAGCAGGATGGGATAAGTGGGCGAATGGTCAATTCCCACAGAACTATTACGTTCAAGTCATAGCACAGTTTCTCGCTACAGGATACGACTTTGCGTACATTTTTGCCGCGCTATATAGCATGAACGGTGACATCACGCTCAAAGAGTATTCCATCGAGCGCGAGGATGTAAAGGACGATCTTGAATGGGTGAAAAACAAGCAAGACGAGTTTTGGCGGTACATCGAAACGAACACTATTCCGCCGATGTGCCTGACATTGTGAAAGGAGATATGACAATGTTTGTTGGAGTTCGATATCACAAGGACGCGCCTATCAACGGTTTCGCTGGTGCGACGTACACCTACACCACGACGCTTGAACTGAAGTGCGGTGATGTGGTTGCCGCTCCTGTGAGGAATCGCGGAACTGGCGTGACGGAAGACAAGAAGGCGATGGTCGTGGAGATCAACGCGCCGGAGCCTCCGTTCCCCTGCTCGGTCATCTCGGCCTACTGGACGGAGGAGAAGAACGATGAGTGAATTGATCAATGAGACGACCATGAGTCAGCGGGACATGATCCTGCGGTACATGGAGGATTTCGGGAGCATTACCCCGGCGCAGGCGATGGACGAGTTTGGATGCTACCGACTCAGCGCCCGCATTTGGGACATTCGCAATCACCTTGGCCGCAAGGTCAGGGCGGAGATGGTGGAGCGCGTCAACCGCTACGGTCACAAGACCCGCTTTGCCAAGTACAGTCTGGACGAGGAGGAGCAGAACGATGCAGGAAGTAGCATTTGAGGTCAAGCAGGAAGCGCTGGCGGTCATCCGCAACACGGTCATAGAGGCCAACTTTGACGAAGTTAAAGCGGCTTTGACCGAAATGATTGCTCCGTACAAGACGATGGCGGTTACGGCAGACGGCATTGCCGCAGCAAAGAGCGACCGCGCCCGCATCCGCAAGGTAGCGAATGGCATTGACGAAATGCGGAAGACGGTTGGACGAGAGTACAAAAAGCCTCTTGCGGAGTTTGAGGCAAAGTGCAAGGAACTTGTTTCCATCTGCGACGAGGGCGCCGGGAACCTTGACGGGCAGATTAAAGCATATGAGGATGCGGAGGCTCAGTCAAAAATTGACGCGATCCGCGCCGTGTACGACGAGGGTGACGCAGAAGTGCGCGAGTTTTGCCCGTGGGAACGCGTCTACAACGAGAAGTGGAGAAACAAAGGCTTTTCTTTCGACGATGCCAAGGATTCGGTGCTTGCAGAGTTCAAAAAGACACGCGAGGATTTGGCGACTATCCGCGCGATGGACGCGCAGGACGTTCCGGCGCTTCTTTTGGAGTACAAGCGCACACGCGATCTCGCCGTCGTCGTCCGCATGAGCGTATCGCTCAAGCAGGCGCACGAGGAGCAGAAAAAGCGCGAAGCGGCGGAAAGGCAAAGCGCAGAGGCAATTTTGACAGAGCATATGGAGGAACGCGCCGAAATCTCTAAAGAGATTGAATCTGCTGCGGAAGCAAACGAGGTCGTATGGGCCGGTCCCGCGAAGAAAGCGGATTTCAAGGTGATTGACTTCCGCGTGTGGGCCACTCAAGAGCAGCTTATGGCACTCAAGGGTTTTCTGCGCGCCAACGGCATCAAATACGGGCGCGTTGACTGATGCGATGGGTATTTCATACTCTGATCTTCCACCAAAATTTCAGGAGCAGGTCAAAATCAAGCTTGCGATTGAGGAAGCTAGGCGGAGAAACAAAAACAATGCTCCTATGGTCATTGAACCCGAATCGAAACCGTCAAAGTACCACGCTGAAAAAGTTGAAGCAACGCTTGATGATGGAACGAAGCACGTTTTTGACAGTAAGCGTGAATACAAGCGGTATCAGCACCTTTCATTTTTGCAAAGGGCGGGAGAAATCAGCAACCTACGGCTTCAGGTTAGCTATGAACTGATACCCCCGCAGAAACGCGCAGACGGCAAAATGGAAAAAGCCTGTACCTACAAAGCGGATTTCGTCTACAAGAACAAGGATGGGAATACCGTCGTTGAGGACAGTAAAGGACACAGGACAAAAGACTACATCATCAAGAGGAAGTTGCTCCTTTATCGGTATGGCATCACGATTAGCGAGGTGTGATATGGATTTTGAAAAGATGGCTCGCGGAGCTTGTCTTCCGTGGAACAGCATCGACGCTGTTGCAGAGGAGTGGGAAAGGATGGGCTTTCCCGCCGTTACGAGCAAAGATCTTGCCAAGTGTATGAACTGCCCTTATCCAGAATGCCACGATTGCCTCGGCGGGGGAACTGGCAGACCGGTTGGAAGACCGCGTAAGGAACACACCGAGGTAGTAGGCCAGGTATCGCTTGAAATCGCGTAAATTGCCTTTTGGCGAGTCGTAAAATTAAAACAAGAAATGAACGGAGGAAATAAAAGTGAAAGCGACAAACAGTTTAGTTCAGAGGTCAACGCAGAAGCAGTCGTTCAGCACCGCTATCACGGGTGCTGCTCTTCAAAATCTTATCAAGAAGTCCGTGCCGGACGCGGCAAGCGCGGCTAGGTTTACCGGGGCGCTCATTTCTTCTGTTGCGGCAAGTCCGCAGCTTCAGAAGTGCAATCCCGCTTCTGTCGTCGCTGCCGCTCTTCGCGGCGAGGGACAGGGGCTGACCATTGGCCGCGAATATCACCTCGTCCCGTTTGCGGATACCTGCGCTTATGTAGTCAGCTATAAGGGGCTTATCGCCCTGGCGCTTGCTACTGGAGATGTGGCGGATATGGACTGCATCGAAGTCCGAGAGGGAGAATACATCGGGCGGGACAGCAGAACAAAGCGCATGAAGTTTGACTTCTCAAAGTATACGACAGACGAAGAAGCTGAGAGCCATCCAATCATCGGCTACTATGCATACTGTGAGACTCTTTCCGGGATGTTTCGCTACGAGTACATGAGCGTTGCGGACATCGTTGACCATGCGCGCCGCTACAGCAAGAGCTTTGACTATGAGAAGTACACGAAGCTTGAGCATGGCGAGTTTACTCCGCAGGAAGCGGAAAAGGTCAAGGCGTCGTCCCCGTGGTACGGGAACTGGGAGATCATGGCAAAGAAGACCGTTATCCGTCGCTTGCTCAACAGCGGATATGTCCGTCTTGCCAACAGCGCCGCGCTCAAAGAGGCTCTTGCATACGACAGCGCCAGCGAGGAAGGAATTATTCCCGATCTCAGCCTTTCCGTTGACTCTGGTACTGGCGAGGTCATTGAGTCAACGGCGACAGATGTGAGCGACGCGCAGGAGAGCGATAACGCGCCCACAGCGCCGCAGGAAGAAAAGACGCAAAAGAACACCCGCAAGGCAAAGCAGAGCGAGGAAGCCCCCAAAAACGGCGCGACAGATGCCAATGACGCGCAAGACTTCACGGAAGGATTTTTTGGTGACTGACGATGGCGCTTTTTCAATCGAAAGATAGGGACGGCAACGTGAGCATGGCGGTCACAGGATACGTTACGAAAGACCCGTATATCCCTGACAGCCGCAAGGTCGTTCTCTTTACCGTGTGCTACGCCAAAGACAAGTACATGGACTGCAAGGTGTGGGCAGATAAAAAGGCTGGGCAACTCGCAGCCTGCCTTGAAAAGCATGACGAGGTTGCCGTATTCGGCGTACTCGACAGCTTCAATACCAAGGACGGCAAGACGAAGTTCCAGATCGCAGCAGACTTCATTCAGGTGCAGACCGACGCTCCAATCGCCCCGATGCCCGTGAAAGCGGAATCGTACAGCGCCGCGCCGGACGGTTTTACGGAACTTGAAGAGGAAGAACAAGGCGAACTTCCGTTTTAGAGAAGGTGAATCGTGTCAACTGTTGGTGGATTTTTTTGTGGGAAACCTCTCCCGCCTCGCGCGGGAGAGGACCCGAATATCGTACACCAGTACGCATTTGTATGGGGGCGCGTTTTGTATGACGCACAGGACACAACGCGCAAAAAGCGAACGGTGAGGTTTCTCGTCAAGTACGACGAAGAGCCAAACCCGCGCTACGGCAAGCTGGATGCTCACGGAAAGCCGGAGAAAATGAAGCGTGGCAAGTTTATGCGCTGCAATGTGTGGGGCAAGGAGAATATCGCAAACGTAATGGCAAGCGTTGAGCGTGAGGATATCGTTATCTGTTTTGGGCGTTTGCGGTCAAAAGACTATCGTAGGAAAGACCATACTCTCGGCAAGGATTTCCAGATTGACGTTGATGTTGTGATTCCTATGGCCGCTATCGGGTTTGTACTGGAACTTTACGGTAGCCAAGGGATACAGAAGATACTGAACGGCGAACGGAACGCCGCCCCGGATGTCTGGGAAAGCGACTGAAAGGAGCAGACATGGCAGACGACGGAAAATTTTACTGGCTGAAGCTGAAGCGGGATTTCTTCAAGCGTCACGACATCCGCATCATTGAGGCGATGCCGAACGGAACGGAGTACCTGCTGTTTTACCTAAAGCTTCTGGTCGAGAGCGTTGACCACAACGGGAATCTTCGGTTCAGCGACGAGATACCGTATAACGACGAGATGCTTGCCGCCGTGACGAACACGAACATCGACATCGTGAGGAGCGCCGTGAAAGCGTTTGTGCAGCTTGGGATGATGGAGATGCTTGATGACGGAACGCTTTATATGCGGCAGGTCGAGAACATGGTCGGGTCGGCTGCGAACAACGACAACGCCAACCGCCAGAGGCGTTTCCGGGAGAGCAAGAAGCGCCTCGCGTTACAGAGTGGTTACGCAAGCGTTACGAAAGATAACGAGAGTATAGAGTATAGAGATAAGAGTATAGATATTATATCTTCTCCTAACGGAGAAGATTGTCACGAACCGGTTCGTGACGCGCGCCCAGAGGAGAAAAAGAAGACCGCGAAGAAGAAAGAACCGATCCCGCATGACCACAACGCGTACAAGGCGGCACGGTGGCTGTCGAAGCAGATACGCAAGCGTATGCCGGATCGGAAGGAGTACTCCGAGGAAGACCTTCAGCGGTGGGCGGATGACATCGACAAGCTCAACCGCATCGACGGGTACGAGTGGGAACTCATCTCGGACATCCTGCAGTTCTCGCAGCGGGACAAGTTTTGGCAGAGCAACATCCTCTCCGGCGCGAAGCTTCGCAAGCAGTTTGAGACGCTGATGGCGCAGGAGGTACGCGGGGAAGATGATTGATACCGCAGAGATGGAATGCTATCTGGTCGGATGTATTTGCCAGAAGCAGGAAACGGTCCGCGTGATATCCAAATACGTCCGGGAAGAGGATTTTAGGATTACGGCTTGCGGTCTGGTATTCTCGGCTGCGTTGGATGCTGACGGACGCGGAAAGCTTTTTGACGCGTACTGCGCGGCTGATGTGCTGAACGGTAAGATTGAAAATCCTAGAAAGTTTATCGCAGAGTGCATTGAAACGGTTCCTACGACTACGAACGCGGAGGAATATGCGATCCGCGTAAGAGTGGAGGCGGACGAACGCTATCTCAGAGAGAAAGTAACTGAAGCGCTTGAAGTTGAGCATGGGGTAAAGCTTACGGAGACTGTCGCCGCAATCTGCTCCGAAATCGTTCAGAACAGGCCGAACAATCGGATGAAGCCGATTGGGAGCGTGATGAAGCAGATGTACGGCGCGCTGTTTGAACAGCCGACGAACAGGATCGACACGGGATACGGACGGCTAGACTTTTTGCTTAAGGGCCTGTGGGGCGGCGAACTTGTCGTGATCGGCGCACGACCTGCGGTAGGCAAGTCCGCGTTCGCCCTGTCTATAGCCGAGAACGCGGCGCGAAGGACAGGAAAGACCGTGCAGTTCTACTCGCTAGAGATGGAAGACGTAGAGATAGCGGAGCGGGCGCTGGCACGGCACACGCAGACGGTGACGATGGACAACCTCATCGACAGAAGCCTCAACGACAGTCAGGGCGACGAAACGGCGGAGGCGTTCACTAGCGTGGCGGCGCTCCCAATCGTGATCGATGACAGCGCTAACATGAAACCGAGCAAGGTGAGGGCGCAGGCGCTCACGCAGGAGAACCTCGGCATGATCGTGGTGGACTACGGCGGACTGATGTCGGCGGACAGGAAGTACGACAGCAGAAACCTTGAACTGGGCGCGATATCCCGCGACCTCAAGAACCTCGCAAAGGAACTGCACGTACCCGTGGTCATGCTGGCACAGCTCAACCGGGGCGTGGGGGACGACATGAAACCGTCGCTCCGCGAACTGCGTGACTCCGGCGAACTGGAACAGAACGCAAACAAATGCATCTTCCTGTGGAACATCGACAGGGAATCGGGAAAGGTCGGCGTGAGCGTGGCGAAGAACCGCCGGGGACGACTCGGAGAAGTCGTGATGTATTTCGACGGCGGCCACATGAGATTCACCGAAACGGAGGAGCGGTATGAAGAAATCAAAAGACCAAAGCGCAGAGGCAGAAGCAGCGTCTACGAAGACGACGATGAAGACGAGCCGTGAGCTTTGGGCGGAATACGAGAGAGAAAAGGCGAAGCTTCGGATTCTTTCGCCGGAACGGTATATGGAAGCGATCCGCGAGCTTGCCGAGAAGATGGGCATCTAGAAAGGAGAGAACGAAAGGTGAAACAGCTGACGGTAGTGAAGCTGTCGAGCGTCCATAACGTGATGATCGACCGCTTGGAGAAGCAGGGCGCTTTCATCACGGCGTATCAGGGCGGCGAGATCGTCGCCGGGTTCAGCACGGAAGCGGTCGATGAGTTCTATGTGCGCGAGACCGTCGCGGCGGTACTGGGGGGTGACAAGGATTGAAGACGCGCGAGGAACGGAAACGCGATGTGCGCTGGTGGGTGCTTGCGTTGGCGGTCTATCTGGCGACCGGCGCGACCGCGATGCTCGTGGCGAAGCGCAACACCGAGCGCATGGCGGAGGAATACAATCAGCAGATTGCCATGTATTCCCAGATGGCTGAGAACGAGCGTGAGAAATCGCGCCAGTGGGAACATCAGTACAGGGATGCTTTGATGGAGATTTCCGACCTGAAGGCGGCGAACGAGGAACTCATCCATGAGAACGAGGAGATCAGTTTTGCGCTTGACGAGGTGTGCTACGAAACGGGATGGACGAACCTCGGAGAGTTCCGCGTGACTCATTACTGCGATTGTGTCAAATGCTGTGGCAAATGGGCGGGCGGTCATACCGCGACGGGGACAGACCCTACGGAAGGACGAACGGTGGCGGTAGACCCCGCCGTCATCCCGCTCGGCAGCGAGGTGCGGCTGAACGGACATACCTACATCGCCGAGGATACCGGGGTACACGGAAAGGCAATCGACATTTTCGTGAACGACCACGAAGAGGCGCTCCGGCTCGGTATGTACTACGCGCCCGTGGAATGGAGGGAATCGTAAATGCGCCATCTTGGCGATGTAACAAAAATCAACGGCGCGGCTATCGAGCCGGTAGATATCATAACTTTTGGCGCGCCCTGTCAAGACTTGAGCGTCGCTGGCAAAAGAGCCGGGATGAAGAACGAGGCGGTCGGTGACGACGAAACTACCCGTTCTGGACTATTCTTTGATGCTGTCAGAATTATCGAGGAGATGAGGGAAGCAGATGTACTTCGAGGAAGAACAGGCGAGCTTATTCGCCCCAGATATGCAATCTACGAAAACGTGCCGGGAGCCTTGTCAAGCAACAGCGGTGACGACTGGCAAGCAGTCCTCACGGCGCTCATCCGAGTCGCAGACCCAGATGCCCCTACCGTTCCTCTTCCTACAAAAGGGAAGTGGGCAAAATATGGAGGATACATGGGTATCGGACGATACGGCTTGTGGAGCTGTGCCTACCGCATTCACGACGCACAGTACTATGGCGTGGCGCAGCGTAGGAGACGAGTTACGGTATTATGTGACTACTGCGGATGGACAGCAGGCCGGATACTTTTTGACCCTCAATATAGGCGAGAGACCCAGACGGCCGATCCAGAGCAAGCTGAGTCAGATTCTGGAACCGAACCCGGACGAGCGGTACAATCTGTCGCCGAAAGCCTGCGCGGGCATTCTGGGCAGAGCGGAGCGGCGGGGGAAGAAACTCCCGGAGGCTCTGGAAACGGCGCTACGGAATCAGATGACCGAAGCGGAGTCGGAGTGACGATCACCGACAGGGAAGACGCGAAAGAAGACCAAGGCGCGCTCTCGTTTCAGGAGCGCGCGGGGAAACCGGGCGGCGGAAAGGGCATCCTGATCCAGAACGAACGCACGGGCGCGCTTTCGACGCTGACGAACCAGTCCGTCCTTGCGCCGGAGTACGTCGATACGAGCCACGCGGATGACGTGGTGAGGACTGGGGACACCGTTTCGGCGCTCCAGGGGCGCGACTACAAGGGCGGAAAACTCGTAAAGACGGAAGTGCCGGACGTTGCTGGTACGCTGGACGCGTCGTACTACAAGGGATGCGGAGAGCGCAACGGCGTTGAGCGCGAAGTGGTGGTATCGACCGTGTGTCTGGAAGGCAACGGTACGCGCGAGAGCCATCGCGGTGACGGGTACCGGGAAACCGATACCATGTACACGCTCAATACTACGGAGCAACACGCTGTTGCTTACGGTATCGATCAGCAAGGCGGTAAGGGCGGGGCAAACTACACGGTGAATGTTGCTCCACCGATATTGTCTGACAGCCACGGGACGCCTCATGCAGTTGCGTACAATGATAGTACAAGTTGTATCGCCTGCGATGTTTACAATCAAGAAGAGACCGGTGAAATTGCCGGAACAGTAACAGCAGCTTGCGGAGGGACAAATACAAGTGGCCCAAAAGTAATTGTGCAAGAGGAGCAACACGCAGTTGCTTATGCCACGCAAGCGTGTGGTGACCGTAATAATGCCGCGCAGAGCGTATCAGAAGAACTCGCTTACACAATTCCGGCAAATCCAATGAGTGATAGGGGGCAGGCCATAGTTTACGGGATTTCTCCTTACGCAAGCAATGCGATGCTGTCAGACAATCCGCACAGCGGAATCTACGAGGCGGAAACCTCGCGGACGCTTGACCTTAACGGCGGTTCTCCTGCTTGCAATCAAGGCGGAATAGCTATTGTCGAACCGTGCTTGAATTCGTGGGACATTCAGTCAAAACACGTTCAGCCGGAAGATGGGGTTGCGGAATCGCTTTATGCGGGGGAGTGCAGATACGGTGGTGGTGAGTCATATGTGTTGCAAGAACCGACAGTATACAACGGGGAAGTAATTACAAGCCCGACAAACCAATCAAAGCCCAAGCCTGGCGTTTGCCACGCGCTGACAAACGATACCAGAAACTATTTGGTTGAGGAAGTTGCTTCTGGATTCAGTTTTGGGCAGAGTGCAAACGCAAGATCTCTCGGCTATCAAGAAGAATGCTCGCCGACGCTGCGCGGTGGCGAGGGTGGCAATCAAAAGCCTGTTGTGCTTGTTGAACAGACAGCATTGACTAGCAATGGAGACGATTCAACTGATTTATGATGCCCGTGGAAATGGGGATGGGGCTTTATGCCCCACCCTTACGGGTGACCATCAAGACCGTATCACGGACTATACGGCAATCGTTTTGACTAATACGGCAATAAACGCAGGAGTGTTGAGTATGAACGAAGAACCAATTTTGCTGGAGAGCAACCAGAACCACGCAACGGTGCAGACCGACGGCGTGAGTACGGCGCTCCCGGCGTCTATGGGAATGGGGGGTGGATACGTTCCGATGATAACGGAGAAAAATAAGCCGGAGGAAGAAAGCCGCTCGTACCAGGAGCAGGTCGGGTCGCTCTGCGCTAGTGGCTACGGCAAGCTAGGAACGCAGGAAGCGCAGAACGATATGTTTGTGGTTGAGCCGGTCTGCATGGCGACAAGTTGTGCGAATGCTGAGATGACAGATAACGGTATATCGCCATCGCTTCTTGCCAGAGCAGGAACTGGTGGCAACCAACTTCCTATAATAACAGACGCAACTGCGTATTCTATGCAAGCGTTTGGCGATTACAAGGAGTCTGATGCCGCTTCTGCGCTCAAGATGCGTGACTATAAGGACGCGACCGACCTCGTCGCCGCCGTAGATTGCAGGAACTCGACGGAAAACGCGGAGACAAACGGCGCGCTTCAGGCAAAGCCGAACGGCGGGTATAACCTCAACAGCAATCAGGTGTGCCGGACGCGCTCCGTCGTGCGCCGTCTAACACCGAGAGAGTGTGAGCGGCTGCAACAACTTCCCGATGATTGGACAAATCTCGGCGAGTGGACAGATTCGCAGAAAAAGACGCACAAGGACGCGGACTCCCCGCGCTATAAGGCAATCGGGAACGGGGTCGCGCTGCCCTGGTGGAGATGGCTCCTCAAGCGAATCTCCGCTCAGTACATCGATGCGCCGACGCTCGGAAGCCTTTTCGACGGCGTGGGATCGTTCCCGCTTTTGCATGAAAGCATAAACGGAATGGGTACTGCGCGATGGGCAAGCGAAATAGAAGAATTCCCTATAGCGGTTTGTAAAAAGCATCTTGGTGATGAAGAAGCTGGAATCCCCGGCGATTGGCCACAGTATTTGTACGGGACGAGGATGAAGCGATGAGCGTCCGGCGAAAAACAAAAAATCGGATGACAATCTTCCGGGAATGTCTTATATGTGGTCAACGAATTGTAACCACTGCGGAAACTCCGTGGATGCGGCAAATGTATGACGTAGACGGGAAAAAGCAAAAAACGTGCTACTTCTGCTCGACTGAGTGCTTGCAAGCATCGTACAAGCGCATCGGTTGGTATGACGGAAAAGCGGAACAGCGGCGCGCAGAAAAAGACCGTAGTCGAGATCCGGCACAGCGCGCAGAGCAATGGCAAAGATACTATGCCGCAAACGCTGACAGGCTAAGAGCAAAGCGCATGGATCGCTATTGGTCACATCATGACGCCGAACTGGAAAGCAACAAATACCAAAGGAGAAAAAGGAAACTTTTGGAGGCTGAAGGAGCATGAGCGGAAAGCGAGTGTACGGGAGCTGCCCATACAACGACGGGATTGACTGCGAAAAAAGAATATGCGACCGAGGCGGTATATGCGGGTGGTTTCCAATGGTTGATCATCAAAGACGCATCAAGCTGAAGCGCGGCGAAATACCGCAACCAGACAAAAAGGAAAAAGAATCAAAGTTTGATGACAGACACCGTGCATTTATGAGAGAGTATAGCGCGGAAAGGAGAAAACGCTTAAAAGCAGACGGGTTGTGTCCGACGTGCGGAAAACCGAACGACAGAAACGCATATTGTTGCACAGCCTGCATGGAAAGACAAAAAGCACTTCGCAAGGCAAAGGATAAAATATTACTGTAAACAAATAAAAGCACCCAAAATTCGTCTTTTTGCTTGACAAACACGGATTATGGGTGCTTTTCTTTGCATAGGAAGCAGTATCGCAATCATGGCAAACTATAATTTTGAAGGAGGCGCGCATGGGCGGCAAAGTTGAGAAACCGAGTCAGACCTATGAGCGCCTTTGTCTTTCTCTCCCGAAAACGCTGGCGCTTTATATCGTGTGCGCCGCGCAGAACGTCGCATACGAACCGTGCGAGGTCGATACGTGGGATGACTACGAACAGAAGGGCGAGTTTGAGGACGGCTTGACGGACTACAACGCCGCCGTGCTGTCCGGGATGGACCAGCAGACGCGCTGGGAGACCGTTTGGGGAGACGGATACAGCGAGAACGAGTATAAGCGTCTGGATGAACTGTATCTCACTATGACGGCACAGCTCGACAGCGTGGGCATCATAGACCGCCAGCAGGAAGATACCGCCCGGACGTGCGCGCGGATGGCGCTTCAGCGCGACATCCTGATCCGCTCCCAGAACAAGGACGATGTCGCGACCGCGAAAAACTTCGATGACATGATTCGCAAGAACCTTGCGGATGCCAATATGCGGAAAGCGGACATCCTTCCGGCGGCGCAGCAGAGGCCGGACGGGATCGTGGACGCGCTGAAGAAAAAGTACGGGCTGTCGCTGGAGATGACGAAGGACGAGTTCCTGGAAGCCTTCTACAAATGGTGTCGGCAGCGGAAGCACCCGCAGACCGTGGACGCGGAGGAACACGCGCTCCTCGCAATCCTGCGGACGATGCAGAAGAACGACGATATGCCGGAGCCGACAGACCTGCCGGAGGAACTGCGGATCGGCACATTCGCCAGCGAGTTTGCGGATGACCCGAACGACGCGGAGCAGGAAGCTTACGAGTATCTGCATCTGGTGCGCGGGCAGTTTGAGGACACGGGCGCGGAGGAAGGCGGCGACGCCTGATGGGTATGCACCGAAGGGACTACGTCTGGGCGGGGAAAGATGCCGGATGGATTCGGAAGAAAGAGACCGCAGACGCGTCGTATGACAACCTCGGAGAAGGCTGGATCTATTTCATCGCGGCGTGTCGCTGGTTCCCAGATTTCTTTCTCGACCTGATGCAAAGCGAGAACGCGGACTACGACCTCGCGTTCATCCAGAGGATATTCCTCCGCATCAACGCGAACTATCAGTACACGGACATAACCGCTTGCCGTGGAGCGACCAAGAGTTATTGCAGACAGGCGGGCGGATATGTGGACGGACTGATGTGGCCTGGGGAAACGACCGCCGTGGCGGGGCCGAGTCTCAAGCAGACGGCGAAGATTGCAAGCGACACGCACAAGTATCTGGAAAACAACTACCCCGGGTTGACGGCGCTTTTTACCGTCGAGTCCGACGGCGCTGACCGCTTCGTGGTATCCACCCCGTACAACTCGCGGCTGAGTATCGACAACAAGCGCGGCGCGACGGTCTACCGCGCAAGCGCCGAGGAAACGGCGCAGGAAGAAAAGCCGCCGTTCGACGAGGACAACTACAAGAATGTCATCATACCGACGGTGCGCGGAGAGTACAAGGTGCAGGGCAGAAGAAGCCCCGCCTATATCTACTTCAAGCAGCAGAGCATCACGAGCGCGGGGCGCAGGCAGCAGTACGCGTACCTCACAAGGCACACCCATCGATGGATGATGGCGCGCGGGGAATCCACCTACATTCTGGACGTGCCTTATGACGTGATGCTTCTGGAGCAGATGCGGCCGGTCGCTTGGGCGGAGAACATCCGAAACGGACTGACCGGGGCGGAGTGGCTGCGAGAGATGGAGAGCGTCTACAGCGGCAGCGACAAGAACCCGCTCATCCGGGACGAAACAATCAACGAGTCGCGACAGCTCGCCATGATGGAAGAGCATCATTGCTGCAAGGACCGCGACAACAAAATCAAGCCGGAAGATGTCATCTATATCGTCGGTTACGACGTTTCGTACCGCGACAACAAGGGCAACGCAAAGTGCGCGGCGGTCGTGCTGAAATGCACGAAGCAGAACGACTACTACCACCGCGACAAGTACCTCAAGCAGGTCGTATGGATCGAGGACTGGACTCCGGCGGAAACGCCGACGCCTATCGCGCAGGCGCAGAGGCTGCGCCGCATCTGGGATCGGTACACCTTTGAAGGCAGCCAGAGCTTCATCGCGATTGACGCGTGGCAGTACGGCGACGGCGTACTGTGTGCGCTGATGGCGGAGCCGGTGGGCGGGGCGAGACCGCTCTGCACCTACCGCCATATCGAGAAGACGGAACTGGAACTGGAGGGCGCAATCCCCATTATTTATCCGATCCGCGCGGGCGGCGCGGGCGTCCGCGACCCGGACAGCGAAATGATTCTGAACTGTCAGATGCAGTTTGAGCATAGCAACGTGCAGCTGCTGACGGTGAACATGGACGAAGGCGTAGAGGCGTATAAGACGTTCCACCGCATCAAGAACGACTCCATGAACTACAAGATAAGCCAGCCGTACAAGAAGACAAACGAGCTGGTGAACCAGATACAGAATCTGCGTGAAGAGCCGAGCGGACAGGGAATCCGTGAAAAGCGCATCTCGCAGCACATCCAGCGAGACAGCTGGTCGGCGCTCAAGTACGCGATGCGGCTGGCGCAGATACTGGAGAAAGCCATTCTCGCAAAAAAGCAGAAGAAGAGCGACTGGGACGAGATGCTGGCGAAATCCCGCGACGGCGGAAATGTAACGGCGGTCGTACCGCACGGGCGAATGGTCGTATCGCGGCAGGGAGGACGACGGTTTTGACTGACGAATTGAAAATACGCTACCGCCTGTATGCTCTGAGCGTGGACAAAAACGGCATGGAGCAGGCAGCGGAGCAGCGGTTTTCCCGCATCACGCCGTTTTACATTCTCGTCTATGTCAACGGCGACGCGCCGGAAGGCGCGGTAGAAATTACGCAGACGGAAACGCACAGGCTTTCCAAACAGGACGAGCGCTGGCTTCTGGACTGCAACGTGGTAATCCTAGCGGAAGCGGCGAGGAAACACGAAAAGGATATCGCGGCGGACATGAGTAGGCGGCTTGACCGGCTGGAAGCGGCGCTCAAGCACGAAATGGAACGGATGGAGGGGTAAGGCATGGCTGGAAATCTCGCCGAACAACTGAAAGAGGTCTCCGGCGCATCCTATCCCGAAATCTTTCGGAAGTTCCGGGAACTGTCGGCGGAATACGGCAGTCTCCCGATTAACAGCTTGATCAATGCCTACAACGCCGCGAACAGCGGGCCGCTGGGGATGGGTTCGATGTATACGCCGAATCCCTATATGCAGAACCGGCGAATCAAGGGCATAGCCACGCGCCCTGCGGATTACTCCAAGGACGATGTAGCCAACTTTGTGCAGCACCCGGACACGAGCGAGAAGCCGCTGCGCGCTGTGGAAAAAGGTCTGGAGTACACCGCGTACCCGATGTTTCACACGCGGACCGTGTATCAGAACCTGCTCACCTATCACTCCTATGTCGCGCCGAGTCTGACGAGTAAGAAAGACGCGGAGAAAGACGATTTCTGGCGCGAGTGGAAGCTGCTGGAAAAGCTGCGCCGCATGGTCAACCCGCGCGACAAGGCGCACGAGTTCGCCGGACGCGCCCTTCAGGAAGGAAAGATATTCGTAGCGCCGCGCGTGAGCATCGACAAGAGCCACAACCGCGTGAACTACGCATTCCTGCAGAGGCTTCCGTCCGATTGGGTGAAGATCGTCGGCTATAACAACGTGAGCAAGTACACGGTGGCTTTCGACCTCATGTACTTCTGCCAGATGGGGACGGACTGGCGGCAGTTTGGAGACCTCTTTGAGCCGTATGTCGGCGACTGGCTCGGATCGCTTGCCCCGCAGCCGACGGTGCGCGGGAAGAAGATCGTATACGCAAGCCGGACGGGACTCGACATGAGCGTCGTGCGGCAAAGCGAAGCGGTGGACGCGTATTACCAGAACGGGCGCTGGTACTACTGGGTAATGCTACCGGCAGACAGGGTCTTCCCGATGGAGATCGACGACACCGACGACAACGTGCTTCCGCCGTTCACGGGTCTTTTCCTCGATATGATCCAGCTCTCGGCGATGGAGCAGATTCAGCTGGAACTGCTGCAGAATCCGCTGGTATCCATCCTGCACGGCGAGATGGAAACGTGGGACGAGAAGCACGAGGATACGGCCGACCAGTATAAAATCAGCGATGCGGGGCGTAGGATGTTTGAGGCGCTGTGGTATCAGATGCTGACGGCGAACTCGACTTCCGGCATCGGGCTTTACGTCGCGCCCTTTAAGAACATGAAGATGGAGTCGCTCGACGAAGCGCCGAACGCCATCAACATCGTGAGTCAGGGTTACACCGACACGATGGCGAAAGCCGGACTGACGGCGCTCATCCCGGTATCCGACGATGCCCGCGCCGGAGCGGTAAATGTGAGCCTGATGATTGAGAGTAGGTTTCCGCAGACCATCTACCGCTGCTTTGAGCGGATGATGAACGCCGTGATAGATCGGCTGAACCTCAACTACGAGTGGCGGTTCTCGATGTTTGGCGACCTCGCGACGGACAGCGACCGCGAGGAGAACCTGCGGAAAGAGATGACGCTCGGCATCCTGCCCGCCGCAATAGAATACAACGCCATGCGCGACCGCTCGATTCTCGATGACATTGCGTGGAGCGACGCGGTCGATCTGAGCGGACTTCTGGAACGCCGCAAGGCTCTGGCTTCCAGCTACAACGCCAAGAACGGGGGCGGCATCCTGCCGCCGAACGGGAAAGAAGACGGCGGACGCCCGGAAAGCGACGGCGTGACAAGCGACGGGAACGAGCAGGATCAGGACATGGGATAAACGGAGGGGATTGAGGGGATTATGGAAGAGTTTCGGGAATTTGAAGGAGAACTGAAACTGCTGGAACGGCAGGGGGAGTTCATCTTCCCAGTCGAGCTGTGGATGCTGAATGATTCGGTGAATCGCAACAACTGGCAGTTCGTCAATCTGGAAGCGCACCGCGCTGCGTGGGCGGGCGTTCCGATTCTCGTTGCTTATGTAGACGGCGGAAAGACAATTGGTAGCGGTCATAACCAGCGAGAGAGTGTTGACCCCATAACAGGGGAAACGTATCAGTCGTTCACGGGCGCGACGGCTGAACGCATTGTTGGCGCAATCTCGGAAAACCCGGCGGATATCCGTCTGGCTGAACGGGATGGGTATACATGGGTCGTTGGCAAGGGATTTCTTTGGGCGTGGTACGCGCGCGAACTCGTGGAAAAGATTACACGGGACGCGCAACAGGGGCGCACCATGAGCGTTTCCATCGAAGCCCTTGTGACGAAAGAACGCATCGACGAAAACGGCGTGGCGGTTGAAGAGGAATACAAACCGCTTGGTGTCACGGTGTTGGGAGACAAGGTTAATCCGGCCGTGGTTGACGCACATATCGCGATGCTTTCCTCTATGGAAGACCAGTTCAAAGAACTGAAACTGCGAGCTGCGTCCTACATGGAAAAACCCAAAAGCGCTGAAGACGAGCCGCAAAACAATTTTGAAAAGAAAGGAATGACGAAAAACATGAGACTGAGCAAGCAGCAGCTCCGTGAGCTGCAGGCGAAGTTTGGCGAGTACACGGTACTGGCGGCGGAGCAGGGCGAGAACGGCGTTGTCGTTTGCCTCATGGGTAAGAGCGGCAATACCGCAATCTATACGATGGCTTCGCTGGACGAGAGCGTTGTGCTTGACCGGGTGCAGCCCGTGAACGCGCAGACGCATTTCTGCGCCGACGGCGACGTGGACGTGTGCGTTGACGCCTGCGACATGGTCGAGACCATGACCGCGAACGTCAGTGAGATGTCCGCGAAGCTGGAGACGGCCGAGAAGAACCTGAATGCCGCGAACGCGACCGTTGAGCAGATGGTCAACGCGGAGAACGCGCGCCGCCTTGCTTCCGCGAAGAAGACGGCGAAAGACACGCTCGACCGCTTCAATGCGAACCGTGAGGACAAGGTGAGTGAGGACACGCTCAAGGAGCTGTCCGCCGACATCGAAGCCGGTAAGTTTACCGCCTGCGAGGACGAGAACCATGTCTGGACCGGCGACAAGGCTGTGGAGGAGAAGGTCCTTTCTCTCTGCGCGACCGCCGTGATGGAACTGGACAGGAAGCTCGCCGAGAAGCGCGCCAGCGCGAACAGGAACACCTTCGTGTATGACCTGCTCAAGAACGGCGAGAGCGACGACGGCAGCGTTCAGGCGCTGATCGCAAGCCTCTAATTTAAGAAAGGAGTGACTTCAACAATGTCTTTCACCGCAAACTCCGCGTTTGAAGCGCGGCTCACCAACAATATGTACGACCAGAAGGCGAACATCGCGGGCAAGTACATGGTCAGCACCACGCCGACCGACTGCTCCGCCGGTTTCCTCTGCGTTCGCAACGGAAAGGCCCCGAACGAGGCTTTTGACAATCCCAGTGGCACTCGCGTCTACAACGAGAACGCTTGGATCATGAACGCCGCGACCGATGCCGCGACGATGGACGATGTGATCTACGCCTGCGATCCGCACGACTGGCCCCTTGTGACCGCTCCGAACGGTAATGTCTACGCCGTCGGCACGGAGACCCTGGGTCTCGGTCTTCCCGCCGGTCGCTTCGGCAACTTCTGCCGCATCGACTTCGACGGTCAGAGCATCTATCGCTTCGGCGTTGGCAATCTGTCCGCCTCGCTTTCCACCAACACCTTCTTCACCATCGACGACGGTCTGCTGGTTCCCGCCGCGTCTGCTCCCGTAACCGCCGGAAGCATCTATTTCACGCTTGAAGGAACTGGCACGTTTGTCGCAGGAAACGGCGCTGCGTTTGGCTATGTGGACGTGATCGGCCACAAGGTCAGCGTTGCGGCGTAAGAGAACGAAAGAAAGGAGTGACATCAACAATGGCTATTCTTACGCTGGCTTCCGTCAATTCGGACGTCTTTAAGGTCTGCGCGGAGAAGGACCGCGAGGGTTCCCGTGACCGCGCCAAGATCGTTGCCGCCGGTACGAGCCTTTTCTATGACTATACCGCGCGCGGGCAGGCCGCCGTGCGTCAGGCGACGCGCAGCACCGCTCCCGAAGCAAAGCCCCGCATGACCGCCGACGAGTACGCCGAGCTGAACCGCAAGTTCATGAACGCCCGCCGTATGTACGCCGCCCGCAAGGCCTGCGAGGTTTCCGGCCGCACCGCGCCGGAGAACTACGAGGAGTTCCGCCGTATGCAGCAGAGCTTCTACAACGACTCCGTCTTCCACCGCGTTCTCGCGGGGATCGACGAGGACATCATCAACCCGATCCTGCCGCGCGTCTTCTCCGAGGCTGTCAGCGCGTTCGCCGATATGGAGAACGTCGGTTTCGGCGAGACCAAGCAGATCACCATCACCTCCGCCGATATCCCGGTCTTCCAGGATTCCGCGTGGGGAGCGTCCAGGAGCGTTCCGGCGAACCGCTTCTACAACAAGGACTACACCCTGAATCCGGTTCCCAAGACCGCTGAGATTCGCGCGAAGTGGGCGCAGATTGTCGGCAACGACACCGACTTCGGTCGCTACTACGCCAACATCACGGCTGGTATGTACGCCTACGTGATGGGTATGTGGAGCAAGATGATGACCGCCGCCGCGAGTGACACCACCAAGATCCCGAGCGGTCTGACCTACAGCTTCTCCAACATCAACTGGGTCACGCTGGCGAACAAGCTCAGCGCCGTACAGAACACCTTCTGGGGCAACCTCTACGCGCACGGCAACGCGGTCGCGCTCGCCAAGGTTCTGCCGTCCACCGTTACCGGCTCCACCAACGTGAACATGGACGCGGCTATCGCCACCATGCTCGGCGCGGAGTTCACCCGTCAGGGCTACCTCGGAGAGTTCATGGGCGTCATGCTCATGCCGCTGGTGGACGCTGTGAAGCCTGGCACTCAGTTCTCCACGGTTGAGACGATTCTTGACCCGACGAAGATCTGGATGCTCTCCGGCAACGGCAGGAAGCCGCTCACCATCGGGTTCAACAGCGATATGCCCATCGGCATCGAGTGGACTCCGACCGAGACCGCCAGCTTTGAGATCGTCTACAACCTCACGATGGCGCTCGACTGCGTGTCCGTCTTCTCCAGCAAGGTCGGTCTCATCAACATCTCCTGATCGCAAACGGGGGCGGGTCTCCGCCCCCATATCCCGCAGACAGTTCCATGCGCCGGGGCGGCACCGGCAGGCGGGAAACAAAACGACACCATGACTTAAAGGAGGAATAACAGCATGGCGCGTCAGAAAAAGAATGCGGCTGAGACCGCAAAGAAGCAGACTGTCAAGGAACAGGAAACCATTATCCCGGTCGAGGAAGAGAAAAGCGCCGCTCCCACTTTTAGCGAGGCGCAGGTGAAGGACATGATTGCGGCGGCTGTCGCAAAAGCGACGGCGGAAGCCGTGGAGAAGACCACCGCGACGCTGAAGGCGCAGATGCAGCCCGCACCGCAGATCGTGCAGATCGCGGCGGACGTGGAGAAAGTGCATTTCCTTTGGATGGCGGAGGTCGCAGATGACAACCAGCTGACCATCGGCGGGGAGAACAGCGGTTACGCTCCCATCGTCGGAAGGACCGGCGAGTTCATGATCCCGAAGTCCGACCTTTCCCGCGTGATGAACAGCGCGATGCGCGAGTGGATGCGCCGCCGCTGGCTCATCGTGGTGGACGGCATGACGGACGAGGAGCGCGTGATCTACGGCGTGAACTACAGCGACGGCGAACTGCTCGACCGCATGGCGTTCACGCGGATGGTGGAGATGGAGGACAAGATGCTGGAAATCTATCCGAAGCTCTGCCCCGGACACCGTGAGATGGTAGCGAAGCGCTACTACGAGGCGTTCATGGCGAAGAACCCGCACGTCCGGCGCGACGTGGTGACGAAG
>JAEEGL015161731.1_pt1 | contig 32134 bp, 28 predicted proteins | sample 9134231 | NCBI WGS metagenome assembly JAEEGL01 (sample SAMN16246548, study PRJNA631951) | gut metagenome | biome: gut microbiome; feature: rumen; material: fiber-attached | host: Bos | place: Iran: Karaj | collected 2018-10 | reverse complement strand
TCGGTGCTTCCATCCAGGGTGGTAAGCTTGCCGGAGATGCAGGCGCAGGTGAGATCCTCCTGCTTGATGTGACACCATTGTCACTTTCTATTGAGACCATGGGAGGTGTTGCAACCAGACTTATCGAGCGTAACACGACCATTCCTACCAAGAAGAGCCAGATATTCTCTACAGCAGCTGATAATCAGACAGCGGTTGATATCAATGTTGTACAGGGAGAGAGACAGTTCGCCAAGGACAATAAGTCTCTCGGACAGTTCAGACTTGATGGTATACCTCCGGCAATGAGAGGTGTTCCTCAGATTGAGGTTACTTTTGATATAGATGCCAATGGTATCGTTAATGTATCCGCTAAGGATCTTGGTACAGGCAAGGAGCAGCACATCACCATTACAGCCGGTTCGTCTATGTCTGATGATGAGATCGACAGAGCTGTTAAGGAAGCACAGGAGTATGAAGCTCAGGATAAGGCACGTAAGGAAGCCATAGATGCACGTAATGAGGCGGATAGCTTTGTATTCCAGACAGAGAAGGCACTTAACGAAGTGGGTGATAAGGTAGATGCTTCCGAGAAGGCATCTGTAGAAGCAGACCTTCAGGCTCTTAAGGATATCCTTGAGAAGACCAAGGATCAGGATCTTACATCTGATCAGGTGGCAGAGATCAAGGCTGCACAGGAGAAACTTATGACGGGAGCACAGAGCCTCTTTGCCAAGATGTATGAGCAGGCTCAGGGAGCAGCAGGAGCCGGCCCCGACATGAGTGGATTCACAGGCGCAGCAGACGCAGGTGCAAATGCTGCAGGATCAGCCGACAGCGCTGCAGATGATGATATAATCGACGGAGACTTCCGCGAGGTATAAAGAACTATAAAGTGCTACGTATAATTAGCAATTTTGATAAGGGGACAGAATGTTGTCCCCTTATAATAACGATATTGGAGATAACAGATCATGGCAGAACAGAAAAGAGATTATTATGAAGTGCTGGGGGTCGACAGGAATGCTGACGAAGCAGCGCTGAAAAAAGCATATCGTGTCCTTGCCAAAAAGTATCATCCCGACATGAATCCGGGTGACGCAGATGCGGAGAAGAAGTTTAAAGAAGCATCTGAGGCATACGCTGTCCTGAGCGATCCGGAGAAGAGAAGGCAGTATGATCAGTTTGGACATGCAGCCTTTGAAGGTGGAGCGGGAGCAGCCGGCTTCGGCGGTTTCGATTTTAACGGAGCTGATTTCACTGATATATTCGGCGATCTGTTCGGCGACCTGTTCGGCGGCGGACGCAGAAGCAGCGGAGCAAGCAACGGCCCCATGAAGGGAAGCAATGTGCGCACGAGTGTGCGTATTACTTTCGAGGAGGCCGTATTCGGATGTGAAAAAGAGATCGAACTCACGGTAAAGGAAGAGTGTAAGAGCTGTAAAGGATCCGGAGCAAAGCCCGGGACCAGTCCTGTTACATGTGCCAAGTGCGGAGGAAAGGGTCAGGTTGTATTCTCGCAGCAGTCATTCTTTGGAACGGTGAGAAACGTACAGACGTGTCCGGACTGTCAGGGACGCGGTAAGGTGATCAAGGAGAAATGTCCGGACTGTCATGGTACGGGTTATATCCCTATGAAAAAGCGCTTCGCTGTAGACATACCCGCGGGTATAGATAACGGGCAGTGTAAGAGACTTTCAGGACAGGGTGAACCCGGCATCAACGGAGGCCCCAGAGGCGATGTTCTTGTAGAAGTGATCGTGGGAAGACATCCTATATTCCAACGTCAGGACGTCAACATATTCTCTACGGTTCCGGTATCTTTCCCTGTAGCGGCACTTGGCGGAGAGATAGTCATCGATACGGTAGACGGAAAGGTAATATACGAAGTCAAGCCTGGTACGCAGACTGATACCAGAGTGCGCTTAAAGGGTAAGGGAGTTCCTTCGCTGCGCAATAAGAACATCCGTGGTGATCACTATGTAACATTGGTTGTTCAGGTTCCGGATAAGCTTTCGCACGAAGCAAAAGAGCTCCTGATGAAGTTCGATGAAGCCAACGATGATTCATTGAACGCCGCGAAGAGATATACTGACAGCAAGAACAATGCGTCCGGCGGATCAAAAAAGAAAAAGAAGATATTCTGATCCGGGTCAAGTCAATCCCGGAATGGAAAAAATGATAAAAGCCTGAGGTGATGATGGTCACCTTGGGCTTTATCAGTTAATAAATATATGGTAGAATAATAAAGATTATGGATACACTCGTAGGAAGAATAGACAGAGAAGATATAGACGATAATATTCTTAAAAAAGGCGGAGATATTATAAGGGCCGGAGGCCTTGTGGCTTTCCCGACAGAGACCGTATACGGCCTCGGAGGAGATGCGCTTAATCCGGCTTCCAGCAGGAAGATATATGAGGCCAAAGGCAGACCGAGTGACAATCCACTCATAGTTCACATAGCTGATATCGGAGCGTTAGCGCGTATCGCTTCTATGAAGGATGAAGATTATTCTATTCCCGGAATTTACGATAAGGTAGTAAGACTTGCAGATTCGTTCTGGCCTGGTCCGCTTACCATCATATTAAAGAAGACTGATGCTGTTCCGTATGAGACCACGGGAGGGCTTGATACGGTGGCTGTCAGGATGCCGTCCGATCCTATAGCGTTGGGACTCATAAGCGCTTCAGGCGGATATATAGCCGCGCCCAGTGCCAATATATCAGGCAGACCGAGCCCCACCAGAATAAATCATGTCATTGAAGATATGGACGGCCGTATTGATATGATACTTGACGGCGGTGATGTGGATATCGGAGTAGAATCCACCATCGTAGATCTTACAGAAGACAGACCTGTGATCTTAAGGCCGGGAGCTGTAACGGCGGATGACCTTGGTACGATCCTCGGGAAGGTGTATACGGATCCGGCCTTGGCCGGGGATACGGACAAAGCACCCAAGGCTCCGGGAATGAAGTACAGGCATTACGCTCCCAAGGCTGACCTCACGATTGTCAAGGGAGATTCCGATAAGGTCATGGCTTATATCAATGAACAGGCAACGATCAACAAGTCCAATTTTCTTAAAACAGGTGTAATCTGTGTTAATGAGCATTTACTGGATTATACGGCCACATCCGTCAAGTGCGTGGGCAGGAGTGACGACAGGGCGTTGACTGCGCATAAGTTGTATGCGATTTTGAGAGAGTTTGACGATGAGGATATGGATATTATCTATTCTGAAGCGTTTGACCCTGACGGTATCGGACAGGCTGTCATGAACAGACTGACGAAGGCTGCGGGGCATAAAATAATAGAACTGTAAGGGAGGATATAAGGAGATGAAAGTAGCGTTAGGCAGTGATCATGGCGGCTACAGCATGAAAGAACTCATTAAGGCTCATCTAAATGAGAGGGGGATCGAAGTTAAGGACTGCGGATGCAATGACTTGAGTTCATGCGACTATCCCATATATGGCAAGGCTGCAGCTGAGGCGGTGGCAAAAGGAGAGTGCGACAGAGGCATAGTGGTATGCACCACAGGGATAGGCATATCGATAACAGCCAATAAAGTTAGGGGTATCAGATGTGCTCTGTGCAGTGAGCCTCTTTCGGCCAAGATGACCAGACTCCACAATGATGCCAATATGCTTGCCATAGGCGGCGCTTTGATAGGCCCCAATATGGCATATGATATAGTGGATACTTTTTTGGACACACCTTTTTCGGGTGAAGAGAAACATGTAAGAAGGATCAAATTGATCGAGGGTTAAGAGGTTAGGAGGTATCAAAATGGCAAAAGTAATGATCATGGATCATCCGCTGATCCAGCACAAAATCGGTTACATCAGAAGAGAGGATACGGGCACCAAGGATTTCAGACAGACGGTATCTGAGATAGCAATGCTGATATGCTACGAAGCTACAAGAGATCTTGAACTTGCTGACGTGAATATCAAGACACCTATCTGTGAGACCACAGTAAAGGAACTCAAGGGAAGAAAACTTGCAGTCGTTCCCATATTAAGAGCAGGACTCGGAATGGTTGACGGCATGCTTACTCTTATTCCTACAGCCAAAGTGGGGCATATAGGTCTTTACAGAGATCCGGAGACACATAAGCCCGTTGAATACTATTGCAAGCTTCCGGCTGACAGCGCATCAAGAGAAGTATTTGTCGTAGATCCGATGCTTGCTACGGGAGGATCGGCTTCTGCTGCCATACAGATGCTTAAGGATAAGGGTTGTAAGAAGATTCACTTTATGTGTATCATCGCGGCTCCGGAAGGTGTAAAAGTGCTCCAGGAAGCACATCCGGATGTGGATATATATATCGGAGCTTTAGATGAGAAACTTAATGAGAATGCATATATCGTTCCCGGATTAGGTGATGCCGGTGACAGAATATTCGGTACGAAATAACCTATCATATGAGGTGATTATGGGTAAAAGAGAGGACTACATCCGCTGGGATGAGTATTTTATGGGCATATCCAAACTGGCCGGTATGAGATCAAAAGATCCCAATACGCAGGTGGGAGCCTGTATAGTAGGAGAGGATAATAAGATCCTTTCAATGGGTTACAATGGTTTTCCCAATGGCTGTTCCGATGAAGACTTTCCATGGGAGAGAGACGGGGACATGCTTGAGACGAAATATGCCTACGTTACACACAGTGAGCTTAATGCGATCCTTAATTACAGAGGCGGATCTTTGGCAGGATCAAAACTGTATGTCTCACTTTTTCCGTGTAACGAATGTGCCAAGGCTATTATACAGAGCGGTATCAAGACCGTGATATATGACAGCGACAAATATGCAGGCACTCCGGGCAATATTGCGGCCAAGAGAATGTTTGATGCTGCGGGTATCGTATACAAGAAATACGAACCTTCCGGCAGGACATTGACGATAGAAGTATAGAGGATTCGGTGATCGGATGAGACTGCGATTGCTTAGATCTGTTGCGGGATGTGTTGCCGTAGCCGTTTTGTGTGCATCCGTGCCGGTAATTAATGTGCGGGCAGATATCGAAGATACCAAGGAGAAGATCAGACAGGCGGAAGAAGAGCATCAGGCTACCACACAGATATTAAGTGACACAAAAGATAATATTGATTCCCTGAGTAATACCAAGGGCACTCTTGAAGGCCAGCTCCATCAGCTTAATGTGGAACTGGCTACTGTCAGTGATAATCTTGCCGAACTTGAAGATGCCATCGAGAAGAAGGAAGAAGAGATCGAGCAGACTACTGCTGATCTTGAGGAGGCATTACGCATAGAGGAAGCTCAATATCAGGCCATGAAGCTTCGCATCAGATTCATGTATGAGAAGCAGGAATTTACCTATACGGATATGCTGTTTAACAGCAAGAGTTTTTCGGAGTTTCTGAATAAAAACAATTATATAGAGAAACTGTCGGAGTATGACAGACGTCAGTTGGATCGTTTTAAGGAGACCAGGAAGAACGTGGAAGACACCAAGGCCAAGCTTGAAGGCGAGAAAGCTGAACTTGATGCTTATCATGCGGAAGTTGCCGAACAACAGGCCATGGTAACCGGATATGTCAATGCGACGACGTCAGAGATAGGGAGATACTCCAAGGAGATCAAGAATTTTGAAGCTGTAGCGGATGCCTATGCTGCCAAAGCGGCGGAAGAAGAGGAAAACATTGCGGCGCTCAAGAAACAGCTGGCAGAAGAGATAGCCATGTCCAAGCTGGCTGCACAGTCCAAATGGCGAGATATATCTGAGGTTTCTTTCGAAGATGGAGACAGGATGTTACTCGCCAATCTGATATACTGTGAGGCCGGCAATCAGCCTTACGAAGGACAGTTGGCTGTAGGTGCCGTGGTAATAAACAGAGTGTTAAGCAGCGTCTATCCGGATACAGTGGTGGGCGTGATATATCAGTACAAGCAGTTTTCGCCGGTGGGAGATGGGCATCTTGCTCTTGCACTTGCGGAGGACAGAGCTACTTCAGCCTGTTATAAAGCGGCTGATGAAGCCATGAGCGGACAGACCAATGTGGGCAATTGTGTATATTTCCGTACTCCCATTGAAGGTCTTTCGGGCATACAGATAGGGGCGCATATATTCTACTGATTGGGGAGGAAAAGCGTATGTATCCTACATTGTATCGCAAAAGAATTATACCGGATGAATGTGTAAAATTAAAGGACGATATAATTTTACATTGGGACGATGAGATGATCGTTACCAAATGGAACACTCTTAAACCGCGCACGGATTTCCATCACGGCTATTCCCTGTATATGTTAAAGAAGGGGATCAAGGTGAGCAAATTCCTGCGTGAAGATGATTCGCTGTTTTATTGGTACTGCGATATAGTGGAATATGAAGAAGATAAAGAACAGAACAAGATGGTCGTAACGGATCTGCTTATCGACATCACGGTGGATGGAGAGGACAGGCTTAAGGTCTTGGATGTGGATGAACTCTGTGAGGCGCTTGAGACCGGTCTTATCACGGACGATATGTTTCATACCGCGATCAAGAGATTCGGTACACTTGTGGCAGAGGCTCAGTCCGGTGAGTTTTCGAAATATACGGATATTATTGAGAAATACATAGCCGACTGATCACTCGGCGAGAGTGATGATGTTTTTGTGTATTGTGTTTTTGATTTCTTTACACAGGATGGTTTTTCTTGTATAATATTGCTTAAAATGATGAAGGGAACAATGAGTGAAGGGAACTAGGGGCAACAACATAAAGATACTTTCTTACATATCCCAGTTTGCCATCAATATGTTGGTTCCCATTTTTTTATGTTCCGCTTTGGGCTATTATATAGACAATAAGATCGGTACTGACTTTTTCTTTATCCTTCTGTTTTTTGTCGGGGCTGCTGCGGGAGCCCGCAACATATATATTTTGGCGAAGAGAGAATACTCCGATGAGAAAAAAGACAGATGAGGAATTGACTGCATTTATTGCCGGAATAGTGATATACGGAATGTTATGTCAACTTACAGTTCTGTGGTTTGTTGATGATAAGGCAGGATACAGTATGGGGCTCTGGGCCGGGATAGCAGTTGCATGCGGATATGCGTCGCACATCAGATGGTCATTGTGGCGCAATCTCACGATCAATGCTGACAATGAACGGGCTGCCACTGCTTTTTCGTTAAAACACAGCGTGATAAGATATGCAGCTGTGATTGTGACATTGCTTCTACTGTGGTATTTTGGTGGCAATACTATGATGCTGGCGGGCTTTTTGGGTATTATGGGTGCCAAGGCCGGAGCATATATACAACCGATCGTGAAGAAGTTTTATGACAGATATATTGACAAGGAGGTGGGTCTATGATGCCGATATTGCTTGCGGCAGATGATGAAGTGGATTTTATGATACACGGCATCTTCTCCTATGATTTCTTCGGGCAGAAGGTGTGGATCACCACGACTCACGTAAGTACACTTATAGTCCTTATCACACTCATGATATTCATGTATGTGGCAGGAAGAGCGATGAAAAAGGGCAAGGAGATTCCTGAAGGATTCCAGAATGTAGTGGAGATCATAGTGGAGAAACTTGACGGAATGGTCGAATCCACCATGGGATCCAAAGGAAGGAATTTCAGGAACTACATCGGTACCATTTTTATTTTCATCATATTCAGCAATATTTCGGGACTGTTAGGCTTGCGTCCGCCTACGGCTGATTATGGCACGACGCTTCCGCTCGGACTGATCACCTTTACGTTGATCTTCATCACGAAGATCAGATATCAGAAGGTTTCGGGCTTCCTTAAGGGCCTGTGTGATCCTTGGCCGTTTTGGGCGCCTATCAATGTCATAGGTGATGTGGCTGTGCCCATCTCGCTTTCGCTTCGTCTGTTTGCCAATATCCTTTCGGGTACGGTCATGATGGCTCTTATATACGGGCTGTTGAGCAAGATCGCTATCGTATGGCCGGCAGCGTTGCATGTATATTTTGATCTGTTTTCAGGAGCAATACAGACATATGTGTTCTGTATGCTGACGATGACATACATAGCCGATGCTATGGGAGATAACTAACATTTTTACTAAATGGAGGAATGGATTATGGAATTCAACACAAACTTTATTCTCGGATGTTCGGCAATAGGTGCCGGCCTTGCAGTTATAGCCGGTATCGGACCCGGTGTAGGCCAGGGTATAGCAGCAGGACATGCTGCATCAGCAGTCGGACGTAATCCCGGCGCCAAAGGTGATATCACGGGTACCATGCTTCTTGGTCAGGCCGTTGCGGAGACCACAGGTCTTTATGGTCTGCTTATAGCTATGATACTTATCTTTGTTAAGCCTCTGGCAAAATAAAGCCTTCAGGTAATATCACGGAAAGGAGGCAAGAAGGTTGAATCTATATACTAATGCAGGTTATATACTTGCGGCAGCAGAAGAGATGAGTCCGAGACTGTTCGACCTTGACATGCAGTTGTTGCATGATGCGCTTTTGACACTTATTGCGGTCATAGCACTGTTTTTCTTTGCATCATACTTCTTCTTCAATCCTGCGAGAGAATTCCTTAGGAAACGTCAGGAGAAGATCAAGAGTGAACTTGAAGAGGCTAAAGAGAATCTTGATCATGCCAGAGCTCTGAAGAGTGAATATGAGCAGAAACTTCACGATATAGACAAAGAGGCGGAATCTATCTTAAGTGAGGCCAGACGTAAGGCCTTGGACAGCGAGGCTGCTACAATAGCCAAAGCCAAGGAAGAAGCTTCAGGCATCATAGCAAGAGCCGGTGTTGAGGCAGAGCTTGAGAAGAAGCGCGTGGCCGATGACGTCAAGAAAGAGATGATCTCTGTGGCTTCTGCTATAGCAGGCAAAGTGATCGGACAGAACATGGATACGGAAGTTCAGAGCAAGCTGGTAGAGGATACACTAAAGGAGATAGGTGATAGCACATGGCAAAGCTGATATCTAAGACATACGGTGATGCCCTGCTCGAACTGGCTGTTGAAGAGAACAAGGTGGATGAGATATCCGAAGAGATAGCATCCCTTGGACAGATTATGGATGAGAATCCTGATTTTGAGCGTCTCATCAATAATCCCAGAATAGATATCGAGGATAAGCTTAATGTAGTAGAGACTGTATTCAGAGGCAGGACCTCGGATGAAGTCACGGGTTTTATCCTGACGGTCGTATCAAAGGGAAGATTCAGCGAGATACGCAGTATTCTGGAATACTTTACGGCACAGGTTGAGGCACTTAAGGGAATAGGGACAGCCTATGTGACCACACCTATCCCGTTAAGTGAGCAGGAGAAAAAGCAGATAGAGGACAGACTGCTTGCCACTACGACGTATAAGAGCATGCATATGCATTATGATACCGACGAGAGTCTCATAGGCGGCATGCAGATCAGAATAGGCGACAGAGTGGTGGACAGCAGTATTCGTACCAAGATTACGAATCTTAAACATAGTCTGATGAACACTATGTTGGATTAGTACAGATTTAGTCAGGGAAAGGAACAGATCCATGAATTTAAGACCAGAAGAGATAAGTTCAGTCATCAAGGATCAGATCAAGAGATATTCTAAGGAGATGGAAGTATCGGATGTAGGTACCGTCATCCAGGTTGCGGACGGTATTGCCCGTGTGCATGGTCTTGAGAAGGCTATGCAGGGAGAGCTTTTAGAGTTCCCGGGCGAGATATACGGAATGGTGCTCAACCTTGAGGAAGACAACGTTGGTGCGGTTCTTCTCGGTAATCACAGGAATATTAATGAGGGCGATATAGTCAAGACTACGGGACGTGTGGTTGAGGTGCCTGTAGGTGACGCTATGCTCGGAAGAGTAGTCAATGCTCTTGGTCAGCCCATAGATGGCAAGGGACCTATCCAGACCGATAAATATCGTCAGATAGAGAGAGTTGCATCGGGTGTTATCACACGTAAGTCAGTTGATACACCTTTACAGACCGGTATCAAGGCTATCGATTCCATGGTGCCTATCGGAAGAGGACAGCGTGAGCTCATAATCGGAGACAGACAGACAGGTAAGACAGCCATAGCTATCGATACCATCATCAATCAAAAGGGACAGAATGTTAAGTGTATATATGTAGCTATAGGTCAGAAGGCTTCTACCGTAGCCAATATAGTTAAGACACTTGAAGAGTACGGAGCAATGGCATATACCACTGTGGTTGCGTCTACAGCAAGTGAACTTGCTCCTCTCCAGTACATCGCTCCTTATGCAGGATGTGCAATAGGTGAGGAATGGATGGAGAACGGACAGGACGTACTGGTCATTTATGATGACCTGAGTAAGCATGCTACTGCATACCGTACACTCTCTTTGCTTCTTAAGCGTCCGCCCGGACGTGAGGCTTATCCCGGAGATGTCTTCTATCTCCATTCAAGGCTTCTTGAGCGTGCGGCCAGAATGAGCGAAGAGTATGGCGGCGGTTCACTTACCGCACTTCCTATCATAGAGACACAGGCGGGTGATGTATCTGCATATATCCCTACCAATGTTATATCCATCACGGATGGACAGATCTATCTGGAGACTGAGATGTTCAATTCAGGATTCAGACCGGCTATCAATGCCGGACTTTCGGTATCGAGAGTTGGTGGCGCCGCACAGATCAAGGCAATGAAGAAGATCGCGGCACCTATCCGTGTGGAGCTTGCACAGTACAGAGAGCTTGCGGCATTTGCGCAGTTCGGTTCCGAACTTGATGCCGATACCAAAGAGAAGCTTGCACAGGGTGAACGTATCAGAGAGATCCTTAAGCAGCCTCAGTACAAGCCCATGCCTGTACAGTATCAGGTTATTATCATCTATGTGGCTACCAAGAAGCATCTTTTGGATGTTCCGGTCAGCGCTATTACGAGATTTGAGACTGAACTCTTCGAATTCCTCGATACCAAGTATCCTGAGATTCCGAACAATATAGCGCAGGAGAAGCAGATCTCTGATGCTACTGATGAACTTTTAGGTAAGGCTATAGCAGAGTTTAAGGCACAGTTTAAATAACTTTTACATGATTGGATGGTGATTATATATGGCGTCTATGAGAGATATCAAAAGACGTAGAAGCAGTATACAGAGCACCGGTCAGATCACAAAGGCTATGAAGCTTGTGTCTACTGTAAAGCTGCAGCGCACGAAGCAGGCAGCACAGAACAGTAAGGGCTATTTTGATTATATGTACCGCACGGTGAGTTCTATGCTTGCCAAAGCCGGACAGATCGAGCACCCTTATGTAAAAGGCAATGAGTCTGATAAAAAAGCGGTTGTTATGATTACCGGTAACAGAGGTTTGGCGGGAGGATATAATTCCAACATAGTCAAGCTTGTTACAAGGGGTGATCTCAAAAAAGAAGACATGATCATCTATACGCTGGGTAAGAAAGGCAGGGAGGCCATGAACAGACACGGCTACACTCTTGCTGAGGACTACTCGACCATGATAGACGCACCGGAGTATGTGGATGCCATGAGATTATCAGCCACATTGCTCAGTGCGTACAGAGCCGGTGAGATAGGTGAGATTTATCTGGCTTACACCAATTTTAAGAATACGGTGGTACATGAGCCTAAGCTTATGAAGCTTTTGCCGGTTGATAAGGCCGAGCAGATAGAGGGACCTGTTGAAGAAATACAGGGACCGGAAGCACCGATGAATTTTGAGCCTGAAGAGGAAGAGGCACTTGATATGATCATCCCCAAGTATGTGACCAGTATCATATACGGCGGAATGATCGAATCCGTGGCCAGTGAGAACGGAGCAAGAATGCAGGCCATGGATAATGCGACTACCAATGCCGAAGAGATGATTGACAAGCTCACGTTGCAGTACAACCGTGCAAGGCAGGGTTCAATTACGCAGGAGCTTACGGAGATCATTGCCGGTTCACAGGCGCAGAGTTAACGGACAATACTTAGCAGAAAGGAAAATAGTATGGCGGAAATGCATATAGGCAAGATTACGCAGATTATAGGAGCCGTGCTGGACATCAAGTTTGGTGAGGGAGAACTTCCTGAGATCAATGAGGCTATCAAAGTCACCAGACAGGATGGCAGTGTATTGACGGTCGAGGTGTCACAGCACCTTGGTGACGATACGGTGAGATGTATCGCCATGGGACCTACGGATGGTCTTGTAAGAGGGATGGATGCCGCAGCTACAGGTGCACCTATCACAGTACCTGTGGGTGAGAACACACTCGGAAGAATGTTTAACGTCTTGGGAGAGCCGATAGATAACAAGCCGGCTCCTCAGACTGATACATATGAGCCGATACACAGACCTGCACCGGAATTCGTGGAGCAGGCTACGGAAGCAGAGATACTTGAGACCGGTATCAAGGTCGTTGATCTGCTCTGTCCTTATCAGAAGGGTGGTAAGATCGGACTTTTCGGAGGAGCAGGTGTTGGTAAGACAGTGCTTATTCAGGAACTTATCCGTAATATCGCTACCGAGCACGGTGGATATTCCGTATTCACCGGAGTTGGAGAGCGTACGAGAGAAGGTAACGATCTCTATTATGAGATGAAGGAATCCGGCGTTATAGACAAGACTACGATGGTCTTCGGTCAGATGAACGAGCCGCCCGGAGCGAGAATGAGAGTAGGACTTACCGGACTTACGATGGCTGAGTATTTCCGTGACAAAGCAGGTAAAGATGTCCTTCTTTTCATAGATAACATATTCAGATTTACACAGGCCGGATCTGAGGTGTCAGCTCTTTTGGGCCGAGTGCCTTCTGCCGTTGGTTACCAGCCTACACTTCAGACTGAGATGGGTGCTCTTCAGGAGCGTATCACATCTACCAAGAACGGTTCGATCACTTCCGTTCAGGCCGTATATGTGCCTGCGGATGACCTTACGGACCCCGCACCGGCTACCACATTCGCGCATCTTGACGCAACCACCGTGCTTAGCCGTTCGATAGTTGAACTTGGTATTTACCCTGCGGTAGATCCTCTTGAGTCAACTTCACGTATACTTGATCCCAGGATCGTAGGTGAGGAACACTACAAAGTGGCCAGAGGAGTACAGGAGATCCTTCAGAAGTATAAAGAACTTCAGGATATTATCGCTATCCTCGGTATGGATGAACTTGGTGAAGAAGACAAGCTCACTGTTGCAAGAGCCAGAAAGATACAGAGATTCCTGTCACAGCCTTTCTTCGTTGCAGGACAGTTTACCGGACTTGAAGGTAAATACGTACCCGTAGCCGAGACCATAAGAGGCTTCAAGGAGATAATCGAAGGAAAACATGACGATATTCCCGAGAGTTATTTCCTCAATGCCGGCAGTATAGATGACGTTGTGGCGAGAGTTAAGTAGTACGCGATATTGGAGATACGTATGGCAGAGGAAAACAGCAACATCTTTGATGTGAGGGTGATCACTCCCGACAGAACATTCTATGTGGGAGAGGCTACCATGGTTGAATTTAATACCACTGAAGGCGAGATCGGAATATATAAGAAGCACATTCCCATGACTGTCATCATCAAGCCCGGTGTACTTACGATCACCGGTGAGGAGGTGAAGAAAGCCGCATTACATTCAGGCTTTGCGGAGATATTGGGAGACAGCGTTACTATTCTTGCCGAAGTGATAGAATGGCCTGACGAGATAGACGAGATGAGGGCGATGGCTGCCAAGGAGAGAGCAGAAAGACTTCTGTTAGAGAGAGATCCCAAGACAGATATTGCCAGGGCCGAGACTGCTTTGCAGAGAGCTATGGCTCGTATCAATGTGCTTCACTGATACGAATATTTGAATTTTGATTGTTGTAAGGACCATGCGCTTTTTGTGCATGGTCTCTTTATCACTGTATTATTAAGGAATGAAATTTAACGGATGAAGAAGACATGGATCGCATGGGGAATATCTATAGTCGTGTTCATAGCGGCATTGATATTCTTCTCCGTATATTTTAATCAGGGAACAACTGATATGACGGTAGAAATGGCTCCTCCGAGCCTTCCCGTCGCTTATATCGATATAGACGGAATGAGAGTCAATGAGATGCATGGCTATCTTGAAAGAATGGACTGCAGTACTGTCAGAGATTCCATTACGCCTATAAGTGAAGACAGAACGGTAAGTTTTATAATAGATAAGTATGATATCGGAATAACGGACCTGAATGTGGAAGTAAGAAGTGTAGACGGAGAGAGGTTGATAGAAAACACGCAGATCCTGTATTTTGATGATTATAAGAGCAATATCAAAGCTTCGATACAGTTAAAAGATCTTATTGAACCCCAAAAGGAGTATAATCTGATATTGGTCGCTACTTTGGCTGATGGAAGAGATGTCAATTACTATACCAGGATATTGCTTAATTCAGAGACTCAAGCGAATTCCAAACTTGAATTCGTATATGATTTTAACCGCAAGACATTTTCCAAAGATTATATAAAAGAACTGTCCACGTACATGGAACCTGACAGTGAGGTTGATAATACCGATCTTGGCAATGTAACGATACACAACAATATGGATCAGCTCACCTGGGGAAATATGCCATCTCCGCGTATGGTCAAGACCCCGCTTGCCACCATTAAGGAAGTGGGAGACACCATGGCATCAATAGAACTGAAGTATCTTATGACGTCAGGTGATAATAGGGACGAGAGATACTACAATGTGACAGAGTACTATCGTATAAGAAAGACTGATCAGAGGTTTTATCTTCTGTCTTTTAACAGACGTGTGGATGAGATATTCGTGATGGAAAAGGAATCATGTGACGCGGACAGGCTTCTGCTTGGAATACAGGGTAAAGACGGAGAACTGTTGGAGAGTGAGGGCGGTGAGATAGTTGCCTTTGAAAATGAGGGCAGGTTGTACAGCTATAATACGGTAGACAATAAGCTGATCAGGCTTTTTGCTTTCTTTGATACGGCGCAGGATGATCCTCGTAACCGCTTCAGAGGCAGCAATATCAAGATCCTCGATGTAGAAGAGAATGGAAATATCTCTTTCCTGGTATACGGATATATGAACAGGGGTATCCATGAGGGCAGAGTAGGTATAGAGGTATACTACTACGATGGATTGGTAAATACGGTTGAAGAGCAAGCTTTCATACCATACTATAAGTCGTCGCAGATATTAAAGTGTGACATGGAAAAACTGAGCTTTTTAAATGCCGGTGGAGACCTGTTTCTGTTCCTTGATGGTGTGATATATAAGGTCACTCCCGGCCTGGTAGATAAGTCTGTTATCACGCAGAATGTCAATGAGGATACGTTTTTTGTATCGGACACACAGCAGACAATAGTGTGGCAGGAACCCGATGAGAATTCGGATGATATGTACAGCAAACTGACCGTGATGAACCTTGTCAATGGCGAGACAAGCACGGTTAACGGCAGGAATGGTGAGTATGTAAGGCCTATAGGCTTTATGAATGATGATCTCATATATGGTGTCTGCAATCAGGATGATCTGATATATAATCGTCTGGGTGATGTGATATTCCCCATGAATAAAGTGATAATACGCTCAGGAGAGGGTGAAGTACTTAAGGAGTATCATGAAGATGGGATATATGTTACCGGAGGAGTTATAGACGGAAATCAGATCACATTAAAGCGCGCTGCCAGATCGGAAGAGACAGGAGAACTTTCGGATACGGATGATGATCATATTACAAGTAATGCCGAGATAAAAGAAGGGAAGAATGTATACGCCTATTCCAATGATGAGCAATATGGCAGGATCAGGGATCTGAAGGTAAAAAGAGAAGTGGATATACGTTCGCTTAAACTTCTCACCCCCAAGGAAGTTCTCTATGAGGGCGGACGAAATATAGAGCTTGCGGGAAATGAGCTTAAGGACAGATTCTTTGTATATGGTGACGGGGAGGTTGTAGGCATATATGACAAGCCTGCAAAAGCCGTGGAAAGTGCTTATTCCATAAGAGGAACCGTTATGGATGTATATGGCAATGAGATATACAGGCGAGGAGAAACGGTTCCCAGAAACCAGATAATGTCCATTGGTGAAGCCCAGACTACAGAGACCAAGGATTCCCTGGCGGTATGTCTTGATACTGTACTTTCACATCAGGGAGTGTCAAGAAATACAGAGTATATGCTTGACAGAGGAGACAGTGCATATCAGGTGTTATATAATAATCTGAACGATGTATATGTACTAAATCTGACCGGATGTAATATGGATATGATGTTGTATTATGTCAACCAAGATATTCCGGTACTGGCGTACCTGGATGATGATTCTTCGATGCTTATCATAGGATTCAATGAGCAGAATATTGTTGTAATGGATCCTAATGAAGGCACGATATATAAGATCGGAAAGCATGATTCCAGGGATATGTTTGAAGAAAACGGCAATCATTTCCTGACATATGCCAAGAGATATTCGGAATAAAAGTATCATTACAAACGTGGCTGTTTGTTATATCCTGATATAACAAACAGCCACGTTTCATTACAATATCTGATATTCAAAAATCTGTTTATCTTACAGTTCACCGTTTTTGTATCTGGCGACTATGTTCTGTATTCTTTCGTTCGGTATGAGCAGATCGCTTATGGATGAATCGTGATTCAGAGTATCGATGATATAAGCGATATACTTGCTCATATCACAGCTTATGTACCACTCACGGTTAAGCAGCTCTTCGGGCTGATAGATAAGGTTTGTTGTAAGGATATTGGTGATGATTCCTTTATCGTATGCTTCATCGAATCTGTCCAGTCCATTGGTGAAGAGTCCAAAGGTAGAGAAGATGAATATCCTTCCTGCCTTGCGCTTTTTGAGCTCTCCGGCTACTTCAAGTACACTGTCCCCGGATGAGATCATATCGTCAATTATTATGATGTCCTTGCCTTCCACACTTGAACCGAGGAATTCGTGTGCGATTATGGGATTGCGTCCTCCAACAACTCTGGTATAATCTCTTCTCTTATAGAACATACCCATATCAAAGCCTAAGACATTGGCGATATATATGGCTCTGCCCATACCGCCCTCATCGGGACTGACTACCATCATATGGTCTGAGTCGAGCTTAAGATCGCTGATGTTATTAAGTAAGCCTTTAATAAATTGGTACGCAGGCTGTATTGTCTCAAATCCGTTCAATGGGATAGCATTCTGTACTCTGGGATCATGTGCATCAAATGTGATGATGTTATCCACGCCCATTTTGACGAGTTCCTGAAGAGCAATGGCACAGTCAAGAGATTCTCTTGCGGTACGTCTGTGCTGCCTGCTTTCGTACAGGAATGGCATGATCACCGTGATTCTTCTGGCTTTACCGCCAACAGCGGCTATTATTCTCTTAAGATCCTGATAATGGTCATCGGGCGACATATGATTGATGTTACCGCCCATGGAATACGTGAGAGAATAATTACATACATCGACCAATATGAAGAGATCGGAACCTCGAACTGATTCCAATATCTCGCCCTTGCCTTCACCGGTACCGAATCTCGGAACTCTGGTGTTGAGTATATATGAGTCACGCTGATATCCTGCGAAAGCTATGCTGTTCTTGTGCTCGTTCTCACGCTCGGTACGCCATTTGACCAAATAGGAATCAATGCTTTCTCCGAGTTCCTTACAACTGCTTAAGGGTATGATCCGTAAAGAACCTACGGGAATGGACTCCAGATTGCGTTTTTCTTCACGCTTTTCGGCGCTTGTGCTGCTCATATAAGCTCGTCCTCACTTTCTTTGCTTAAGAGATTTGATTGTCAAATTTATGTGCTATCCTGATATCCGGGCCGGACATCCTGCAAAAAGTATATCCGCCGGTGAGTCGGGAAAAGATTCTGTCCGTATATCTGTCGCGCAGTTCTTCCAATGAGAGATTGGTCGATATGATCACCGATCTCTTCTTGAGCGCGCGTTCATTGATCAGGTTAAAAAGCGATGATATGGTGAAACTGTTGGTAAGTTCTGTTCCAAGATCATCTATGATCAGCAGCTCACTGTCAAATATAGGATTGTCTGAAGATACGCAGTCCCTGCTGTTCCGGTCGTTCTTATCAAAGGCATTCCTTGCCAACTCATCCATCAGAGCTATCGTGCTGAAATATACCACGGAGTGGCCTTCTTTGATAAGCTCCTTGGCTATACATGAGGATAATAATGATTTGCCAGTACCAACTGTACCATAGAATAAAAGATTTTGGTAGTCGGAATTGAAATTCTTAACAAAAGAAAGAGACTTATTCTTGGAATCTCTGAAATTCTCAAGATCGTCTCCGCTGTAATACTTCTCTGATACCATGTCAAAACCGGCCTCTTCGAGAGACTGTTTGATGCCGGACTGATCAAATAGTCTTGAGATCTGAAGTGACATTTCTTTCTTTTTAAAACAATGACACTTGACACCGTTGCTGTATCCGGTGTCATGGCAATCACCGCACTTGTATATGGGGTCAAGATAGTCATCGGGAAGGCCGGCCTCGGACAGAAGTGCCTTTTTCTTCGCTGAAAGTGCACGGATCCGTTCAGAAACGGGCTCTGCAGGAGTATCAGAACCTGACAGGGCATGTCTGGCATATGCCACACTTAATGATGCTATCTCTTCTGAAAGCTCCCTGTAGCCGGGAACATTCGAATAGACATATGCCTTTCTTCTGTCCTGCTCCCTGGCAGAATCCATACGGTCTTCTTCGTATCCTCTTAATATAATATCAACATCTGCTCTGGAAAGTGACATTATCATCTCCGTCCCACGCCATTAGGCGTCTGTCTATTTTCTCAAAAGCTGTTTCTCAAGCTTGCCGAAATCATAATCATTTTGTTCAAACTGGTGGAACATGGTAGCCGGAGTCTTCTTCTTGGTGGCGGAAGAACTCTTGGCATGAGCCTTACCTGAGGAAGAAGGATCTCCTTCAAAGTCCGAAGTATATGCACGCGCTTTCTTCACGGAATCTATGTCGTGTTCCGCCCAGTCGATGGCCACTTTGTCCATATATGCAAAACTGTACTTGCCGCGTGAAACACAAAACTGAAGAAGATGGTCTATAAGTTCCGACGAAAAGCCGAGCTCATCACAGTAGAACATGATGGAACGGATATCGGAAGCACTCAAGGGCTTCTTAAGATATTGTTCCGCTACAAAAATAAGCTGAGAGGTCTCTTCACGCTGCTTAAATTCTTTGAGGGCAGCAGCGGAATAAGAAGGCTTATGATAGGTCAAAGTCTCATCGGTTACAGATGTATCGACCATAGCAGATGCCCTGTTGCCCGGGAAATCCACCATAGATGTGATGGACGCGGGAGCTGACACTGCCGCAGGTACCGGTGATACAACCGGCGATATCACGGGCATGGGTGTTGCTACAGGTGCAACAGCCATGCGTGTAGGTTCGTGCATGCGTATCCCGACTATTCCCCCGTTACTGTCATAGTCAAGAGACATGATGCCCTTCTTTTCCCAATAGCGAAGAGCACGACATACGTCCTTCTCCGTATGGTTGAACATATCGGCTATATCACTTATATTGGTGAGCTTCTTGGCGCTGAGCATGCGAATAAGGTACAGGTATACCTTGATCTGGCAGTCGTTCGCATCAGCGAGATATTCATCAATGAAAAAATTGGATACTGTGATACTGCCGGGATCACAGTCTCTGTAAAGCGTTAATTCACACATTTCTACTCCCACATAAAGTTTTTCGACAAGATGGATTATAGCATAGACATATCCAAAATAAAATAGGTCCGAAGCCCGCAAACGCTGATAAAACAGGCGTTTTTGGACTATGTGGATTGTGTGGACAATGTGGATATCTTAAAAATGTATCGGGAAAACATCGGTGTTATGCGAAAAGAAGGAAATAAAAATATCCACAAAAGAAAGTATCATATACGACACTCAAAATTGTGGATAATGTGGATAATTATAAGCCTAAGAGATTATCTCCGACTTTAACGATATCTCCGGCACCCATAGTTATCAACAAGTCGCCGGGAATACATTTTTCCAAACAAAAATTTTCGATCTCGTCAAATGTAGGGAAATAATAACATTCGGTACCTAATGTGCGAAGTTCGTTAAGTAGGTCAACGGAGCTGATACCGATAGTATTCTTCTCTCTGGCTGCATATATATCTGCCAAAACAACAACATCTGCTATTGACAGAGCTTTGGCGAAATCACTCAAAAATGCCTTAGTCCTTGTATAGGTATGAGGCTGGAATACAACCCAAAGGCGGTTATGTTTGCAGGCCTTGGCGCTGGTAAGAGTGGTTGCGATCTCCGTGGGATGGTGAGCATAGTCGTCTATTACGGTAACTTCACCTATACAGCCTTTGTATTCAAAACGTCTGGCTGTTCCGCCGAAGTCGGATATAAGACGGATCGAAGTGTCTGTAGGTATACCGCAGAGATCACAGCAACAAAGCGCAGCCATGGAATTGGCCACATTATGTCTGCCGGGAACCTTAAGACTCACGGTCTTTGTGCCGCCCGGGAAATGTAGCGTGTAGGTGGCATGGCAGAGTTCGTCATAAGTGATGTCGGTGGCATAATAATCGCAGCTGTCATTGAATCCGAAAGTATATATGTTGCATGGAAGCTCGGATGTGATGGCATCAAGATTGTCTATCTCGCCGTTGATCACCAGGGATCCGTCCATGGGCAGAAGTGAGGCGAACTCGGTGAACGAATGCCTGATATCGTCTATGTCCTTGAAGAAATCCATATGGTCTTCTTCTATATTTAGTATCAATGCTATACGTGGGAAAAATGACAGAAAACTGTTGGTGTATTCACATGCCTCCGTTACGAAATACTCGGAATGGCCTATACGTACGTTGCCGCCTATACTGCTTAACATTCCGCCTACGGTCAGGGTAGGATCCATATCGCAGCCTACTAAGATCTCGGATATCATGGACGTAGTCGTGGTCTTGCCGTGAGTACCTGATATTGCTATGGGCAGACCGAAGTTCTTCATGATCTCACCGAGTAGCTGCGCGCGTGTGAGAGTGGGGATGCCCAATCTTCCTACCTCGACCCACTCCGGATTGTCCGGATGTATGGCTGCGGTGTATACGAAAAGATCGATATCCGGCGTGATATTGGTCTTGCGCTGGCCGATATATACCTTGATCCCCTTCTCTTCCAATGAAGAAGTGAGTTCGGATGCTTTCATGTCTGAACCCGATATCTTAAATCCGCGGCTGTGAAGTATCTCGGCGAGTCCGCTCATGCTTATGCCGCCTATTCCGCAAAAGAAAACATTAACAGGTTTGTTAAAGTCTATCTGGTACATTTTGTCCTCGTATTCATGATGTATTCCATAATGTTACGTCTAATATTTTAACGCAAAAAACAGCCAATTACAATTATGTGGAAAATTAACTAAAAATAGTGTTGAATTTCTCTGATTTTTGTAAAAATTATTCACAATTTAGAAGCGATATGCTATAATTTCTATACATTTACTTCTTTTTATATGGAGGAAGCGTATGATCAAAAAAGAGATGATAGCTATGCTGCTTGCGGGCGGGCAGGGCAGCAGACTCGGGGTATTGACATCCAAGGTTGCCAAACCGGCGGTTTCTTTCGGCGGCAAGTACAGGATCATAGATTTCCCTTTGAGCAATTGTATCAATTCAGGAGTGGATACGGTCGGAGTTCTTACACAGTACCAGCCTTTGAGACTGAATACGCATATCGGTATAGGCATACCGTGGGATTTAGACCGTAATATAGGCGGAGTTACGATTCTTCCTCCCTATGAGAAGATATCGAATACAGACTGGTACACGGGTACGGCCAATGCCATATATCAGAATATAGATTATATTGACAGCTTTAATCCCGAATATGTACTGATCCTTTCCGGCGATCATATATATAAGATGGATTACGAGGTGATGCTTGACTTCCACAAGCAGAACAAGGCGGATTGTACGATAGCGGTTATGCCTGTTCCCATGGAAGAAGCCAAGCGTTTTGGTATCATGATCACCGATGAGAACAGGAAGATCACGGATTTCGAGGAGAAGCCCGAGAATCCGAGAAGCAATCTTGCTTCGATGGGTATATACATATTCAACTGGGATGTTCTCAGACAGGCCATGGTGGAGAAGGCACAGGTTCCGGGACTTGACTTTGGCAAGCATATCATTCCGTATTGCCATGAGAAGGGTTCTCCGATGTACGCATACGAGTTCAATGGATATTGGAAGGATGTCGGTACTCTCAATTCGTACTGGGAAGCCAATATGGAACTTATCGATATAGTGCCGGAATTCAATCTGTATGAAGAATACTGGAAGATATATACTCACAGCGAGGCACTTCCTCCGCAGTATTATGCACCGGGCAGTGTTGTAGAACGCAGTATTGTCGGCGAAGGCAGTGAGATATACGGACAGATATACAATTCGGTGATCGGCTGCGGTGTCACAATCGGCAAGGGTGCCGTTATCAGAGATTCGATAGTCATGAACAATACCGCCATCGGCGAGGGCTGCGAGCTGTACAAGACGATCGTGGCTGAGAATGTCGATATTGGTTCGGGCAGCAGGTTCGGTATAGGTGACGAGGTCGAGAATGAGACCGATCCTCATATATACAATCACGGACTTGTGTGCGTGGGCGAGAGAAGTATTATTCCTTCGGGTATTACGGTCGGTAAGAATGCATGCATATTCGGAGAGACCGACTTGACAGATTATGAGAATGCGTCACTTGGAAGCGGCAAGACATTGATCAAGGCGGAGGATTAGATATGAGAGCGATAGGTATCATACTTGCGGGTGGTAATAATCACCGAATGAAAGAATTGTCCGCCAAGAGGGCGGTAGGAGCCATGCCGATAGCCGGCAGTTTCAGAGCGATTGATTTTGCCCTGAGTAACATGTCCAATTCCCATATTCAGAAGGTTGCGGTATTCACACAGTACAATGCGCGCAGCTTAAATGAGCACCTTAGTTCTTCAAAATGGTGGGATTTCGGTCGTAAGCAGGGTGGACTATTTGTCTTTACTCCAGCGGTCACTGCAGACAACAGCCTGTGGTTCAGAGGCACGGCAGACGCCATATACCAGAATCTGGACTACCTTAAGTCCAGCCATGAGCCGTACGTGGTTATCGGTTCGGCAGATTGTGTATATAAACTGGACTATAACAGAGTTTTAGAGTATCATATTGAGAAGAAAGCCGATATCACGATAGTATGCAAGGATATGCCGGCAGATATGAAGGTGGAGAGATACGGCACCGTTAAGATGAACGAAGAGTGCAAGATACTTGAGTTCGAGGAGAAACCTATCGTTGCCAAGTCCAACACCATATCATGCGGTATATATGTGATAAGGCGCCGACTGCTCATTGAGATGATAGAGAGATGTGCGGAAGAAGACAGATATGACTTTGTCCGTGATGTGCTCATCAGATATAAGGATCAGAAGGATATATACGGATACAAGCTCAAGAGTTACTGGAAGAACATCTCTACCATTGAGGACTATTTTGCAGCCAATATGGATTTTCTTGAAGAAGATGTACGAGATTACTTCTTTAGGCAATATCCCGAGATATATTCGAAGGTGGATGATCTGCCGCCGGCTAAGTTCAATACCGGTGCACATATATCCAACAGCCTTATAAGCAGCGGTACCATCGTGAATGGTTCCGTTGAGAATTCAGTGGTCTTCCGTAAGACATTCATAGGCAACAACTGTACCATTAAGAATTCTATTATACTGAATGATGTGTATATCGGAGACAATTCATATATAGAGAACTGTATAGTGGAGAGTCATGGTACTGTAAGAGCTAATTCATATCACAAGGGGGAGAATGGTATAGAGATAGTTCTGGAGAACAGTGACCGCTATGTAATGTAGCGCCATAGTGCAGGTTTAGGGTCAACATGTCACAATTGGAGGTGCTGTTATGGAAATCACTAATGTTAGAGTGCGTAAGATCGCCAAAGAAGGCAAGATGAAGGCGGTTGCATCTGTCACTTTGGATGATGAGTTTGTTGTACATGACATCAAAGTCATCGAAGGAGATAAGGGACTGTTCATTGCCATGCCGAGCAAGAAGGCTACCGACGGAGAGTATAGGGATATAGCTCATCCCATCAATTCTTCGGTGCGCGAGAGATGGCAGAGAGAGATCCTCAAGGCTTATGAGGAAGCATTGCTTTCCCCGGATGAAGTGGTTGGGGACTGAGATATAAGATATACGGGGTATGACAAAATATTGAAAGACTGAGGACCGTGGGGTTATCTCCACGGTCTTTTTGTGTTATACTTTTATCTATGTATATAATAGCTGGTCTGGGTAATCCGGAAGAAAAATATCGTGCCACCAGGCACAACATAGGTTTTAACATAGTGGACGTCCTTGCAGCGAGACATGATATTACCATAGGAAGCAAGGAAAGTCTTGCTATGGTGGGCAAGGGTTATATATGCGGACAGAAGGTCATATTGGCAGAACCCATGACATATATGAATAACAGCGGGGACAGCCTTGTTGCTCTGGCGCAGTATTATAAGATAGATATTACGAAGGAACTGATCGTAGTATATGATGATATAGATCTTCCTGTCGGCAAGATCCGTTTGCGCCCAGAAGGAAGTGCGGGCGGACACAACGGTATCAAGAGTATTATTTCAAGACTGGGTACCCAGAACTTTTCAAGACTCAGAATGGGAGTGGGCAGCAAGCCCGAGCAGATGGATCTTGTGGATCATGTTTTGGGTCATTTTTCCGCAGAAGATAAAAAGATCATGGAGGCCTCGATGGACAGGGCCTGTGACGCGATAGAATCGATACTTACAGATGGCATAATGACGGCCATGAATAAGTATAACTGATGTAATCCTGGGTGATATATGAATACACTTCTGAATCCGCTTAAGGACTGGGCGGATCGTGAACAGGCCTTGGAAGGCCTTAAGTCTCATAAAACAATAGCCGTCTCAGGCTGTATAGATTCCGGCAAGATCAATATAGTGGAGAGCCTGTGTCTTGATAAAAAACATAAGCTCATACTTACTCATTCGGAGCAGAGAGTGCGTGAGATAGCACAAGAAGTGCGCCTTTACGAGCGCAATGTCATGATCTTTCCTGCCAAAGATCTGATATTCTATCAGGCAGACATCCACGGTAACAAGCTCATAAGTGACAGAATGGCCGTTATACGCCGGCTTCTTGAGGGAAGCGCCACTACCGTTGTGACGACGTTTGAGGCAATCATGACGCACATGGTATCGCCGGATATATATAGGGCTCACACGTTTACCATATCATCAGGGGATACAGTGGATGAACGCCGTCTTCAGACTGCTCTTGTCAATATGGGTTACGAGCGCAATCCTCAGGTGGAAGCGGCAGGACAGTTCTCTGTAAGAGGCGGTATCATAGATATATTTGACCCTACGCAGGATAATCCGTATCGAATCGAACTGTGGGGTGAGGATGTGGAGTCCATACGTTCTTTCGATGTGGACAGTCAGCGTTCCTATGAAAAACTTGAGGCAATTGACATTTTTCCCGCTGTAGAACTTGTGATGACCGATGAAGAACTCATGAGGGGCCTTAAGAAGATCGAGGCAGATGCGGACGCAGCGGTTAGTGCATTGCGCAAAGATTTTCATACGGAAGAAGGACACAGGCTTGCCCAGACGGTCAAGAACCTGCGTGAGGATATCACCGAATTTGGTCGTATGACCAATTTGGAGAGCTATATAGACTATTTCTATGATGAAACGGTTCTGTTCTCGGGATATTTTGATAAAGATGATTCAGTTATTGTGATTGATGAACCCAGACGTGTGTCCGAACATATCGACGCGATCGAGCATGAATTCGGTGAGAGCATGCGCCAAAGACTCCTTGGCGGATATGTTTTAAAAGGGCAGACCGGGATCATGTGCAGCCTTAAGGAAGCCATGGCACACTGCAGGGATTATCCCATGCTGTTACTGTCTACATTGGATGAAAGAAGCGGTATTGCAAAAGCGGATATTAAGGTTAACATAACTTCTAAATCGGTAGCACCCTATAAAGGCCATTTTGACCTCTTGTTAAAGGATCTGGCGGAGTATAAGAAGAAGGGATATAAAGTCGCTGCGCTGTCCGGATCGCGTATCAGGGCAGAGAGGCTGGCTAAAGACTTAAGAGACAATGAAATAACGGCCGTTTTTTCAAATGATCCGATGAGGGACATCATATCCGGAGAGATCCTGTGTATGCATGGCAATTTGAAGAGCGGTTTTGAATATCCTCTGCTTAAATACGTTGTTATATCAGAGAGTGACATATTCGGCTCGGGAGAGCATAAGAAGCGGCCCAAGAAGAAATATCAGGGTCAGAAGATACGCGATTTCGGTGAACTCAAGATAGGTGACTTCGTCGTACACGAGAATCATGGCATAGGTATATATAAGGGTATAGAGAAGGTCGAGGTGGATAAAGTCACCAAAGACTATATGAAGATAGAATATAAGGACGGAGGTATCTTATATGTGTTGGCGACCGGCTTTGACGTATTGCAGAAATACGCATCGGTCGATACGGCGAAAAAACCAAGGCTCAATAAACTTGGCGGTAAGGAGTGGGGCACCGTCAAATCCAAAGTCAGAACTGCTGTTGATGAAGTGGCAGGTGATCTGGTGAGACTTTATGCCATCAGGCAGAGCAGGGAAGGTTATGCTTTCAGTCCCGACACTGTTTGGCAGAGAGAATTTGAAGAACTGTTTCCATATGAAGAAACCGCCGATCAGCTCTCCGCGGTTGAAGATACAAAGAAGGATATGGAGAGCAAACGTATAATGGACAGGCTAATATGCGGCGATGTAGGTTACGGTAAGACGGAGATCGCCATAAGGGCCGCATTTAAGGCAGTGACTGACGGCAAACAGGTGGCCATACTCGTGCCCACCACCATTCTTGCAAGTCAGCACTACAATACATTTATGGCGCGTATGATGAATTATCCTATAAAGATAGACATTCTGTCGCGTTTTAAGAGCCCTTCCGAACAGAAAAAGACCGTAGAAGCCATAAGCAAGGGTATGGTCGATATCGTTATAGGCACGCACAGGCTCCTTTCGGATGATGTTATATATAAGGATCTCGGTCTGCTCATTGTGGATGAGGAGCAGCGCTTTGGAGTGACCCACAAGGAGAAACTTAAGAAACTTAAGGAAAATGTGGATGTTCTCACTCTTTCTGCCACCCCGATTCCCAGAACCCTTCATATGTCGTTAGTGGGCATAAGAGACATGAGCGTCCTTGAAGAACCGCCGGGAGAGAGACTTCCGATACAGACATTTGTATGCGAATGCAATGAACAGATGGTACGTGAGGCCATTGTAAGAGAGATATCCAGAGGCGGACAGGTATATTACATTTATAATCGCGTTGCAGGCATAGCGGACGAGGCGGCTAGGATCGCCGAACTTGTTCCTGAAGCCAATATAGCTTTTGCTCATGGCAGAATGAAAGAATCCGAACTGGAAAGGATCATGTACGATTTCATAGCCGGGGAGATAGACGTGCTCGTATCCACAACGATCATAGAGACCGGCATGGACATATCCAATGTCAATACCGTGATCATACAGGACTCCGACAGATTCGGCCTTTCTCAGCTGTATCAGCTGCGCGGAAGAGTCGGAAGATCCAACCGCACGGCATATGCATTCCTTATGTACAAGAGGGATAAGCTCTTAAGAGAAGTGGCGGAAAAGAGACTTGAAGCAATAAAGGAATTCACTGAACTCGGAAGCGGATTTAAGATAGCGATGAGAGATCTTGAGATCAGAGGTGCGGGTAACCTTCTTGGCCGCAAGCAGCATGGTCATATGGAAGCCGTAGGATATGATCTGTACTGCAAGATGCTAAGTGATGCGGTGAAGACGTTAAAGGGTGAGGATACCGAACTTGACAGTTTCGAGACTCAGATAGATCTGGATATAGATGCTTTTATTCCGGGCGAATACATTATGAATGAAGTGCAGAAGCTTGATATCTATAAGAGGATAGCTTCAATAGAGAGTAAAGATGAGGCCGGAGAACTTGCAGATGAACTTGAGGACAGATTCGGCAAGGTTCCGGAAAGCGTCAGCAATCTTTTGCGGATAACACTTCTTAAGGAAAAAGCACATAAGGTTTACATAACTGATGTGAGAGGCGGAAAGGGCCAGATAAAGCTGCTAATGAAGCCTGATGCAGGCATCAGGGTGGACAGGATACCGGATGTGATGTTAAGAGCGGGCAAAGGCTTTAAGTTTGTCACCAAGGGAACGCCGTATTTCCTGTATACATACAGGCAGGAGGGACTCCGGCAAAAGGACGAGAGGATATTGCTTGAAAAACTTGAAGAATTATTGGATATGATGCTGGAAATGCTGGTATGATCTAAGCGTTTAATTGGGATATTCGATATTCACATTGGGTCTTACGTATGTTAAAATATGGATAATTGCGATTTGTGACTGTTTGACCTGTGCGGAGTTCGTGTGATCACGGATTACCGGACGGGCGTGGTGACTTATCCGATAGGAGGAGATTATGTACAATTCGGTAGATACAGCGCTCAATTTCGTAGACAGAGAGCATGAGACGCTTAAGTTTTGGAATGACAACGACATATTCCGCAAGAGTATGGAACAGAGAGAGGGATGTCCTACATACACATTCTATGACGGACCTCCGACTGCCAACGGTAAGCCTCATATAGGACATGTGCTCACACGTGTTATTAAGGATATGATCCCCAGATACAGGACCATGAAGGGTTATATGGTGCCCAGAAAGGCCGGCTGGGATACACATGGCCTGCCTGTTGAGCTCGAGGTGGAGAAGCTGCTCGGACTTAACGGCAAGGAACAGATAGAAGAATACGGTATGGAGCCCTTTATAGACAAGTGTAAGGAATCCGTATGGAAATATAAGGGCATGTGGGAGGATTTCTCCGGAACGGTCGGATTCTGGGCCGATATGGATGATCCGTATGTCACATATCATGATGATTATATTGAGTCTGAGTGGTGGGCGCTTAAAGAGATATGGAAAAAGGGCCTGCTCTACAAAGGATTTAAGATCGTGCCCTATTGTCCCCGCTGCGGAACACCTCTTTCGAGTGCGGAAGTATCGCAGGGATATAAGACAGTTAAGGAGCGTTCAGCTATCGTTAGATTCAGGGCAGCAGGTGAAGATGCCTACTTCCTTGCATGGACGACTACTCCATGGACACTTCCTTCCAATGTTGCACTTTGCGTCAACCCGTCAGAGGCCTACTGTAAGGTCAAAGCGGCTGACGGATATACATATTACATGGCTAAGGCTTTGCTCGATACCGTTTTGGCACCGTTGGCAAAGGAAGACGAGCCTGCTTATAAGATACTTGAGGAATACACAGGCAAGGAACTTGAACGCAAAGAATATGAGCCCTTATATGAGTGCGCCAAGAATGTGGCTGACAAGCAGGGCAAAAAAGGCTTTTATGTGACATGTGATGACTATGTCACCATGTCAGATGGTACAGGTATTGTACATATCGCTCCTGCTTTCGGTGAAGATGACGCCAATGTAGGACGCAATTATGACCTGCCTTTCGTACAGATGGTGGATGAGAAGGGTGTTATGCTTGCTGAGACTCCTTTTGCGGGCATGAGGTGTAAGCCCACCGCATCAGAGATTGAAGCAGGTGCCATAAGCGCAGACCCCGAGGTTATCAAAGAACTTTCAGGCAGGAAGCTTTTGTATGATGCGCCCAAGTTCGAACATGAATATCCTCACTGCTGGAGATGTGATACTCCTCTTATCTATTATGCGAGAGAGAGCTGGTATATCAAGGAGACGGCGGTAAGGGATGATCTTGTACGTAACAATAACACAGTCAACTGGATACCGGAATCCATAGGTAAGGGACGTTTCGGCAACTGGCTTGAGAATATCCAGGACTGGGCTATCTCGCGTAACAGATATTGGGGAACACCACTTAATATCTGGGAATGTGAGTGCGGCAACAGAGAGTGTATCGGTTCAAGGGAAGAGCTTAAGCAGTTAAGCGGGGATGAAAAGGCTCTTACGGTAGAACTTCACAGACCTTATATTGATGAGATCACATGCAAGTGTCCCAAGTGCGGTGGCACCATGCACAGAGTGCCGGAGGTTATCGACTGCTGGTTCGATTCGGGAGCCATGCCTTTTGCGCAGCATCATTATCCTTTTGAGAATAAAGAACTTTTTGAAGCACAGTTCCCGGCACAATTCATATCGGAGGCGGTCGACCAGACCAGAGGCTGGTTCCACTCGCTCATGGCTGAGTCTACCCTTCTTTTCAATAAGTCGCCCTATGAGAATGTCATAGTCCTCGGTCATGTACAGGACAAGGACGGTCAGAAGATGAGTAAGAGTAAGGGTAACGCGGTCGATCCGTTCGAGGCGCTCGACAAATACGGTGCAGATGCTATCAGATGGTATTTCTACATCAATTCGGCACCCTGGCTGCCTAACCGTTTCCACGGTGATGCGGTAGTAGAGGGCCAGAGAAAGTTTATGGGTACCTTATGGAATACATATGCTTTCTTTGTACTGTATGCCAATATAGATGATTTTGATGCGACAAAGTATACGCTTGATTATGACAGACTCGGAGTCATGGATAAGTGGCTTTTGTCAAAGATGCATTCCATGGTCGCATCTGTTGATGACAATCTGGATCATTACAGGATACCTGAGGCAGCAAGAGCTCTTCAGGAATTCGTGGATGAGATGAGTAACTGGTATGTCAGAAGAGGCAGAGAGCGTTTCTGGGCAAAGGGCATGGAGCAGGACAAGATAGACGCATATATGACGCTCTATACCGCGCTTGTGACAGTAGCCAAGGCTTCCGCTCCGATGATACCTTTCATGGCTGATGAGATCTATCGCAATCTCGTATGCAGCATAGATGCTTCGGCACCTGTATCGGTTCACCTGTGTGACTTCCCTGCAGTGGATGAGAAGCAGATCGATAAAGAGCTCGAAGCCAAGATGGATACTGTCATAGATATAGTCGTTATGGGACGTGCGTGCCGTAATACGGCCAATATCAAGAACAGACAGCCTATAGGAGACATGCTCGTTAAGGCTGACGAAGTAGATCTTTCAGAGTATTACAGAGATATAATCGCCGATGAGCTTAATGTGAAGAAGGTGACATTCACGTATGACGTGAGTGAGTTTACGACATACAGTTTCAAGCCTCAGCTTAAGACTGTGGGACCGAAGTACGGCAAGCACATGGGCTTCATTCAGAAGACACTTGCAGGACTGGACGGTAATGCGGCATATGCAGAGCTTAAGGCAAAGGGTGCTCTGGTATATGAGGATGCAGGCGAGAAGATCGAGCTTACCGAAGAAGACCTTCTGATCACGATGATGCAGAAAGAAGGCTATGTCACGGAGGCAAATAATAAGATAACTGTAGTTATTGATATAAAGCTTACCGATGAGCTCATAGAAGAAGGTAATGTCAATGAGATCATAAGCAAGATCCAGACCATGCGTAAGGAAGCTGACTTTGAGGTCATGGATCATATAAAGGTAGCTCTTGCCGGCAATGATAAGCTTGCGGAAGTTGTCAGACGTAATGAGCAGACTATCGCTACCAAGGTTCTGGCTGCGGGATTTGAGTTCACCGAGCAGGCTTACGCCATAAAGAAGGCATGGAACATTAACGGGGAAGATGTAACGATCTGTATAGAGAAGGCTTAATCGAAAGGAAGGTACTCTACTATGGCAAAAAAGACAGATAACACTCTGAACTTTGACAGAGAGCTTTTCATCAGAAGCGTCAAGTACAATGTGAAGACTCTTTATCGTAAGAATATCGAAGAGGCTTCATCTCAGGAGATATTCCAGGCAGCTTCTTTTGCGATCAAGGATGTGATCGTGGATCACTGGATGGATTCGCAGAAGGAGTTCGAGCGTTCCGATCCGAAGATGGTCTACTATATGTCGATGGAGTTTTTGATGGGACGTGCGTTCGGCAACAACCTTATCAACTTAAAGGCATATAAGGATGTGGCAGAGTGCCTTGATGAGCTCGGCCTTGATATCAATGTAATAGAGGATCAGGAGCCCGATGCCGCACTCGGTAACGGAGGTCTTGGAAGACTTGCGGCATGTTTCCTT
>JAEEGL013648691.1_pt1 | contig 32134 bp, 33 predicted proteins | sample 9134231 | NCBI WGS metagenome assembly JAEEGL01 (sample SAMN16246548, study PRJNA631951) | gut metagenome | biome: gut microbiome; feature: rumen; material: fiber-attached | host: Bos | place: Iran: Karaj | collected 2018-10 | reverse complement strand
GGACAACCTCATCTGCAAGGGCGAAGCCGTCCCGATGATCGTCGTCATCCCCAACGGCAATCCCGGCCAGCAGGCAGCCCAGACCCTGGGATTGCCCGTCAAGACCTTCGAGCGCAACGATCCGGCATCGGCCAACGGCTATGTCCGGAGCCTGGTCACCGAAATCGTGCCCTATATCGACAAACACTACCGCACCATCGCCCAGCCTGCGTCGCGGGCGATCGCCGGTCTTTCGATGGGCGGCGGGCACACCACCACCGCGGCCATCATGTACCCCGGCACCTTCGACTATATCTGCCCGATGAGCAGTGGCCTGCGTGCCTACGATGACATCGACAAGGACCTTCAGGGCATCAAGAAAGCCGGCTACAAGTTATTCTTCGTGGGATGCGGCACGGCCGACAACCTGGCCTATGCCTCGAGCCAGAACCTCGATGCCGCACTGACGCGCAACGGCATGGAGCACATCAACTGCTTCACGCCGGGCGGCCACACCTGGAGCAACTGGCGGTTCTACCTCAACACCATCGGCAAGCTGCTGTTCAAGTAAAGATAAGTCCGCCGGGTTATTTTTTCAGATTATACCGCAGGCGAAGCGCCTCTTTTTCTTCTTCGGAACGGCTGGCATAGAAGGCTTTCCAACCGGGGCAGAAGCCGATATGCCAGTGCCAGAAACGCCCGATGAGAGAACGTGGATTCTTGTCGTAGCGGGCCCGCAGCTTGCAGTCTTCGCAGGGATAATGTTTCATTTCCATTAGCGTGTCAATGATAGATTTATCTTTCAAAAGATGAGGAGTTTGCATACAAGCAGAGCGATTGGCCAGATGCGAAACAGCAGCAAAGTTAGTGCTTTTCCGGGAAAGGAGATTCTCGTCCTGAAAGAATGAAAATCATATCACACAAGAAATTCTTTGAGGGAAGAATCTTAACTTTGCCCTATATTCATGCCGGATGCCGCCACGGCACCGGTCACATGCAATGTCATCATCCAAAAACAACACAGATATGAGCACAAACCCGATGTTCAACATCCAATATGGTCTCTTCGTCGTGACCACAGCGCTGGACGGACGCGACAACGGTTGCATCAGCAACACGGTCGCACAGGTGACGGCCCAGCCGAACCAGATTTCCGTGGCCCTCAACAAGGCCAATTACACCACCGACATGATCCGACAGTCGGGCCGTTTCACGGTATCCATCCTGAGCGAGGCTGCCGGATTCGACCTCTTTACGCATTTCGGTTTCCAGTCGGGCCGGACCGTTGACAAGTTCGCCGGTTTCGCCGACTGCCGCCGGACGCAGAACGGCACCCTGGCGGTGACACGCGGCACCAACGCGTTCATTTCGGCCGAGGTGCAGCAGACCGTCGATCTCGGCACGCACCTGCTGTTCATCGGGCTGGTCACGGAAGCAGAGACCCTCTCCGACACGCCGTCGGCCACCTACAATTACTATCAGGCGCACATCAAGCCCAAACCGGCCGCACCGGCCTCGTCGAAAGCTGGTAAAACCATCTGGCGCTGCACCATCTGCGGCTACGAATACGAAGGCGAGGAACTGCCGGCCGATTTCATCTGCCCCATCTGCAAGCACCCCGCCTCCGATTTCGAGAAGGTGGTCATATAGGTCAATATACCAACGTTTTCAGAAACTGTTTCCGCTCGTCCGGGATCCTGAAACTTTCGCGGGCCTTACGGATACTTTGGTTGTGTATCCACCGGGTGAGGCGGCGGTCGAGCAGGTACGGCAGCGTGGCTTCGTAGTCGGCGGCCAGCGCCGTGGCAAAAAGCCAGGCCACGGCCATCCGGATGTAGTACGGATCGTCATCGCTGAAACGCCGGGCATCCACCGCATGCAAGGTGCGACCGAGCAGATTGCCCGAAAGGAAATGCGCCAGCGACAGTACGACGGCGGTACGGGCCACGAATTCGTCCGAAGAAGCCATCAATTTGCATATATACCTCCATACCAAATCCTTGCATTCTTTTTCAATCCATTTGGCATTGCAGCAGAACGTGTCGCAGATAGCCCAGTTGTCGATAGACGGCAGGAACTGTCCGACCAGCTGCAACCGTTCCTGCAAGGGCATTTTGGCATAGTCGAGCACCAGTCCCCATATCATTCTTTCTTCGTGGGACAGCCCCTCCGCACCGGTCAGAGGACGGGCCGATGCCCACTGCGCAAGCTGGACACGGAAGTCGTCTTTGGCGATGGCTTTGGCCACCTGCTTCATCTCCGGCGTATGCATGCCCAAGATGCGTGTGCCCGCAGGCGCTGAGAGAATGGCGATATGCCCGCGCCGGTAACGTTCGTCCGAAAGGAAACGCTCCGGCACAAAAGTCTTAAGATAAGTTTCGTCAATCATGGTAAGACGGTTTTACAGGAAACAAATATAGGGTGTGCATCAACATGCGGCGCTCACTCCGTGAACTCTTCTTCGTCATCCGGTTCCACGAAAACCTCCGGCAACGCCTCCTCCTCCAGCGGCGCCTGCCGGTCGGGGTCGTTGCGCAGGGCGCTTGTACGCGCTGTGTCGCCGATGGCGTCCTCATACCCGGTCAGGGCCGCGAACGGAGCGAACTGCGCCGCCCGGGCCTCCAGCGGCATCTGCGGGTGCACGGCCGACACATGGTGCGGCAAATGGATAATGTCGCTGTAATCGTCGTTCATGCCTTGTGTCCTCCTATCTGTTGGTTGCGCGAAACCGCCGTCGCACCTTCCTCGAAATTAAGTCCTTTCAGCAGCGCATTCTTGCCGAAGCGCCGCTTGATGGCGAGCGTCGTCTCCTGCAGGCGCCGCTCTTTTTCGCGCGCCTTCTGCGTTTCCTGCAACCGCTGCTCCTCTTCCTCCCCGGCGAACAAGTCGAGTTGACGCGGCACCGGCTGAGCCGACAAAGAGGCCTCGTCCACCACATGATTGACCGTAAGATTAATACGTCTGATGAACAGGCCGGGATGCACGATGCGGTCGTAAAGCGCCGTCACCGCCGCCGAGATTTCCACCGAAGACGAAGTCCATCCGCCCAGGCTCGCCGTCCCATGGGCCGGTTTCGGCACCGGACGGCCATAATAGTCGGTCACCACCGCGCCCCGGTAACGGTCGCGGCGGGCCGGGTCAGCCAGACTCTCCGTATCATAGCCGATATGCAGCACCAGCTGGTCGGTCACCATGCGCCGCGCCACCAGGTCGAGCGCCGCGGCATCGGCCATCTCGCGCACCACTACCCGCGCCTTCCGCACATCGTACGGTTCCTGCAACACCTGTCCGCTGCTGAACGAATTCGACTTCGGCCGGTAGGCTTTCACCATCGCCATGGTACACGGTTCCCATCCCCAGGCATGGTCGATGAGCAGCTCCGCATTCACGCCGAAAAGCCGGTAGAACAGCCCTTCGTGCTGCAACGACATGCGGGCGATCTTGCCCATCGTGTCGAGTCCGTACGGTGCCAGCGCCGCCGCCACGCCGTGTCCGACCCGCCAGAATGCCGTAAGCGGCCGATGGTTCCAGAGCTGCTGCCGGTACGTCATCTCGTCGAGCTCGGCGATACGCACCCCGTCGCGGTCGGCCGGCATATGCTTGGCCACGATGTCCATGGCAATCTTCGCCAGATACAGATTGGTACCGATGCCGGCCGTCGCCGTGATGCCCGTCCGGCGGAGCACGTCGCGGATCATCTTCATGGCCAGGTCGTGCGCCGTGGTATGGTATATCCGGAGATATTCCGTCACATCCATGAACACCTCGTCGATGCTGTACACATGGATATCCTCGGGCGCAACATACTTCAGATACGTCTCATAGACCTGCGTGCTCACCTCTATGTAATGCGCCATGCGCGGTGTGGCTGCGATATAGTCGAGCTCCAGTCCGGGATGCGACTTCAGGGCCGTATCGTCCGACGACTTGCCCGTGAATTTCCGGCCCGGTGCCTGGCTGCGGCGGGCACGGTTCACCTCGCGTACCCGCTGCACCACCTCAAACAGCCTCGCCCGGCCGCCGATGCCATAGGCCTTGAGCGACGGCGAGACGGCCAGGCAGATGGTCTTCTCCGTCCGGCTCACATCGGCCACCACCAGATGCGTCGTCAGCGGATCCAACCCGCGGTCGACACATTCCACCGACGCATAGAACGATTTGAGGTCGATGGCAAGATATGTCCGACCTTCCTGATTGACAGGCTGTTTCTCAGATGTATCCATTGCGGCAGAGATTCATCGGCGACAGCCGGACCGCCCCAAAGGCACTCCGGCATCATGGCTCAAAGTTAATAGAAAAGGCCGCACACCAGCGTCAGATAGGCCGGCAGTTTTCCCTGCGCGCCCCAGAGAATTTCCAAGCCGAGCAGTTCCCGCGCCGTACGTCCCACATCGAAGCCGTATGCCTCGAGCGACGGACGGACCTTGTCGGGATGCAGGCAGGGCTCTCCCGACTTCCGCCGGCAGGGTGCGCCGCCACAATAGGGACATGAGCCGGCAAAGCCCAGGGCATAACCGCCCAGCCGGCGCTCCTCCTCCAGCAGGTCGCGGTTCAATTCGGCGAGAGCCGGCGACATCAACGCTTCCACCGCATCGAGGGGCAGTCCGTCCGCCGCCGGAACCAGCTTCTCCCCTACGATCCGTACCGTCCGGTAAGGTGCCAGCACCTCGAGCGGCGACACATCGAACGGTGGACAGCCATGGCGGGCCCCGAAATTACCGCACTGCCGGCAGAGCGCCAGAAAGCGTTCCTCCTGCCGGAAACGGGCGATGTATTCATCCGCCGCCATCTCGGCCGAGAAACGTTCCGAGGTGTACGACAAATCGTATGGATCCGGTGTGTTACGCAATGTTGCCATGCTTCCTGATAAATTACACGATACACCCGGCAGAATACCCGGTGACCTTCGCATAGGGTTTTACCGCAACAAAGATACACATAGGTTTCGGTACGACGCGATTACCTCACGCCTTTCCGGCGCAACATTTTTCAGTTAAACAGACAAGGCTTTTTACCCATTTTCGGGGATTGAGCAACGATTCAAACCGCCGCACTTTTGTGTCAGCAAAAAAGCTTCTCGATGGAGAAGCACTTATACCAACACTTAATTTCTGTAAAAATGAAGAAGTTTTTATTCTCGCTGGCAGCGGCACTCCTGCTAATCCCCATGTTTACATCCTGTTCTGATGACGACAAGGACGAAGGCATCAGGTTCGATGAACAGACCTACAGGGCATGGAGCAAAGTGGTATTCGGCTACGGCATCATGTTCGACGCCGGAGAAACGCTCCAGGTTTCCCAGAATCAGATAACCTTCCATTCCGGCACATGGGGTGACGGTCTCTTTACGGTCGGTGAGTTCCGGCAGAACGAAGACGGCAGTTTCAGCCTGACCGGCACTGGCACCGTCTCCATCGATGGCCACAATGGCAAAAAGGACTATGACGCCACCGTAAGCGGCCAGATCAGCCAGAACTCACAGACCTTCACCATCACTCTGCCGACGGTCATGGGCGGCACGGTGCTCCATGTAACCGCCGGAGATATTCCCGCCGCAGCGGCCGTCGATGGCACCTATACGGGAGGCACCTATGTCAGCGCCGCCTACTTCCAGAAGCAATACGCCACCCAAGGCGAAAAAACCACCGTCAAAGCCAATGACGCACTTGATGCCGTCTCCGTCAGCTATACTTCTGCCACATGGGGAGAATTTACCTTTGAGCATGTGAATGTTTCGCTTGACGAAGATGGCTCCTACACACTCACAGGCGAAGGCAAGACCCTCATGCCAGGCATGGGCGGCGGTGCGCCCAAGGAATACGCGGCCAACTGCAATGGAAACATATCTGGCAAGACCCTCACAGCCACTTTCTCTGTCCCGGGCGTCATGGGCGGCACCACCGTCTATTTCAATGCGGACGACTTCGATGAAGTGTTTGCTGCCGCACAGACAGAAGAATAAAAAGAGGAAATGAACAAATTATGGCTTTTGCTGGGAATGGTCTCACTGATGGGATCGTTCCCGGCTTGTGATGTACTGAAAGATGTGTACGACGACCCGGCCGTGGAACAAAAGGAGGGGCAGTACTACATCGATGCTACCGACTACGCCCGCTGGGGCTATATCAATCTACACACCCAGCCGCCCACCATCACGGCCTCTGTCATCAGCCTTGAAGACTTCTCCGAAACAGGGGCTCCCGGGACGTGGGACATCGCACACCACCGCTACGATGTGAAAACCAACGGTGCCGCCGTGATGATGACGCCCTATCATTCCATCCAAGAGTTGGAAGCCGCAGGACTGCCCGCAGAAGGCAAATGGGTGGAGGACGAGGCAAGCGAACAATGCATCACCGTCGATATGTCGCACATGATGGAGGGATATCTCGTCTATGCGCCCGGACATAAAAACCTGGAGCTGGGCAAGTGGATGGAGGTTGACACCCACAGCATGCCACCCGCCTACACCATGCACGACAATGTCATGCTCCTGCGGCTGAAGGACGGCACTTATGCCGCCATTCAGCTCGTCAATTTCATGAGTACCGATAAGTATCAGACAAAAGGCTGGATGACAGTAAATTACAAATACCCTATGTTTGACTGACCGCCGAAAGACCAAATAACCGAAGTGTTGAAAAATTTACACATATTATGTTTAGCCGGTCTGTGCACCTGCGGCTCCGCATACGCCGTGGACACCGCTGCCGACACAGATTTATGGAGCAAGGATCCGCTGGGACTCGAAACCGTCGTCATTACAGCCACACGCACCCCGAAAGTCCTCAAGAACATCCCGGTGGTCACCCGGGTCATCACCGCCGAGGACATTCAGAATGTGGACGCCACCAATATAAAAGATATGCTGCAGCAGGAACTGCCCGGCCTTGAGTTTACCTACTCGATGGGTCAGCAAGTGCTCAACATGGGCGGTTACGACGGCAACAACATTCTTTTCCTTGTCGATGGCGAACGCATGGCGGGCGAGTCGATGGACAATGTCGATTTCTCACGGCTGAACCTTGCCGGCATCGAACGCATCGAAATTGTGAAGGGGGCTGCCTCTACCCTCTATGGCTCGTCGGCCATGGGAGGTGTCATCAACATCATCACGCGCACGTCTTCCGACACATGGGACGTTCATGTGAACAGCCGCTATGAAGGAGCCACCAAAGAATGGCGGCACGGAGCCAGTGCAGATTTCAACGCCGGTAAATTCAATTCACAGACCACCTTCCAAATGACCGATGCAGAGGCATTGGACCTGGGTGAAGGTTCTCCGCTCCCCACCTACGGCGGAAAGTCGTACAATGCCAGGGAACGCCTCATCTGGCAGGCGTCCGGGAACCTGAAACTGACAGGACGCATCGGTTATTTCTTCCGCGAACGGGAATCCGGCACGGTAAGCCACGAACGTTACCGCGACGTCAGTGACGGCCTCAAAGCCAATTGGCACATCAACCCCAAGCAAGACCTCGAAGTGGCCTATAGTTTTGACCAATATGACAAATCGGATTTCAACCTGCTCGTTCACAAGGACATCCGCGATTATTCCAATCGACAGCATATCGGCCGTGCACTTTATAACCTGCATCTTCCGACGCAGCAGCTGCAGTTCACTGCAGGCGCCGACTACATGAACGACTACTTGATGACCTATCAGTTCTCCGATGAGCACAAGAGTCGTTCCCAGAACAGCTACGACATCTTCATGCAGTGGGACTACACCCCTTCCGGACATTGGGAGATGATCGGCGGTGTCCGCTATGATTATTTTTCGGCAGCCGCCAAAGGCATGCCGACATGGAAACTGGCCGGCATGTACAAGGTGGGAAAACACCAAATCCGTGCATCCTACGCTTCGGGGTTCCGGGCACCGTCGCTGAAGGAAATGTACATGGATTTCTTCATGGGCGGCATTTTCATGATTTACGGCAACCCGGAGCTGAAATGTGAGAAAAATCACAACATCTCTCTTTCGTGGACCGACTACGGATCCTTGAGCACCAACCTGAAATACTGCCTCATGGCCACTGGCTTCTACAATATCTTCCGCAATTACATCACAACCGCCACCATACAGCGTGACGGCAAATCAGGACAGATGTACACCAACATCGCCAATCAGCGTATTACGGGAGCAGAGGCCAGCGCACAACTCCACCATCACAACGGGCTGGGAGCCAAAATCTCTTACGCCCTCACCAGGAACATCGTGGACAAAGGACAGCCGGACCTCACCGCCGCGCGCCCGCATTCGCTCACATGGCGCATAGATTACGACCGCCAGCTGACCAGGAACTACGGACTCTATGCTGCCCTGTCAGGCCGTTTTCTCTCTGCCGTCAATGTAACGGAATACACCTCCACGCAATTGGACGCTATGACCAAGACCCACTACGAAGGTTACGCCATCTGGAAATTCAGTCTCTCGCAGCGGCTTGCCAAAGGCATCACCCTCAACTGCGCGGTGGACAACATCTTCGACTATAAACCCGGCACCTACTATGCCAACTCACCCGCGACGCTTGGAAGGACACTGACCGCCGGACTTTCTGTCAACCTCAACAAAATCTGATGAAGAAGTGAAACCGAAAAGAAAATACATATACCTGGGCATTCTGGCCGTCATGTTACTTACGGCCTTTACCGCTTTCTGGCGTACCATGTGCAGCCGAACCGACGTGGCCTTTGTCAACTATCAGGTCATCACGTTGGGCGAAATATCGAAAGCGAACGACAATCATTTCATCCGTCTGCACGAAGCCTTGATCGAAGATATCGGCCAGTGGTCCGGCTACGATGTGGTACTCATCAACGGCATGGGACTCCGCATCACCGAGGAGCAACGCGCCAGCATTCAGGAACTCGCCGACAAAGGGCTGAAAATATTGACCACCGCCGCCACCAATCCTGCCAACAACATTATCAGCATATACGACCGGGATGCCGACACACTGAAACAATATCTCGCCGCAGGTGGAAGGAAGAACTACCGGAATTTCCTCAACTATCTGCGTAACAAGGTAGATGGAAAGATTTTCTTCCTGAATGAGGTGGACCCTGTCGAAGAAAGCGAAGCACAACTCCTCTACCATCCGAATCTGAAAGACAGCGAGGCCGAGGAGCATTATTTCACCTGTATCGGAGACTACAACCGGTATCTTGAGGCAAACGGTCTGATGAAGGACGGAGCGTCACGCATCCTCGTCACCGGCATGATGGGCGATGCCACCGACTTGATTGGGCGTCTGGAAGCAACAGGCAACGTGGTGTATGCCACCAGAGACCTCGCCACACTCATCAAGACGCAGGCCATCGACAGCATCGGTCCTGCCGCCATCATCAACATGGCGCACGGACGCCTCGGCGACTATGCCGTAGAATATCTGAAAAAACAGAACATACCCCTGTTCTCCACCGTCAATGTGAACCGCATGACCGCAGACTGGGAAGCCGACAAACAAGGCATGCAGGGAGGGTTCTTCTCACAAAGCATCGTCACGCCCGAAATCGACGGCATGATTCGCCCGTCCGTGCTCTTTGCCATCCGCGAAGGCAAGGATGGACTGCCCGAAGCCTACACCATCCCGGAACGCCTGCAGACGTTTGTAGATGCAGTCAACAGGCACATCCGCCTGAAACGCATGGCCAACAAAGACAAGAAGGTAGCCATTGTCTATTTCAAGGGACCGGGCTCCAATGCACTTACAGCATCAGGGCTTGAAGTGGTGCCGTCGCTCTATAATCTGTTGGTCAAGATGCGCGAAGCGGGATACGACGTACAGGGTCTTCCGGCTTCGCCCGACGAACTGGCCGGACTGATTCAGCGGTCGGGCAGCGTATTCGGCACCTACGCCGAGGGAGCGCAGGCAAAATTCCTGCGCGAAGGTCATCCGCAGATTGTCAGCAGACACGACTTTGACGCATGGACAGATACATGTTTCACGGCCAAGATGCAGGAAGACATGCGGCAGGTGAACGGCGACTTCCCCGGACGCTACCTGGCAAACGATGCAGAAAGTCTCGGACTTCCCGTCATTCAACTGGGGCACATTGTCCTCATGCCCCAGATGCCGGCAGGTACGGGCGGCGACACTTTCAAGATGATACATGGTACGGAAAGTGCCCCGCCATACCCATACATCGCACAGTATCTGTGGATTCAGCACGGGTTCAAAGCCGATGCCCTCATCCACTTCGGCACCCATGGTTCTCTGGAATACACACCAGGAAAGCAGGCGGCTCTCTCGCAAGACTGCTGGAGCGACCGTCTCATCGGAACATTGCCCCATTTCTACTTCTACACCATCGGCAACGTGGGCGAAGGCATGATAGCCAAACGCCGCTCCTATGCCTCGCTGGTGTCCTACCTCACACCACCGTTCATGGAAAGCAACCTGCGCACACTCTACGGCAGGCTGAGCGATGCCATAGAGACTTACAACAAAGCCCCCGGCGACAACACCTCCCTGGCGGTCAAAGCCATCACCGTTGACATGGGCATTCATCGTGAACTGCGTCTTGATTCCATCAAGGATACACCTTACCCGGAGGAAGTCATCGCACGTATCGAAGCCTTTGCCGAAGAGTTGATGAACGAAAAGATCACCAGCAAGTTCTATACATTAGGGATACCGTACGAAATGGAGCGGATCAACTCCTCTGTCTATGCCATGGCGACCGAACCGATTGCCTACAGCCTTCTCGCACTCGACAAGATGCTGAACCGGGCGGCCAGCGATACAGAGAAACACCAGAGCATCTTCACGGCACGCTATCTCAACCCGGCCAAAGAACTGGTTGACATGCTCCTGAACCGCCATGACGACGTAACAGATGCCGAAGTGTGCCGGATAGCCCGCCTGAGCGATGCCGACCTCCGGCGTGCCGCCCATATCGATTCTGTCCTGGCCGCTCCCCAACAGATGATGGGCACGATGATGAGCATGGCCGGCGAGATGCCTGGCGCCAAGCAGCAACCATCGACAACGCCTCAGGACCAGACAACGGAAAATCCATCGGCACAAAGCAGGAACAGGATGCGCGAAGCAGCAAAGAGGATGGATCCCGAAAAAGCATTGGCCATCGCCAAGATGATGGGAGCCTCACCCGAACAGCTGAAGAAGATGAAGGAAAGCATGACGAATGAAAAAAACGACAGCACGCCCGACACCCATGCCGAAAGCAAGATGGCGAACATGTCTCCCGCCATGCAAGACATGATGGACAAGGTGGCAGAGGCCGGCATGCTGACCAGAGAAGAAAAGGAGTTCTCCCGTACGGTTCTTGAAGTGGCACGCACCATCCATAACGTAAAAAACTACAAAACGGCATTGCTTACATCGCCTGCCATTGAAATGGCAAGCATGTTGAACGCACTGGACGGCGGCTATACGGGTCCTTCGCCCGGCGGCGATGTCATCAGTAACCCGAATGCCATACCGACCGGCCGGAACCTTTACGGAATCAACCCGGAAACCTGTCCGACAGAACAGGCCTGGGAAAAAGGCAGGGAACTGGCTGAAAACACCATCCGCCTCTATCGCGAACGACATGGCGACAGCATTCCGCACAAGGTGGCCTACACCCTGTGGTCAAGCGAATTCATAGAAACCGAAGGGGCCACCATTGCCCAGTGCCTCTATATGCTGGGCATAGAACCCATCCGCGATGCATTCGGCAGGGTAACAGACATCCGTCTCATCCCCTCGGAAGAACTGGGTCGTCCGCGCATCGACGTTGTGGTACAGACATCCGGGCAGTTGCGCGACCTGGCCGCCTCACGTCTGTTTCTCATCTCACGTGCGGTAGAGATGGCCGCCCAGGCCAGGGAGGACATCTATCCGAACAGAGTGGCAGAAAGCGTGAAAGAAGCCGAACGTGAGCTGGTGGACAAGGGGCTGTCGCCCAAGGATGCCAGAGAAGTGAGTACCTACCGCGTGTTCGGCGGTGTGAACGGCAACTACGGCACAGGCATTCAGGGCATGACCATGGCGAGCGACCGCTGGGAGACAACCTCCGAGCTGGCCGGAGTCTATCTGAACAACATGGGAGCCTTTTACGGCAAGGAAGAAGCATGGGAGGACATGAGGCAACATGCTTTCGAGGCGGCACTGGCCCATACCGACGCCGTCGTCCAGCCACGCCAGTCGAACACATGGGGCGCCCTTTCGCTCGACCATGTGTACGAGTTCATGGGCGGCATGAACATGACCGTACGCCATGTGACGGGCAAGGACCCGGATGCCTATCTCTCCGACTACCGCAACCGCAACCGCGTGAAAATGCAGGAGATAAAAGAAGCCATCGGCGTGGAGAGCCGTACGACACTTTTCAACCCCGCCTATATCAGAGAAAAAATGCAGGGCGGCGCAGGCGACGCGAACGTGTTTGCCGAGCTGGTGCAGAACACCTTTGGCTGGAACGTAATGAAACCCGAAGCCATCGACAACGAAATGTGGGACGGCATATACAACACCTATGTCAAAGACCAGTTCAACCTGAACACCCGCGCATTCTTCGAAGACAAGAATCCCGCCGCCTTGCAGGAAGTGACGGCTGTGATGCTGGAGTCAGCCCGCAAAGGCTACTGGGAAGCTTCGGAAAGCCAACTGCGTGAAACCGCGAATCTTCATACGGAGTTGGTGACCAGATTTGGCGCCAGCGGTTCCCAGATGGTAAGCGACAATCAGAAGTTGCAGAACTTTATCGCCGATCGGGTGGACGATGCCACGGCAAAGGCATATAAGCAGCAAATCAACGAATTGCGCGAAGAGAAAGTAAGCAATAACGAGGGCAGAGTGCTGAAAAAAGAAACGTTGAACACAACCGGAGAGACGACCACAGGGGTGAGCGACATCGCAGTGACAGGCATCGTTGTGGTCTTCATCGCGCTGATGGCCTGGTTGATCAGACACCGCCGCCAGGCCGTACGCGATACAGATAACGATACAGACTGAGACATTGGAAACCGTTGCATTGGTCATGATTCTGCTGGTTTGCTTCAATTTTGTGCTGAAGCAGACTTTTCACAAGGCATGGATGGCTTATGCCTTTTCAGCGATGTGCGCCCTGTTCGTCGCCTTCACCTGGCCATGGGCCAGCGAGCAAAGCAAGTCGCAGCTGCAGGACTGGCTGAACAATCCGCCCTTGATGCTTGACGTCGCCGTTGTGCTGAGCATCGAGATTGTCGTCCAGATGGCATACTGCATCATGGCTGCCCGGTTGATGGACGCAGTGGCCGTCAGACGACGCACATTGCTGATATATAAAATACTGCGCTGGTTCCCCGGGCTGCTCATCTTCCCCGTTCTGCTCCATCTCGAAACCAGGTGCATGTTCTGGCTGACGGGCGTAGCGTTCGCCACCATCGCCCGCGGTCTTGCCGTGATTGTCCTGCTGGCTGTTCCCGCCCTGGTACAGAGCCTCAAATGGCTCATTCCCGAAAAAGAACTGCGTCTGGAAATGTTCTTCCTCTCCAACACCCTTATGGCCGTACTGGGCATCATCGCCACCGTAAACGGCCGGACAGCGGTGGCCGGCGTCTCCGAAGTAAACTGGAGCGCACTCTTCGGCCTCACAGGCCTGGTGATTCTGGGTGCCACCGCCGGATTTGCCGTCTATCGGACAAAGACCACCCTTGCAATGGACAAATGCGCAAACGACATAAAAAAACAACAATCATAAGATATGCATTACATCTCAGACATCCTCTACTGGATTTCGACAGGACTGCTTGTGCCCGTCATTGTACTACTCATCCTCCTCTTTGGACGCGCCCTGCTGCTCATCGGCAGTTTCTTCGGGCAGTACCTCGCAGTACATAAAACCAATGCCGTGTTGCAAAAGGAGCTGGAGGCCCTCGACAAGGACAGCATCGCCACACTGGCAGAAAAGTTGCCCGTACGGCAGAAATCGCTTATAATCAACTATATCCGCCGCATGCTGGTACACAAGGACAGCGAAGCGCACCTGCAGAAAATACTCTCCGATTTCGAGACAGCATCCGCCGCCGACCTGGCCACAAGCAGGACGCTGGCAAAGATGGGGCCGATCCTGGGCCTGATGGGCACCCTCATCCCGATGGGGCCGGCGCTTGTGGGACTCTCGACCGGCGACATCGCCTCCATGGCGTACAACATGCAGGTCGCCTTCGCGACCACCGTCGTAGGTCTATTCTCAGCTGCCGTCGGGTTTATCACGGGCCAGGCGAAAGCGCGCTGGTATCACCGTGACAGCGCAAACCTCCAGTTCCTGGCCGACTTGCTCACCAGTCCGGAGCCCGGACGATAATCATTAAACCGACCGCAATATGCTGAAAAGAAAGAATATATCTCCATTAAGAATTGCAGAAGACGACGATCCGATGTCCGTGGTCGGCAACCTCTTCGATGTGGCGATGGTGTTTGCCGTCGCCCTGATGGTGGCACTCGTCGCCCGGTACAACATGACCGAGATGTTTTCGCAGGAAGACTTCACGATGGTGAAGAACCCCGGCAAGGAGAACATGGAAATCATTACAAAAGAAGGACAAAGAATCAGCCGCTACACGCCCGGCGAAGACCAGTCGCGCTCAGCCGGTGCCAAAGGCCGGCGCGTGGGTGTGGCCTACGAGCTGGAGAACGGCGAAATAATCTATGTGCCGGAATAAGGAGCCGTAAAAAAAACTATTTTTGCTATCCCATGGGCACCGTCCCTTACCCGGACGGTCGTTATAATCAGTCGGATATGCGAAAAAGAATATTGTTGACGTGCGTTGTTTCAGCGGCCCTGCTGGTGCTGCAAGCTCTGACTGCGGCCTGTTCCGCACGGCAGGACAAGGCATTCGCAGCGGTCATAGAACAATGGCAGCAGGAGAATGCCGCCCGGTGGGAGGCCAACATGGCATCGCTGACGGTGTCGGACGGTACCCTGACCATGAAATTCTCCTACACGGTCTTCGGGGACAAGCCCGATGACGGCCGGAGCCTCTATATCTCGATGCATGGCGGGGGCAACACGGCGGCCAGTGTCAACGACAGCCAGTGGGAGAACCAGAAACGCCTGTACAAGCCCGACGAGGGCGTGTATGTATGTCCGCGGGCGCCCTGGAACGACTGGGACATGTGGTTCAAGCCGCCCATGGACGGGCTCCTGGAGGAACTTATACAGACCCTGGCATACACGCTGGATGTCAATCCCGACAAGGTGTATCTCATGGGATACTCCGCCGGCGGCGACGGCGTGTGGCGGCTGGCTCCGCGGCTGGCCGACCATTTTGCCGCCGCATCGATGATGGCAGGCCATCCCGGCGACGTGGGGCTTGTGAATGTCCGGAACCTGCCATTCACGATATGGGTGGGCGGCGACGACGCGGCCTACAACCGGAACCGCGAAGTGGCCCTGCGCGGCCGGGAACTGGATTCACTGAGCCGGTCCGATCCGGAGGGTTACATTCATGAGACACATGTCCTCGAAGGATATCCCCACTGGATGGATCTCAAAGATGCCGCCGCAGTGCCCTGGATGGCGCAGTTCAGGCGCAATCCCTATCCCGAAAAGATCGTATGGCGTCAGGAAGAGGTCCTGAGAGATGCCTTCTACTGGATTGAAGTGCCACACGCGCAGGCCAGGCGGGGCATGACCGTCATCGCCAGCCGGAACGGCAACGTCATAGATATCGCCCGATGCGATTATCCCGAACTCACGATATGCCTGAACCGCAAAATGGTCGATATGTCAAAAAAGATGACGGTAAGATATCAGGGGCGCGAACTGTTCAGGGGCAAGCTGAAACCCAGCGCGGCAACTGCACGTCAGACGCTTGTGGACCGCGGAGATCCGGCCTACATGTTCGAGAGCAGAGTCCGGCTGGAGGTGGAGTAGATGGGAGGAAGACTTCACAAAGGAATCGGAGATTGCTAGTTCTGGTACTCCCGCACCAGTTCGTCTACAATGTAGTTGTCCCCGTATAGGTAAAGACCTGTTTTCTCGTCATGGAAACGGCGACAGGTATTGCTCTTATAGAAAATATCCAGTGCATCCGTCAAGGAAATATGGAAACGTTCCGACATTTTGACCACGATACAACCAATCCGATTCCAACGGATGATATTGCGGACTTTTCTATGTTCGTCTGCGCTCATAAAGCTATCACCTCCTTGAAAAAAAGATACTTGTCAATGACCTCCTGATTCAAGATGCAGATCTGATTATTGGGCTGATGTTCGGAAAGACGGGAGAGCGCCGTTTCTTCATCCATCAAGCCAAGCGAGAACAAATTAACAGTATCAATGACACGGTCATTGGCGATGCCGCCTTCGATAATGTCGTACACGGCCCAAGGTTTCTTTCCATTTCTGCTACTGACGATGAAATGAAGCCAAGATCTGTCATATGCAGGGAAAAGCAGATAGCGATATTCCTTGAATGCTGATTCCCTGTCAAACTCATAGACATTCAACACACCGGATTCTTTGCGAGAATCAGCCTGACGTGCAGCCCACTCTTCGGCCTGTTCCTGCAAATCCGTCAAATAAAAACCCTGACCGAAATCCAAATTCGGCCTTCCGAAGTCGCAGATTGGATGTTCGACCTGCACTGTCGCCCCATGATACAGAATCATTGTTGTGCCTCCCATCGCTTTAAGGTGTCGATCAGCCCTGCACTCACATTCTCACGGCTCTCCGTATGCAGCACATCATAATGCGGGATAATGTAGTTGTCAATCATCCCTACCGCCTTCATTCGCTTGTAAACCGTCATATAATCCAATCCAAGCTTATCCGCGACATCTTCGATGCAAGATGCCACAAAGCCCATCAAGATTTCCTGGTCTGTGCGTTGAATCAACGTGCTCATAACGATGCAAAGATAGGGATTTCTTTTACTCAGATCTTAGGAATCCATATTTAATCCCACATCTTGTGAGCAGTTCCATCATTGATGGGAAAGATTATGCGCATTAATAAATTTCGTTCAAAGGTTCCAGACTGACAGATTAAAAAGCGATTCAACTTTCTTTTCTACCTTATCTGGCAAGAGAGAAAAAAAATCCAGTCCTGTGGCTTCCTCAACCTCATCCACAGTTTTAACGTATGCTGTGAGAGGCTTATGTCCAGATTCGTTTCTCATAATGAAGCCGATAGATTCATAACCACCGTCGGTCTTGATCAAGAGAACCTTATAGAAAGCGTCCGGGATAATAATCTGATGTGACCCCAGTCGTCCATACAAATTCTCACCTATAATTGGACCACATACTATGTAAACAGAGCCGTATTGTTGCGCATAAATACGGCATAACTCCTCAAGTGTACGCCAATCTCCTCCATTCAAATTCCGATTCTGCGGGCAAATATTTGAAAAATAAAAACTCTCACACATCATCTGGTCATTCAATTTCATGTCACCAGCGGGAGCCATATGACCGCGATCCCATCCAGAGTTCCTATAATCTTCATTGTCCCCTTGAATCCCTTGTATATCCGGATCGGAAACGAAATGACGACCTCTTGGAGCCGTTCCGGCTACTTCTTCTGCAGTTAATTCATATGCGACCCATTCTGGAATACGGGCATTATCATCAAATACAAGTTCAAACCCTTTATGCACAACATGTTGTTTAAAGGAAGTTTCTTCATAGAGAGGAATCTCGATTTTTTCTGTATGCGCTCGAGTCTTTGTTTGTGCAAAAACACTCCCTGCTGCTAAATAGATCAGTGCAAAAGCAAACAACAATACTCCACCAACCTGAATATGACGCTTAATGTGCATTGCGCAAAAATACAAATTAGACAGAACAATCAGTAAATGATACGACTTATTATTTTACGAAAAAAAAAAAACTATTTTTGCGAATCAGAGGGAGAGAGAGAAGAGAAATAGAGAGACTACAACACTTTATTAGCGAATGAGGAAGTTAAGCGAACGCGCCTTTGCCATAATGGCTGTCTGCGAAGAAACCAAGCGGTATTTTGGTATCACCGTGGATGAAGATGGATGGGACCAATACCGTTTCATGTGGGCTTTCAAGATAGACAAAGACAAAGGGAAGAAGGAAGGATATGACACCAAAACTGTAACCGGTTCGGTTACGTTGGATGATGAGTATCCGGGATGCCCTTATTGTGGTGAGAAGCGTTTTTATATCTGCCAGTGTGGCAAGATTGTATGTTATCACGGCCAGTCAAGGGTCACCTGTCCAAATTGTGGACAGTCCGGTACGCTTGAGAGGGTCGAAAAGATTGATTTGAAAGGTGGAGGCTATTAATAGATTGAAGTTATGTTAGAACTGAAATCTGGAGAAAGAGTTAACCTGGCAAATGCTGGTTATGTCACTATCATCAAGGAACTTGGCCGTGGCGGTCAGGGTATCGTCTATCTAGTTGACCTCAATGGCGAGCAGAAAGCACTGAAATGGTATCTCAATCCGCCCGGAGAGGCATTTTACAAGAACCTCCTCAACAATATCAGGACTGGCGCTCCGTCAGAGGCATTCCTTTGGCCCGAGTATGTTACCGCTCGTCAGAAAGGCAGTTATGGCTATGTCATGGCGTTGAGGCCTAAGAATTATTACGAGTTTGGTAATTTTCTCCTTGCCAAGGTGACATTCAAGTCCTTTACCGCGATGTTGGCTGCTGCGATGAAGATCTGCAATGGCTTTATGATGCTTCACCGTTTCGGGTACAGTTATCAGGACCTCAATGATGGGAACTTCTTCATTGATCCTTACACAGGTGATGTCCTTATTTGCGATAACGATAATGTAATGCCTGAAGGAGAACGCTCAGGAATCCTGGGAAAGGCTCGCTATATGGCACCGGAGATTGTCGGGGGCAAAATGCCCAACAAGTATAGTGACCGCTTCTCTCTTTCGGTTATTCTCTTCATGCTGTTTTATGCCAACCATCCCTTTGAAGGAGCCAAAGTAGTCTCTTGTCCTTGCATGACAGAATCCTTTGAGAAGAAGTTTTACGGAAGCGAGGCTACCTTCATATTTGACCCCAATGACCGGACCAACCGCCCAGTCAGAGGAATTCACCAGAACGTGATTAAGCGCTGGGGTGTATTTCCGGCCAAACTCAGGGAGGTCTTTACGGAACAATTCAGCCAAGAAAAGTTAATGAATCCCCAGACACGTCTGATTGAGTCCCAGTGGGAGAAAGTGATTGCCGGGATTAGGGACGAATTGGTTGTATGCCCGCATTGCAAGGAAGAAACCTTTGTTGAGATTGAGGGACCTGTGCACAAGTGCATTAACTGCGGAAAGAATATAGATGTGTCGAAGTATCTCCTCATGGGAACAAGGAAACAGATTCTGACCAAGGGGACCAAACTGTACATTGATCACGACAATATTCCCGATTGCCAGGTGGTAGAGAATACCAATGATGGGAAACTCCTCATCAAGAACATCTCTCCAGAAGCTTGGACTGTTGAAACTCCGAGCGGGAAAGTGAAATCGGTCAATCCAAATGAGTTCTGCCCGGTCAAGAATGGGCTGGTAATCTCATTTGTAGGTGGGAATAAAGGACAAATAGTTGAGGAATAAACAATTAAACGTTAATATTATGGGACTTTTGGATGATGTTGTAAGCGTACCTCGCAGAACGATGACGCTTTTCTTCATGATTGACACCTCGGGCAGTATGATGGGGAATAAGATTGGGGCTGTGAACGATGCCGTTGTCAATGTTCTTCCGATGTTGGAAGAAATTTCTCAAACCAATCCGGATGCCGAAATCAAAGTGGCCGCTTTGGAATTCTCCAATGGTTGTAACTGGCTTTACAGTGAACCCAAGCTGGCCTCTGAATTTGTCTGGCAGGATGTTCAGGCCAGCGGACTGACTTCTCTGGGCGCTGCTTGCGAGGAACTGAGTTCCAAGCTTTCCCGTAGTGGGTACATGCAGGCCGCCAGCGGTTCCTATGCCCCGGCAATCATTCTCCTATCCGACGGTGGCCCCACCGACAATTTCCAGGCAGGCCTTGCAAAGCTCAAAGGGAACAACTGGTTCAAGGCAGCAATTAAAGTAGCCATCGCTATTGGCGAAGATGCGGATAAGTCCGTTCTGGAACAGTTTACCGGCTCAAATGAGGCTGTTTTCACCGTACACAATATCGATGCGCTAAAGCAGATTATCCGTATTGTTGCCGTGACTTCTTCCCAGATTGGCAGCAAGAGCAGTTCTGCCGGAGATGCCACCAAACAGGAGCAGGTCGTTGAGGAGATCAAAGATGCCATACAGGATATCAATGGCGCAGAAGTCGCCACATCCGTTGACACTTCCACCTACGACGATTGGGACTAAACAAAGCGCCAGATAGACAATATATAATCTCCAAGGTTTATGGGAATTGAGAACAATATTCGCACATTCTTTAATCTGGATGCGATGAACAGTTTCTCGACTTTTTGTCAGGGAGAAAGCCATATCTTGATAGATAAGGTTTGCCAAGACTATGCCTTGGACGAGAGTAAAAAAGGCGTTTCCATTGCAATCGTCTGCGACGGACACGGCGGTGAACGCTATTTCAGGAGTGATGTCGGAGCCAAGTTTGCGGCCGAGGTGTCCTTGAAGCAAATTAAATCGCTGCTGAAGGACTTTGGCTCGATAGCAAAGATTCTTGAGACATCTGATTTCACCCAGGTTGAAGCGCTTACGACACAAAGGGCGAAGGGTAATCTTGATAAGGAGACGGAGGTGGATAAATGTTTCCGTCAACTCTTCAAGTCCATCATTGCATGTTGGCATATAGCCATTGAAGGACACGCTGCCAATAATCCTTTGACCGAACAGGAGCTTGCTACCGTTCCGGAGAAATATACCTCCGTATTCCTTGACAATCTGGAGAAGACATACGGCTGTACGCTGATGGCGGTCATAGCCTCACAGAAGTATTGGTTTGCCTTTCACATTGGAGATGGGAAATGTATTTCGTTCGATACCGATGGCGCCTGGATGGAGCCAATCCCATGGGACGATAAGTGTTTCCTAAACAAAACCACATCGCTATGTGATTCTGACGCCATTGATGAATTCCGATATTGCTATGGTGGCAGGGCCTCTCGTCCTACAGCCATATTCCTTGGTTCGGATGGCATAGACGACTCCTTTGGGGAAACGGAGAACATGGTCAACTTCTATGTCCAGATAGCGAAGATGCTCGGTTCCGGCAAAGATGGCCGGGAAGACGCCCTTCAATCCCTCAATGAAGACCTTCCAAGATTAAGTAAGATTGGGAGCAAAGATGATATGTCAGTCGCCGCCATCTTTGATTTCAATGAACTTCAAAACGCGCGTGCAAAGCTGCTGCAGTGGCAAATCGATCGTATCGACACCAAACTTAACATTGCCTATAGTAAAAGGAATGCACTTATTGAGAAAAAGGATCGCTTGGATTCAGTCAAGGATAATAGCCAACAGAACACGATAGAATATAGTTATATTCTGACGGATCTTCAGAGGGCCGAACAGAGCATTGCAGTTTTGGAAAAACAGTTGAGTAAATTGAAGGAGGAATTGATTTGAGCGATCTCGCGCTACATACCACGATTCGGCAGGTTTTAGAAAAGCATGGTCAGGAGATTCTTTCTGACCTTCGGTTGGTGTACATCCTATCGGACTATGGAGCTTTTGATAAACTGTCGAATGATCACGCGATATCGAAAGACCTTCAGATAGGCGGATATGGTCAGCTATTGCTTGATTGCCTGAGCAGCAAGGATGCGGATTGGCAATCAAAGACAGGGGGGTTCATCAATGATTTTTTCACGACCCATGACAATTATGACAGTGCAGAAGTCATTTACATATGCGATGCTATTGCCTATGGATTAGGGATGTTGCCTGAGTCATCCATCCGCAAGAGCGGAGGAGTGCCCCAACCGTCTTCAACCTCGGTGTCTATTGACTATGCTGCAGAACTCCAAAAGCTACAAAATGAATACCTTGCCCTGCTGAAGTCATCGATAGTAGTTCCCAGCGGCAATCTGTTCAAGAAGCCATCTGGATATTACCCGATTGATGCACAGAACAAGTTATATCTCTTAGAAAAAAAGATTTGGATGCTGGGACAAGAATTGGGACATGATCTTACTTCTTGGTGCGCGAATGAGAAGCAAAAAGTACTAGCCAAATACACCTTCCCTATAGCTTCCCAACGCTGGGGATTGCTGTTTGTCATTGTCGCACCAACCATTGCCATTATCATCATAGTGGCAAATCTTATCTCCTCCCAAAGTGCCAAAGATGAAACGGCCGCCTTCATTAAGAATATTTCTTATGCCGACAGCCTATCGCAAGCGAATGAATATATGGCTGCTATTGACGCTTATAAACTGGCCGGCACATCATATACAAAATCCTACAAGAAAGCCAAATACAAAAAAATTGCAGAAGAAGGAACGCGAGAGGCATCAGCGAATCTTGTCAATAATTTCTTGAACAAGGTCCAACCTCTTTACGATAACAAGGATTATTATGAAGCTCTAAAACTTTTGAATTCAATGCCCAAAGACGTGGATTTATCCTTTGATGAACCGTTATCAAAGAGGCTTGCAGCAATGAGGACAGACCTTGCAGCAAAGTGCGAGATGCTTCTTTCTGTCGAAATGGATGATATTGTGAAGGATATCTCTAAAAGCAAAGGTAAACCTTCAAACGAAATCCTTAATCGAATCGATTATCTATTGACCATATTCCCCTCCAACTATTGGCTGAATTTTATTAAGAATAAATCTACAGTACAATGAACGACAATTCAAAAAAAATTCTGAGATCCCTTTTGCTCACCGCAGCAGCTTCCTTCTTACATCATGGAGCATCTGCAGCAGAGAATTTGGAATCGGATATTCCTGATTCTCTGCTACCAGAAAACGGGAACAAGTTTATCAAAGGACTTGCTAACCGTTCTTTTAAGAATGTTCTCACCATCCGAAAGAATGGTGAAATTGATTTACTCGCCGCCCACCAATCGCATAGATCACATAGCTCACATTCATCTCATCGTTCCTCTAGTGGCAGCGGAAGTCATTACTCACATAGTTCTCATATTTCCAGTTCATACAGTAGTGGTAGCTCTTCTACCACTCAATCATCTTTATATTCTACACAAACACCCAAAAAGACAATTGCTAATTATGAGTTAGGTGACAGGACACTCAAGAAAGGTCTATATGGACACGATATGGAAGAACTCATCACTCTTCTTGAAAATAATCTATATCTCAGGAAGGGTATTGCCAAAAAGCAAAGTGGGTACTGGCTATATAACGATGATGTGAAATCTGCCGTGGAGCGTTTCCAAACGGATGCCTCCCTTCCGGTTAATGGAGAGACAGACTCCAAGACAGCTTCCAGCTTGAAGTCTTGGTCAAAATATAGAACAACAGTCCAGTTAGGTGTCAGGGAGCTTTCCTTATCCGAAAACGGCTTTGATGTCGATGAACTCGTCCGCCTCCTTACAGCAGCCGGGGTTGCTCCAGATTCGTCCAAACTCTCCAAGAGTGGCAATCACTACGTTTTTACCGCTGACATAAAGCGTGCGTTGGAGTTATTCCAGGCGTATAATAACCTGACTGTAACCGGCACCACCGATGTAGCTACCGTAAATAAACTGAAAGCTTTGGGCAAATGAAAGTCAGAATAGACAAAAATACATACTCGGATTCGTGCATCAGCAAAAGTGTATATGCCCTTGCCTATAAATATACGATTCTCCGTAGTGTGGATGGACAGTATGAGATTTTGGACGCGCAACCTGTCGAGCAGGAAAACAAGTCAGAGGACTTGATCAGGAAGGACATTATCAACACACTCAATGATTTCAGGTTGCGTTGTATCATTGAAGAGGAAACGAGGGATATTCGGACTATTATTTACGCCAAAGCCTTCGCCGATTATACAGAATCAACAGAATAACACATCAGATGTATAACCTGCTCCCATTCAACTTCTCCCGCATCTCGGGTAAAGAAGTCCTCGTCAATGAAGCCGGAGACATGCTTATTTTTCCGGAAGGAACTGTTGAGCAGATTATATTGAGGACCTTACCCCAAAACGACCTTTATAAATCTCTGGTATCCAATTTTTTTATCTACGAGGGCTCATACCCGCCATTATTGGATATTTACGCTGAAAAACTACGGGAAAAGAAGCGTTTCCTAGACAACTTCACGAGCCTCCACATTTTTGTACTGACCCTTTGCTGCAATCAGAATTGTGTTTATTGCCAGGCATCAAGTCAGGATGAGCACATGTCGGGGTGTACGATGTCGAAGGAATCGATGAAGCGTTCTGTGGATTTGATGTTTTCATCTCCTTCTCCCTATCTGACAATGGAGTTTCAGGGGGGCGAACCTTCGTTGGTCCCAGATCTGCTTGAATATGGAATGTCCTATGCGACAAGCCTAAATCAAAAACAGAAGCGCCAATTGAAGTTCGTTCTATGTACCAATTGTGTGAATCTGACGGACCGCGTCCTGGCTTTGTGCAAGGAATATGATGTGTTGATTTCCACTTCTTTGGACGGCCCATCATTCCTTCATAACCAGAATCGGGGTAAGGTTGACAGCTATGAAAGAGTCGTGGCGGGCATTGAGAAAGCGCGGTCGTTACTGGGGAAAGAAAAAGTTTCAGCGTTGATGACCACCTCAAACGAAGGGCTTAATTATTCCATTGAGATTGTGGATGAGTACGTTAAACTGGGTTTCCAGAGTATTTTCCTTCGAGCACTGAATCCCTATGGTTTGGCTACGGACTCCGTTAATTGGGAAGAGTACACCCAGCGCTTCATTATGTTCTATAAAAAAGCTTTCGAGCGGATATTGGAGATTAACAAGGCTGGGACCTTGTTCATGGAAGACTTCGCGGCCATTGTGCTTCGCAAAATGCTGACGCCCTACAGTACCGGGTTCGTTGATTTGCAGTCTCCGGCAGGCATCATCAATTCCGTCCTGGTCTATAACTATGATGGCTATGTATATGCCTCGGATGAGTCACGCATGCTGGCGGAGTTCAAGGATTACACCTTCCGGCTTGGTTCTGTCAATGACAACTATCAGGATATTGTATACGGTGCCAAAGTCCGTGATATAGCAAATGTCTGGTGCAACGAATGCCTGGCGGGCTGTGCCGACTGCGGGATTCGTGTATACTGTGGGGCAGATCCTGTGAGGAATTACTCAACACAGAAAGATGCCTATGGCTATCGTCCGGCTTCGCTGTTATGCAAAAAATACAAGGCTATTATAGAGTATCTCATATCTCTCATCATCGAAAGAGAGAATGAAGTCCTTCCTATATTTAAGAGATGGCTGGTATGAGGAGAAAGTTCGACATAAATTCCAATGACAATACGCTGTTCGTAACGGAACAGTGTAATAATCATTGTATTATGTGCTGCCAGCCGCCAAAGCGAAAAGATGATATAGGCCGATTGTTCATTGAGAATATGCGTTTGATACGCACGGCTCCCAAGGGACTGAAGGTTCTTGGAATCTCCGGAGGGGAACCTACTTTGCTGGGCGACAAACTCTTTGAATTGCTGGCAGAGATCCGACACTCCCTGCCGGATACCGGTATACATCTGTTGAGCAATGGCCGGGCTTTTGCCAACCGTGATTTTGCACATCGCTTAAAAAACATAGCGGGGGACAAAGTCTGTGTTGGAATCCCTTTCCATTCAGATTATCCTGGGGACCATGATATGATTGCCGGAGCTAAGGGAGCATATGAGGAGACTATGCTTGGACTTTACACCCTTGCCAGCGAAGGAATTGAAATAGAGTTGAGAATAGTCCTGAACCGCCTCAACTATTTCAGGCTTCCGCTGATGAGCGAGTTTATAAGCAAGAATCTTCCTTTCGTGCATTGGGTCGCTTTCATGGGGATGGAGAAGACTGGGTTGGCGGTGCGGAATCTGAACAAGATTTGGATAGAACCCCGGGAATACATTCCGGAACTGACGGAAGCTGTGCAGCGTCTGTACGATTGGGACATAGATACCGCTATCTATAATATACCATTGTGCCTCCTTCCTAAAGCGTATCATCAGTTCGCAGAACAAAGCATTTCTGATTGGAAAGTGAAGTATCAACCGTGTTGTGGGGATTGCGCTTTAAGGGAGAAATGTTGCGGTTCTTTTGCCACGTCGTCCGAGCCGTATTTGGGACTTAAACCATTTGCCCATGGGGACATGTAAGTATTGTGGGAAAAGCACCGGGCTCTTCTCAAATAAACACACCGAATGTGAAGACAAACACAACGATGGTTTGTCATCCCTGTCGCGTTGCATCGATGATTACTTCGGCTCCAAGATTGATTTCGCAGCCTTGAAGTCTAAGCTAGAGACCCTTAGGCGACAGAGTTATGTGACGGATGCCGATGTCGTTGCTTCCGCTCAGTCCTGCTTACGAGCCCTGGCTTCAACCATTAATAGGCATAATGCCGCCAATATTTATCAACATATAAAAGAGTTTGTTACAAATATTGGTCTTCGATATGACGCCCTGAATAGTACCCATATTTTGGACACGTTCGGAGAGAAATTTGTGCGTTATCACCTTGTTTCATTTTTTGCCGCAGGAACGCCAATACAGAAGGTTAAGCAGCTTGCAGAGCGCATGGCGCAGGAATTCCATCTCACCCCACAGCAGGTAGAACATACACACATGGATGTATTGGATAAAGCTGCAGAAAACTTCCTGAAAGACGGCATCATAACGGATAGTGAGCAGCGACAAGTCGACGAATATGTCCAATGTTTCAGTGTGCCCATCAATCAACTCCCGGCGCAATATCAGAATTCTCAGATTGAGAAATTGGCCCAAGCAGCCATATTGAAGGATATACAACGCGGTTCGATGCCTGCTAATCCTTTGCCGGTCCCTGTTATTCTGGGACGCAACGAATCCGCTCTATGGATATATGGCAACGTGACATATTATCAGGAGAAGGTGGAGAAAGAATTTGTGGGACGGCATGGCGGATTCAGCTTCAAAGTAATGAAAGGTGTCTATTACCGAACCGGGCAGTCCCGTGGTAATCCTGTTGAGCATAGTTATATGGATAAGGTCGGGATTGGCCAGCTGATTATCACCAACCAGAATATTATTTTCTACTCCCAGACCAAGAGCGTCAAGATCCCCTTCAAGAAGATTGTGGGATTGGTGCCATATTCTGACGGAATTGAAGTCCAGAAAGACGGGGCCACTTCGAAGAGGATTGTTTTCCAAGGATTGGATTGCTGGTTCATCATGAATCTATTATCACAAATAAGCATATAGAAGATGGGGAAATATTTCATTAAACGTAGTGCAAAGTACGAAATAGGCCCATTACAAGATTCTTTTTCATTTAATTATGGAAAGGCAACTGTTCGCCTGGAACCTGATGGCACATACAGGTTATTTGTAAATGGATCTGAAAATTCAGAGTATGTGAATAGCGCTCGTCGGGCATATCAGTATATGCAAACGGTTCAGGAGCTATCTATGAAAATGAAAGATGCCTATGACCAGCAGACGTTTAATTATACTCATCTTCACGATTGGCTGGCACCATCAATGTCAAGAAGGTCTCTCGAAAACACCCTTGACAAACTGGTCCTGAAAAAATACACCAATAAGCCATTTGCTGTTCATCAACCTTCAGAGGTCAAGATTCGCGCCGAACTGGAATATGAGGCCAGACAGCTGTTTTTTAGGATCTTCGGTGAGAATAAAAAGCAAATAGATGAATATGTTGAAAACCATTTGCAGGAAGCCTTGAATCGGCGGATCAAGACCTGGCAGGAGCTATCAGACTACCATGATGCTATTCAATCACAAAATGCTGAAAACCAAAATCTCATGTACTACAAAGAATATATAGAAAAAAAGGAAAAAATCGAGAATATGCTCAATGGGCCATCTCGTTTTGTTGACGCAGAAGTCCGGAAAAAAATGAATGAGATACAGCTTCCATTCGATATTGAATTGGACTATACATATTCGAGGCAGAGCCAGTTACTAGATATTGAAGTGGAAATCCCTTCCCAGATATTGGCACGATTCCAGAAAGCATCTCTGCTTTCAACCGGGAAAGTATCTATTAAAAATAAGACAGCAAAGGAGCGAGAAGATGATTTCAAACTCTGCATCTATGGATTACCGTTCTATTTGGCCAGCAAATTCTTCGATGTCTCGGCAAATATTGAGAAGATAGCGATCACGATATGGGAAATGGGCAAAAAGAGTGGTTACATCTGGGTGGAATTTCCAAGAGCAGAATTCAACGACTTTGTAAAGAAACATCAGCAGTTTTATCCAGTGTACTACATTGAACACATGTGGCATGGTAAAACATTGAATTCGATAAAATCATAATCGACCAAATGAGAAAGAAGATATTCGATATCATAGAAAAGTCTAAGAAGGGAAATGGAATTAGCCTCACCTATGACATTCTGATGGTCATTGCAATTACAGCAAGCATCATCCCGTTAATGTTCGTGGAAGTCAATATGACGTTTCGTATTATCGAACGAATAACGGTAACCTTCTTTATCATAGATTACCTACTACGCTGGTTCACTGCGGATTATCGTCTAGAAAAGAAAGGGTGGTCATTTGTCATTTATCCGTTCACGGGCTGGGCTCTCGTTGATATTCTTTCCATTCTTCCGGGTCTCAACATTCTGGGGAAAGGTTTCAAGATATTCCGTACCACCCGTCTGATGCGAATTATGAGGCTTTTCAAGTTCATCCGCTATACTGACAAGATTCAGGTACTGGGAAAGGTGATTCGTAAAGAGAAGGGAGTCCTGCTGACAGTATTAGGTATTGCCGTTTTCTACGTATTCCTCACGGCGTTGATAATGTTCAATGCTGAACCGCATGTTAATCCAGAAACAGGCGCAACGACTTTTGAAGATTTCTTCGATGCGCTTTACTGGGCCACAGTTACACTGACCACCGTCGGATATGGGGACATGATTCCTGTAACAGACATTGGGCGCTTGGTAAGTATGCTTTCCTCGTTGTTTGGAGTGGCCATCATTGCACTGCCGTCCGGTGTGATTACAGCCAGTTATCTGGAAGAGCTTAGGGCCGAAAAAGCAAAGAAAGAGGATCCGGACAGTAAGGAATGATTGTCAACAACTCGCTGATTTACAATGAGTCATACGATTAAATTATCTCAATACTCTTGGCTGTCACTGGTAATAATAGTGATGGTAATGTTTCCTCTTTCATCATGTGTCAATAAAAGAGAGATTGAACAAAAGCATCAGTATACTCTAAAGATTTCTCTATTCAGCGATCGTTTAGGAAGCTCCGATGGAGGTCCTAAAATCATTGAAGAGTATTCTGATTCAGCCGCATTTGTCCGCGCTAACGAGTATTACGAGCGGTATAAGGAAATAATGCGTAAACTTAATATTGAAACTGCTGATAAATCATATGATCTCTCACTTTATGCCGATGGTTTTGACTTAACAGATGAAAACGGGAAACAAATATTTTTCCCGGAGTTGGAGTTATTGGAATTCAAAAACAGGCGTGAAGGGAACCTAATGGAACAGAATATTGCCTATGAAGGAGCTTCCTTCGGGATGTCTCCAGAAGAAGTTATGTCATTACCTCACTTTAAGTCATTCATATTTTTAAAGGAGTCAAACTCCATCGTTAACAATCATGAATTGATAAAAAGTGCAGTGTATCAGAGTAGCACTTATAAGGTTGAATTATGTTTTGATGACCGGAACAAGCTTATGCGAGTTGTATTCCAAGAGGAGGGAAAAATATTTAATAGTGCTTCTCAATTTCCCAAAGGAAGTCTGGATTATACAGAAAATCAGATTCGCAACTTTAGAGACGCTTGTCAAAAAAAATATGGTCCTCCGCTGTATAAACACGCAATAGATTATCCACCAGAAAACACACACGGAAATACTTGGGCCTACATTTGGCAGATCGGATTAAAAAAAATTTCAGTCGGTGCGTACATCCAATCAAACCTGTACCATTTCTACGCTGAGATTAGTCAGGAATAATGTTTTTTTAACACAACAAACAACCAGTCCACCACCTACATAGTCCGACTATACCTGATGTTCAAAAAACGGATAGTGTCCCCAAAAACGAATACAATATAATTTCCCAAGATTTTCAATTTGCCCCCCCCGCCCCTGCTGACTCCACATAAAATTAAAGAAAACTACGGCTATTTCAGGAATTAGCCGTACATTTGTCGCAACTCAGAAATAATTATGGCGGGATTTTATCAAGACCTCTCCCAAAACGGAGGAACGATACGGACGCGCGAGCTCCACGAGCCGAGGGCATACTATGGTATCAATAAGGAGCTCAAAGCCGGCAATGTCATAAGAATAAAGAATGGCGTGTATATTCTCCCTGAAGAACTCGCCACTGCGATGATTGACGTTGAAAGGATTATCCCCGGAGGCGTGGTTTGTATGTATTCCGCATGGGATTATTACGGACTGACAACGCAAATCCCCAATGGCTTCTATATCGCCATTGAAAAGCACAGAAAAGTCACGGTCCCCGAAGAATTCGGGATCGTCCTCTGTTACTGGGAAAAAAAATATTACACGGCGGGCGTTGAAGAGGCTGAAATCGCGAATCATAAAGTCAAGATATTCTGCATCGAGAAAAGTGTCTGCGATGCAGTGAAATTCCGGAACAAAATCGGCACGGAAGTGGCCGTTGAAATCCTCAGGAACTACCTCAAACGCAAAGACCGCAACATCTCTCTTCTTATGGATTACGCGAAACAGATGAAAGTGCTTTCGACCATGAGGCTTTATCTCGAAATGGGGCTGAACCAATGAGCACTCCCCGCACATACGCTTTCCCCGATGCCAAAAGCATTGTCGTCTGCGGAGACATTCACGGCGAATTCAACGCCATGATACACAAGTTGTGTATCCAGTATCAGATGACGGATACCCTGCTCATTGTTGCAGGAGACTGCGGTTTCGGGTTCGAGAAAACAGCGTACTATGACAACGTATTCAATCGCAATTCCACAAGGTTGAGCAAGGCAAACAATCGGGTCGCGATGGTCCGGGGAAATCACGACGATCCCACGTATTTCCAGGAAGAGCGCATTCATCACGGGCGCTTTCGCTGCATTCCGGATTACAGTGTTATCCAGGCTTGCGGGCATAATATCCTATGCGTAGGCGGTGCCGTCAGTATAGACCGGGCTTACCGGAAGAAGCACGATTCCATGCATTCACGCGCCGGTGCAGCATCATATTGGACGGATGAGATGCCCGTTTACGACGAAGCAGTACTTAATAATATCAGTAAGGCACTCAAGATTGATTCCGTTGTCACACATACGGCTCCTTCTTTTTGCGAACTGACCTCCAAAGACGGTTTGTCATACTGGACCGCTTTTGATCCGGACATCCCTGCAGATTGCGATAAAGAACGAAAGACAATGGACCGGATTCTCGCATATCTCAAGTCGGCGGGACACCCTGTATGTCAGTGGTATTACGGTCATTTCCACCAAAGCTGGCGGTCTGAGATCGATGGCATTCTGTTCTCCATGCTGGATATCATGGAGTTTAAGGAGGTGCGATGAATTTGCCGGTTCTGCTGTAGGTTTTACACGCAAAGCCAAACCAAAATCCCCATCAAAAAATTTTTTTCCATTTTTTTTATTTCCCTACACCACTAAGAAGATTTTTTATATTTTTGCAGCATGAAACAAATACACATACAGGCTTTGTTCTTTTTTTGGTGGCGGCTGACTGATACCTCCGGACAGTGCCTTGCATAGTGTATTGTTATTAGACAAGAATTCACAAACATTGCAAATATTGAAACTGCCCGGAACCTCCGGGCAGTTTTTTTTACTTACATTTTAAACAAGAAAAAATGAGACAGAAAAAATTTATCCTCCAGGACAGTGAAATGCCGAAGGCCTGGTTCAACATCCAGGCCGTCATGCCGAACAAGCCCCTGCCGATTCTGCATCCGGGCACGAAGCAGCCGCTCAGACCCGAAGACCTGTACCCGATCTTCTGCGAAGAATGTTCCCGCCAGGAACTGGACCGGGAGAACGAATGGATTCCCATTCCGGAACCGGTGCGCGAACAGTACGCCTCGTACCGCTGCACGCCGCTGGTACGCGCCTACGACCTTGAGCAGGCT
>JAEEGL014216773.1_pt1 | contig 32136 bp, 22 predicted proteins | sample 9134231 | NCBI WGS metagenome assembly JAEEGL01 (sample SAMN16246548, study PRJNA631951) | gut metagenome | biome: gut microbiome; feature: rumen; material: fiber-attached | host: Bos | place: Iran: Karaj | collected 2018-10 | reverse complement strand
TTCCATCAGGCATGAGAATGATACCTGCATCGTTCATGTCTTGCAATCCTTCAGCGGATGGGAATCCTGTACTGCAAGCACCATAGCATGATGGGCTAAAACTGTCGCTTATGGGCTTTTGCGCCCAGCACGATATTGCAACCAATGCAAAAACTAATGTTACTATCTTTCTCATATCATTTTGTTCGTATGAAATGTCCCTCTTGTATAGCGGCAAATGTGGCGATAGCAGCCACAATGGTGATGGGGATGATAGACCAAAATGTCATGGGAACTGCTATGAATAGCAGAAATCCCGTTGCCTTGTTCGCTGTGGTGTGAGGGAAGCTGCAACGACCGTTCATCACAAGAGCCGAAAGCTGATTAGCGATTTTGATTGCTACTGACACTCTTTAGCCTTCTTGCCAGCCATCCGTCAACTATATCGCTGATGCCACAGAGACCATAGATTATCCAAAATGCAGTACCCGTCACATCACAAAGGAGCAGACCTAAAGAGCCTGCAATCCTAAGCAGCGTTATGATGTTTGGCAACTTAATCATTCGCTCTTTTTGCCAATGAGCAGCGCCGACGTAGAGCCGATATTTAATTTATAATTTATATATTAGACGTTGCAAAGATACGAATTGTTGCGGAAACCATCAAATATTTAGTTCTTTATATCCACGCCGCCGATGAAATTACTGGCGACGATGTGCAGGGTGGGGGCTTTCGGGTCGGCGGTATGTGTGGCATGATTGCCGACGCCACCAATGAAGCTGCGGCTCTTCACTATGACGTTGACATGGGTGGGCACGAAGAGTTCGATGCCGCCACAGAAGGTGTGGATGTCGATTTCCTCATCCTCGGTGATGACAGCTTCGCGCAGGTCCATGCGTATGCCGCCGCAGAAAGCGTCAAGGCGGGCACCGTGGAACGTTTCGCCACGATACACGTACTCGTCGCCGCCATAGTGTACTGAGCAGCAGATGCGCTTGCCGTCCTCGCCGATGGGCAACGGACGCTGGAGCCACTGGTCGGGGTCGCGGCGGTAGCTATCGACAATCAGATGAACACCTACATAAATAATGAGGCAGATACAGAAGTACATACTCCAAGGTCTCTCACTTATGGTTTCGAACCAACTCCAATGGATGAAGCCCCAAATGGTAGCAAGCTTCAACAGTCCGGCTACAATAAAAACTAATCCGATAATCGTTCTTGTCTTCATAACTCTTACTTTTTATAATTCATTTCTGGTTGCAAAGGTACGGTGTACTACTTATTCTTCCAAATTTCTGGGATATTCTGCATAGTTTTGTGATAAACGGGGCCAAATGTGGGATGAAATGACTGAAAAGTGACGAATGATTTGGTGATTTAACAGAATTGTATTACTTTTGCGACTTGTATGAACAAAGGTCACAAAGAAACCATCAATACACGTTTTATCAGCACCGTCTTCATGGTGCTGGCAATAGCCATCTTCAAGCCCTTCGGACTCGAAATGTGGCAATGGCAAGCCTATGTTCATCTGCTGGCAATATTTGCATTGGGTATGTTCAGTTGTTTTCTGACGGAAATCATTCTGCGATATATCATCCGCATGCCCCGCTCCTACGACCGTGGTGTCAGCTATATCATCAACCGAAATCTCCGTTTCCAATGTGTCAACACGCCGTTGGTGTCGCTATTCATCTGTCTTTATCGCCACTTTGCGATGAGCGAGCTGGTAGAGAGCAACAGACTGTCGCCCGGCAACTATCTGGAGACGCTGGTGATTATCGCATTCCTCTCCTTTGCCATCGGACTCTACTGGCGCTTCAAGTTCCGCAGCAAATATCTGGCAGTGGAACTGGAAGAGACGAGACTGCTGAATGAGGAATTGAAGAAATTGGATCACGGGGACGGTTCTGATGATCCAATTTCTGAAGGAAACAGTATCACGCAGAACCCCAGTGATCCGCGTCCGCAGGAGCTAACACTCGCTGGCAAGACCAACGAATCGCTGACGCTCCAGATTTCCCACCTCTTATTTATTGAGGCTGTTGGAAACTATGTCAAGGTCAGCCATCTGCGCGACGATCAGGTGCGTGCCGACATGATTCGCGCCACCATGAAGCAGATGGAGGAAACGTTGCAAGGCTATCCGATGATTGTCCGCTGCCATCGCGCTTTCCTCGTCAACCTTGCCCAGGTAGAGCAAATTATCTCACATTCCGGCTCCACCCAGCTGCTCATCAAGCACAGCCACGAATCGCTCCCCGTCTCGCGCAGCAACATGGCGCAAGTTCGGGCTGCGATTAAGCAAGGGCAGAGTGATACTTGTCTTAAAAATTAAAAAATATAAAAAAGAGGGTCTGTGCTATGGTAGTACAGACTTTTTTTTGTAAGTTTGCAAAATAATTCCTAAAAATATGAATAAAGATTTTAAGATTAACTTAGAAGGAACGACGCTGACTGTAGGCTTGGACGTCGAACTGACGAGGATAAATGCACCGTCGTTGCAGGAACTACTGAGCAGCTATCGAGACCAGGACATCCAGAAAATTGTGTTCGATGCTACTGATTTGGCGTTTATCTCAAGTGCTGGTATACGATGCATCATATTCGCGAGGCGAGAAGTAGGGGATAAGCCGGAAATCGTGTTTGAGAACTGCGCCCCAGAGATTTACGAGGTGTTCCAGATAACAGGCTTGCACCGCTTTATCAGCTTTGTGGAGAATGACCGAAAAGCCAAGGGTAACAAAGCGCATACGGGGGAACTGTTTCACAAAAAGTTGGATGAGGTCAGGCAGCAGGAACTCGACGACTTCGCCGCCAACAATGACGTGACGTGCTATCAGATGAAGTTAGGTGAGGAAGAATGAATAAATATAAAGAAGACTAAACAATAAATATTATGGCAATACTACAATTAAAATTCCACAATTTGATCAAAGGGGAACATCCAGATATGACACTTGCTACCGTAAAGGAGGCGGCAACGATCAACAATCATGACTATTCGCTTGTTGAGCTCAGCATAAACAAGGGGATGTATCGCCCGACAGACATTTATGCTGATATTAATATCAGTATGCATTCAGGTGATTGGACGGACATCAACAGAACTGAGATCGAATCGATGTTCAAGCATAAGCGGGTGACGCTCAATTCGATGAAGGAGGACGCTACAGAGGTACAGGAGGTGATTGGCGACTGTTTCTACGTTCATGAGGTCATACCTGAATATTATAGAGACGGCATGCACCTGAAACTGAAGATCTACAGCCCTGACAAGCTGATGACGCTGAAGAAGACCAGTCGTGCCTTTGTTGGTAAACGATTGGGCGATGACTTAATGTCGGCGGAGCACGCAAACTATATCATGCCTTACGAAATGAAGGGCGATGCTAGTATCCAGTACAATACGGACAACATGCAGCAGCTGAAGTACAAGAGCAAGAAGTCTGGTGAAATGGTGGAGCACATCTTCCCTTATCTCGTTCAGTATAACGAAAGCTTCTACGACATGCTTGCCCGTACGGCTAACCGCTGGGGTGAGTTCATGTACTTCGAGGATGGCAAGCTGCAGTTCGGTTATAAGATGCCCGATGAGAAAAGCATCAAGCACATCACGCTCGAAAAGGATTTCTACAAGATCACTTATCCCAACCAAGATACATACGACACCCTCACCGCGAAGCAGGCGAGCGGGTGCTACGACTGTCAGGCGCTCTACGACAAGACGGTGGATGACAGTCCAGTGCCCAAGGATCCATACATCATCAGAGGTGAATGGTTAGATTCAAACGGTTGTGATGACATCATCATCATGAAATTAATCTCATCGTTTCTCAATACAGAAAAGAACATTCCCGGTTTCGCTTTTAGCCAGGCCTTGGATAACATTGTGAGTAGTTATCAGAACCGGGCAGTCAACTCGCAGCTGAATGATTCGATGAACGAAAAAAACTTCCCTGAAAATGGACGTCCGGAGCAGTATGACACCTATAATTTTAACCTGTATGGCGACGTAATGGGGAAAAAGGATGGCTTCAACAAATTTACTGAAATTTCGTCTGCATACAATAATGCTGCTGATGCCTATAACGAAGAGCGTTATAAGAAGACGCTTGCCGAAGAGCGGAGGGTGTCGAAGAATATGGCTGTTATCGACTACGACACCGCCTGGCCAGGACTGATGATCGGGCAGGTGATTGATATCCAAGGCGAGAAGTTTATCGTGGTTGGCGTGACGGCTAAGACTGTTGCCGAAGATGTTGACGGTGCGAAAGTCCCGAAACTGGTGTTCCGTGTGACGGCTATCGGTCAGGGAACCGACGGAAAGTTCTACCCCGCCGAACTGCCCGCAGGCCATGTCAGGTGTTCGGGGCCGCAGACGGCTAAGATTGCCGATGCTTCCGATCCTACATTGATGAACAGGGTAAGAGTGGTATTCCCGTGGCAGAGCGATGTGTTACCCTATGCTGAGGTGGATGATGCGGACAAGAAACTTGGCGATAAGCTCTCTTGTTGCTCGCCGTGGATTCCTTTTGCCGCCAAGGGTGACGGTAAGTCCTCTACGGGCCGTCACAACAGGGGTACCAACGTGGTCGTCGGTTTTATCGATGGCAATATAGAACGGCCGTATGTGATAGGTGCCGTTCAGGACAAGGTGCCATACGACGCAAAGGTGGACATCGACATGACCACGCCTTTAGAACACTACATGAGAATGTCGGACGGCTCGGGTAAAGGTTTGCAAAAGTTTGCGGGAAGTATGCTGTCTCCTATGTTTAAGACCATTGCTAGCTATATCCCTTCAATCAAGTTGTCTGACTTTGGTAATCAGAAATACTTGGAAGGCGGCTTCCTGCTGAGCGACTATTACGGTATCTATAAGATCAGCGGATCGACCAACGACCGCAACATCACCATCAGCTCTCCTTGGGGCGACGTTAAGATGAATGCCTTCACAGGCATCACCATCTCTGCTCCTAATGGCGACGTAAAGATAAAAGGTAAGAATGTGAGTATCGAGGCTGGCAATAACCTGACGATTGAGTCGGGCAAGAACATTGGCTGGAAATTAGGCATCGACAAGCGGTACAAGGATTACTCTGCCGCGACTTTAGGTCTGAGCCTTGCTGCGATTGTGGCCAACAAGGTGGCTGAGATCATAGAGCCCTTCGACTTATCGATGATAAGAGCGGCTGTTGAGGTGGTGATGCGACCAGTCGAAGGCGCGCTGACCGTGAAGTCGAACCGCTTCTTGAAATTAGAGGCGGGCAAGAACAAATGTGAGTATCCGACACTGGCTTATAATAAGGAAAGGAAGGAAAACCTGCTTAACGCTGCAGCAGATGAGAGAGTGAAGAAAGGTGCTGTGAACGGGAGTGACGGTATTGTGGAACTCATCAATAAGGTGGGGCCGACAACCTCGACGATGGTTGATAAATGGAAAGAGCTGTATGACGCATGCAGGAACAAGAAAATGACTTTCGAACAGACGGTGAATGCTCTTCAGCAATGGGGCAACGATGCGGAAGCGAAATCGTCTAATAATTACGACGATATGAAAAATGTCCTATGGAAAGACGGCGACTTTGACAAGGAACTGACTGAGAACGACATGGGATTCACAGAGAATGTGAAGTCGGTTGATGCGGGAAATGTTTCGCAAGAGTGCCGAGCCAGAAAAAATGGGACCGCCGAAGATATCATTGCAATGAGGCAGTTATTAAAGTCCGGTCTCATTCATTGGGCCAACGACCTGCGGAAGGCTATTGTGAAGCTCCTGACATTTGAGCCGACCAAGGAATCGCTAGTGACTGCTATTGGTAAATTCAAATGGACGGTGCCTAAAGATGCCAAGAACGTATTATTGAAAGCGTTCAGCAAAGAAGCATGTGATAAGATTATCTCGTTCAAAATGTACAATATCGATGATAATGATAAGAAACTGGATGCGGAATTTAATGTGGCAGATAACCTGAAAAAGCAATTCAGGAGAGTGGTTTTGTTGAACCTGATGGAAGAACTTAAGCTTGATACGAACCGGGCGGGCGATCCGCTTCCCCCTGCGAAACCAACGAAAGAAAACATTGCAGATGACGCAGTATGGACGGCATACGTCGGCAGTCTCAGAATGATGCCGGAACTTACGCTTCCTAAGCCTGGTGGAATAGACTTTGTAGATGAGTTTTTTAAGCCAACCGTAGATGACTTTACAGCTATATTCCTGAATAGGCCTTATCAGGAAATGAAATCCTGGAACGACGGTAATAACGGCAGCATCCTTATTGGAACTAACGATGAAACCTATATTGTAAAGGGTGAGAATGAAAATGCCACCATTGGTAAGATTGAGTCGTTCGCTCCTCACTATCTCGAAGCTACGGACGTTGAAGATGATGTGGTTAAAAAGTTCTTTGACAGGATCAAAGAAACACTTAATAATAATTAAGGATTAATAATTATGATTACCAAGAATTGAGAATTATGACATATATATTTGAAGAATGGAAGACGATGCTTGAGAAATTCCAGCAATGCGTGGACAAAGGCATCGAGGAATTGCACCAGGAGAAGACGGAGGTTCAGCAGATAAAGACAGAGATATTTAATCGGTTGGACCGGGGCGCCTATTATCACGATGACGAGCGTGTTGTCATCTCTGCCCCTGAGATTGTGATTGGTAACGTTGACAAGAGCGGTACCTTGAACGGCGACCATGTGGGTACTGTGATTATCAAGGGCAGCAACATCTCTTTAGAGGGTGTCGGAGAGTCGGGCCGTATCGTGAGCCGTGCCCCCATCATCCATCAGACAGCCGTGAATCCAGGTATCGACGGAAAGGAGAACGTGGTATGCGACGCGTCGGAAATCGTATCGCAGGCCTGCGACATAGTGCTCCACAGCAGCGATGCCAAGGACGCGCTGTCACAGATGCCCCGGCATGCCGGTCGTGGTGGTATCAGCCTGCATGCCGACAAGACGCTGAACATCGAGGCTGCTGTCTCAGCCGAACTGCGCAAGACTGAGATTGAGCAAACAATCACGAGTCTGGAGAGCCATGGCAAGGAACTGAAGAAGAGTGTGGAAGATCAGAAAAAAACGGTAGACCAACTGCTGCAGGACATGATGAAGCTGGTAGAGAATGAAGAAAAACTGAACGACTCGGAAGACTACTCTACCTTTACCAACCTGACTGACATTAGTGAACTGCATGAGCAGATGAATGCCATGCTGCCACCGATTTATCGTGCGACCCAGTCGTTTATTGACCTCGTGTCGGAACTGGCTGAGGTAAACCGCCGTAAGAAGGCCTTGGAGAAAGAGAAGGACACCATCAAGACTGGTGACGACTTCAAGAAGAATACCACTGGGGCATCTATGTCGGTAGTGGCAGAATCCATTAGTGTAGCCACAGCCGATGGCGACGGCAATCTGCATACGAACACAGGAGCCGGTATTAGTGTCAGGACACCGCGTATGGCGATGAGCATGCACGACGATGAAGGTGCCATCGTGGAGGACGGCTACTTCACTGTGAGTGCACATGACATTACCCTGAACACTGTGAATCCAAAGGAACAGGGCAAGGAATGGCCTGTGGAGGGCAAGGTGAAGATCCAGTCGAAGGATATCGACCTGGAAGCCGTTGACTATAAGATGAGCGAAAAAGGACAGCTCTGGGAGAAGGAACTCACCAATGAGGGCCGGATCACCATGAGTGCCAAAACGGTGGAGGTCTCAACCGCTAACCCGAAGGATATCGAACGCGACGAGAATGGCAAGCTCACCAAAGGTGAATATCAGGGTGAGGGCGACGTTATCATCCGCTCGAAAACCGTTACTGTCGAGAGCCTCGACTATGAGGTGAAGGACGGCAAACTGTCGACCAAGGCCCTGACGAAAGACAGCAGACTGGACATCCGTACCGAGAAGACGGCTGTCATCGCTGCTGATGCAGAAGGCAAGGCAACGGGCAGCATCAACCTCAATGCAAAGGCCGTCAGCGTGAAGTCGATGGATGTGGACAAGGAGAAGCTCACCGACGACAAGCTCGCCGCCGGCAGTACGATGACCCTCGTCAGCGAGAAGATGTACGTGGGTGCAAAGTCGAAGGATGTGAAGAGCAAGAAGGTACAGACGGTATCGGAAGAGATCGGTGCTTTTGCCGACAAGACACTGGAGATTCAGCAGGGCGACGGCAAGGCTGCGGTTCAGCTCGACGGTGGCAATGCCGCTGTGGGTGGCAGCAAGACACAGGTCTATGGCGATACTACCATCAATGCCAAGACAGAGGTGAAGGGCGAATTCAAGGCTCCGAAGGTCAGTGGCGACAGTATCGAGGCCAAGAGCGCCTTCAAGTCGCCTAACATCAGCGATGGCATGAGTGCCGGCGCCGGCGGTGGCGGCGGTGACCTGAGTACCAAGCTCAAGAGCGAGGATGCACCGAAAGAGTGAAGAACGAAGAGTGAAGAATGAAGAGCGAAGAATGAAAAAGTGAAAAGATATGAAAAGAGAAATCATAAGGGAGTTTGATATGTTGGGTGATGCGCTCTCTACGCTGAATGCCCAGTTTAACTATCGTCTGATGAATCTGTGTGTCAAGGCAGAGCCTGTATCGCTGTTGTCGGTGGAGGCCTTGATTGAGGGCGAATATCAGAAACTTGAAGCGTGTGCCCAAGTAGGGTTGGGAGACGACTACAGTTTCAAAGTGGTACCTAACTACGATGGGGATATTCCTACAATAGCTCAGGCCATCTATAAGGTACATCCAGAGTTCAAGCAGCAGATGAAGACGATGCAGGTGGATGTCTCTACCGATGAAAGCAAGCAGGATCTGCAGGACGTTCATTATATCCTTGTGACCATGCCAGAGGTGGATGACAACCGCTATGACGTGTTGAAGGACGGTGTAAAAGCGATCTATGATGAGAATAATGCTCAGAAGGAGGCTGTCGCGGCCAAAGCCGACGCGAAGTTTACCAAGTTCATTGTCGGTGAGAGCGAAGCGGATGTAGAGAAACTGAAGGAGGCGCGCGACAAGCAGATGCAAACCTGGAAGGCGCAACGCGACCAGATCTACAACGATAAGATCCAGGAGATTGAGAAAGCTCACGAGAAATGGCTTGTTAATCAGGTTGAGCAACGGATAAAGAACCGTCACGCTGATTCATGATTTATGATTTCCAAGAAGTGAGAATATGGCGGCGATAAAGATTTTGAGTGTCGATGATGAGACGGCGATTGAATTGATGATGAAACATCATTTCAAACGCAAGATCCGAAGTGGGGAGTATGAGTTCTTCTTCGCCCACAACGGTCTGGAGGCCCTTGCTGTACTGGCCAGCAATCCCGGGATTGAAATCATCCTCTGCGACATCAATATGCCCGAAATGGACGGTCTGACACTCCTGGAGAAGGTGAACGAGATGCAGAACCCTGCTCTGCGCGTCATCATGGTGAGTGCCTACGGTGACATGCAGAACATCCGCCAGGCGATGAACAACGGTGCCTTCGACTTTGCGACAAAGCCTATCGACATGGATGATCTGGAACTGACGGTCGAGAAGGCCATCAGGCAGATACATTTCGTGCATAAGTCGCAGAAGGAACACACGATGCTGGAGTCGCTGAAGGAGGATCTGACCGCAGCCAGAAAGATTCAGCAGTTTTTCCTGCCAAGGAGATTCCCGCCTTTCCCTGAGGAAAGTGAAAGGTGGGACATCTTTGCTTCAATGGAGGCGGCGAATGACATTGGCGGTGACTTCTACGATTTCTTCCGTATTGACGACGACCATATCGCCTTGGTTATTGCTGACGTCTGCGACAAGGGCATCCCTGCCGCATTGTTCATGGCCGTAAGCCGCACCATTATCCACTCGAAGGGTATGCAAGGTGTTAGTGCCGGGACGTGTCTGACAGAGGTGAACCGTCTGCTGTGCAACTCGTCGGCCGACTATATGTTTGTCACCGTGTTCTACGCAGTCTTGAATACGAAGACAGGGCTTGTCACCTATTGCAACGCCGGACACAATCCGCCTCACATTGTGAGGGCTGGCGGCACTATCGAGAAACTGCCGATGGACGGCAACTTGATGGTGGGCGCGTTTGCCGATGAGGAATACACGGAAAAGACGCTGCAGTTGGAGCATGGCGACACGCTGGTGATGTTTACAGATGGCGTGACAGAGGCGATGGACTCATCATTAAGGATATTCGGTAAAGACCGCCTGGATGGCATTCTCAGCACAACGACTGATAAAAGTAGTCAGGAGATTGTCGAAGCCGTCAAGGCAGGTATTGCTGACTTCGTGGGAAGCGCTGAGCAAAGCGATGATATCACGATGTTAGTACTGAAGAGAAAGTGAAGAGAGAAGAGTGAAGAGGAAGGACGTCATCATAGGGTGTATGGGTGTTGTTGTGCTGCTGGCGATAGCGTTGGCAACTTATTACATGCATCGTGGTGACGGTGAACGTATCCATGAACTGGAGACAGAGCTCCGTGCGTTGCGCGAGCGTGAGAAACAGTCGGTAGTGGTCAGGGGTGTCAGCGAACAGATGGAGGAGATAGCCTACGGCCAGCAGATGCTCTCCGAAGAGCGTAGCGAGGAAGCCATCCGTCAGAAGGAAAGGGCAGAGGCAGCTACCCTGCGTTCGGAAGCAGAGCGCCAGAAAGCCCTTCTGGCTCAGGCGGCAGCGGAGACTTCGGCAGGGGAGGCGCTGGCGTCGTATCAGATGGCAGAACAACAGCGACGGGCGGCTGAGCACGCCAAGCTGGTGGCCGACACGCTGAACTACATCTCGTTAGGGCGTACGCTGGGGTCACAGTCGTACGCCATCTATCAGGCCGGTGACACAGAGTTGGGCAATATGCTGGCCTATGCCTCCTATCTCTATACTAACGACTATGGCGGCGACCTCTATACCTCCTCCGTTTTCAAGGCTTTGACGCAGTCGGCAGGCGGACGTCGTAACTGGAGCGTTCACAACGGCTGCATCACGAAAGTCGATTTCTTCCCCAATTCGAAACGGCTGCTGACCGTCAGCGACTATGGAGAGATTTACAGGCATGAGATGAAAGCTGGGAATCTGGTGAGCCAGCGTCTCTTCAGCGACAAGAACTACTGCTTCAGGGATGCCTTCGCATCGCGTACAGGCAAGTGCTATGCCATCAGCCACACGGGGCATCTGGTGGTGGTTGGTGATGGAGGCACACAGATCATTTATCTGGAGAACGTGACGAAGCCATTCGCCCTGAATCATATAAACGACGGTCGTCAGCTGCTGATTGTCGGTGAGAAAGACTATGCCCTTCTGGATATTGCCACCGATAAAGTGATTGGCACCCGTAAACTTGACTTTAACGTCACTTGCATAAGCCGGTATGATGACAAACCTGTCTTGTTTGACGACAGAGGCGGCATGCATGTGTTTCACGGCCTTGACAAACTTACTGCCAGCAGGATTTCTGTGTCGGGTCATGTCACCGCTTTTGCCATCAATACGCGGGAACACCTGTCTGCTTATGGCATGGCCGACGGCACCATCTGGCTGGTGGATGGAAAGGAAAAGCCGCATAAACTTGTAGGGCACCTCTCACAGGTCACGAAGATAAAGATCATTGGCCGGCGGCTCTACTCTTCCAGCTATGACGGCAAACTGCTTTTCTGGATGACCGGCGACACGCAGATTAAGCCTATCACACTTTTCCAGTCGAATAACTGGTTGACGGATTTCACTTTCGACAGTAAGAAAGATTATATCTGGACAGGTGACAATATCGGTACCGTTACCGAATATCTTATATCGCTCCCCTTGATAGCCCAACGCCTCCGTCAGAACGTGAAGCGTGACTTCACCCGGGAGGAATGGAACTACTACGTGGGGAAGGGAATTCCGTTTAGGAAATTGAGAATTGAGAAATGAGAATTGAGAATTAAGAGATATGACGATACAATCGTTCTATAAAGTCTTTAAACTAAGAGTGCTGCGGATATTGCTTTTTGCAGCCACTCTCAATTCTCAATTCTCAATTCTCAATTCGTATGCCCAGGGTCTTCCCTTGATCCGTAACTATACGGCGGCGGAATATGGCGGGCATAACCGTAACTATGACATTGAGATCGGTGAGGACGGCACGGTATTCGTAGCCAACTTCGAGGGGCTGCTCTACTATGACCGTGCCCGATGGCGCATTATCCATACACAGAACAACAGGCGCGTGACGGTGGTCTATCGCGACAGCAAGAACACCATCTGGGTGGGCGGCTATGACTTTATAGCCCGTCTGCAGAAGCAGACCAACGGGGAACTGTTCTTGCAACAGTTTGGCGAGAAAGGCCAGTTTAGTGGTGAGGTGATGGAGATCTTTGAAGAAGGAGCGACGCTACAGTTTGTTGCAAGCGACAATAATATCTACGAAGTGAAGGGTAGGGAAGACCCGTCATCGTCCACCATATCGTTGAAGAAACATACAAACCTTAAGTCTCGTCCTGGCGTGGAGTCCGACATCCTGTCGTTGGATGCGCTCCAGGCAGATGCCGAGGATGCCTTCCTGGAAGATATCACCCAGACGGCGGTCCTCGATGGCGGCCTGAAGGTAAAGGTGAAGAAGAACCACGGTCTGATCATTGCCGATAGCAATGGGCGTGACCTTTATACCATTACCGAGGATAACGGCCTCTGCTCCAACCAAGTGTCATTTGTGGCCTACGACGGACACGGCGTGCTATGGGGGGCTACGGGAAACGGAATCTTCGCCATAGAACTGCCATCGGCCTACAGCTATTTCCTTCCGAAGGATGGACTGACGGGAAGGGTACATGCCATAACAGCCTTTAACGGAAAGATTTACGTCGGCGACACTAATGGACTTTATGTGGTTGACAAGTGGCAGTATCGTCGCATCGCCGACATCAACAATATCTGCTGGGCATTATGTCCGAGTCGTGACGGATTGCTGGCTGCTACCTCCAGTGGCATCTACAGAATCGCCGGGAACGGTAGCGTCAGCAGGCTGACATCCTATGCCACCACAGCTATGATTGTGGATGGTGATAATGTCTATGCAGGCCAGCCCGACGGCGTGTACCTCTATCAGTCGGACTTCAGACAGCAGACGAAGGTGGCCGATCTCAATTTGGTGAGGGAAATGCGGAAAGACGGACGCGGTGGCCTGTGGCTGAAGAATGTTCACGGTGAGACCGAAGGCTCCGTTCCCAGCGCAGACGATTCTTCACTCTTCACTCTTTATTCTTCACTCTTAAATCCCATTAGGGATATTGAGGTTAAGGCCCAATACCAGGATGGCAGTCAAATCTGGATTGGCGGTAATGAGATCCTCGCTGTCGTTGATACGGATAAGAAAGACCTTCAGAGCCTTTCCGACTGCCACACCATCCGTTTCCGTTCCATTGTCATGGGTGGAGACAGCGTGCTGTGGGGTGGCTATGGCGATATGCCTGAGCAGCTGCAGGAGTTAGACAGCAGCGACGGAAATCTGCATTTCTTTTATGCCCTCGACTATGTTCCGCTGACCGGAAAGACGCTGTATCGCTACAGACTGAACAATCATAGCCTGCTGAGCAAGCAAGGCCAGTGGAGCGCGTGGAGTGAAAAGCAGGATGTGGCGTTCCTCAACCTGCCATACGGTTCATTTACGCTTAGCGTACAAGCCCAGCAGGCCACTGGCGAACTGTCGGAGGTGGCTTCCATCGACTTCAGCATCGCCTATCCGTTGCTGATGCGCTGGTACATGGTTCTTGTTTATTTTTTGTTGTTTGCCGTGCTCGTCTACCAGTTGTTCCGCTATCGTCTGAAGAAGCTTGAGAAAGATAAGATCAAGCTGGAGCAGATTGTTGAGGAGCGTACCGCCGACCTTCGCAATGCCCAAAATGAACTGATTCGTCAGGAGAAGATGGCATCTGTAGGCAAACTGACCGAGGGACTCATCGACCGCATCCTGAACCCGATGAACTTTATCATCTATTTCTCCAAGATGTCTGACGACCTGTTGAAAGACCTCAGAGAACTCATGGGGACAGGTCCCGTGAGTTCGACTGGTGAACCTGCGGAACCTGTCCCTATGAGTCCCGAAAGTATCGAGGAAGCGCAGGAGATCATTGACAACCTGACGGAAGTCCAGCAGAATTTGGACAAATACGGTAAGAACACCACCCGTATGCTCAAGGCGATGGAGGAAATGTTGAAAGACCGCACTGGTGGCTACGTGGACATGGACCTGGTGCCCGTGCTTCGGCAGAATGAGGAGATGTTCGGACAACAATTCGCCAAGGAGATAGAACAGTATCATATCCAGACGGTCTTTTCGCTGCCTTCTGAAACGATGATGATTCACGGCAATCCCGACATGCTCGGCAAGGCCATCATGAACCTCCTTAGCAATGCCCTCTATGCCGTCGTGAAGAAATCCCAGCGCCAGCTTCAGCCTCTTCTTATCTCCCTCACCGCCACCGTCGCCGACGGACATTGCGTCCTGAAGATCCGTGACAACGGCACCGGCATCGATGAGAAGATCATTGGCAAAGTATTCGACCCCTTCTTCACGACGAAGACCACCGACGAGGCAGCTGGCGTAGGTCTCTACCTGAGCCGTGAGATCATCCAGAACCACAAGGGCGACATCAGCGTGGCTTCGGTGAAGGACGAATACACGGAGCTGACCATCACGCTACCGCAATTATGAATGAGATTGAATTAGGAAATGAGAAAGAGAATCTACATATTATATCTGGTCATCCTCTGTGTCAGCTTTGTCCATGCGCAAGACGACTCAAAGATGCGTCAGGTGTATGCCCAGGCTGAGAGCGACTACCAGATAGGTCGTGTTGAACAGGCCCGTGATACGTTGCTCCTGCACCTCGGATCGTTCAGAGGCAATGACCGACAGGATGCGCTACGGCTCATCGCCATCAGCTATCTGGCCCGCTATGACTACCAACAGGCTGGTCAGTACGCCCGGCTGATGCTGGATCAGAACCCGTACTATACGGTAAGGACGCAGGATCCGCCGGCGTTCGTCGACATTGTGAACAACATCAAGTCAGGTATGGCGTCCACCGTCACCACAGCCTCCAGTCAGGCCGAACGTCTGTCAGAGGTGCCTGTGCCCACCACGCTGATTACTGAAGAGATGATCCGCGACTGCGGAGGGCGCAACATGCAGGAGGTGCTGGCAGCCTACGTGCCGGGCATGAACCTTATCGACTGCAACGACGACATTAACATCGCCATGCGTGGCATCTTCAGCAGCACGCAGGAGAAAATCCTCATCATGCTCAACGGTCATCGTCTGAACAGTTATGCCACGAATACTGCCGCCCCCGACTTCAGCATCTCGCTGGAAAAGGTGAGGCAGATAGAGGTGCTGCGCGGTCCGGCTTCGTCGCTCTATGGCGACGTGGCGCTGACAGGCGTGGTGAATATCATCACTAAGCAAGGTGCCGACGTGGACGGCATACAGGCGAAGATAAGTGCCGGTAACCACGGACAGGTAAAGGCCGATGCCATCTTCGGCAAACGCTATTTCGACATCGACCTGCTTGTCTGGGGCAGCGTCTATCGCAACAGCGGCGAGAAATACGACAGCGTTCGTATCGGGCGCATCGGCAACCGCCCCACTTACGACTTTGGCCTTCAACTGGGCTATAAGGGACTGCAACTCCTTTACGACTCTCATTTCTCGCAGGTGGCAGCCCCCTTCACCATGAGCTCTCTCGCTTTGGCATACGATTACGACCGATACCGCACCTACAACGGACTGGCACCCGGCTTCAGCACCAGTTCGCAACATGTCGACCTGAGTTACACCCATCAGTTAGGCAACCTCGGCCTGAAGTATACGGCTACCTACGACAAGGGCGACGTAACGCGCTATCAGGTGATCGGCGATAAAGCCGTGCCTGCGCTGAGTTGGTCACTCCCGCTGCCGAACTACATGATACAGACATTCGAAAAGGGCGGCGGACTCTCCCGCTACGTCAACGGCCAGGAGCAAAACTATGGTTTTCAGGTGAAGGGCAACTATGCCTACACACTTGGCGACGACCATCACGGTAACATTGGCTTTGGCGCCGAGTACGGGCACTTCCAGCTCGATGACATCCGCTATCAGATGGGCTATGACTTTGTGGAGACATTCCCTGAGGATGCTCATATACGTGAAACCGGGAAAGGCAGCGAGAACAGAGCCAATGGCTGGCTCCAGCTGAAGCACCGGTGGCAACTCTCCATTCTCCATTCTCCATTCTCCATTCTCTTAAATGCCGGTATGCGTTTCGACTATAAGAACCGCGACGACGACACCCAGGTGCGTGAGCTGTCACCCCGTGTGGCCCTCATCCTATTGCGCCCCAAATGGAACGTCAGGCTGAGCTATTCCAAGTCGTTTGTCGATGCGCCCTACATCTACCGTAAATCCAACGTCATGGCAGCACTCATACGTAAAAAAGAGAGTATCAGCCTCTCGCCAGAGCGCGTCCACTCTCTTCAGCTCTCCTTTGGCGGACAGAACTGGATAAAAGGCTTGAACTTCGAGGTCAACGGCTTCTACAACTATGCCAGCAACCTCATCATGACCGACATCCTCACCTACAGTAATGCCGGCCAAAACAAGACCGGAGGCGTGGAGCTGATGGCCAGTTACAAACAGCCGAAGTTCAACATCGACTGGAACCTGACCTGGACGCATACCTTCAAGTCGAACCTCATTGCCCTTGAATTGCCAGAGAACCTGACCCACTATTATTCATACAATATCGATGCCAATAACAACACCCCGGCCATCATGTCGAACCTTGTGCTCAGCTGGCAGGCAGCACCCCGCTTGCGGCTCCATACTCATCTGCTCTTCGAGGGCTGTCAGACATCCTATAACATCGATCTCGAGCATTATGTCAGGAGTCAGACCCGTTACGTCGAATACGCGCTCTACAGCATCATCCCAGGCATGGAGGAAATGGCCGCTGCCCTTTGGGAAGACGTTGTCGCTTCTGCCGGGAAGATCACTAACAGCAAGGAGATGCCCGCCCGCTGCATCCTGAACGTAGGCGGCGAATACACGTTCGGCCACGTCATGATTGGACTGAACATCCACAACCTCTTAGGCACCCGTTATCACCGTAGTGGCATGAACACCGGCCTCGTTCCCCAGCAGGGTCGCTGGCTGCTCGCCACCATCGGCATTAAAATATAAATATGTAGAATATGAACTTTTCACATTTGATATTGTTGTGTGGCCTCAGTATAGATGCTTGGATTACCATCGCCACCGTGATGGCGGTCATCGGCGTCATGCTGCTGTCGAAGGTACGTACTGATGCCGTCATGCTCATCGCCATCGGCGTGCTGTTCGTCGCTGGCGTGCTCGATGCGAAAGAGATGTGTTCGGGTTTCAGCTCAGGAACCGTTGTTGTCACGGGTGTGCTGGGCGTCGTCATGGCAGGGTTGCGCTATACTGGCGTGCTGCAATGGATGATGAAGCATGTGTTCGGATTGCCTAAGGGGTATTCTACTGCCTTGCTGCGCTTGATGGTGCCGGTTGCTATGTTGAGTGCCTTCATCAGCAACACGATGCTGACCATGCTTTTCGGCAACGTATTGAAACGCTGGTCGAGGAAGCTCAACATTGCCTCGTCGAAGCTATACCTTCCGATGGTTTATGCGGTGCAGATGGGTGGCGTCTGTACGCTGATCGGTACATCGACGAACATCGTTGTCGCAGAACTCTATCATAGTGCCACCGGCAGGACCATGAACATGTTTTCCATCTTCGTGCCTGGTGCATTTTGCCTGATAGTCGGTATCGTGTTCATCATTGCCTTCCGCCGATGGCTACCGGAACGTAAGTCGCCGGAAGAGGCTTTCGAAGCGACGACCGACTACACGGTAGAACTGCGGGTGCCTGCTGACAACCCGAACATCTGCAAAACGCTGGGCGAGGCAGGACTCTTCCATGTAAAAGGCGGTAACCTGATCGCGATTCACCATTTCGACCATGATCCGTCATTTCTCAGCGAAGAGGAGTACGTGATGGGGGGTGACCGTCTGGTCTATTCTGGTATGATTGATGAAATCCTTGAGTTGAAAGAGACGCATCAGCTGGTTGCCTCTGATCATCCCGTCCGTTCGATGAACGAGATCAGTAAGCATTACGAACTGCGTGTCGCCTTTGTGAAATTCTATAGTAAACTCATCGGGAAGACCATCAGCGACACCACACTTGAACGGGATAACAACGTGATACTGGTGGCGGTGGCACGTCGTGGCAAACGCATCGAGGCATTACCGAGAGAGGTGGAGCTGCAGGCGGGCGACACATTGCTCTTTGAATGTCCGCGCAAGACGAACACATACGTTGAAAGCCTCGCGCCAATGTTGCAGTTCTCCGACTTCCAGGAGGTCGTCAAAACAGGTCCTAACGCCATTGTCTCTTCGCTGATACTGACAGCGATGATGATTCTCACGGCCATGAACGTGGTAACGCTGCTGCAAGGCACGGTGATAGCAGCCCTTGCCATGCTGGTCTTCCGCTGCTGTACCATCAACCAGGCCATGGATTCTGTCAGCTGGCGTGCGCTGATGAGCCTGGCAGGATCTATTGTGCTTGGCATGGCGATAGCGAAGACGGGAATCGCGCAGAAGATAGCCTTCGGTATCATCAGCATGGTTGGCTCGCAGCCCGTCCTGATTATGCTTGGCGTATGTCTGGCGGCCATGCTGATTACGCAGTTGGTTGAGAACGTGGCCGTCACCGCCATGTTCTTCCCGATCATGTATCAGGCAGCTGTGCAGGTGGGTTACGAGCCCGCACCTTTCCTCCTGGCGCTGATGATAGCAGCCAATGCCTCGTACTCCACACCTATAGCTGCGTCGCCCAATATGCTGGTCTATGGTCCTGGCGGCTACCGCTTCACCGACTACATGCGCATCGGCATCCCCCTGACCATCCTCGTCACCATCACCGGTGTCGCCGCTGTCATCATGGCTTATCCGCTTGTTAAATTGTAACGACGCCCCTGTGTGACGTCAATGTATGAATCTTGCACTTGCCCAGATTTCAAGAAACACAGAAGAGACGCCTTTGTATGGTTTGTCTGAAGACACGACTGCATAGACTTCCTGATTCTGAGGGAACTTGAAAGTCATGTCCCCCTCTCCCTTTAAGTCGCTGCGAAGTGTCATCCCCTCAAGACGGCTTGTCTGGATGTTCTCTGAGAGGAGATAGAGGTACTGACCATCCTCAAGGATGGCCACTGGTGTCTCTGCATCAAGCACCCAGCACAGGCGGCGGTAGCTACTCTCTTCGTCTGTCTCCTGCATCATCTTCCACTTGGCAGCTACGGGCTTGTCTTTGTAGAATAGAATCGTATCTGCACGACACATCAAGCAGGTGCCGTCGTCAGAAAGGGTAGCTGTGAAGCGGATGGTGTCAATTTTTGACGTTACTATACCGTCACCTCCATCGTTACCCATGGGCGAGGCAACAAAGAGCCATCGGCCTGTCAGACCCTCGTATGATGGCGGGACAGTCTGCTGGAACTGGATACTGGTGATATTGCTTGTGGGCAGCGATTTTGTCGTACCGTCTGTCAGGCGGATTTGAAGCGTATGGCCTGCACCTGACTGTGCAGATGCCGTGAGGCTAAAAAGTACAGCCGACAGCAAGAGTAATTTGCGTATGATTTTTTCCATAAAGTAATGCATTTGATGAGTTTGTATGAAGATGGCTTATGCCAAGCCGTGTAAACGTGTTAAGATGCGTGCCGGGGAAGATGAAGGCATACTTCCCGCTTGCATTGATAGCGTATTGCGGAGATGTGAGCCACTCGTATTCACGCCAGAGGAAGGCATCCATAGAGGCGGGAGCCGACTGCTTGTCGCTGGGAGTGGCAAGTGTCCCGTCTTCACAGATGTCGCCGCTGCCGTTAAGATAGCCGAAGCCAAGGCCTACTGAGAGCACACCTTTACGAATCACGACGTTTCGACACGCATGGATATCGAATGAAGTATTGCGAATATCCTGACGGCGATAATAGGGATAGAGATAACCGGTCTGTTTACGATGCATAAGACCAAGAGTGCCGCCCAACCCCCATGTCGGCAGCTCGTGGCGTATGCCAAGAGAGGCTGTATAGCTTAACGACATGTCGACAAGCACTTTGTCGGCGGTCTTGACGTCATCATAATACTCATAATAGCTGGAACCGGCATCGTTGATAAGTTCGCGCCAGTTGCTGGAGTTGTTCTGTAGTTTTTCCGACCCTATGTGTAAATCCAGTTTGTGAAGCTGCCGTCCCAGGGAATATGTCAGGCATCCGGAATAGGAATAGCGGTTGCCGGAATGACTGGTGTATGTAATGGTATATGGCGAGCGACGGCCGTAATAGCCGGAACGGTGACTGTATGAAAACTCGCTGAAGAATGACAGCTCTCTCAATGGAACGATGTCGATCTGTACGCCCAGACCATGACTCGTATCGAAGAGCGGCATCTCGCGGCTCTTGTCTGTATAGCCGTAGTTGCCGAACTGTTCCACACGTCCCATAAATGCCGCATAGCTGACGAGCGACTTATAGACCTTGTCGTTCTTGCCGTAAGTGCCGAATGTGATGCTTTCGTTAGAACGATGATACCGGTAGTCTGCACCTATCGTCAGCCGTGAGCCAAGGGGAACGGACAGACCGGCGGTAGCTGTAAGGTCCATCAGCTTGTTCTTATGGCGCAGATCCTTGTATTTAGCGTAGTTGGCTGCCGTATAGTCCACACGGGCACCAAGCGACAGCTTCTTAAAGTCGACGCCGACGGCACCTGTCAGCTGATAAGTATCGCTATGCTTGCGCCCTTCGTTGGTCAGCGAGTCTTCGACGATATCGAAAGGAAGCATCTCGCCGTGCCCGCCTGACTGCTCGCGGTTCATGAAAACCGAACCCGTCATGTTGCGCCCTGTATAGTTGTCATAGGCCATACGCCCGAAAACAACCACCTTGGGCGATATGCGGTAAAACGACTCTACTGAGGCATCGAGTGTGATGGTCTTTGGCGACTCGTTATAGTTGACGAAGCCGCCTCTGCCCATCCCGAAAGCGATTTCTGCCTCAGCGATGTTATTGTTTTGATAGCGCGTCAGTCCTGCGGCATTGTCGCTCGTCAGCCAAGGGTCGAACCGTTTCACGAAACGATAGTCGCGAAACAGCAACGAGTCCTGAGCCTGTGCCGTAGCAGACAGGATCAACGTCAACATGACATATATCAGTCTCTTAATGAGCATTTCTGGCGTTCGTGGAAATCTACAGACGAATTGTTCGTGTCCATGAAGACGATATGGGCTCCTTTCTTCATCGATGCCTCGGCATCAATACCACTTGGATCAGTAGAGGCGTCAACACCTGATGCGTAGTTATATACCAGTTTTCCGGCATTCTCGGGCAACGACTCCGTCCACTCCTTATCGACATTGCGATACACCGCATGTCCGTGCTGGTTGGTCAGCCAGACATACCCCGCATCAACATCTGCCGTCAGACGCTTGCGGCAGTCGTCAGGCTTAGAGGTGGTAAAGATTTCAACGCCGTCGATCACCCAATCCACCGGCACCTTGATACAATGGCTTGCCTCCTGATGGGTGTTGCCTCCGTCATACCATTGGTTGTCGGCATTGCTGGCATAGATGTCGGGCGTAACGTCTTTCGTCTGGAAAATATAGAGTGCTGGCGATGTGACACTCAGCGCCCAGGCATTCGACAGACCGTACTTGAAAGCCTTGAGATAATGCGAGGAGGGGATCACGTCGGCAGGAGTAGGGTAGTAGCTGGTGTTGGAATAAGTACTCTCCGGATCGTACATACAATAGTAATCGGCATTGGCATAGTTCACGGAATTGCTTACTGTCTGGGTGTTGTCGATGGCACCATGGACGTTGATCACAATCTGGGCGTATGGCTCGAAAACGAGCGAGTGCGGGTAATACCAAATGCCTTCCAGGGCAGGCAGGAATTTCTGTGACTCATAGCTGAGCCGGCCGTCCTCGCCGTAGTTCTTGTTGGAGCTCTGGGCATTGTAGGGACTGCAGAAAGCGAAACAGAGATTATTCACAACGGCCTGTTGGGGACAATTGTTATAGAGGATAATGCATTTGTCTGCCTGGAAGTTCTTGCTGCCGTCATCGAGCATCACGCCGCCATTGTACACCTCCTTGATGAGTATCTGGTCTACGTTCTTGTCTTCCTGCTGCTGCGAGTGACTCAGATAGCGCATCGACTTGATGTCGGCAACGGGCAACACCTGCTTGCTGCCGTCGCTCATTGTGATCACCATATTCCACGACTGGGCGATGGCCGGGGAAAGAAGGAAGGAGGAAGAGGCCAAGAGGATGGCCAGGCAGACGATCAGCCTGCGCGAGACATGAGATTTATATGATTTACGATTCATAACCATTCGTTTTTTAAGTTTCTAATTCCTTATCTTGAAGCTGCGTGTCGGCGTACGCAGGATGAACACTCCGCGTCCCATGGCCGACAGCTCTACAACGGCACGTCCGTCGCTATCGGCTTCGAAAGAGCCTGTCATCTTTCCATCGAGCGTATAGACGATGACGCGCTCGCCCGCCTTGAGCCCGGAGAACACAGCCTGTCCAAAAGCCACCTGCGGACGCTGACGGTCATCGGTGGTCATGTCGCTGATGCCTGTCGACGGTTCTTCTACGCTGAACGTGGTCTGAAGGCCCTCCATGGGTGTGGTTATCGACTTGTTGCCACAGGTGACGACAAGATCGTTCTCTGTGAACGATATCACGGGCATCTCGGAGAGCGCGAACCTTGCCACCTCGCTGCCGTCGGTCTGCGTCAGTACAAGATACTGTATCTTTTCAGCCTTTAGTGTTGCCGGCAGCATTACAGTCGCAAGGGCAAATAAAATATGTATAATATACTTCATATATATTTAATGAACTATTCTTTTCTTCGACATTTTCAGATCCATCAGAATCTGGTTGGTGCTGTCAGGAGAGACGATGATCATGCTCCTGACACCGTTGAAATTATATCGCCACCACGTTTCACCGGTGCTGTCGGTCAGCTGGGTGGCAGAGCTGGCTTCATAGATACCAGGGGGCACACGGAAATGCGCAACCCCCATGGCATCTGTGGAGTCGACGAAGACGGAGGAATAGGCATCCTTCAGTTCCACGCGCACACCAGGATAGGGGTCTACGCTGTCTTCGGGATACACCAGCCGTACCGTTACGGTACAGATGTCAATCGTCTCGTCGTAGTCACAAGCACTCAGGACGAGTGCTATGGCAATGATGTAAAACAGTCTTTTCATTTACTTAAGCGACCATTCCTTGCGGAGGTGGAAGTCGGCAGTAGAGTTGTCGGTGTCCTGATATACGATCTTTGCACCGTTCTTAATGGATGCTGCAGCATCGATGCCGCTTGGCTCAGATGTTCCTTCAACGGCGTCGGCATAGTCATAGACGAGCTTGCCGGCGTTGTCTGCGATGGCCTCTGTGGCAGCCTTGTCTACGTTACGGTAGGCAGAATACTTCTTGTTGCTGTTGTAGAGACCGTAGCCTGCGTCGAAAGTGTCGTCGAGGCGCTTCTTGCTGTCAGCCTCAAATCCAAGACGGAAGAACTCCACGCCGTCGAGAATCCATGCATTGGGAATCTTCAGGCAGAGCTGTGACTGCTTCTCCTGACCGTCGTAGTAGTAATACTCCTCTGACTGCGCCATTGCGTTCAGGTCGTGAGTGGCAGGCACCTCGAAGAGGATAAGGGCAGGACTCATAATGCTGACAGCCCATGCATTACCAGAACCGAACATGACTGCCTTCCAGTAGTTGGAGGCGGGGATTGAGGGTGAGGGCACAGGATAGGCGCTGGCATTGTTAAGGCCGCTCTCTGGGTCGTACATCACGTAGTCGGCATTGCTGAGGTCAAAGGCGCCTGTGGCAATCTGCGAGTGGTCGATGGCACCGTTCACGGCTATGACGGCATCGCTGTAGGGTGCGATGGTGATCTCCGGGATATACCATATCGTAGCCCATACAGGTGTATAGTCGGCGCCGGCCCATTTCAGCTTGCCGTTTTCGTCGTAACTGTAGTTGTTGGGGGCATGGGCGTTTGCTGGAGGAACGGCACCCATGGCGAGGTTCTTCAGCGTTACGGCCTTGTCGCTGTTATTGTAGAGGGTGATGGCCTTACACCAACTGTAGCTCTTGCCGTCGTCGATTCTCTTGAAACCGCCTCCGACGTTGATTTCCTTGAAGATCACCTTTGCTTTAGTGGGCGCATCCGGGGTGGGATCGACGTTAGGATTGTCTTCATTACTGCATGAACTCAATGAGAGGCTCATGCCCATTGCGAGTGCCAGAGAGGCAGCTGCGCTGAGATAATAACTTAATTTCTTCATAATTTTAACAATTTAAATTTGATATGTAATTGGGTATTCTGTTATATTTTGAGTCGCAACGAGAGTCCGTAATAGAAACTCGGTATGTAGCTGCTTCCGAAGAGCGACGTCTCGAGGTCGGTCTGCGACGAGTGGACGGTACTCATGTTCCGGAAGAAGTTGTTGGCATAGAACGACAGGCTCACATGGTCGCCTATCTCCTTGGTAACGCTCAGGTTGGCTGAGTAGTAACTGGAGATGCGATTGGGATTCATGACATATGGGTAGTTGGAACGCACCACGAGCTTTGCCAGGTCGTTGTAGAGTGTCGGGTCGTTATCGCGTGCCCAGAGGAACTTTTCCGCAAAGGGAATCATCTCGTCGGGATGCTCCCATGTGGTATAGTATTCCGGATAGACGGCAATGAACTTGTTCACGGACGTGCCGTCGTAGGGCTGGCCGATATAGTCATCGCCGGAGTCGAGCACATAGCCTCTCGTCTCTCCGTCGAATTCGCTGAGCTGGCGACGGTAGTTATAGAGCGATGACTCCAGGCGCAGGGCGACAATCATACGGATCCGGGGTATGTGCGTCGTCAGCGTGAGGTTGAGGTTCACCTGCTTGGAGAGCATGCCGTTGCTCACGGAGGCAGTCGTGCTGCTGCCTGCCGTCGTGACATTGCTGCCGCGATACCAGCCGACATAGGCGTATGGCTTGTTGCCCGTCATCGTCGAGCTCACACCAAGGGGAATGTCGGCAAAGAGCAGGTCGTCGAGGCCCTTGTAGCGGTAATAGTTGCCGTCGATCCTGATGCTGGTGCTGAGGGCTCTTATCTGTGCGAAGTCGATGATCCATTCGAGTCCGAAACGGCTGACCGGACTGCCGTTGACGTAGCGGTTGTTGACGGCGTAAGTGTTCCGTTCCGTATAGGCCAGCTGCTTGTCGGCCACCGCCCCTGTGGCATCGCTAAGTGTCACAATGCCCGTCTGCCGGTCGATAGTGAACCTGCGGTCTGATGCGCTGATGCCACTGCCCTCAACGGCCGACGGACCGGTATACTTATAGGTCATCGGCATAAAAATGTCGGTCGAGGTGTAAGTACGGTATGTCTTGTGATGGAAAGCTGACAGCGAGATGCGGATGCCTTTGACTGTCAGCTCTATGCCGAGGTCGGCCTGGTTGGTGTACTGCCAGCGCAGGTCGGGGTTGTACAGCGACTTCGTGGGATAGGTGTGATAGGCGTAGTACGATGTGTTGTCGGCAGTACTCGGCGATGAGAATGCGAGACGGTCGGCGTATGACGGCGATGGATACAATATCTGGAATGATGGCAGCTTGACACTCTTGCCCCATCCGGCATGGATGTTCATGTCGCTCACCCAACGCTTCCGCTGGTTGCGCCAGAAGATGTATCTGCCGTTGACCCTTGGTGACAAGCTGCCTACCGTACCATAGTCCGAGCTGCTGATGAGGGTAATGTCGTCGCGCAGGCCTGCCGTCAGCTCAAAGGATGACTTCCTGCCTGTGGGGACAATTGCCTTGTCTTCGACATACAGGGCGAGATTGTTCATCGCCGGCAGTTCGTCGTAGCGATACGCTCTCCACGTAGGGGCATAGCGCATGTCTTCATACCACAGTCCCCGGCCGTTGTTATGGCTTCCCGACAGTTCCACACCTGCCATGACCTTATTCCGCAGATTGGCGATCTTCCCTGATGCCTGATTCATCTCCGCCTTCAGACGCAGCGAGTAGGAGAGGGGCTTTGAGTCGTTATATCGCCTTACATACCAGTAGCCGGTAGGACTGAGGTCGGCGATGAAGTAGCCTTCCTCCGTCGCGTGCAGATAAGGCTGTGTCGAGGCGCTGCTGACGCTGTAGTAGTTCTCCGCCCGCTTGTCGGCATAGGAGACCGTTCCCTTCAGCGAGAGGTTTGTGAGCCAGGGCTTTCCCGGCTGCCATTGCAGATCGAGGTTGGCCCTCAGGTTATTGTCGCGCACCTTTGTATAGTCATCGAGCATCTCGTCGGGATCGGCCTCTGAGTTGTAGCCGCCGATGTTGCCGCTGAAGCCCACGTTCAGCGTCAGGGGTTTGGACGCACGGAAGAAGACGTTCATATAGTGCAGCGACAGCACGTTGCGCTGGTAGGCCGTATATGGCGAGGCAGCATCGCTGAAGGAGCGTGCATGTTCGAGCGTCACATTCATCACCCCCTTGTTCCTGCCCAGGTCCAATCCTTTGTTGAGGGCTATCAGACGCGTGTGCTGGTTGATCTTCCCCTCGACGATAAACGGCGACTTTCCCTTCCGTGTGCTCACCTTTACCACGCCGTTGCTCAGGTCGCCATATTCTACGGAGGGAATACCTGTGATCACCTCCACACTCTCCACATTCGAGGCGCTGACGGTACGGGTCGAGGCACCTACTGTCTCGTCGACGACTGCATTATTGTCCATCCTGACGCCGTCGATCTCCACGGCCGTACCGAACGAGGCGTTACCTTTCTCCTGACTGCCGCTGCGCAGGGCGATGCGACTGTCGTCCATGAGGGTGGAATTGACGGTCTTACCACCAGGAAGCAGCGTCTGGACATCCCCAATATTGAGTATCTGCTGATTGTCGAGTGCCGTACGGTCGATGGTGTACGAGGTGGTAGATTCGCCTGTCTTCCGTTTCGCGGTGACGGTCACCTCGTCAAGTTTCAGGCTCTCCTGTCTGAGACGGAATCTCAGATTCGTGACATCTTTGGTGACGGTAAGCGGCCAGCTGCGTTTCTGGAAACCCAGACATTGGATGGTGAGCGTGATCTTACCACGGTTGACGCTCTTGATGGTGAAAAAGCCCTTGGAATCGGTGATTGCCCATTGTCCGCTCTCGGTCAGAAGGATGCTCGCAAACTCTACAGGCTTGTCGGTCTCCTCCTCGATGACGTGGCCGGAGAGCACCACTTCCTGTGCCATGGTCCTACAGACGGACTGTGGTATATAACAGAACAGCAGAATGGCTGTTGTGCGCAAAAGAAACCTCATTATCAACTGGTTCATATTCTGAGTGCAAAGGTACACAAAAGATGAATGCAGCACAATACCCAAAAATGGTGATTTTGCACCTAAAACACCCTCGAGGCTGTCGGGAATCGGAATAAAGTTCGTAACTTTGCAGAAAAATTTTAAGATCAGTAAGAATATGAAAAGACCAATTGTAAGTTTTTGTTTGGTGATGATGGCTGTTGCAACCGTCATCGCCCAGTCGTTGCCGCAAGACCCTACCATCCGTAAGGGCAAACTGAAGAACGGCATGACCTACTACATCCGTCACAATGCGAAGGAGGCCGGCCTGGCCGACTTCTACATTGCCCAGCGCGTGGGTTCGATATTGGAGGAGCCCCGCCAGCGCGGACTGGCACATTTCCTCGAACACATGGCGTTCAATGGCACCAAGAACTTCCCCGGCAAGGGCAAGCATCTGGGCATCGTGCCCTGGTGCGAGACCATCGGCGTGAAGTTCGGCGCCAACCTGAATGCCTATACCTCAATCGACCAGACGGTCTATCACATCGGTTCTGCCCCGCTGAAGCGTGAGGGCATCATCGACTCCTGCCTGCTGGTGCTTCACGACTGGAGCCACTATCTGCTGCTCGAGGACCAGGAGATCGACAAGGAGCGCGGCGTCATCCACGAAGAGTGGCGCACACGTCGGGCAGGCATGGCGGTACAGCGTCTGATGGAACAGGCCATGCCTAAAATCTACAAAGGCACCAAGTACGAAGACTGTATGCCCATCGGCTCGATGGATATCGTCGATAATTTCCCCTATCAGGACCTGCGCGACTACTACCAGAAGTGGTATCGTCCTGACCTGCAGGCCATCATCGTGGTGGGTGACATCGACGTCGATAAGATGGAGAAGAAGATCAAGAAGGTGTTCTCTCCCATCCCCATGCCGAAGAAGGCTGCCGAGCGCATCTACTATCCTGTGGGCGACAATGAGAAGATGATCGTCGATATCGAGAAGGACAAGGAACAGCCCATCGCCATCTGTCACATCTATCAGAAGCGCGACGCTACCCCGGACAGCGAGAAGAACAGCGAGCAGTATCTGCGCGGTGACTATATCGATGGTCTGATCAGCAGCATGCTCAACGACCGTCTGGTGGAACTCCGCCAGCAGCCTGTGCCGCCGTTCCAGAGTGCGACGGGCCGCGCATCGGAGTTTTTTCTCAGCCGCACGAAGGAGGCCTTCTCGCTGAGCGTCAGCTGTAAGCAGGACAATATCCTGGGTGGTATCATCAGCGCCGTGGGCGTGGCTGAGCGTGCCCGTCAGCACGGCTTCACGCAGTCGGAACTCGACCGTGCCAAGCAGCTGCGCCTGAATGCTGCCGAGCGCCGTGCCAAGATGCAGGACGACTATCGCAACTCGCACTACGTCAACGTGTGTGTTGATAATTTCCTCGAAAGCGAGCCGCTGATCAGCGTCGATTTCAAGCTGGAGAACACGCGCAAGCTGGATAAGGAGGTGACACTCGCCGAGGTGAATGCCGCCGTCAGGGAACTCATCACCGACAGGAACCAGGTCGTGGTCATGTACGCTCCTGACAAGGAAGGCTTCGAGATCCCTTCTGAGCAGCAGATCGAGCAGGTGATCCTTGCCGCCCAGCAGCAGCCCTACGCTCCCTACACCGAGGAGGCACCTCTCATTTCTCTCACCTCTTACCTCTCACCTCTTACCTCTCATCCCGGCACCATCGTCAGCGAGCAGCCCTATCGTCACGGCTTCACGGAGATCACCCTGAGCAATGGCATGAAGGTCTATGCCAAGAAGACCGACTTCGAGGCCGATGCCGTCTCTTTGCGTATGCATGCCGACGGCGGCACCTCGCTCTATGGCGACGAGGACATCCCGAACTTTGCGATGATCTCGAGTGGCGTGACCGAGGGCGGCGTAGGACAGTTTGATGCCGTCACGCTGCGTAAGATGCTGACGGGCAAGAGCGTGCGCGTCAGTCCGTCGGTGGGCAGTAAGGGGCAGACCATCAGCGGCAGCGCGTCGATAAAGGATATGGAGACAATGTTCCAGCTGGCCTATCTCTACTTCACACAGCCGCGCAGGGACACAGCCGCCTTTGCCAGTCTGATGAATCGTCAGCGCTCCTTCCTGGCTAACCGCAACGCCTCGCCGAAGGTGGACTACAACGACTCCATCCGCGCCGTCCTCTACGACCATCACCCGCGTCTGGCACCTGTCATACAGGCAACGCTCGACCACGTGAGCTACGACCGTATCATGGAGATCTACAAGGAGCGTTTCAGCGATGCCGCCAACTTCAAGACGGTCATCATCGGCAATTTCGACGAGCAGGAGCTGCGCAGGCTGTTGTGTCAGTATCTGGCCACGCTGCCTGCCACCAACAAGCATGAGCAGACCGACTATGCGCACGTGCCGCAGATTGTCGGCGGCGAGAAGGTGGTCAAGTTCACCAAACCCATGGCTACGCCGCTGGCTAATGTCAGCATCTACCTCACGGCCGACGTCGAGTTCTCGCCCAAGAGCGACCTGGAACTCGACTTCCTGAAGCGTTGTCTCTCCATCGCCTATACCGACTCCGTGCGCGAGGAGAAGGGCGGCACCTACGGCGTGAGCGTGGACTTCGGACTGGATAAGGACGACAAACCCAATGCGACGCTGAAGATCGCCTATAATGCCGATCCGAGCCGTTACGAGGAGCTGAATCCGATCATCTACCAGCAGCTGCAGAACATTGCCGACCGTGGTCCGGCCGCTACATCGCTGCAGAAAGTGAAGGAGTATCTGATTAAGCAGTATGCCCAGGCGGCCATCACCAACGACTACTGGGGCTACATCATCTGGCACGAGCTCGACGACGATGCCGACTTCGACCGCGACTACTGCAAGATGGTCGAGGCTGTCTCTGCCGCCGACGTACAGCGTATGGCACAGCGCCTGCTGGCCGCCAAGCGTTGCATCGAGGTAACGATGCTCTCAGAATAACCTCCTGCTAGGGCCAGACCCTGGCAGGAGGTTACGCCTCGCTGGCGACGGGATTACGGCTCGTCGCTGGTGAGATTACGGCTCGTCAAACGGCCTCGCCTTCCCCTCCTGAGTAGGAGGGGTCAGGGGTGGTCTGGTCATCACTCTTCCCGCCTCATTTGCCAACCATCAGCACTCCTCACGAAAACTAAGATTAAGCCATTTCTATTCTATCCATAACAGATTCTTTTTCGACAACGAATTAAAACGAATTTCACGAATAGCCTCTACGAAACATGACAATTTCCCATTGTTATCGACACTTTTCGCTATCATATTGGCCATCATGCTCGTCGGCTCCTTCCAAATGTTGTTGAGATACTGAAATTCTGCGCCGCTGATGTGCGCGCCAAGAGAGGGGAAAAGCATCGGAAAGAGGGGATTGTGCATGACTTTTGAGGCCTGTGAAGACCAAATTTTACGCATTTTGTGCCTTTGTCGAGGTTCGATATAGCGGTCGCAGTCGCTTTAATAATTTCGTATTTTGTTGTAAATCAGCTTTTTAGATGAATTAATTATGGCCGTTTGTGACAGTTACAGTTGTGACAGTTTGTTTTTTGGGGTGTCATTTTTCTTAATAATATATATAACTATTTATATATCAATTAGTTATAATGGATTATGAGACGTATTGTAACCCCATTTTCTAATTGTCACAACTGTAACTGTCACGCCGTCGGCCGTTGGTTACTTACTCTTCCTCTATTAGGCACTTCCACCTATTAGGATAAGAGCCCCGGTTGGTCTGGCAAACGACTTGTGTAGATAGCGCATGCTATTTATGCTTGTGAATCCAGCTTCTTAACTGTACCGCTATGATCAATACTGCCGCTATGATAAATAGAGGTATATAACTCTTCAGGTCGTTGGTTATGAACTGATCGAATCCCTGAACGATTCCTTTTTCAAGTGTATTAAAGAATTCCATATTGCTGCAAAGGAACTGATATGTGAGCGGAATACTATTTTATAGGTATTGGCCGTCGCTGGTCCCAAACGCTTAGTTGGAGGCTGAAGGACGGCGATGGACTGTAACGCACCGATGCGCCGATCTTGTCGCCGATATCGTCCATCCACCACATCTCGGGCGTCACTCGGGGAAGCATTAACGACTTCTGTACGAAGACTGACGCATCCCAGTGGTCGTTCAACCGATAATTCAGCATCGCCGTCAGTCCGGTATCCTTCATCTGGTGGTTTCCGTAGTCCAGCACAGGCCGATGCTCCTGTGCCCACAGCGTCGGAGCCCAGAGGGTTATCAGCAATAACATCAGTATCTTTATTGTTTTTTCCATACTTTTTTACGGGTTGCTGGAATTTTTGTGGGCAAAGATACGAAATTATATTGAATCGGAATCATAATTTCAGGAAAATTGTTATCTTTGCAGCTGAAAAAGAAATCAATGAAAATGAAATTTGTTATAACGGCCCTGATAGGGTTTCTCACTACATGTAGTGTATCGGCACAAACAACCGAAAAGTCAAAATAAGGAGAGGTCTACGGACTCTCCGCAGCGGCAAATGAAGATTTCAGCCGAAAGATTTGGAAATCTCAGAAATAGTTCCTATCTTTCCTCTATAAATGGGAAACAAATTGCCCCGCCAAAGTAATAGTATCCTTGAAGACAAAAGAATTAGGCACATGACAATCTATACACGGCCATCTTTCGATTTCCGCGTTTATTGTAATACTTTCCTCTTCAAGC
>JAEEGL015226630.1_pt1 | contig 32137 bp, 30 predicted proteins | sample 9134231 | NCBI WGS metagenome assembly JAEEGL01 (sample SAMN16246548, study PRJNA631951) | gut metagenome | biome: gut microbiome; feature: rumen; material: fiber-attached | host: Bos | place: Iran: Karaj | collected 2018-10 | reverse complement strand
TTCTACACCGGCAAACAGAAGTTTGTCGATGCGGGCGGCCGTGTTGACAAGTTCAAGAGACGTCTTGCGATTTCCGGAAAACAGTAAAGAGCGTAAACGCGTTCATTCGCACTTCATCCGCGATTCGCGGGGCGGCATATAATGTCGTATCTGCGGGCAGAGGACTTCCTCTGCCCGCTTTTTATTCTCAAACAAGGAGGATGCCCATAAAATGGAAATAATCAGCGAAGCAATCAACGCGGAGCGCGCCGCCGTGATAGCCGTCATGACGGACGACCGCCTCGAGCACGCCATGAACGCCTCGCTCGACGAGCTCGAGCGGCTGCTCGAGACCGCGGGGGGGCACGCCTTCGTGCGGATGATACAGAAAAAAGAGCATCCCGACGTCCGCACGTACCTCGGCAAGGGCAAGCTCTCGGAGCTTTCCGATCTGTGCCGCACGGAGGAGATCACCCTCGTCGTCGCCGACACTGAACTCTCCCCTTCACAGATCAGGAATATGGAGCAGGCGCTCGACGACGGAGGCGGCTCGCCGCCGAGGGTCATCGACCGCAGCATGCTCATCCTCGATATTTTCGCCCTTCACGCGGGAACCGCCGAGGGCAAGCTTCAGGTCGAGCTCGCGCAGCTGAGGTACACCGCGCCGCGTCTCATCGGCAAAGGGCTACAGCTCTCGCGTCAGGGCGGCGGGAGCATAGCCGCGCGCGGTCCCGGCGAGACCAAACTCGAGACCGACCGGAGACATATTTCAAGAAGGATCCAGGCGATCGAGGAAGAGCTTTCAGAAACAGAACGCCGGAGAGCGACTCAGCGCAAGGCGCGCGACCGCTCGGGGATCTGCAAGGCGGCGATCGTAGGATACACAAACGCCGGAAAGTCCACGCTCCTCAACCGCCTCACCGACGCGGGGATTCTCGCCGAGGACAAACTCTTCGCGACCCTCGACCCGACGACGAGGAGCTTCACGCTCCCAGACGGGCACGAGATGCTTCTCGTAGACACCGTCGGATTCATAAGAAATCTTCCGACACATCTGATTAAGGCCTTCCGCTCGACGCTTGACGAAGCGGCATTTTCCGACGTCACGCTTATCGTCGCCGACGCCTCGGACCCCGAGGTGACGGAACAGCTGAAGGTGACGACCGATCTTCTTGAAAGTCTCGGCGCGTCGGGAAAACCGACGCTTCTCATCTTCAACAAATGCGACGCGGCGGAGGAGGAACCCGTCGTTCCGGCGGGATTTAAGCCCGAAAACGTCGTCTTTATCTCGGCGCTCGACGGAAGAGGGATCGAAGGGCTCACGTCCGCCCTCACGCGTCTTGTGAACGAGACAACGGGACGGCACGTTTTCATAATTCCGGTATCGCGTCAGGACGTCGTCGCGGGACTGTACCGCGACGCCAGGGTCGAAAGCGCGGAATACGGAGAAGACGCCGTCAGAGTGACCGCTGTGTGCGGAGAGGCGGCCTACGGAAGGTACGGACAGTGGGCGGCAGACTGACGGTCACCCTCGGCGGAACGGGCACCGGGGAATATGAAGAGAAACGTTCGAGATTCATCGGCTACGCCCGTCCGGTAAAATCCGCCGAAGAAGCCGCGGAGTTCATTGCAGAGATAAGAAAAAAGCACTCCGACGCCCGGCACAACGTCTACGCTTACCGGGTAGGAGAGAACGTCACGGGATATTCCGACGACGGCGAACCGAAGGGAACGGGCGGGCTTCCCGTGCTCGGCCTGCTTCAGAAATCAGGGATCACCGACGCGGCAGTCGTCGTCACGCGTTATTTCGGAGGGATACTCCTCGGCACCGGCGGGCTCGTGCGCGCCTACACCGAGGCGGCGCAGGCAGCGATCGGCAACGCCGGAGTCGTCACACTCGCGCCTTTTGAGATGATATCGGTCAGGGTCTCGTATTCCCTTCATCAGGCGACCGTACGCGAAATATCCCGGTTCCCGACAGCGAGACTGCTCGACGCCTCGTTCGGAGAGGAAATCACGCTCGAAACCGCGGTCGCGGAAGACGACGCGGAGCGGTTCATTATTATACTTGCCGACGCAACGGGCGGCAGGGCGCAGATCTCCCGCACCGGCACCGAACTCCTTCCCTGTCCCGTCTGAGATCGTCCCCGGCTTGACATTTCACGTCAAAATCGTATAATGGTACAGTAGAAAACCTTCACGAAAGGATAATGAAATGAAACGAAGAAGAATCTTATCACTCATCGCGGCCGTCCTTATGCTTGTTACGGTGCTCGCTTCCTGCATACCCGGCGAAAAAGCACCGGAAGACACGAGTGTAAAGCCGGTCGAAACGGCGCAGGAACCGACCGCAACCACGGCGGAGCCCGACGTCACGACAGAACCCGCTGTCGAAGACGACCTCCCGGCGATCAGAACGCTTTACGAAGCTCTGAAGGAAAAAGGATCGGTCGAAATCGGTCTTTCCTCCCTCCCAGCCGGGCTTGTCGACGACTCTGTCGACGTCGGCAACATCAAGGCCAAGATCTATTACGCCGAAAACAAGTCCGCGCTCGAGCTGGGCGCGCAGATCTCGGGTAAGACCTACGACCTCATCGCGACAATCAGCGAAAAGGAGATAACGCTCAGGACCGGCCTTCTCGATGGCGCGTACGGGATCAATCTCGACGACGCGAAAAAGAATATCGGCGAAAACGAGTTTCTTTCTGATCTTCTCGGTGATGTTTTCGGTTCGGATGACGGCGAAAACAAACCGTCGGTCGATATTATCATCGATTCTTTAAAAAACAGCTTCAATTCCGCAAAACAGCTCAAGATATTTGCCGGAAAATACGGGGAAAAGCTCAAAGACATAGTAAACAAAGTCTGCGAGATTAATAAGTCATCCGAGAACGGCGGTTCGGTCATAAACTTCACAGTCAGAGTCGAGGACGCTGCCGAGATCCTGAAACAGCTTTACGGCGAATTCAGGAATGACGCGGAGCTCCGCGATTTCATTGAAGCAAATTTCGGAGAAGCGGCAAGGCAGGCCGGCATTCCGATCGACGACCTCTACAGCCTCACCGACGATCAGATCAGGTCTTTTGCCGACGAATACACCGAACAGTTCAAGGGATACAGACTGGAGGGCGAGATCCGCGTTTCCGGCGGAAATAACGTCCTCAGCGCCTCGTTTGTCGTCAAAGATCCCTCCGAAAAGGACTTTGCCAGGATCGAAATCTCCCTGGAAGGCGACGTGAAAACCGCCTCTCTTGAGTATGAGGGCGGCTACTATTCCGTTTCGTACGAGATAAAGACCGACACCGAACAGGAGTACAACGCGGTCGTAAACCTGACCAAAAAAGAAAACAACGTCACGGCGACGATAGAACTCTGCAATATCTCGTACAACAAAGAAACAAACGCATACACCGCCGTTATTTACGCAAATGACGCTGTCGTAGAGATAAAGGGGGCCCTCGAGGTTTCCCCGTCTTACGCACGCTTTACGGTAAGTTCCGTAACAATCGACAAAGAGGAAGTTTTCAGCGGCGAATTTTACGTGATCCTTAACGCAAACGACAGCATGCCCGAAGCCGCCGAGGGGTATACCGACATCCTGACGTTGAGTGAAGAAGACTTCAACGATCTTGCCGAAAAGATCATGGCTCAGATGCCCTCGTTTGAACCGGAAGGCGGCTCCGAGGACGTTTAACGGAAAAGCGAAGGACTCGGCGGGCATACCGCCCGGCGCCCGTCTGCTGCCCCGACCGGCGTTGACCGCACCGGGGTGTTGACTTTCCCGGCAAAAAAATTATAATATTATCCGAAAAACATGCCCGAAAGGAAAATGAAATGAAAGCAAAGAGAATAATCGCGCTGATCACCGCGGCGCTGATGCTTGCCCTCGCCCTCGCCTCCTGCTCGGCAGGCGGGACCGACAAGCCCGCCGGGACCACGGCAAAGCCCGCCGAAACGACGGAAAAGCCGACGGAAGAAACCACAAACAAGCCGGCTGAGGAAACGACCGAAAAGGAAGTCGTAACTACAAACGATCCGTTTATCGACGAAAACGGTCTCCCGACAGTCAGGACGCTGTACAACAACGACCCCGGCGACATATCCCCCCTCGCCCTCGCCGATTTCGGATTCACCGGAAAGATCGACATTAAGAAAAGGACGGGATACGGATACGCGATCGACGCCCAAATGAGCGAAGACGGCGAACTCACGCCCCGCGTTGACCGTGAGATCAACTGGACCGGAAAAACAAACAACGCCCAGTGGACGTGGGACGGGAAGTACCACTATATGCCCTTCACCTTCTACAAGGACGGGGTAACGATAAACGAGATCATAATGGGCGAGGTCACCAGCTGGGGCTGGGAGAGAGACGCTGACGGCAATTTCGTCAATCCGGCATATTTCTCGGATTTCGACCGTCTTCAGATCTGGTACACGGACAATCCGGACGACACCTGGACGCGCTGGGACTGCAAGGCGACAGGCGACAGGAACTGGCCCTCCGACGAACCTACGCTCCGCGGCACTCCCACACAGGCGATCCGGTTCATCGGCCCGGACGTGACGGCTAAGTATTTCATGATGTACGATCCGGATCCCCGGGAGACAGAGCTCTGGACAGGAGTCGGAACGAACTCGTTCTACGGTATATACGACCCGGCAAACGTCGCCGGCGAATAAGAAAACAGGCAAACGAAAAACCGGCGAAAAGCCGGTTTTCCGTTTGCTTTTTTATTTCAGTATCAAGGCAATATCCTCGGCCGGGACGACGTAGACGATAGAACCGCCCCCGACCATGACGTACCTGAGTTCCTCATAGTCGTCGGGATCGCTCTGCCCGTCTTCCTCCCCATCCTGTTCATCCTCAAAGGCAACGGTGTTTCCTATAAGAAGTACCGAGCTTTTTTCGACGTCGACCGTGACCGATGACGAAGATTCTCCCGACGTCGTCGTGACCTTTTCTGTGTATGCGACGGTCGCCCTGCAGAAAAGGCCGTCCGGGTCGAGGCCGTAGCCGTCAAGCTCATCTTCCGTCACGCCGTAGGCGTACCACCTGTCGAGCTTTATCCCCGTGAGTTCTTCGTAGACGCTCCGTCCTTCCTCCGACGCGGCATCCGAGCCGTCCGGCTCGCCATCCCCGGTCTTTTTCGTGAATCCGTCGGGCACGGCCGGCGTGATCACGTTTCCGTCCTCGTCCTTCACCTCGTCGGTCCCGGGGACGCGGGTATAAACGACGCCGTCTCTGCCGGAATAATCAAGCGCGACGGAACTCACGGACGATAGCCCCGACGGCGGGACCGTAAAGGTCTCGTTTTTTATCATGTCGTCGAGGGACATTTCAAAGCAGTCGGTTATATCCGTTTCGAGCAGGTAAATAGCCCCGCCCCCGTCGATCCTGACGTACCAGACGTCGGAATACGGATTGAAGGCGCCGACCGACACCGTTGTCCTGCCGCCGTTTTTAAGGGTGACGACGACGCTCTTCCCGGGATTGTCGAGCCCGTATTCGGCCTCTTCTCCCGTCGGCGGGATCGAGCCCTTCGCCGTCAGTCCTATCGCGTCGTTAACGAGCGAGGCGCCGACCTCCTGATCGAGCGGAAAGGTCCTGTCCGACGTGAGATAGTACTTTTCCCCGTCCTTATCGACCGAAACCTCTCCCTTTTCCGATATGTAGCTCACGCGCGATACGAGATCGGACGAAAACTCAAACAAAGATATTTTGCCGTCCGCCGGCTCAGTATCGGAGGGAGCGTTCTGCTCCTCCCTGCGGGATATCCCGACGGCTATCAGAAGCGCGGCGACGGCCACGGCGAGGATCACCCCGGGGATTATCAGTTTTTTCAGACTTTTCATCGGCGTCTTTATCTGACCTTCCTGCGGTACCAGACTATGAGTCCGACGGCGATGAGTATCACCGGGACGATTCCTATAATGATCGTTCCCCAGATGTTTGCCGAGCCCTCGGTGACCTGAAGCGCCTGAACCTGAAGCGCCTTTGCCGACGCCGTGGCGACCGTAGTCTTGCCGGAAAGCTTTGAGATGACAGAGAGCATGTACGGTACGTTGGCGTAATAACCCACGGTGCTCCCGTCAAGGATCGTGTCGGTCGAGAACCACAGAAGCGCGCCGTCTCCCTTTTTCGACATGGCGCCGGTTATGATCTTTCCTTCCCTGTCACCCGATTCTTTCTCGTAATTATTGAGCTGCGGGCGGGTCTGCTCTCCTCCTTCCGGATCGTTTACGGTCTCTCCGAAATATTTCGAGAGGTCTTTCACGTATCCCTGGACGGACGTCGTGAGAAGCTCGGAGACCGTCACTCCTTCGGGAGTTTCTTCGGTTTTAAGTATTTCATGGGCGGCCAAAACGATCACGCGCACGTTCTGCTGCAGCGAAGAGGAAAACTCGTTTTCGGCGACCTGCGCGTAAACGCACGGCGGAATCCGATAATAGTGCGATTCGCTCCCTTCACAGACGAGCGAATACCCGTAATCAAGACCGAGAGACCTTGTGAATCCGTAAACGTTCGGCAGCTCAAGCGTCGAATAATTGCCCCCGAGATTCGTCACGAGTATGACGTTCCCGCCCTTATCCACAAAACCGGAAAGGACTGACGTTTCGTCTGCGGTGAGATCGAGCGTCGGCGAGTTCAGGATGATCACGTCCGCGTCCTCCGGCATTTTGTCAGCCGTAAGGGTGGGAAGCTCCCGGAGAACGATATTCTCCGCTGAGATGAGCTTTGTGACCGTCACGTCAAGAGCGGTCTCACCGTGACCGGAGGTGTAGTAAACCGTCGGGAGCTTGTCGGTCGTCACGTAATCTATCGCCGTAGCGAGGCAGTTCTCGGCGTCGAAATACGTCGGGTTGTCGACCTGCTGATTGTAATAATACGCATAGAAAGCGACTTCCTGCTCGGAATACTGTCTGTAATAAATCTCGGACTGCTTTATGACCTTGCTCCGGCCGTTGCTCGCGTTAGCCACGATGATGTTCGTATCTGACGACTCGAGGGTCTCCTCGGTGTAATTTCCGATAAAGCCCGGCTTTATGTTGGGATCGACCTGCTCGCATATTATGTTCGGGTTGAGGTCGGCGAGCCGCTTGGCGTACTCCAGGGTGACCTTGTCTGTCGCCGCAGATTCGGACACGACGTATATGTTAACCTTGTCCGAGATACCGGCGACGAGTTCCCTCGTCGCGTCGGAAATGTCATACACGCCGTTTTTCGAAAGATTGTATTTTGTGAATCGGGACGGCAGGAGATTTACCGCGACGTTCACGATTATGACGACGGCGAGAACTATCGCCGCGCCGATGAGGGTTACCGATCCGAGCTTTGCCGCCCGCTTGTTTTTGATTTTCTTTTCGTTTCCGTTCATGTTGCGCCTCTCAGTTATAACGGCGTTTTTCGAAAACGACGCCGGTAAGATAGCAGAACAGCGCGGCGACAGAACCGTAGTAAACTATCGTCGTCATGTCGAAAAGTTCATTCGTCACGAAGTCCCCGAGTCTGTCAAACAGCGACGCCTCGCCGACGACGTTCTGGAACAGACCGGTGTAGACCGAACCGTTCGTTATGTATATTATGACAAGCACCGCCTCTATGACGACCGCGACGGTGAACGCTATCCAGTAATCCTTCGTCAGGAGATAGACGACCACGCCGAGCAGCAGAACGGCGACCGTCAGGGCGATGAAGGACGCTATCGCGGTGTTCGGCACCGCGTAGGAGATCATCGACGAGATGTAGATCAGGAAAAGCGTCCCTATGCCGAGCACGGCGGCTATGACCTGCGACTCCGTGAGGGCGGACATGAACATGCATATCGCCGCCATCGCGCAGGAGAGCAGGAAATACGCGAGAAGCCCCGCGTAGGCCGAGCCGAGATTCACCGTTCCGTAGAACGACAGAATTATCGGTATCAGCCCCATAAGTCCGCACGGGATGGCGAGGACGGTGACCGTCGCGAGATATTTCCCGGCGACGATCTGCCCCGTTGTGAGCGGAAGCGAATAGAGGAGAAGGTCCGTCTTCTGCCGCCTTTCCTCGGCAAAGGTCCTCATGGTGATGAGCGGCACGGCGAGCATCAGAACTATCGCCGAATTCGGAAGGACCGCCTCAAACTTCGGGTATCCGCCGGTAAAGCAGTAGAGCCTTACGAAAATGCCCGTCACGGCGATCATCAGGGCTATCGAGATATAACCGACGACCGTCGAGAAATACGATTTCATTTCTCTTTTATATACGGAAATCATCAGTCTTCCCTCCTTCCCCCGAAGAGCGGAGAGTAATCGTCGCCGTCTTCGTCTTCGTCTTCGCCTTCGCCGTTTTCGTCTTCATTATTCCCGTCATTCCCGTCGAGCCCGTCCTCCCCGGGATCCTTTCCTGCGGAGTCGTCTCCGTCGCTCCGGGAATAGTGCTCGGTCAGGCGGATGAACACCTCCTCGAGCGACGGCTCCTCGCGCGTCAGTCTGAGGACCGCAAACCCGCCGGACGCAAACGCGCGGAAAAGGGCCTCCGTGAGATCTGCTCCCTCTTCGGCTTCAACGCGCACGTCGTAAAGATTATCTCCCTTTCCCGGGACGATATCGCAGCCGGTGACGCCGGGAACGCTCTCGACGGTCTTCTTTATCGACTCGGGGTTCGATCTCACGGTGAGCAGCACGACGTTTTCGGGCGTGTTGTCCTTTCTTATGTTTTCAAGAGTGTCCGAGGCGACGAGACGTCCCTCGTTGAGTATCATCACGTGATCGCAGACCGCCTGGACCTCCGCGAGGATATGGCTCGAAAGGATTATCGTCCTCGTCTTGCCGAGCTCCGAGATGAGCTCGCGTATCTCGATTATCTGACGGGGGTCGAGGCCTACCGTGGGCTCGTCGAGTATTATAAGCTCGGGGTCGCCGAGCATCGCCTGGGCGATGCCGACACGCTGACGGTATCCTTTTGACAGATGCTTTATAAGCCGGTCACGCATATCGGTGATCCCCGTCTCCTCCATGACGTCAAACACCTTTTCGGTGAGATCGGCCGCGCGTATGCCCTTCGCCCTTCCCACGAATTTCAGGTATTCAAGCGGCGTCATGTCGGGATATACCGGAGGTATCTCCGGAAGATATCCGATGTGCTTTTTCGCCTTTACGGCGTCCTCGAAAATATCCGCGCCGTCGATCAGCACCTCGCCGGCCGTCGGCGCAAGGCATCCGGTTATCATGTTCATCGTCGTGGTCTTCCCGGCTCCGTTCGGACCGAGGAAGCCGTAGATCTTCCCCTGTTCGATAGTGAAGCTCAGGTCGTTCACCGCGACGTGATCCCCGTACACCTTGGTAAGATTTCTTACCTCAATCAAAGTTTTTTCCTCCTCGCGGGCAGGATGCCCGGTCATTAACGATAATTATAACGCAGAAATGTGATTTTTCTGTGTACCTTGTGAAAAAATTAAACGCGGGCGCGCCGTGCGGCGCGCCCGGTCGTGCTTTTATTGTCAGCCGAGGGGTACCGGATGATACGAGATGACCGACACCGCGCCGTCGACGTCCCTGAACAGGACCTCGTATTTGTAGCTGAGTTTTACCCAGGTGTCGTAATAGCCGTCCTCGATGAACTTGTAAAGACTTTCGTATCCCGTCTCGGGCGCCTCGGATTCGACGTAGAACGAAACGGTCGCGCGGTAAAGAACTCCGCCGTCTGAGAACTTCTGCTCTATCAGCTGATCGCACTCCTGGTGTGAAAATGTTCCGCCGTGCGCCGAGCCGGTCCAGGTCACGACGACGCCTTCGCCTTCCGCGTACCTGCCGTCATGCTCGTCGCCGTAGACGTCGGTAAAGACGTAAGCGACGCCCTTGAGATTATATTTCTGTCTGAATCTGATTTCGGTCCTCGCGTCGATCGCGTCGTCCGCGTAGACCGTAACGGTTTTCTGGCGGTGTTCTTCCCCTTCCGTAATCTCCTCGTAGGTCTGGCTTTTATGTTCCGTCTCGCCCATCACGGCTCGGAACGCCTGAGTGGGAGAAAGCTCCGCAGGATCGTCAAAGTCCGCTCCGACGGAACGGAGCGCGGAACCGATATAAAGGAGATCCCCGTAAAGCGCGAAATAATCGGCATCGAGAAGCGTCTCCTCAAGGAGCTGCGGAGCGGGATCGATATACGGCTCCGTTTCGGACTGCTGCGGCTCCGTCGCCGTGTCGGTCTCCGACTGAGTGGCAGGATCGGTTCCCTTTCCGGTCCCGTCGGCGTCTTCCGTCGAGACCGCCGGTTCCGTCGGTTTGTCGGTGACCGCCGTCGAGCCGGCGGTGTCCTTGCCGAGATTGATTATCGTGTCAATGATCTGGCACGACGCGAGCGCAAGCGTCAGGACGACGGCAAGCGCGCAGATTAAGACTTTTTTCATTTACGTATCCTTTCCGGATTTATTATTTGAACTCTTCCTCGTTTGCGAGGTCGTAGAAGAAAAATATGCTTGAACGGCACATCAGCCGCACTAATCTATTATTGCTTCTTAACTACATTTGCTCAAGTTGTAGATTCATATGATTTCTTAACGATTTCAAACAGCTGTTCGGCTTCTTCCTCCGTTATAAAATCGTCGTCATGCTCACCTTTAGCCCTCTTGAGTTCCCCGGTTTTTGTGTCAAAGCAATAAAAGCGATGTACATGATTCGACATAAAACTGAACCCATGGAAAATGCTTCCCCATTCCGCATCAAGCATTATTTTACCCTCGCCGTATGCAAATATCTTTCCGTTTATTTTTGCCAGCCATACCGGCATCTCGTTTTCTAACATGGGATTATTTATTAATTCTTCCGGTATTTCGGATTCATCAAGCAAAGATTTTCCCGGAAGCCAGACAATGTGGTCTGCATCTAAACCCATATCGCCAAGCAGCATAGTCTTGTCGTATTCAGGGGTTTTTCTGCACGAGATCAAATTCGTCAAAAGCGTGAGACAAATAACAGCGACCGCAACAACAAACACTTTTCTCATTTACGTATCCTTTCAGGATTTATTATTTGAACTCTTCCTCGTTTGCGAGATCGTCGACGGGGATCTCGGGGACGTCGGGAATCTCGTTCTGCGCGAGGTCCTCGACAGCCCTCTTCATGTCCGCCTCATCGGCTCTCTCTTTCAGCCGCTCGGAGATGCAGAGCGCGCCGGCCGCCGAATTGATCACCGCAAGAATGGTGAACGGCAGGGCGGTCCTCTTCTTGTCGCTGAAAAGATAACTTATCGCGAGGAAAACGCACTGCGCCGCCTGGATAAGGAACACGATGCCGACGATGAATCTTGTCTGTTTCATATTTTTCCCCTTTCTTCCCGGCGGAGTCACTCCGCCGCGCTGTTGAGATATTTGAGATAGGCGTTTATGAATCCGTCTATCCTGCCGTCCATGACGGCGTTTATATCGGTCATTTCAAATCCCGTGCGGGTATCCTTCGCAAGGGTATACGGCATAAAGACGTAAGATCTTATCTGTGAGCCCCATTCGATGTCCGCCTTTGCGCCTTTTATGTCGTTGAGCTTTTTCTCGGCGTCCTCGCGGCGCATCTCAAGGAGCTTTGCCTTGAGCATCCTCATGGCGTATTCCTTGTTCTGAAGCTGAGACCTCTGAGTCTGACATCCGACGACGATGCCCGTCGGCTTGTGGACTATCCTTATCGCCGAGTCGGTCTTGTTGATGTGCTGGCCGCCCGCGCCGGACGAACGGTGTGCGGTTATTTCAAGATCCTCCGCCGGAATGTCGATCTCCCTGTCAAGATCGGCAAATTCGGGGACCACCTCCACCGAAGCGAAGGAGGTCTGGCGCTTTCCCGCCGCGTTGAAGGGGGATATCCTCACGAGACGGTGTACGCCGTTCTCGCTCTTGAGGAAGCCGTAAGCGTTCGGTCCCTCGAACATCACCGAGGCGCTCTTTATCCCCGCCTCGTCCCCGTCGAGCCAGTCGAGAAGTTTCACGCCGTAGCCGTGTGACTCTCCCCATCGGGTGTACATGCGGTAGAGCATCTGCGCCCAGTCCTGCGCCTCCGTTCCGCCCGCGCCGGGGTGGATCGTGAGGATGCAGTTGCTGTGGTCGTGCTCCCCCGTGAGGAGCGTTTCGAGGCGCATCTGCCCGATGAGAGCCGTTATGCGGGCGGTCTCGCTCAGGACCTCTTCCGTCACCGACTCGTCGTTTTCGTCTATTCCCATCTCGCAGAGGACGAGCGCGTCGTCGAGCGCGGCGCGCAGTTTTTCATATTCCTCTATCGTGGTTTTTTTGTCTTTAATCTGCTGAAGCACCGAACCGGAATCGCTTCTCTGCCAGAAATCGGGGGCAAGCGTCTTTGACTCGAGCTCCTCGCACTGACGCCGGAGGTCGTCTATCCTGAGCTGATTTCTGAGTTCCTCCGCCTCTCCGGTCGCGGAAATCAGGGTCCTTTTTGCTTCGTCAAGCTGTACGATCATACGTTTGATTCACCTTTTCTTCCATTGGAATATGATTATACCACAAAAAGCCCGGATTGTAAACACTCCCGCCTTTCTTTTTTGAAGGTCAACGTTTTACGGAGAGTTCACAAAACGTTCATATGCGTATGGTATAATTAAGATGTATTTTTGTGCGCACGTGGGCGCGGACTGCGCGCCGGGCGCCGCAATGGAGAATCAAATGATCAGAATCGAGCATCTTACAAAGCGTTTCGGACAGCGATACGCGCTGAACGACGTCAGCTTTGAGATAGGAAAGGACGAGATCGTCGGATTCCTCGGCCCGAACGGGGCGGGAAAATCCACGACGATGAACATCCTTACGGGATACACGTCGATGACGGACGGAACCGTGACGATCGACGGACTCGACATTCTCGAGTTTCCGGATGAAGCGAAAAAGCGCATCGGATATCTTCCCGAGCAGCCGCCGCTTTATCCGGATATGACCGTGACGGAATATCTGAATTTCGTTTACGATCTCAAAAAATGCAAACTGAACAAGAAAAAGCACATCGCCGAGATAATGGACGTCACGCGCCTTTCGGACGTAAAGGGACGTCTTATTTCAAATCTCTCGAAGGGATACAGACAGCGCGTCGGAATTGCCCAGGCGCTCGTCGGCAATCCCCCGGTAATCATTCTCGACGAGCCGACGGTCGGTCTCGACCCCAGGCAGGCGGTTGAGATACGGAATCTCGTCCGCACCCTCGGTCTCAGCCACACGGTAATACTGAGCACCCATATCCTTTCGGAGGTCCAGGCGGTCTGCGACCGGGTAATCATAATAAACCGCGGAAAGATCGTCGCCGACCGCAGGACGAACGAACTCGGCGCCGCCATGGAGGGCACGCGCCTTCTCTCAGCAAAGATCTGCGGACCGGAAAAAGAGGTCGCGCAGGCGCTCCGCTCGCTCAGCGGGGTCAGAAAGGTCGAGACGGAGAGCACGCTCGACATGGACAGCACGTCGTATATCATCGAGGCGGACGCCGGTATCGACGTGCGCAAGCCGATGTTCTCGCTGCTCGCGAAAAACGGCTGGTATCTGATCGGCCTCACGGCAACGGGCGCAAACCTCGAGGACGTTTTCCTTTCCCTCACGGAGAAGACCGCCCCCGACAAAAAGAAAAAAGAGCGCAGAAGCTCTGGAACGCGGGGTGAATAACATATGCTGGCAGTATTCAAGCGCGATCTGTTCGCGTATTTCAGGACCCCCGTCGGATACGTTTTCGTAGCCGCCTTCCTCGCGGCAAACGGCGGGATATTCTCGATGAACACCCTGCTCGAGCATTCCGGCGATATTTCCTCGTATTTCACGATGATAATCTTCGTCGCCGCCCTGCTCCTTCCCTTCCTCACGATGAAGCTCTTCGCCGAAGAGCGCCGGGCGAAGACCGATCAGCTGATACTCGTCTCACCGTCCTCCCTCGGCGGCATAGTGTTCGGCAAATTCCTCGCCGCATTCACAGTCTTCTTCGGAACGGTGCTCGTCGGCTGCATAAACTTCGGCTCCCTGTCGCGGTTCGCGGCGGAAGATCAGCCGAACGGGGCGGTCATCTTCGGATCCGTTATCGCGCTGCTCCTCGTCGGGGCGGCTTTCATAGCTGTCGGGATCTTCGTTTCGTCCCTGACGGAAAACCAGCTCATCGCGGCGATAGGGTCGATCGGCATCTCCGTCCTGTTCCTCGTTATCGGGATGCTCAACTCGGTCATCCCGGTCGCCTGGCTCAAAGAAGTCCTGAGCTGGGTTTCGATCTTCTCGAGATTCGGCAATTTCGCGCACGGCGTGTTTGATTTCACGGCCGTTCTGTATTACGCGTCGATATGTTTCGTGTTCCTGTTCCTGACCGTCAGGATATGCGAAAAACGCCGCTGGGCATAAGGAGGTACCGTCATGGGTAAAAACGAAAACGGCACCGCCGCTTCAAGGATAAGCAAACACCGCCGGCTCAGGTTCGGAGCCCTCGCCGTCGGAATAACCGTCGCCGTCGTCGCGCTCGTCGTGCTCGCCAACGCGATTTTCTCCGCTTTCGCGAAAAAATACACGCTGTATATCGACATGACGAAGGAAAAGGTCTTCTCGATAACCGACACTACCCGCGACCTTCTCGACGGGCTGCGCGGGAAAGAAGATTTCCACATCGACATAATATTCTGTAGCGACGCCGATTCGCTCGACTCCGACTATTCCTCCCGGCTGGTACACAACCTCGCGCAGGAATACGACAAGGAGTTCGATTTCGTAAACGTCCGGTACGTCGACATAATCAATCACCCGTCGGCTCTGAACAGATATCTGGCAACCTCTCTTTCGGGAGTAAAGACGACATCCGTAATCATAACGAACGGCTCGGCTTCGCGTCTTTACAAGATGGAGAGCTTTTATACCTTTGACTCCGACACCGGAAACGTCTTCGCCTTCAACGGAGAATACAAGACGACGGCGGCGATCCTTCAGCTCGCCGCGGCCGACAGCCCCGTCGCTTATTTCCTCACCGGTCACGGCGAGACGGACGAGGACGTCGCCCTCGACGGACCGCTCTCCGAGATGTTCACAGACGCCGGATATATAGTGGAGCAGCTCAATCTCCAGGAGGCGGATTTCTCCGAAAACGGCAAGGTGATGGTGATCGCCAACCCGAAATACGACTTCTGGGGAGCCGACGACACGGTGAACGAGATCGCCAAAATCGACAGATTCCTCACCCGTGAGGGCAAGGGACGCGGCCTTATGGTATTCATGGACAAGACGACCGGCCCGCTTGAAAACCTCGACGAATATCTGAACGAATGGGGGATCAGGTTTGAAAACTCGCAGATAAGGGACTACAGCTCTTCGCTCAACGTAGACGGAACAGAGCTCGTCGCGACCTACGTGACGGACGAAAAAGAACTCGGCACCTCCCTCACCTCGACGATAAGGAGCGTTTCGAATCCGCCGAAGGCGGTCATAAAGGACGCCCGCCCGATAACCATGACCTTCACCGACAAGTCGGCCGTTGTCGGATCGTCCGTCCGCGAGGAGTCCGCGGTCCTCACAACGTCTCCCGACAGGACGGCGGCGGCGACCGATCTGTCCTCGTCGTCCGAGCCCGTCAGCGGAGTCTATAACCTTATGGTCGTTTCCGTCGATTCGAGATATATCGACAACGAACCGGATCGCAACTACGTCGTGGCGGTCGGAGGAAACTCCATGAACACGGCTAAATACATCGGCTCAAAGAGCTACGCCAACCGCGACATCATGTTCAGTCTCATGAAGACGTTTTCGAGAGTGACGGTCCCCGCCGACATCAATTTCAAGGTGTTCGAGGACACTGATCTCAACATAACCCAGGCGGAGGCATATCGCTATACCTTCCTTTACACCGTCATTCCGGCGCTTATCGTCGCAGGCATAGGCGTTTACGTGTACGTCAGGAGAAAGACGCTATGAGCAAAAAGCTGATATCGCTCATAGTCGTGGCGGCGATCGTCGTGCTGCTTATTCCCACGTATTTCGTGGTCAGCAAACTCCTTGCCGACGGTCCCGCCGACGACGATACGACGCCCCCCGAGCTGCTCGAGGGCGAGGTGCTCGGGCTGAACAACCGCATCCTCCTCTTCGAGCACGTCGAAAAAGCCGACATGTACTCGATTGAAGTTCACAACCCGGCGGGGACCTATACGTTCTACCGCGGCGACGACGACAGTTTCTATATCAAAGGCATGGAGACCGTCACTTATTCGCTCGAGGCGCTTTCATCGCTCGTCGTGAGTTCCGGATATACTCTCAGTATGAGACGGCTCGCCTTTGAGGAGACCGAGGATCTTTCGTCGTACGGTCTCGCGCCCGAAAACGACCCGTCCTGGTATATCGTCACAAAGATGGACGGCGTTAAGCACAAGGTCCTTATCGGAAACAGGATCCCGACGGGCGGCGGCTTCTACTGCACCTACGAAGGGCGGGAGAGGGACGGCAGACCGGTCGTCTACATTCTCGACACGACCCTCGCCTCGACCCTGCTCAACGACGTGCACAATCTGATAACGCCGGCGCTCGCCTGGCCTGTCTCGACCTCCTCGTATTTTAACGTCGACGATTTCTTTATCGTGAGAAACGGCGAGATGTACGTCTATATCGACATGCTCACGCCCGAGGAGACCGGAAAAGACCTTCCGTCGTACAAGCTCATGGTCCCCGAGGGGTATAACGTCAATCTCTCGACCTACAGCTCGATGCTCGAGACGTTTTCAAAGTTCAGCGCAGATTACTGTGTCAAAGCCGGAAAGGAACTCGATGACTATTCGGCGGAAAAGCTTCGCGAGGAGTACGGGATAGACGTCGAACATCCGTATTACGAAGTCTCGTACAAGGTCGACGGAGTAACGTCCGTCGTCGTGTTCTCCGAACCGGACGAGACCGGCGGCTTCTACGCGCTTTCATCCGTCTACAACACGATATGTCATATGACGACGTCGAGCGAAGGCGCGGCATTCCTCGGATGGGGACTCCTCAAATTCGTTGACAATTACGTCTTCTCGACCAACATAAACGAGGTTTCGAAGATCTCGATCAAGGGCCGTCTCGATGAAAAAAACACCCGCGGCGAGGATATCGACGTCGACTGCGCTTTCACGCTCAGCGGAGAGGGTGAAACGCTGCTCGTTTACGAAAATCAGAAAACATCGGCTTACGACGCCGACAACCTCAAGATATTCCGCCAGCTGTACAAGGATTTTCTTTCCCTCAAGATCATCGACTACGTCGATGAAGGTCACGAGAGCAAGGACGCGCTCCTGCTCGAGCTTTCGTTCGAACTTGACGACGGAAAGCGTCTCGACTACAGATTCTATTCCTATTCCACGAGGCGCTGCTTCTACACCCTGAACGGGACGGGAGAGTTCTACGTTATGCGCTCGCTCGTCGAAAAGGTGATAAGAGACGCCGACCGCATGCTGCACGGCGAGCAGATAATCGCCGAAAGCAAAGACTGACGCTCAGCCGCGGCGCATCCCGCCGCGGCTGTCTGATTATATCCGGGAATCCCCGGGAAAGGTTCATATCACTGAGATGAAAAAAGCAACGCGTTTCGGGGCGGCCTTCGCCGCCGCGGCAATGATCATCGTTTTCCTGTCATCTTGTTCGGGTCCCGGACCCGCCCCTTCGGACGGGCGGACCGTGCTTACGATCGGGGGGACGAAGATAAACTACGATTTATACAGATACGTGTTTCTGAACACCCGGGACGACATGGACGGGGGCGATCACACGGTCTGGCAGGGCGACTACGCCGCGCAGGCGGAGCTGAACGACGCCGTCCTCGAGGTCCTCACCCGTAACACCGCGATCGAAAAACTCGCGGCAAAATACGGCGTAAAGCTTTCGGCCGACGAAAAACGCGAGGCGGCCGAAGCAGTCGCCGCGCAGGCGGCCGTCATGGGCTCCGACGGGAAGACCGGAAGGGATCTTCTCGAAGACGCACACATGACGGAATACGCCGCCTACTACGTCTCCTGCTTTACCTCGTTATGGGGAAAGATCTATAATCACGTCACGGACGAGGAAAACGGCATACTTCGTTTTTCAGATGAAGAGCTGATATCCGCAGTGCCTGAAAAATTTACGTGTATCTCCTACGTATACATTCCGCGTGACAAGGAAAACGCCCTTCAGCTTGCGCTGGAGGCGAGCGAAAAGATTTCGGGAGGCGCGGATTTCGGCGATATCGTGACCGAATACGGAAGCGACCCCGATATGAACGCAAGACTCGAACACGGATATTACTACGTCGAGGGGGAGATCATCGACGGCGTGGCAGACGAAGCGGCGGCGCTCGGTCCCGGGGAAACGAGCGGTGTAATCGACCTCGGTCAGGGATATTTTATCATCCGTCGTCTCCCGGTCGACATGGACTACGTCAGATCCGATCTTTCGACGTTCCGGACCAAATATCTCGCCCATCTGTTCAACGTAATGGTGGATGAGACGGCCGCCGGGCTTGACGTGAAATACGGAAAGCCGTACGCCTCGCTGACGGTGGAGACCGTGAAGTGATGCCCTTAAAGAACGAGATATTCGAGGCCGCCGTGACCGGCATGACGCAGATGGGGTACGGCGTATGCAGACATCCGGACGGACAGGTCGTTTTCGTCCACGGAGGAGTGCCCGGCGACCTCGCCTCCGTGAAAGTTATCAAGACCGGAAACGTGACCGTCGGAAAGGTCGAAAAGCTCATATCCCGTTCCCCGTTCAGGATGACGGACGTCTGTCCGTCAAAACGGTGCGGCGGGTGTTCTTACGGCTCCGTGACCTTCAGATGCGAAGAAGAACTCAAGCGCGAAACGGTGAAGGCCGCCCTTAAAAAGCAGGGGATCGACGCCGAAGTCGCCGAATGCGTAACTGACGGGCGGCGCGAAAGATACCGCAACAAGATCTGCGTTCCCGTCTCTGACGGAAAATACGGATACTACGCCCGGCATTCTCACGAGCTCGCCGACTGTTCAGGCTGCGTCCTGTCTCCCGCCGTTTTCGGGGAAATAACCGACAAATGCGTCTCTCTCGGGCTTCCTCTGAGACACGTATGCCTCCGGATCGGCGAGGCAACAGGGGAAATAATGCTCTACCCGGTGACGTCACGCCGGCTTTCGGAGAGCGAAAAGAAAGCGCTCGTCTCTCTGAGGGACCTATTTCCGGGAATCGTATCCGTTGTCTCGAACGTAAACGAAAAGGACACGAACGTGATCCTCGGAGACTTTTCCGAGGTGATTTACGGAAGAGACGCCGTCAGCGACGAGCTGCTCGGCTGCCGGTTTGAAATATCGCACAGATCGTTTTATCAGGTCAACCGTGGCGTGACGGAGCTGCTTTACGGGAGAGTGGCGGATATCGTCGCCCGGAGCGGCGCGAAAAAAGTCGCCGACCTCTTCTGCGGAATCGGCACGATAGGAATATGCTGCGCGAAGGCGATACCCGGGATCTCGGTGACCGGCACGGAGATCGTTCCGGACGCCGTTTATAACGCGCGGGCAAACGCCGTCCGTAACGGAATCGGAAACATATCTTTCACCTGCGGGAGCGCCGACGCGGTCCCCGCCGGGACCGGGCTCGTGATAGTCGACCCGCCGCGCAAAGGGCTCTCGCCCGCGCTTATCTCCTCGATAATCCGCTCGGAGGCCGAGACGCTCGTTTACGTCTCCTGCAATCCCGATACCCTCGCGCGCGACGCCGCTGAAATCATAAAAGGCGAATTTGAGCTGAAATCCGTCACGCCCTTCAACATGTTCCCGAGGACGGGATCCGTCGAATGTCTGACCTGTTTCACCCGCTGAACTCAACAAAATATTCATTGAAAGTGAATAAAAACTCCCCCGCGCATTGACACGGGGGAGCTTTTGCTGTATAATAATACCATATAGATACACTATGGAGACCCGATATGTCTGATAAAAAAACACCTGCCGACCCGTTCGAAAGCGACGCCGGAGAGATAATTCTGAATACAAGGCGCGAGGCGCGCAAAACCGCCTTCCGCATACTTTTCGAAGCGGAGTTTCAGAAGCCGGAGGACCCCGATTCGTTTCTTGCCGACGAGACCGAAAATCTCGGTCTGAAAGGTCCCGAGTACGGATACGTAAAGGCTGTCTTTGACGGAGTCACCGGAGAAAAAGACAAGATCGACGGGCTTATCGGGAAGTTTTCCCGGGGAAGGGCCATCGGCCGCCTCCCCGCGGTGACCCTCACCGCGCTCAGGATCGCGATATTCGAAATGGGCTTTTACACCGGGAAGGACGGCCGTCATATCCCGTTTGAGATAGCGGTAAACGAGGCCGTCGAGATCTGCAAGCTCTTCGGAGACGAGAAGTCTCCGGCGTACGCGAACGGGGTACTCAACTCCGCGGCGGCGGAGCTCGGACTGAAAAAATGAGTTCCTGCACGCTCGGGATAGACACAAGCAATTATACGACGTCCGTCGCGGTGAGCCGGGACGGAAGGATTACCGATTTCAGAAAAAAGCTCCTCGACGTTAAAGAAGGGGAGCGCGGGCTCAGACAAAGCGAAGCGCTTTTTCAGCACGTGACGCGCCTCCCCGAGCTCATGGACGGTATCGGAAAAAACGGTCCGCCCGACGCCGTCGGCGTATCTACGAAGCCCCGCGACGCCGAGGGGTCGTATATGCCGTGCTTTCTTGCCGGAGTGTCGGCCGCCGCATCCGTCGCCTCGGCGGAGTCCGTTCCGCTTTACGGCTTCTCACATCAGCGCGGCCATATCGCGGCTGCGCTCTATTCCGCAGGTCGTGAAGACCTTATCCACGACAGGTTCCTCACGTTTCACATATCCGGCGGAACGCACGAGCTCCTTCTTTACGAATACGGCGAAATTAAGATTGCCGGAAAGACGCTTGACATAAGCGCCGGCCAGCTTATCGACCGGACGGGCGTCATGACCGGGCTCGGTTTCCCCTGCGGAGCCGAAATGGAGAGGCTCGCCGATCCGTCGCTTAAAAAGGTCCGCCCCGTCATAAAGGGTTCCGACTGTAATCTTTCCGGGTTTGAAAACTCCGTATCGCTGATGCTCCGGAAAGGCGTCCCTGCGGGGGAGATTTACTCTTTTGTCTTTTCGGCGGTGCTCGAGACCGTCTCGGCGATGATACGGAAGGCGCTCGACGAACACGGACGGATGCCCGTCCTGCTCGCGGGAGGCGTATCTTCAAACAGGATGATATCGGAAGCTCTTTCGGAACGCTTCGGCGTTTTGTGCGCCGAACCGCGCTTTTCATCCGACAACGCAGCGGGTATCGCCCGCCTTTCCGAGATGTGCCTTCTCGGTGAGCTCGACATAAAACCGATACGGTCATAAAAAAATGTCAGAAAGCAGAAACATAATTTCCGTCACCGCGCTGAACGAATACGTCAAGCGCGGGCTCGAGGGAAGCAGATATCTGTCGTCGCTTCTCGTCGCCGGGGAAATATCAAACCTGTCGGTCAAGGGCGGGCACCTGTATTTTTCCCTGAAAGACAAGGGAGGAGCGGTGTCGGCCATAATGTTCCGCTCATACGCCGAGCGGATGAAATTCGTCCCGGAAAACGGGATGCAGGTGGTCGCCGCGTCGTCGGCGACGCTCTACGTCCCCACGGGGAGATATCAGCTTAACGTCACGGCGCTCGAACCTTACGGCAAGGGTGCGCTTTACGCCGCCTTTGAACAGCTGACCGAAAAACTGAGGTCCGAAGGACTATTCGATCAGTCGCATAAAAAGCCGCTCCCGCCGTATCCCGAAACGATAGGGGTGATAACGTCCCCGTCCGGCGCCGCCGTCCGCGACATCGTCAGCGTGACGGGAAGGAGATTCCCGTCCGCCGTCGTCAAAATATATCCTGCGCTCGTCCAGGGAGACGGGGCGGAGGAATCGCTCGTTTCGGGAATCAGATACTTTTCAGAAAACAGACCGGACGTTATAATAATCGGCAGAGGCGGCGGCTCCATCGAAGACCTCTGGGCGTTCAACGGCGAAAAGCTCGCGAGAGCCGTCTTCGCCTGCCCCGTTCCCGTCATTTCAGCCGTCGGTCACGAAACGGATTTCACGATATGCGACTATGCCGCAGACGTCAGGGCGGCGACCCCGTCGGCGGCCGCGGAACTCGCCGTTCCGGATTCCTCGACGCTGCTTCCCGGGCTGTCCGAGATGCGCCGCAGACTCGTTTCGGCGGTCGTCTCGATCATTTCAGACGGACGCGGGGCGGTCGCGTCCCTCGCCGGTTCGAGACAGCTCACGTCGCCGGGCAACTATCTCGCCGACAGAAGGCAGGACGTCATCGAGCTGAGCGAGCGGCTGAACGCTGCGGCCGGCTCCGCGACCGCGGAATGCAGGAGAAAACTCTCGGTTCTCTCGGGCCTGCTCGGGGCTCACAGCCCGCTCGGAACGCTCTCGAAGGGCTACGCGGCGGTGTTCGCCCCCGACGGATCGCCCGTCTCGAGCGCTCTCGACGCAAAACCGGGGCAGAACGTAAGACTTGTGTTCGCCGACGGAGAGGCGAACGCCGAGATTAAAGACAGAAACATCCGCAAGGAGTTTGAAAACGCAAATGACTGAAACGATACAAGAAAACGAAATGACGTTTGAACAGGCGCTCGGAAAGCTCACCGAAACCGTCAGGGCTCTCGAAGACGGAAAACTCCCTCTTGACAAGTCGCTGGAGGCGTTCGAGACCGGAGTCGGGCTCGTGAGATTCTGCGAAAGCAAACTCGACGCAGCAGAAAACCGCGTCAGACTTCTCGTCTCCGACGGTGAAAAAACAGATGAACAGCCTTTCCCCGGCGCTGACTGAGAACGCCGCCCTGACCGACCGGGTGCTTGAGATCGAACTCCCGTCGGTCGCCGGACCGCAGAAGCGCCTGACCGATGCGATGAGATATTCGCTTTTCCCGGGCGGAAAGCGCGTCAGACCATTTCTGACAATAGAATTCTGCCGGCTTTTCGGAGGCCGGGACGATATCGCCGCGCGCTTTGCCGCCGCGGTTGAGTGCGTACACACATATTCGCTTATTCACGACGACCTCCCGTGTATGGACGATGACCTCATTCGCCGGGGAAGGCCTTCAAATCACGCCGTTTTCGGGGAGGCGGAGGCGCTCCTCGCGGGAGATTCGCTCCTTACCCTCGCTTTCGGTATAATCGGAAGGACGGAATGCGACGGGAAAACCGTCGCCGGGGCTGTCGACGTGCTGTCACGGCTCGCCGGATCCGACGGAATGGCCGGGGGTCAGAGCGCAGATCTCGCGTTCTCTTCCCCGACGGACGTGCCGTACGCCGATTTTCTCGCCATGAACGAGATGAAGACGGGCTGCCTCATTCGCGCCGCCTGTATCCTCGGGACGCTCGCCGCCGGGCACGGCAAAGGGAGCCGAGAATATGAAATTGCCGACGAATTCGGCAGAGCCGTCGGCCTTTCGTTTCAGATAGAGGACGACCTGATAGACGAGGGCGGCGACGGCCGGTCTTTCCTTGACTACATGAGCCGCGAAGACGCCGTCCGCCTCATCGACGAGCTCACGGAAAAAGCGAAAAGCGTCCTCCCAAGGGACGCCGCTCTTCTCAGGGAATTCGCCGACGGGCTGACCAGGAGAAAACTGTGAGCCGGCTGGATACCGAAATTTTCACAAGAGGACTTGCGGGCTCGAGATCAGCCGCCTCCGCGATGATCAGGAACGGACAGGTGACGGTAAACGGCCGCGCCGTCTCAAAAGCATCGCTCGACGTTTGCCCCGGCGACGTTATCGCCGTTTCGGACGGACAGATCGGAAAATACGTGAGCCGCGGCGGGCTCAAGCTCGAAGCGATCCTCGACGAAGCGAAGATCGACCCTTCCGGACTTCTTTGCTGCGATATCGGATCGTCCACCGGCGGATTTACCGACTGTCTCCTTAAACGGGGAGCCGCTCACGTCTACGCGGTGGACTCCGGAAAAGACCAGCTTCACCCGTCGCTGAGAAACGACGCGCGGGTGACCGTCATGGAAGGGACAAACGCGCGCGCGCTCGACGGCTCGTTTCTGCCCCGCCCCGCCGACGTCGTGACGATGGACGTCTCGTTCATATCTCAGACGCTCATTCTCCCGGTAATTCCCTCGCTCCTTAAAGACGGCGGATACCTGCTGTCACTTATAAAGCCGCAGTTTGAGGCGGGACGCGGAAAAATCGGAAAAGGGGGCGTGGTGAAAAGCGAGGCCGCCCGCAAAGACGCCGTTCTGAAGGTGTCGTCCTGCGCCGCAGCACTCGGGCTTTTCGCCGAAATTATTATCGAGTCGCCGGTCAGAGGCGGAGACGGGAACGTCGAATACCTCGCGGCCTTTGTGAAACGCAATCCGAAAGGAAGTGATAATCCGTCATGATCACGAACAGAACGATGGCTCCCACCGTTGAGATAGTGACCGCCGCGGGAAGAGATCCCGGGCTGAAATATACTCTGCTTACGGCAGAACTGTTCCGGGATCAGGGATACAAAGTCCATATTCCCTACATAAAGACTTTCCTGCCCGACTGGGTCGAGGCCGAGCCGTGCCGCAAACCGGACCTTGAGGTCGTCCTCGGAGGGGACGGCTCGATTATGAGAGCTTCGCATTTCGCCTCCCGCGCGGGATGTCCGATTCTCGGGATAAATACCGGTCACATCGGTTTTCTTTCCGAAATATCAGTCGACGAGACGGACAGGATCGGAGAATATTTCGCCGGGCAGTATTCGATAGAGGAGCGGCGCATGCTCCATGTCTGCCACATCAGGGACGGCGCGCTTGTCGGAAGACCGTCCTCGGCGCTTAACGACGCCGTGATAACCCACGGGAGAACGGCGAAAATACTCGATCTCGAGGTCTTCTGCTCAGGCGTGCAGCTCGGACGTTTCCGCGCCGACGGGTATATAGTCTCGACGCCGACGGGCTCGACCGCATACTCGCTCTCGGCCGGAGGACCGGTCGTGGATCCAGAGCTCAGGGGGATATGCCTCACGGCAATATGCCCTCACTCGCTCGGAGCAAGACCGGTCGTCGTACCCGACAACCGGGAGATCGAGGTCAGATACCTCGGTCACGGAGGGACCGTATCCCTCTCGGTCGACGGGAGCGACGCCGCTCAGCTCGACCCGGGAGACGCCGTCAGGATATCCCTTTCCCAGGACATCACAAAGTTCATCCGCCTCGGAAACGGGAACAAAAAAAGCTTTTATACACGTCTCCGCGACAAGATGTCGGACACGTGACGGGGGAAGCCGCATGACTAAAAGAGAACGCCAGGAGCTCATTCTGAAGCTCATCGGCAAATACGAGATAAGCACGCAGGAGGAGCTCAGACGCAGGCTCTCGGAGACGGGGTGCGACGCCACACAGGCGACCGTCTCGCGGGACGTGAGAGAACTCCGCCTGATAAAAAAACACGGCGACGAAAACAGCCGCTATACAGTCCAGCCGCCGAAGGAAGACAATGACATCGGCCCGAAATACCGCAACATCCTTCGCGATTCGGTGATTTCAGCCGACAGGTCGTCTGTTTTCTGCGTTCTCAGAACGTACTCGGGGATGGCAAACGCCGCGGCGGCGGCCGTCGACGGGCTCGGATTTCCCGAGATACTCGGGACGATCGCCGGGGACGACACGATTTTCGTGATGTTCAGAAACGAAGAGGATGCGGCCGCATTCGCCGACAGGATCACGGCGCTTGACGTCTGACTAAAACGATATGCTGAAATCCATCCACATTGAAAACTTCGCCGTCATAAGAGAAAGCGACATAAGCTTCCCGCAGGGCTTCAGCGTGATAACGGGAGAAACGGGAGCGGGCAAATCCGTTCTCATCGACTCCGTGTCCGCCGTTCTCGGAGGCAAAACGAAGAAAGAAATAATCCGCACGGGCTGCGAAAAAGCGTCGGTCAGCGCCGTGTTTTCGGATATCGGGGAGGTCATACCGGAGGACTCCGAAATCAGCCCGGACGAGAACGGCGAACTTTACGTCGTGCGTTCGATAGATTCTCAGGGGCGCTCGCAGTCGAAAATAAACGGGCGCAGCGTCTCCCTCGCCGTTCACCGCTCCGCGCTTTCCGGCGCCGTGTCCATTCACGGCCAGAACGACAGTCTTTCGCTCCTCTCGGAGGACTCTCATCTGAACTACGTGGACGGCTTCGCCGGAGACCGGGAACTGCTTCTGAAATACCGCGAAAAATATAACGAGGTCGTCTCGCTCCGACGGCGTATCGACGACCTGAAAAAAGACGAAAAAGAAAAAAACCGGCTCGCAGAGCTTCTGAGGCTTCAGCTCGACGACATAAACGGCGCTCGTCTCAGGGACGGCGAGGAGGAAGCGCTCAACGACCGTCTTCTTAAACTCAAAAACGCCGAAAAGATAAACAAGCACGCGCGTTTTATCGTCCGCACGCTCTACAAAAGCGAAAAAGGCGTCCCCGCCTATGAGCTCGTCAAACGCGCCTCGGCCTCGATCGAAGCGATAAGCGAATATTTCCCGGAACCCGAGAAATACACCGACCTGCTCACAAAGCTCTCCTACGGACTTGAAGAGGTCGCCCTCGTCGCCGAAGATCTCTGCTCCGATTTCGGTGAAGATCCCGAAAAAGAGCTCGACTCCGTTCAGACCCGGCTCGACAGGATCGAAAAGCTCAGGAAAAAATACGGCGACAGCGTCGGGGAGATACTCCGATACCGCGACGAGACGGAAAAACGTCTCAGAGAACTCGAAAGCTCGGAAGAGATCATCGGCCGGCTTTCCGAAAAACTCGCCTCGGCGGAGCGCGAAGCCGTTTCCCTCGGGGAGGAACTCACCCGCGTCCGCCGCGAGGCCGCCGGGAAAATCGAGTCCGCGATACTCTCGGAGCTCGAATATCTCGAAATGCCGCGCGCCCGTTTCAGGGTATCGGTAAAAAAGCTGTATGAAACGTCCGGCGCGCCAGAGCTCACGCGCGACGGGACCGACCGCGTGAACTTTATGTTCTCGGCAAACACCGGCGAGGAACTGAAACCGCTTTCCGAGGTCGCGTCCGGCGGCGAGCTGTCAAGAGTCATGCTTGCCCTGAGAACCATATCGACCGTCCCGAGCAGCGGGGAAACGCTCGTTTTCGACGAGATCGACACCGGAGTGAGCGGAAGGACTTCCCACAAGATAGGAATAAGGCTGAAACGCCTCTCCCGAACCGGAGGGACTCAGGTAATATGCGTGACGCACTCCGCGCAGATCGCCGCCGAAGCCGACGCGCACTACCTGATAAAAAAGACCGAGAGCGGCGGAAGAACCGAAACGTCCGTATCTCTCCTCGACAGACAGGGAAGAATAAACGAGCTCTCCCGCATAATGGGAGGCGTAAATATAACAGAAAAAATAAGGCAGTCCGCCGAGGAGATGCTCACCGACTCGGAGAACCGCGCGGAGACTTACAATGAAGAACAAACCCATTAAACCTTTTGACACTCTGAAACAGCCCGAAAAGCCGCGCCCGATACTCTTTCCAGTGGAGCTCGGCGGGAGCGCCGCGTTCCTGCTGCCCGTCGGGGGCAAAATAAACAAAGTCAACTGCGAAGGGCTCGAGCCCCCGTATCTCATTCTCGCGAACCACGCGTCCTTCATCGACTTTCCCCTTATAGTCAAGGCGATATTCCCGAAACGGACCAACTGGGTCATTTCGATCGAGGAGTTCAACGGCAGAGAATGGCTTATGCGTGGGGTCGGCGGCATTTACAAGCGCAAGTTCACCTCCGACATAACGGTGGTGAAACACATGCTGACCGTACTTCGGAAGCGCAAGGGAATCGTCACGATGTATCCCGAAGCGCGCTTCTCCCTCGCCGGTATAAACGAACGGCTGGACGACGCGCTCGGAAAATTCGTCAAAGCGGCGCGCTGCCCCGTCGTCATTTTCCTCGCTCACGGGAATTTCCTCCGCTCGCCTCAGTGGAACAAGCATCCGGTGCGGCAGGTCCCGGTCGGCGCGACGATGACGCAGATAGTTACGGCCGAGGAGGCGATTTCCCTGCCCGCCGCCGAGATACAGAAGCGTATCGAGGAGGCGCTCGTTTACGACGAATACGCCTGGCAGGCCGAGAACAACATCCGCATAAAATCGAAAAAACGTGCGCATAATATCCACAGGATACTCTATCAGTGCCCCGTGTGCGGAGAAGAGTTCGTCACTGACAGCCGCGATACGAAAATATGGTGCAATTCCTGTCACGCCGAATGGGAAATGGACGAGCTCGGAAAGCTCCGCCGCACGGACGGGGGAGAGGACGTCTTCACCCATGTTCCCGACTGGTATCTCTGGGAAAAAGAGAACGTTTACCGGGAGGTCCGCGAGGGGCGCTATCACTTTGAGGACACCGTCCGTCTCGAAGAACTCGTGAACTGCGGAAGCGCCGGCTTCGTCACGCTCGGCAACGTCACGCTGACCCACGACAGGGACGGATTTAACATGCACGGAAAGCTCGACGACGGCTCGGATTTCGATTTCCACCGTTCGGTGCGCTCGATGTACTCCTGCCATATAGAATACAATTTCAAGGAACGCGGCGACGCGATCGACCTCGCCACGCTCGAAAAGACCTATTTCGTCTTCCCACAGACGGCGCACAACGTCCTGACGAAGATCCATTTCGCCACCGAAGCGCTCTACGACGTCGTGACCGCCGAGGAAAAAGCCGCAAAAGAGGCGGAAAAACCGGCGGAAACGACGGAAGAGGATATCGATCTTTCATCCCGGGATTGACAACCGGGAGTAAATAGTATATAATTATTGTTTGACTTAATATCGCAAAGGAAGTGATTTGTCTTAATGGACGGCGACCCCGGTAACGGCACTGTACCGATACCTTTGCCGGACCCCGCGGCGGGCATGCCCGACAGCGGGATCACGGCGGTTCTCATAATTCTTTTTATAGTTCTGATAATACTCGGAGCGTTTTTCGCCGGCGCTGAATCGGCGTTTTCCGCTATGAACCGGCTGAAGATCAAAAGCCGGGCGGAGGACGGCGACAGGCGAGCGAAAAAGGTGATGCTCGTCGACGCGAACTTCGAGCGCGCCATCACGGCGCTCCTCATCGGGAACAACATAACCCACATAGCGGCGGGCTCCGTCGCCGCGCTCATCGCGGTGAGGGCGTACGGGAGCTCCGGTATAGTGGGCACTCTTACCACCCTTGTTTCGACGGCGGTCGTGTTTCTTTTCAGTGAAATGATACCGAAAAGCGCCGCAAACGACCGGGCGGACAGTCTTTCGCTCGCGCTCGTATCGCCGACGATATTCTTCATGCGTCTGTTCAGGCCGCTGACGTTTCTGTTCCTGAAATTCTCGGGGCTTGTCACAAAACTTTTCGGCAAGCCGGAGACCCCTTCGTACACAGAGGATGAGCTTCAGGAGATCATCGACACGGCCGAGGAGGAGGGGGTCGTCGACGAGGAACAGAGCGATCTCATACGCAGCGCGCTCGTTTTCTCGGAGACCGAGGTCTCCGAAATAATGACGATGCCGGAGGACATGGTGACGGTCGACGTCACGGACAGCCCCGGGCAGATCTGCGCTCTGCTGCGCGAAACGAACCACTCCCGTCTGCCGGTCTTTCAGACCGAGGAGAACGGGGCAAAAAAATACGTCGGTATGCTCAACGTCAGGACGTATTTCAGGGAACTCCGCCGCGTCGGAAAACCCGAAAAAATACGGCTCGGAGACGTAATTTCCCCGGTGACCTTCGTCCCTGACAACACCCCGGTCGACAGGCTGCTCCGGGATATGCAGAAAAACAGAACGTATCTCACGCTTGTCACGGATCACGAGGACGGCGCGGTCTGCGGACTCGTCACGATAGAAGACCTGCTCGAAGAGCTCGTCGGCGAGATATGGGACGAGGACGAGGAGGTCGACGAAAACTTCATCAAGCTCGGCGGCAATTATTTCAGAGCCGTACCGACGCTTACCTGCGGCGACGCCTTCGGGCGTTTCGGGTACGTATGCAAAAACCGCGAAGACGCGAGAAAGACGATACGTCAGCTCTATTTTGAAAACGTCGCTGAACCCGAAGAAGATGAAGAAGGTTTCATCTACCGCGGGAGGATAAAAATCGCCCCCGAGGACGTCTCGGAGGACGGAGAACCCGCGTATTTCGTGATCCATCCGCTCGACGACGACGAAATAAGCGAGCTGCTCGCTTCGGCCCAGAAGGAGGCGGAACATGAGTGACGGCATCCTTCTCGGGACCATCTTCCTTCTGCTGCTGTTTTCGGCAGGCTTTTCCGCGTCGGAAATGGCGTTCAACTCCGCCAATAAAATAAGGCTCAAGAGCGCCGTCGAGGACGGGCGTCCGTTTGCCTCCCTGGCCGACAGAATATCCGAAAACTTCGGAAACGCGCTCTGCGCCATACTTATCGGAAACAATCTCTCGAATATCGGCGCGTCGACCTGCGCGACGATGCTCTTTATCGGCTGGCTCGGCTCGGGAATGGGAGAGGGCGGCGCGACCTTTGTCTCGACGGTCGTCCTGACGCTCATCGTTCTGCTCTTCTGCGAGATCATGCCGAAGGTCATAGCAAAACAGCACGCGGACTCTCTCGTTCTGAGGCTCGCGCTCCCTGTCCGGATCGTGACGGTTCTGCTCTTCCCCGTCGTTTTCACAGTCATGCTCCTGATAAAGCTGCTTTCGAAAATCTGGGGTAAGGACAAGGGGGAGGACGACCCGACTGTCACAGAGGACGAGCTCTCGCTCATCATCGAGACCGCCGAGGAAGAGGGCGTCATCGACGAAGACAAAAACGAGCTTCTCCAATCGACGCTCACCTTCCACGACACCATCGTGCGAGAGATAATGACTCCCCGCACCGAGCTTACCACGATATCCCTCGACGACCTGACCGAAGCCGAAAAGACAATTGAGGAATCACAGTTTTCACGCATACCTGTCTGCGGCGAGGACATCGACGATATAGTCGGCATACTCCTTCTCAAAAGATATTACAAGGACGATCCGGATCAGCCGCTTACGCGCGAAAAGCTCGAAAGCATGCTCATAAAACCTCTTTTCATCCACAAAACGATGCGGCTGCCCGTCGCGCTCGACCGGCTCCGCCGCGCAAAGACCCATATGGCGATAGTCATAGATGAGTTCGGCGGGACAATGGGTATCGTGACCGTCGAAGACATCCTCGAGGAGCTCGTCGGGGACATCTGGGACGAGGATGAGGAGATCACCGTCGACGTCGAAGAAAAGAGCGAGAACATCTTTGACGTGAGCGGCGACATGAACATAAGCGATTTCTTCGACGCCGTGGACGTTGACCCCGGCGAGGACTTTGAAAGCGAATACACAACGGTCGGCGGCTGGGCCACCGAAATGCTCAACGCCGAGCCGGAGCTGAACGCTTCGTTCACATTCAAAAATCTTAAAGTGACGGTCACGGGAATGGACGATCTGTGCGTGACCTCGGTCCGTGCCGAGAAAACCGAGCAGCCGGACGAGGAGGTCAGAATATGAAGAATAAACCCTTTTTTCTCCCGGCGGATATTATTCTGCCGAAAAAAGTGACGGAAAGATGGCCGGTTATCGCCTGCGATCAGTTCACATCCGACAGAGAATACTGGCGCCGGCTCGACGAGTTTGTCGGGGACGAGCCGTCGGCGCTCCGGCTGATCCTCCCCGAAGCGTTTCTTGACGAAGCACGGGCAAGGATCCCCGGAATAAGAGAAAAAATGAACGATTATCTCGGATCGGATCTTTTCACCACGTATCCGGACTCGATGATTTTCGTGGAACGCACCCTTCCTTCCGGCAGAATCAGGCGCGGGGTCGTCGGCTCCGTCCTGCTTGACGAATATCCCGGAGGACTGCTTCGTCCGACCGAGGAAACCGTCCCCGAGCGCGTACCTCCGAGAGCTGAGATAAGAAGAGGCGCGCCGCTCGACATGCCTCATATCATGCTCTTCACCGATTCGGAAAAGGCGATTCCGGAGAGCATGACCGGTCCCGTCGTATACGACGTTGACCTCCCAGGCGGGGGAGGACACGTCCGCGGCAGTCTGATGTCTTCCACGGCTCAAAAGCGGTTTACGGAGGCGATCTCTCCGTCGGAAAACGGCATTTCACTCATCGTCGGGGACGGAAACCACTCCCTCGCCGCTGCAAAGGCCGCGGGAGTCACCTACGCGCTTTGCGAGGTCGTTTCGCTGAACGATGAAGCGA
>JAEEGL012854687.1_pt1 | contig 32139 bp, 23 predicted proteins | sample 9134231 | NCBI WGS metagenome assembly JAEEGL01 (sample SAMN16246548, study PRJNA631951) | gut metagenome | biome: gut microbiome; feature: rumen; material: fiber-attached | host: Bos | place: Iran: Karaj | collected 2018-10 | reverse complement strand
TCGCAAGCTCTACAGCAGCTATGACGTAGGCAAGTTCCTCGACCGCAAGCGCGGCTATGCCGACACCGAGAACTTCGACTACGCCTCGCTCATGGGCACCACGCTCCCGACGAACAAGGCCGCCCGCATCGCCACCTTCGACAGCGGCTCTACGCATGCCATGACGCTCACCGCAGTTGATCTCGATGCCGATGGCAAGCCCCTGAAATGGAAGGTCGAGAACTCATGGGGCACAGCCTCTGGCGCCAACGGCTACATCATCATGTCTGCCCGTTGGTTCCGCGAGTATATGTTCCGTCTGGTTGTGGATAAGGAATACGTTCCTGCCACCCTCATGAAGGAATTCGAGCAGAAGCCCACGATGGTAATGCCCGAAGACCCGTTGTTCCAGGAGGACCGATTGGGGTTAAAAATAAGCGGCGGCACGCTATAACCTCCGACAGGCTATAGCGGATCGACATCGAAAAAGATGTGAGCTGCAGAGTAGAAACGTTGAGCGAGAAGCGTTGAGCGCATATCGAGGAGCACCTGTCGCACCTGCGGCAGGGGAATCGTCGTCTCGAACTTCAGGATGATGCGACGGATGTAAAGGCTCGAGACGCGCGCTACCGGAGGCTCATCGGGTCCCAGGACGCGTGTGCCGAAACTGCGGCGAAGCTGTATCGTGGCTTCGCGGGCGATGGCTTCGGCTGTTGAGGCGCTGCGATGCTTGACATAAACGATGATCATGCGTGTGAAAGGCGGATAGCCGAATTCGCGACGCTCGAGCATCTGGTCGTGGTAGGCGGTGGCATAGTCGTTGGCCACGACCTGTGCGATGAGGGGGAGCTGCGCGTCCATCGTCTGGAGGAACACGCGCCCTTGACGTTGACGGCGACCGGCACGCCCTGCCACCTGAGACATCATCTGGAAGGAACGTTCGTAGGCACGGAAATCAGGCTGGTGGAGCATTGTGTCAGCCGCAAGGATGCCTACGACGCTGACATGTTCGAAATCCAAGCCCTTCGTGACCATCTGCGTACCGACAAGGATATCGGTGCGATGAGCGGCGAAGTCGTCGATGATCTGTTCGTAGGCAGTGCGGGTGCGGGTGGTGTCGAGATCCATGCGTGCGATGCGTGCTGCAGGGAAGAGGCGAGCGATGTCGTCCTCAATGCGTTCGGTGCCGAAGCCATGGCCGCGCAGGTCCGGTGTCTCGCAAGCGGGACACTGGGCAGGAATCTCGGTGGTGTAGCCGCAGTAGTGGCAAGTCATGCGGCCGCTGCGTTTGTGCAGGGTCAGCGGCACGTCGCAATGAGGGCATCGCGGCACCCAGCCACAGACGTGGCATTGCACCTGTGGGGCATAGCCACGCCGGTTTTGGAAGAGGATGACCTGCTCGCCGCCATCGAGGGCTGCCTGCATGGCTTCCAGGAGCTGCGGCGAGAACGGTTCACGCATGAGGCGCTTGCGGCGCAACTCACGCACATCGATGACGTTGATCTCGGGCAGCTGCACACTTCCGTAGCGTTCCGTGAGCGTGACGAGCCCGTACTTACCCATCCGGGCGTTGTAGTAGCTCTCGAAGGAAGGGGTGGCGGTGCCCAGGAGGGTGCGGGCACCGGCACGCGAGGCCATCATGATGGCGACGTTACGGGCGTTGTAGCGTGGTGCCGGATCCTGCTGTTTGAAGTTGACTTCATGCTCTTCATCGACGATGACAAAGCCGAGACGCTGGAACGGCAGGAAGACGGAGGAGCGCACGCCGACAATGATGTCATAGGGGTGGTCGGACAACTGACGCAGCCATACTTCGGAGCGCTGGCGGTCGCTGAACTTGCTGTGATAGACACCGAGACGGTCGCCGAAGACAGCGCGCAGGCGGTCGGTGAGCTGGCTGGTGAGCACGATTTCGGGCAGGAGGTAAAGCACCTGCTTGCCCTGTGCAATGGCTTGGGCGATGAGATGAATGTACATCTCGGTCTTGCCCGAGGAAGTCACGCCGTGGAGAAGGCAGACGGAATGACTCTTCCATTCCTTATATATCTGAGAAAGGGCGGCTGATTGTGCAGGGGAGAGGGAAGGGAGTTCCCCCTCAAGAGGGGAGGTGGAATGTATTAGATTGGGTGCTTTCTCTTCAGCAGCCGAGGTGACTATCTTCCCCCTTGAGGGTGGGCGGGAGAGAGGACCCTTCCCCGGCAGCGCCGCCTTGAACACTTCGCCGATGGTGCAGAGGTAATAGTCGGAGATCCATTGCCACAGCTGCAATTGATGGGGCAGTATGACAGGCGAATGGTCGAGAACGTCGAGGATAGATTTCACCTCCACGCCGACAGGAGCCACGTCGTGGAGACGTACGATGAGGCCGACGGCCGTGCGCTTGTTCCCGAAAGGCACAGAGACACGGCACCCTGCCTGTGCCTGGGGTTCCAAGGCTGGTGGCAGGGCGTAGGTGAAGAGTCCCGGAAGGGGGACGGGAAGCACTACGTCAGCGAAGTGGGACAAGGTGACTAATTAACAAGTTAACAGATGAACAAGTTTAGAAATAGTAGTTCACGCGAATAGTCCACTCCTTGTTCTTCAGCTTCGAGGTGTCCTCAATGACATTAGTAAACTCTTGCTTGACTTCGTCGAAAGCATATTTGTCAAGCTTACCGCTGTTGGTGATGGGGAAGTTCCAGCTGAAGCCGATCTGAACGTGCTCGAGGAGCATGAGGCCTACGCCAATGTTCCAACTGATGATGTTGTGCTCAAACGTCGCCTTGAGCGCGTCGGTGCTGAAGTTGGCATTGCCGATGAAGAAGTCCCATTGGGGTCCAGTAGCAATGTAAGGAGCAAAACGATCAGAGCCTAACTGCCACCGCACGTTGACGGGAACGGTAATGAAGTTGAGGTTCTTCGTGTTTTCGGTGCTCGCTATGTTGAACTCGGCCGAGCGGTTGGAGTAGAGCAAAGCTGCATCGACACCAAAGCCTAAAGCCAATGAAGCTTTGAGCTTAGGACCGATGAAGAATCCTGCACGGTTCTCGCTGGAAACGATATCCTTGTTGAACTTCAGTTTGTTGATGTAGGCTCCGGCTTCAACGCCGAACTTGACCTTAGCGTAGCTTGCAGGTGCAAGCATGAGCATCAGGAGTAAGAGAGAGTAGAATCTTTTCATTGTGTTTGTAATTTATGGTTTAACGTCTTTGTCGTCGAGCCGAAGAACGTGGAGCGGAACTGCTCTTGGGGGCTTTCGCAGTGCTTGCCGAGGAGCGACGCGAAGATTTCTTCTCTTCCTTGGTGGCGGCAGGCTTCGTGTCGCGTTTTGCACGCACCTTCTTGTCGGCTTTGTCGTCCTTGGCGGCATTGATGCTGTCGAGGGAGTCAACGGGTGCTTCATAGTGCCAGATATGCTCCTCGAAGTCCTTCAGCTGCTGCTCGATGCGCTCCTGTTCCTTAATGCGTGTGCTGTCGTTGGGCAGGACACGACCCTGAAGGTTGTTCGTCTTGTAGATCTTGCCCTTATAGCGATTCATCGTGAAATAGTCATCAACGGTCATGTTGGTGACATTGTTGAGGTTCGACGCCATGATGGGCATACGCGAGAGGTATGAAGCCACATCGTCATACTTGATCCAAAACATAGGCTTGGGCGTAGCAGTGCCGGGCGAGTTGTCGATCGAACCGAAGTCATCACCTTCCATGAGCACGGGACAGAGCGCCGTGACCTTCGCCTTATACGTACCTGTCCGCTGGTCGAAATAGCTGCTCTCCTTAATGAAGAAGCGGGTGACTTGTGCCGAGGGTATGTCGCTTTCCGACACTGTGATTCGCCCTTGATTCTCCTCATAGAAGATGCTGTACTGCTCCAACTTCTCGCGCACATCGGCCTTGTCCTTGTCGTCGAAGGATTCGTTGCCATCGAGCTTGTAGTTATAAGCATTGATACGACCGGAGACGAAAAGGCGCAGGAGGTACGTGAACAGGTTTTGCTCCTTGCCGCGAGGCTCTACGGGGTAGTAGAGCGGGGCATTGGCATCCTCCAACAGGTCGAGCTGCCGATAGATATCGCGACGCCACACGACGTCTTCGGGCATCTCAGCTGACGTGGGGAACAGCAACGTAGCGCGATCGCCCTTAGTGGTTGAAGTGCTCTTCTTGGATGCAGCGCCCTGTGCCGAATCCTTGGACTTGGAATCGGCATCCTTCATCGTGCGCCGTTTGGCGGGTTGTGCACATACACCGGCTACGGTCAACGTAGCGATGAGCATGATCAAGAATCGTTTCATATTATCGTTCTGTTATCATTCAAAAAAACGTGTTAATTTACAATCACTTCCATCGCAGCATCGAGCTTACGCTCCACGCCATCTGGTCCTACGGCCCTGATCTCGCTGATGTAGAACCGCTTGCCACGGCCCAGGCTACGGAACATGTTCTTCTGGCGGTCGGTGAACTGCGACGAGTTGGACACTTCGGGCACCGCATTACCCATATTGTCGAAGAAGGTGGTTTGGAATCCCATCACGCGGAAGGGAATGTTCAGCAAGCCGTCGTCAACGGCAGCTCCGAGGCCATCGACGCTCATGAGAATCTGCTTCTTGAGCTTACCTCCGCGGAAGCGGTCTTCGCCTCCCTGACCATCGGAATACGCGATGAAAGCGGCGGGATCGGGCAGTTTGCGGACGCGGAAGGTGAACTTGCCCATCTCCTGGACACGTCCCTCGGTCTTCGCCGCCACGGTGACGACTGCCTCGCCGCCCACCTGTGTGGGACGTGCGATGAACTTGCCATCGCCCTTCGGGGTCAAACCGCCGCCGGACATCGTCACCTGCAGCTGGCTGGTAGAAACGCCCGGCACGCTCACCGACATCGGGTTGTCGTAGCCGGCATAGAGGACGTTCATCAAATCCGCCGATACCGTAGCGGAGGGCGCCACGACGGTGTATCTCTGTTCGAAGTTGCGGCGCACGAGTTCGCCCTGTGCATTCATCATCTCGATATAACCGACGAGATTGAAGTCGCCCGTGCGGGAGCATACGGTTTCGTAGATGCCGCGGTCGCTGTTGATCTTCTGACCGCCGATGTAAATGGTCGGGCGGTTGGTCGTATCGACGGCTGCCATGAGAATCTGAGCCGTGAACTTACCGCCTTGGACGACAGTCTGGGCAGAGGGAATGACGTAAGCATTCAGCTCGTTGACATGAATGTCCTTGATGCCGATATTCGCCGACAGGCCGTGCAGCACCTCGCCTTCGGCATAACGGACGTCACTCTGCAGCTTGGTGAGCAGCGTGACGGCAGCTGCCGTAGGCATGGATTCGAACATGTATTCCTGCCAGTTCTTGCCAAGTGTGCGCACGCTCTGCGGCACCTCGGTGTTGAGGTTGCTGGCGATGATGCGTCGTTGTGCAGAATCCGTGACCATCTTGACGATGCGCTCGCGATAGCTGTTGATGCTGTTGAAGAGCTGCGTGCCATGTCCCGTTCCGGGTGCCAGCATTACGCTGGTGGCAGCTTCGAGATCTTCACGGTTCTTGATATCGGTCACGTCGCCGTCCTTGCCATCGCTTTTCCTCACAATGAGCACCTTCAGCTCCTCAGCCAGGCTGAACAGCGAGTCAGACATCTGGCGCACGGCCTGGGCCTTGTCGTACCACTCCTTGACCTTCTTGGGGTTGGCCTTCATCTGCTCCTCGAAATCTTCGTAGATGCCGGCGTTGACCTCCGAGGCGTTCTTGGTGGTTGTCTGCAGACTCTTGTCCACCAGCGAGAAACCATTGAGCACGTCGCTCGACACGTTGAGCGCGAGCATGGCCATGAGGACGACGTACATCAGGTTGATCATCTTCTGGCGAGGAGAGACTGGTCTTTTCTTTACAGGCATTCTTTTTTCGTTTAACGTTTAGCGTTTAACGTTTAAGGGTTAAGTTATTCTTTTGTGATATTCAGCGTCTAAACGTTAAACGTTAAACGCTAAACGATTATTTAAGCATTCGGAGCTGCCTTAGGCATATTTACGGTCAGCGCTTCGATCATGCGTGCATAGACGTTGTTGAGCTCTTCGATCTGCGCTGCCATGCGCCGCGTTTGCTCGTTGATCTGGTCGATCGTGCCGACCTGCTGACTGATGCTCTTAAGCTGCATCTCGTAGATGGTGTTGATGCCCGTGAGCGTACGGTTGAGGTTGACCATTTCCTCGCTGTCCTGCGTCATGCGGCTTGCCTGCTCACGCACTCTGCCGAGCACCTCGGTGAGTTGTGAGAGCTGGTCAACGTAGGCCTCGATGGCATCTTCCACTTCAGGAGCATTAGCAGCCTGTGCATTGGTGAGCAAGCCTTGCGCTTCCTGACCGAGCGATGCGCCGACATTGGCTGCCGCCTGAGCTGCTGCCGCGAGATTGGCTGCATCTTCTGCTGAAAGACCTGGACCGCCACCACCGACAAATCCACCGCCAATGACGCCGCCGCTGATGACACCGCCGCTGACAACAGGTGCCACGCCTTCAACGCCTTCAACGCCCTCACCCTCTGCCAGGTGCGTTCCGCCGCCAATGACGACCGTACCTCCGGCAGGTGCACCGCCACCGATGATGACTGTGCCGCCACCGCCTGTGCCGCCGGCCACGACAGGTCCGCCGCCGGCAATGACAGGTCCGCTACCAGCCACGACAGGTCCGCCGCCAGCAACTACCGTGGCTCCGCCGCCTTCGCCAAGACCAGCCGCTGCCGCTGCCTGCGCAGCCGCTTTCAAGGCTTCAGCTTCTTCGAGGCTGACAAAGTCGTCGGCCAGCTCGGTATCGACCTTAGCATCGAAGGGACGGTCGAAACCGGAAATAAAGAACACAAAGACCTCTGTGCCCATACCGATGAAAAGCATCAAGTTGGCACCAGGGATGTGCGTCAGCTTGAAAAGTGTGCCAAGGATAACGATGGCTGCACCCCAGCTGTAGGCGTAGTTCATGAATGTCTGGCCCGGCACGGAATCCATCCAGTGCTGCAAGCGGGCTATAAGGCTGAATTTAGACATCTTTTGAATGATGATTTACGTTTGATGAATAATGGATAATTGAGATGACAGATAATTGCTTTGCAGTATTCATTTATTGTCAATCATCTTCTCAATATTGTGTAATCTGTCAGAGATACGCACGATTTGAAGAAGCAATGCCCAGCCGACAATGGAGGCGGCCACTCCCCCGATTAAAGTAACAATAGCCTGAGGAAAGCACATCTCTTGGTTAGATTCAAACATTCCCTTGCTCACAAGGACTGTGAATAGTATGCCGAAGATGAGTCCCAACCATGCGGCAACAACCAATATCTTTTCAATAACTGTACGTTTCATAACTCGAAAGACTTCATTAAACTTTATTTACAATTAATTACTTTTTCCCTTTGTTTTTCACTCCGCTGGCATCGCGCACCATGGAACGGACACAGCGGAAACCGATATATGAACGCGGCTGGTTCTGGTATTCATAGGATCGCCAAGCAGAGCGTATCATGGATTCAGGGTCTTTCCATGATCCTCCGCGCACGCTCTTCTTTTTCAGACGATAGGGGTCTTCCTTGGCTGCATCGTAGCGCAATTCGGGGTTCATGTCGCTCATGGCGTCAACGCCAGCCTCGGTGAAGACGGTTGATGTCCATTCAGCCACGTTGCCTGCCATGTCGAAGAGGCCGTTGGAATTGGCCGAGAAGATACCGCACTTGGAGGTGATGAGCGAGCCGTCGAGCGTGTAGTTGCCGCGGTCGGGCTTGAAGTTGGCATAGAAACAACCTTTGTCACTCTTGACATCCGTGGACTCCCACGGGAAGGGATTACCCTCCTTGCCGCGGGCTGCATATTCCCATTCGATCTCGGTCGGGAGGCGGAAAGGCTGGATGTCAGCGCCATTGCCGCCCAAGCCCTTCATCAGGAATTCCGTGCGCCAACGACAGAAGGCCGAGGCCTGCTCCCAGGAGACGCCGACAACGGGATAGTCGTCATAAGCAGGATTGGAGAAATACAGGCGCAGGTAGCGCTCGTTCTCTGCGTTCTGGAAGTCGTTGACCCAACAGGTCGTGTCGGGATAGATATTGACGATGTAGGTGTTCAGGAAGTCCCAAGGGCCGGAAAGCGGACGAGTGATGGTCTGTCGCACGATCTTGCCCTCGTCGTCGATGTAGGCCGTGTCCTTGGAGATCATCACGTCGGCCGTGGAAACCTCATGGTCGGTGTTCAAGTCACGTTCCTCGGGATTGAGGCGGAACTTGCGCAAACCGGCTATGGCGTAGTTGTACACCTCGTAGCGATAGTTCATCTGGCTGGCATCAAGCATCTTGGTGCCGTCGATGGGATGTACGACGTACACGCTTTCGATGGCACGTGCTTCGTCTTCCGTGGCTTTGCGCCAGGGAATAGCCTTATTCCAGTTGAGATGAGGTGTGATGGGGTTGCCTTCCTTGTCCTCCTCGATCTTGTAGGTCTCGTCGCCGCCGAAAGCAGGATCAGCAAGACGTTCGCGGATGATGCTGTCGCGCACCCAATAGACGAACTGCCGGTATTTGGCATTGGACACTTCCGTCTGATCCATCCAAAAGCCGTCCACGCTGATGTCCCGACTGGGGAATCCGGCTCCCCAGAGCGTGTCGCCATCTTCAAGTCCGACGTGCAACGAGCCCTTAGGGATGGCCACCATACCGAATGGAGCTGCCTCGTTGAACGATGTGCCGCGGACGCCCGTGATTTCACCGCCGGTAGCCATAGCGTTGCTCTTAGCGCCAGCACAGGAGGCAAGCGTCACGACACAAAGCAGGAGCAGGACAAGCCCGCCCGCGACCCCTCGCCAAAGAGTGAGGGCTGCTTTAAGGGCGATGGAAGCATGAAGCTTTTGTGAATAGCTGTTTTTGATCATAAACTATCTAATATATAATGAGTTCAAATTATCAATTTTCAATCACCAATAGTTATCGTCTTCGTTATCGTTTTCGTCGTTTATAGTATTCTTACGCTCTGGTGTCGGTTGCGGCCTTTCTTGAAGAGGTCGAGGTCGGTGGTGTAACCGATGGATAGCTCGTGAGTGCCTTGCAAGGGGCCGATCCCCGAGGTGTAGCACTCGTAGCAGTAGCCGAGCTGTATGCCATGAAAGTCGCCGCCGACGAACACCGATGCAGAGATGGTGGGGCTGTAGCCGAGGCCTACATACAGCTTCCCTTTGGGACCGGTGTAGCACAGACGAGCGGTGACATCACCACGCCAATTGTTCAAATCGGTGCGCACGATAGCAGAGGTCTGCATTGATAATAACGGATTTTTGAGCCGAATATTGTATCCTCCAGTCAAATAAAATGTCTGAGGTATCTCATATTCATTGGTTTTGTTGTCGCCGAGCTCGACAACGGGAGCCAAAGTGTGAAGCACCGAGAAGCCCACATACCACCGTTTGCCATCGAAGCGAAGGCCCGCATCGAGGTCGAAAGAGGTGCCGTTGACTTCGGAGGTCGGGAAGGCAGGATCGCCAGTGTCGATCAGTTCAAGACCTGACCCGTCGAATGACTCTGCCAAAAGGCCGGCACGCACGCCGGCACTGAGACGCCCGCCCCACAATTTCTGGTGATAAGCGTACTGGATGAAGAAGCGTTTGTGCTCAAAAAGGCCGATTTTATCGTTGACAAACCCCGCTCCCAAGCCATGGGCAGGGCCGATCATCCATAATGGGAGGTCGGCGGTGATGATCATCGTGGCAGGAGCATGAGTGTAGCCCAGGAGCTGCATAGCATAGGCTCCTTGCAGGTTCAGCTGGCCATTGAGTCCGGAAGCTGCCGGATTGTAGAAGGTCTGGAGATTCCAGTAATGATTAAATGCCGGATCGTATTGCGCAGATAGCGTCGAGGAGCAGAGCAGACAAAGACCTATAAGCATCCTACGCGGAAGCTTACGGCCGAGCATCGTGACTACGAGACAATGCCTGTTCGAATGGATCATGTTCTTACTCCTTATTGATATATATAATACGTTGATGTCGTGATGGATTCAATTTCGGGGGCAAAGATACAAAGAAATCTCAAGAAACAAGCGTTCGAAGAGATTTTTTGAGCAAAAAAGCGTCAAAAGCTGACATCTCGTTATCTTGGAGCGGGATTAAATAGCAGATTCCCGTCGCTATCCCAGCAAATGGTCTTCAGGAAAACGCTCCGATGCTTGGTTTCCTGCTCGTTCTCAGCCCACAGGGCTTCATAGAGGAGGTAGGCGCTATCGCCTTCCAACGCTGGAACGATACAGATGTTCGAAGCACCGTTGTGCTGGCTGTCAACCTCGATGGGTTCAGGGGATTTCGTCCAAACACTGGGGTCAAGCAAGTTGGCGTTGGCTGGTGCACGGAGCATACCGAGAATATGGAATTGCGTCCAGATGCCGCTGGCCGAGTAGCAGAGGCACACATGCCTTTTGTTGGGCGAGAGATAAGCCTGGGGATTTTCATTGACGTAAATGGGATAGGCCGAACGACCGCCGTCGGGATCAATCCATTGGCGTTCCCATTCATATTCCGGCTGCGACAGCATGACACGTTCGGAATCCACCGTCCAAGGGTTCTCGAGATGTGCGATGTAGATGCATTGCGTTTCATGTTCCACGCGCCGTTTGGGCCATCCCGACCACAGCAGGTATAATTCCCCGTTGACGTCGAGCACGCTGGGGTGCAACCCGAAATTCCACTCATCGTTCGTGTGCAGGGGACCTTTCAGAACCCACTGGCCACTCATCGGATTCTCAGATGTATTCTCGATGACATACAGTTGGTGGTTATCCGTATTCCCGTCGTCGGCTTCGAAATAGATGTACCACGCGTTGTTGATACGATATATCTCCGGTGACCAGAAGTGGTGCAGATTAAGGCTGTCGGGCGACCAGATAATCTTCGGAGTACACGTGGGCAGCAGCGCGAGATCCTTGGTCTCGTAGAGAATGATGTTGTCCTCCGGCGACTGCATCGTATAATAATAGGTGTCGTTGTATCGGGTGGCGAACGGGTACTCTCTTCCTTGGAAAAGTAAAGCCACGTCCTCTTGTTCCTGACCTTTGTCTGAACAAGAAGCCATGATGAAGAGAAGGATGACCGCTAAGAAACTATGCCCCGAAAAGAGGAAATAGCGAAGGGTTTTGGCATTCACGATTATTTCGTTTTATGGTTTTGCGGGACAAAAGTATGAAAATTATTTCAGATGGCAGTAATATTTAGCCAATAAAAAAGTGTAAAGAGGTGAATAAAAATGTATGAACGGATTTTTTCTTGTTTTGAATAGCTTTTGACCTTTTATATATAATAAAATGTGTTACTTTGCCGATGAAAAAGGAAAAATGCATTTGATTGAAGATAGTTAATACAGAAAAGTTAGTTTTGTTAGTTAGTAATCGTTAGTTAGTTTTTTTAAGTCTTGATTGAGTCCATTTAAGCGTAAAAAGATTGTTTTGAAGGATAGCAAGAGCCACCGCAACGGTTGGCATTCAGGAAGCGAAAAGAGAATTATTGCTAAAATAAAGAATAAGATGAAAAAGAAATTGAATGTATTTAGATGTGCCTTCTTGGCATTGGTTATGGCCAATGGCGTGAGCTGTTCGAGCCAAACGGGTAGCAGTCCGTCCTCGGACCTCTTCACTCCGTATCAGACGTCAGACCTTCGTGCTCCCTCAGTACCCCTGTTGGTGTCTGACCCCTATTTCTCCATCTGGTCGCCTTACGACAAGCTGACCGACGGCACCACGCGTCATTGGACGAATGACGAGAAGCCTTTGGAGGGATTGCTGACGGTTGATGGCAAAATCTATCGTTGGATGGGTGCCGAACGTTTCACCCTCAAGAGCATCGCTCCCATGGCTGACGAGGAAGCTTGGGAAGCCGACTACACGCGTGCCGTGCAGCGCGACGGGTGGCAGCGCACCGAGTTCAAGCCTCAGGACTGGCGCCGTGGTCGTGCAGCATGGGGTTCCGACGGTCTCGACTTTGTGCGCACACATTGGAGCGACTTGAACAGCGACCTCTATGTTCGCCGCGACATCAATCTGTCGGCAGCTGACTTGAACGAAGATCTCTGGATCATCTACTCCCACGACGATGTCTTCGAGCTCTACATCAATGGCACGAAGGTGGCCGATACGGGTGAGACGTGGGTCGAGGGTGTACGCCTGCATCTCGACAGCGACCTCAAAGCGCTGCTCCATGAAGGCCAGAACGTCATCGCTGCCCACTGTCACAACACTACGGGTGGTGCTTACACCGACTTCGGCCTTTTCAAGAACGCCAGCGAGCGCCAGAATAGCATTCTGACAGCTGAGCAGAAGAGCGTCGATGTGATGGCCACTAATACTTATTATACGTTCGCGTGCGGCCCCGTAGAATTGGACGTCGTCTTCACAGCTCCCATGCTGATGGATGACTACGACCTGCTCTCCTCGCCCGCCAACTATATCTCCTATCAGGTGCGATCGACCGACGGCAAGAAGCACAACGTGAGCTTCAGCGTGAGCGCCGCGCGTGAACTCGTCCTCAACAAGACCTCTCAGCCCACGAAGTCTGAGATCATCACCGAGGGCGGCGTGAAATACGCCAAGAGCGGAACGGTGGATCAGCCTATTCTTGCCAAGAAAGGCGATGGCATCTGCATCGACTGGGGTTACCTTTATATCCCCGCCATCAACGGTGATGTCGCTTTGGCTGAAGGCGACCAGCTCGTGTTCACCCGCGATCTCGGTTCCGTGGACAAGGCTTCAAGCTTCATGCTTATCGGTTACGACGAGATACAGGACATCGAATACATGTACAAGCGCTACAAGGCCTATTGGGCTCACGAGGGCAAGGTGACGATCTTCGATATGTTCAACCGCCTGAACAAGGATTACGCATCCATCATGAAGCGTTGCCGCGATTTCGACAAGGTGATTTACGACGACGGTATGAAGGCCGGCGACAAGAAGTATGCCGAACTGCTGTCTGCGAGCTATCGTCATGTCATCGCTGCCCATAAGCTGTTCAAGGATGACGAAGGCAACCTGCTGTTCTTCTCGAAGGAGAACAACTCCAATGGCTGCGTCAACACTGTTGACCTTACGTACCCTGAGTCGCCGCTGTTCCTCGTCTATAACCCCGACCTGCAGAAAGCGCAGATGACCTCGATCTTCGACTACAGCCTCTCCGGCCGCTGGACGAAGCCCTTCGCAGCGCACGACCTGGGCACCTATCCCATTGCCAATGGTCAGGTCTATGGCGGCGACATGCCGCTGGAGGAAGCCGGCAATATGCTCACGCTGGCTGCTCAGATCTGCCGCATCGAAGGCAACACCAGCTATGTGGACAAATACTGGGAGGTCATCACGACGTGGGCCGACTACCTCTCGGAGAACGGCCAGGATCCTGCCAACCAGCTCTGCACCGACGACTTCGCCGGCCACTGGGCTCACAACTGCAACCTCTCCGTCAAAGCGATCATGGGAATTGCCGGCTATGCTGAGATGGCACGCATCAAGGGCGACAAGGCTACCGCCGACAAATATATGGCCCGTGCCAAGGAGATGGCTGTGAAATGGGAACAGGACGCCCTCGAAGGCGACCACTACCGTCTGGCCTTCGACCGCGAGGACACCTGGAGCCAGAAGTACAACATGATCTGGGATAAGCTCTGGGGCACTAACCTCTTCCCCAACGGCGCCATGGAGCGCGACGTGCAGTACTATCTGACGAAGCAGAACAAATATGGTCTGCCCCTCGACTGTCGCAAGGACTACACCAAGAGCGACTGGATCATGTGGACGGCCGGTATGGCCAAGGACAAGGCTGATTTCCTGAAGTTCGTGGCTCCGCTCTACGACTATATGAACGAGACGGGATCGCGTGTTCCTACCAGCGACTGGTACGACACGAAGACCGGCTTGATGGTGGGCTTCAAGGCACGCTCAGTCATCGCTGGTCACTGGATGCGCGTCCTGGTGGATCGAGAAGTTAAATAACATTACTAATAAAACCCTAATACACAATGGCAAAGAAACTGAAAGTTAAACAGTTTGCGTCATTAGTCCTCATTGCTGCCGTGCTCGTAGGCTTCGCAACCACCGGTTGCGAGTCTTCGACCACGGTTGAAGACTATTATGGCGTTCAGCCGTCGGCACCCTTCGATCCCTCGAAGCCCGTGACGATAACTGAATTTACTCCTACGTCGGGAAGTGTTGGCCAGCAGATCTGCATCAAGGGATCCAATTTCGGCAACGACACTTCCATGGTTCATGTCACGATTGGCGGCAAGGAAGCTGTCGTCGTCAATGTGAAGAACGAAGCCATCTACGCCTATGTCCCCAGCGCGGCCTACGACAAGATCGAAGGCTTGACGCTGAAGGGATCCGTAGCCGTCACTGTCAGCAACAAGACGGGCAAGGCACCGGGCTTCTTCACCTATGAGCGCAAGATGGTTGTCGGCCGTCTTTGCGGTAAGTTTTACGAAAAAGAGTCGGATGTCGTATGGGCTGACGGCTCCTTCGCCAGCAACATCGAAGATGTCAGCGGCTTCAAGAACGACGGTGTGATGCAGTTCTCACCCTACAACCACGACCATCTGTTCATCGTTTACGACCAGGAGCCGCACTTCGGTACGGTGGCTCACGGCATCCAATTGCTCGATCTGAAGAACAAGACGGTGCAAACCATTCTGCCGCTGTCCATGTTCAACAACGAGCGCCTTCGTACGATAGACTTTGCCGTTGATCCCTTCGCCTACAACGAGGACGGCTCTTTCGAGACGGACGAGGACGGCTCCATCATCGGCTATGCTCCGGACAACTGGATTGACACGGCGACGCCCGACCAGAAGCGCTGGCGCGAGCACCTCATCATTTCGGCCGATAACGACGACCCCAACTATCGTGCTCACTCCGTCTATATCGTGGATCGTGACGCCGAAGGCAATTTCAGCCGCAACTCACAGGTACGTCAGCTGGCTAACTATCGCCAGTGCAATGGCGCAAGCCTGCATCCCGTCAATGGCGAGCTCTATTTCACCAGCTATCAGAAAGGTGAAGTGATCCGTCTCGACATGGACAAGTACTGGGAGACCCTGCTTCCCAACAGCGGACATTCGACGTGGGATCCTTATGTGAACAACAACCTTACTGATGTGGCCTCCGGCGCTACTTCGGGCACAGGTGCTTTCGAAATCCTGTTCACGGTTCAGGATACCTACTGGGAGTTCCAGATCGATATCCATCCTTCAGGCAAGTTCGCCTACATCGTTGTCATCAACCGCAACTACATCCTGCGTACGGATTACAACGAGCAGACCAAGCGTTTCTCTGCTCCTTATGTCATCGCAGGTGACATGAGTGCTGAAGGCTTCACTGACGGGGTCGGTAAGAGCGCCCGTCTGCGTCGCCCGTATCAGGGCACCTTCGTCAAGAACGAGGAATATGAGGCTGCAGGCAATGATGACATCTACGACTTCTACTTCTGCGACAGCCGTAACGATGCCATCCGTCTGCTCACACCCGAAGGCATCGTGAAGACCTACGCCGGCGGCAGCGCAGCTACTCATGCTGATGGCGAGACCTACGGCAATGAGAATGGCGAGTTGCGCGATTTCGCACGCTTCCATCGTCCTACGGGACTCGTGAACGACGTGCACCGCGATGCCATCACTGGCGAGAATACTCTGATTTTCTACATCCTCGATACCAGCAACTACTGCATCCGTACCATCACGATGGAGGAGAACCTGGATGCACAGTCCGAGGGTAGTCCTGAAGATCCAATCGTTGAACCGTAAAGATTCGGACCATTATGAAGAAATATATTTCCATACTGCTTCTCCTGCTCGGCACCACGTTCACGGCGCTGGCTCAGCAGGAAGTCACCGTCACCGGTGTCGTGAAAGACGCTACGGGCGAACCCCTGCCAGGTGCCAACGTCACCGTCAAGGACGCCAAGGGCTTAGGCACCATCACCAACATGGATGGTGAATATACGATTAAAGTTGAACAATACAAGACGCTGGTCTTCTCCTTCATGGGCTTCGAATCCCAGGAAGTGCTCATCAAGGATCAGCGCAAGGTTGACATCACCCTCCAGGAGACATCGACCAAGGCCATGGACGAACTCGTCGTCACGGGTATGACCACCCAGAAGAAACTGACGCTGACGGGTGCCATCACCAACGTGAAGATGGAGGAGCTGAAGCACTTCAACACGTCCAACCTCACCAATACCCTGGCAGGTAACGTCGCCGGTGTGCTGGCCTTCCAGAAGTCCGGTCAGCCGGGTAAGAACACCTCTGAGTTCTGGATCCGTGGTATCTCCACTTTCGGTGCCAGCTCCAAGGCCTACATCCTTGTCGATGGTTTCGAACGCGAGAACATCGATGACATCAACATCGAGGACATCGAATCGTTTTCCGTGCTGAAGGATGCCTCCGCCACTGCCATCTACGGTTCCAAGGGTGCTAACGGCGTATTGCTCATCACTACGAAGCACGGTAAGGCCGGTAAGGTGAACATCAACGGTAAGTTCGAGACCTCGTACAACACGCGTACCATCACGCCGGAGTTCGTCAGCGGCTTCGACTATGCCAACTATTTGAACGAAGCACGCGTGACGCGTAACCTCGGTGTGCTCTATCAGCCCGTCGAGCTCGACATTATCCGCTACGGACTGGATCCCGACCTCTATCCTAACGTCGATTGGCAGGACCTCCTCCTGAAGGACGGGGCCATGAGCTATCGTGCCAACCTGAACATCAGCGGCGGTGGTGAGACAGCGCGCTACTACGTGTCGATGGCTTACACGCAGGACGAAGGTATGTACAAGACTGACAAGACGCTGCGCGACCGCTACGACACCAATGCCAACTACGACCGTTGGAACTACCGCATGAACGTCGATGTCGATGTGACGAAGACCACCGTCCTGAAGCTCGGTATCAGTGGTAACCTCAACAAACGTAACTCTCCGGGTATCGGCGACGACAAGGTCTGGGGACAGATGTTCGGCTACAATCCTCTTTATACGCCTGTGCTCTACAGCAATGGTCTCTATCCTGCAAAGGGCGTTTTCAACGAGACCGAGGAGAACGGCGCCACGACCTACACGCTCGACGAGAACTACATCAACCCGTGGGTGAGCTCCACGCAGACGGGTTACAACACCGAATGGCAAAATAATATCCAGACCAATGTCACCCTGGAACAAGACCTGAAGTTCATCACCAAGGGTCTGAGGTTCACGGGACGTTTCGGCTACGACACCTACAACAGCAACAGTATTCAGCACCACCGCCTGCCTGCCCTCTACGCCGCTCGCAGCCGCAACACCGAGACCGGTCAGCTGGACTTCCAGCAGGTTCAGTCCGTGCGTGACATGACGCAGTCGAGTGCCAACAGCGGTTCGCGCCGCGAGTTCCTCGACCTGTTGCTCCACTGGGACCGCCAGTTCGCCGATTACCACAACCTGGCTGCCAACGTGAAATTCACGGAGGACCAGAACATCTCCACCCAGAACCTTGGCACGGATATCAAGAACTCCGTATCGCGCAAGAACAAGGGTTTGGCTGCTCAGGTCACTTATAACTTCGCTTCACGCTACTTCGCTGACTTCAACTTCGGTTACAACGGTTCCGAAAATTTCGCCGACGGCCACCGCTGGGGCTTCTTCCCCGCATGGTCAGTGGCATGGAACGTAGGCGAGGAGCCCTGGGTGAAGAACAAGGTCAGCTGGCTGGATATGTTTAAGATCCGTTTCTCCAACGGTCGTGTCGGTTCCGACGCCACGGGCAGCAACCGTTTCCCCTACCTCTACACGCTGGAACAGTCCGGCAACGGCTACATCTGGGGTCAGAACGGTCAGAACGCCTACGGCTCCGTCCGCTATCGTCAGGTGGCTTCGGAATATGTCACATGGGAAGTCGCAACGAAGAACGACCTCGGTGTTGACCTCGTGCTGTTCAACAACAAGTTCTCCTTGACGATGGACTACTTCGACGAGAAGCGTACCGGCATCTTCCAGGAGCGTCGCTTCCTGCCCACCACCGTCGGTCTCGAGTACTGGGACAATGGCGGTTGGAACTACCCGAAGGCCAACGTAGGCGCTGTGAGCTCACGCGGTTTCGACGGCAACTTCTCCTACAATGACAAGTTCGGCGACGTGGGCCTCACTGTCCGCGGAAACATCACTTACAGCAAGAACCGTATCGACGAGTACGACGAGGAGAACAACGTTTACGCTTATCAGAACCAATATGGCTATCGCGTCGATCAGGTGCGCGGCCTCATCGCCCTCGGACTCTTCAAGGACTACGATGATATCCGCAACAGCCCGGTACAGGAGTTCGGCACGGTGCAGCCCGGTGATATTAAATATAAGGATGTCAATGGCGACGGTGTCGTCAACAATGGTGACGTTTGCGCCATCGGTGCCACGAGCCGTCCGAGCCTGATCTACGGTCTCGGTTTCACGATCACGTGGAAGGGTCTCGACTTCAACGTTCATCTCCAGGGTGCCGGCAAGAGCACTTTCCCGACCTACGGCAAGTGTGTCTGGGCATTCAGCGAGAGCCAGTGGGGTAATATTTTCAAGGGTACGCTGGACAACCGCTGGGTGGACCGCGAGACAGCCGTCAAGCTGGGCATTCAGGCCAACGAAGATCCCAACGCCACCTATCCGCGTCTGAGCTATGGAGGCAACTCGAACAACGACCGTAACTCCACCTTCTGGCTGCGCGACGGCCGTTATCTCCGCCTGAAGAACATCGACATCGGCTACACGCTGCCCAAGCGTATCGTCAATGCCATCCACTTCCAGAGCATCCGCGTCTATGTCGCCGGCACCAACCTGTTCTTCCTCCACAAGAAGTTCGACACGTGGGATCCTGAATCCCTGCAGCCGCGCGGCGAGGACTATCCTATCACCAAGGCCATCACAGCCGGTTTGCAAGTTAATATCTAGACCCACCCTAACCCTCCCTGTGAGGGAGGGAATGGTTACCTAACATGAATAGATAATAATTCAAAGATATGAGATACATTATGAAAACATATAAGAGCTATATACAAAGGTATATACTCCCCTCCCTCACAGGGAGGGGCAGGGGGGTGGGTCTTCTTCTGGCCATATTCCTGATTACCTCCTGTGCCGACCTCGACTCCGACAAATATTTTGGCGACCGTAAGACGCTCGAAAGCGTGTTCACCGATCGCGAGCAAGTGGATATGTGGTTGGCTCATGCCTATTCCTTCCTCACCGGCAGCAACTTCGAGGTTTGCTCCAAGGGCGGCACCGGTGGCGAAAACTCGGCATGGAACCCGTTCTGCTTTGCCGATGATATCTATTATGGCGACCGTGACTATGCCTATGGCGATGCCAAGGACCGCGGCTTCACCTCATACAACACCTTCCGCGAAGGAGGCTACACCGAAGCTGTCGGCCAGGACGCGTGGGTACGTTCCTACCAAGGCATCTACCAGGCGAGCATCTTCATCAAGAACATCGACCAGAACACCGACCTGAGCGAGGAGGACCGCATCGACAAGAAGGGTCAGGCTCGTTTCGTGCGCGCTTACTACTATTGGCTGCTCCTGCGTAAGTTCGGTCCTGTGCCTATCATGGCTGATGAAGGTGCCGACTACACGCTCGAGTACGACGATCTGGCTACGCCGCGTTCCACCTACGAAGAGGTCGCCACTTACATCGCTGATGAGATGGCGAAGGCTGCCAACGAGATTTCTCCACGTTGGACCAACAAACGTGATGAGGCCAACATAGCTCGTCCCACACGTGGCGCTTGTCTGGCCACGCGTGCCATCGCCCTCACTTACGCTGCCAGCCCCCTGGCAAATGGTCAGCTGAAGAACGGCAAGCACCCGTCCAACGTCACCGATGACATCGCCAAGAACCTCAAGAACTTCGATGGCAAACATCTTCTCTCGCTCGACTACGACGAGTCGAAATGGGCGCGCGCTGCGGCCGCATGCAAAGACGTCATGGAACTCGGAGGCTACGAGCTTTACCACGCTGGTATCAACACCGTCGAAGCTGACGGCGCACCGCTCACCGTGGCTCCCGACTACGACCCTGTCTTCTCGGAGAACAACTGGCCCAATGGTTGGAAGGATGTCGATCCTTACCTCTCCTACCGCAACCTGTTCAACGGAACGGCAAGTGCCGTGGATAATCCTGAGCTCATCTTCACCCGCGGTTCCAACATGAACATGGGCGACAATGACAATGGTCTCGGCGCTATGGTGGCTCACTCCATGCCGGTATCCCTCAACGGATGGAACACCCACGGCATGACGCAGAAGATGTGCGACACCTATTATATGAAGGACGGCTCCGATGTCCCCGGCATGTACCGCGAATGGCGTCAGGAAGGCGTCGAAGGCAACGATATGGGTAACTCGCAGGACCGTGCTACCGGTTGGACAACACGTACCGAGATCCAGAATGGCGACTATCCTGAATTGTCCCAGAACCTGCGACGTTTCCCCGGCATGAATGTGTCGAAGCAGTATGTAGGCCGCGAGCCGCGCTTCTACGCCAGCGTAGCCTATAGCGGCAGCTACTGGGAGCAGCTTCAGAACCCCACCACGTCGCAGCGCAATGCTCAGATCTTCTACTATCGTTCCGGCGGCAATGGCTATATCAACGCTTTCTCCTATCTCCGCACGGGTATCGGTATCAAGAAGTTCTATCATCCCGATGACTTCCGCGATGCACAGCACGACTACGGCCATCTGCGCGAGAAATTCGAGCCCGCCATTCGCTATGCTGACATCCTGCTGATGTATGCCGAGTGCCTCAACGAGCTCACCAAGAGCTACACCGTCAAGAGCTGGAAAGGCCAGGACATGACCATCAGCCGCAATATCGACGAGATGAAGAAGGGCGTGCAGCCCATCCGCATCCGCGCCGGTTTGCACGACTACACAGCCGAAGAGTATGACAATCGCGATGCCTTCCGCGCCAAGATCAAGCGCGAGCGCATGATCGAGTTCATGGGCGAGGGAAAGCGTTACTTCGACCTCCGTCGTTGGATGGACGCTCCCGTCGAGGAAAACAAGCGCGTCTATGGACTCAATGTCTTCCAGACATCACAGAACCGCGACGAGTTCATGCAAGTCATTCCCGTCTATAATCTCTCTGCCAACTTCAACGACAAGATGTACTTCTGGCCCATCTCACACACCGACCTCAAGCGCAACAAGAATCTTGTCCAGAATCCCGGATGGCAGTACAACGACTAAGCGACCCACCCCTCACCCTCCCTGTGAGGGAGGGGGGGTCACCTGACAAGAATAGATAATAATTCAAAGATATGAGATACATTATGAAAACATATAAAAGCTTTGGTCTGCTGCTCCTTCTAGCCATTCCATGTTTTGTAGCCTGCAACGACGAGTGGAAGGAAGAGCAATACCAGCACTACATCAGCTTCAAGGCTCCTTTGAATGACAATGGCGTCACTTCCGTGTACGTACCTTTTACCCGTCACGACGACAATGGCAAGCCCATCTACGGCGGCACAGGTCTGTCGCACTACGACCTGCCGGTCATCGTCAGCGGCACGACAACCAACGACCGTGACATCGTCGTCAAATTCGGCCACAGCGATACGCTCCAACAGCTCAACTTCGAGCGTTTCGGTTCGCCTGCCTATCGCGCTGACATCGTTGACCTCTACTACAAGGACATGAGCAGCTACGCCTCCTATCCCTCCACCCTCACCATTCCCAAGGGAAAGGACGTAGAGTTGCTGCGCGTGAAGTTTGATTTCAACGGCATCGACATGAAGGACAAGTGGGTTCTCCCCATCGAGATCCTCAGGGACGACAGCTATCAGCCCCATCCGCGTAAGAACTATGCCAAGGCGATGCTGCGCGTATATCCTTACAACGACTACTCTGGCAACTACTCTGCCACGACGCTCACCATCACCAACGCCGACGATCCCACCAACGCAACGGGTATGGAGACGGCTCGCGGTTACGTCGTCGATGAGAACGCCATCTTCTTCTTTGCAGGCAACATCGATGAGACACGCGTTGACCGCCAGAACTACAAGGTGTTCTTCAAGTTTATCCCCGATGCTGCCAATCCCAACATCGGAACCATCGAACTCTCGTCCGACAACGCCGAGAAGAACAAGTTCCTGAACGTCGGTCAAGCATCCTACCGCATCTACGAGCAGATGGACGAAGTGCAACCTTGGCTCATGCACCGCTATGTCATCATCAGCGGTATTGAGTACAACTACACCGACTACACTTCCGTCGAAGGCTACGAGATGAACTACACCGTCAAAGGCATTCTCACGCTCGAACGTCAACTCAACACCCAGATTCCGAATGAAGATCAAGCTATTCAGTGGTAAGACGCACTTTATACTGACTGCGCTGCTGTTCCTCATGAGCAGCGGCGCAGCCGTCTCTGCTCCCGTTGACTACGTCTCGCCCCTTGTCGGCACGATGTCTAAGCACTCGCTATCCACGGGCAACACTTATCCCGCCATCGCCCTGCCGTGGGGAATGAATTTCTGGACGCCGCAGACGGGACGTATGGGCGACGGCTGGGCGTATGTCTATACCGAGGATAAGCTGCGCGGCATCAAACAGACCCACCAGCCATCCCCGTGGATCAACGACTACGGACAGTTCGCCATCATGCCTACCACGCGCACCGTCTTCCGTGAAGATGATCGTGCATCGTGGTTCAGCCATAAAGCCGAGACTGCTACACCTTATTATTATAAGGTATATCTCGCCGACTGGGACGTCGTGGCCGAACTGGCGCCTACGGAGCGCGCTGCCATCATGAGGATCACCTATCCCCAGACCGCTGAGGCACGCGTTGTCATCGATCCCTTCGACAAGGGGTCCTACGTCGCCATCGACGCCGCACAACGCCGTGTCTTAGGCTACACCACCAAGAACAGCGGTGGCGTGCCTGAAGGCTTCAAGAACTATTTCGTCATCGAGTTCTCGCACCCCATCACCTTCGCGGCCACTGCCGATAAGGGCGAACTCATGGAGGGCCGTGTGGAACTCAAGAGCGACCATGCCGGCGCTGTCGTCGGCTTCCCGACGCTGAAACGGGGCGAGCAGGTGACCCTCCGCATCGCCTCGTCCTTCATCAGCTTCGAACAGGCCCAGCGCAACTTGAATGAACTGGGCAACCGCTCCTTCGACGAGGTCTGCGAAGCAGGACGCCAGCGATGGGACGACGTTCTTGGGCGCATTCGCGTCGAAGACGATAACATCGACCACCTCCGCACCTTCTACTCCTGCCTCTACCGCTCCGTACTCTTTCCACGCTCATTCTTCGAGTACGACGCCGCAGGCAATCCCATTCACTACAGCCCCCACACGGGGCAGACCCTGCCGGGCCGCTATTTCACCGACACCGGTTTCTGGGACACCTTCCGCTGCCTCTTCCCCCTCTTGAACCTCGTCTATCCCGAGATGAATGTCCAGATGCAGGAGGGCCTCGCCAACTGCTACAAGGAGAGCGGCTTCCTGCCCGAATGGGCGAGCCCGGGCCATCGCGGCTGTATGGTTGGCAACAATTCCGCCTCCGTCGTCGCTGATGCCTACCTGAAATTAGTTGACGAGTTGACGAGTAAACAAGTTGACAAGTTGAATCCTCAAAGCAAACAACTTGTCAACTCGTCAACTAAAAACTCGTCAACTTTCCCTTACGACATTGAGACCCTCTGGCAAGCCGTCGTCCACGGCGCCAACGCTGTCCACCCCCAGGTCTCCTCTACGGGCCGCCTCGGCTTCGACTACTACAACCGCCTCGGCTACGTGCCCTACGATGTTGACATCCGCGAATCCGTAGCCCGTACCCTCGAGTATGCCTACGACGACTGGTGCATCTACCAGCTCGGACGCAAGCTCGGCAAGAAGGAGAAGGAGTTGAAACCCTTCCGCGAGCACGCCATGAACTACAAGAACGTCTTCGACCAGGAAACCAAACTCATGCGCGGCCGCAACAAGGATGGCCGTTTCCAGTCGCCCTTCAACCCCTTGAAGTGGGGCGATGCCTTCACCGAGGGCAATGCCTGGCACTACACCTGGTCCGTCTTCCACGACCCCGAAGGCCTCATCCGGCTCATGGGCGGCAAGGACGTCTTCGTAGCCATGCTCGACTCCGTGTTCAACGTCCCGCCCCTCTTCGACGAGAGCTACTACGGCGGTGTCATCCACGAGATACGCGAGATGCAGATCATGAATATGGGCAACTATGCCCACGGCAACCAGCCCATCCAACACATGATCTACCTCTACGACTGGGCCGGTCAGCCCTGGAAGGCTCAACAGCGCGTACGTGAAGTCATGGATCGTTTCTACACCCCGGCGCCCGACGGCTACTGCGGCGACGAGGATAACGGCCAGACCTCTGCCTGGTATGTCTTCTCCGCCCTCGGCTTCTATCCCGTCTGCCCCGGCTCTGGCGAATATGCCCTCGGCACCCCCTATTTCCGCCGCGCCACCGTCACCCTCCCCGCCGGCAAAACCCTCACCATCGAGGCCTCTCTGTCCGACCGTTCCTCCGCCGCCTCCCCCCTCCCCGCCGGGGCTTCTCTGCCCTCCGCCTCCTCTCTCCCCGCTGAGGCTTCTCTCCCCGCCGTGGGTCCTGTGTCCGACGGTTTGTCCGTCGGATCCCCCTCCCCCCTTCCCCCCTACATCCAGGCCATGATCTTCAACGGCCAGCCCTACACCCGCAACTACCTACGCCACGAAGATCTCCTGCGCGGCGGCAGTATTCAGTTCCAGCTCAGCGCCACACCCAACCGCTCACGCGGTACATCCGATGCCGACGCCCCCTATAGCTTCTCCAAAGAAAAATAGAAGACAATGAACATAACACACAAACTCATCTTCACCATAGCCCTCACCTTAGCCGCCGCCCCCTCCCTTACGGGGACGGCAGGTGCCCAACCCGTCGAGTCACTGCGTCGCGCCATAGCCATCACTGACGCCACCATGAAGACCTCCTTCACGGGCAACGACATGCGAATGTACGACACCTACAACACCGCCACCCATCAAGGCAGCGGCGTGGCTGACGTGTGGCCCTACACCGCCGCACTCGAGGCGCACTGCTCCGTGCTCGAAGCCCTCGAAGCCCTCAAGGAGAAGGCCCCCGACCTCTACAACGAGAACCACGACCGATTTGTCACACGTCTGCGCCAGCTCTACGACAACCTCGAATACTACGCCGGTTCCTACCAGCTCAACTCCTACGCCCACGTGGCACGGTGGACCATCTACGGCGTACATCGTGGCGGCTCCAAGGGTACGGCAGCCGTCACGGGCATCGAGAACGTTTACGACGACCAGATGTGGATTTGCCGCGAACTCGTTCGCGCCTACCGTCTCACGGGCTACGACGCCTATCTCAAGACCGCCGAGAAGCTCGCCAACTACTGCATCGAAGGCTGGGACTGCTGTCTCGACCCCGATGGCAACGAATACGGAGGCATCAGCTGGGGACCTGGCTACAATAGCAAACACTCCTGCTCCAACGGGCCCCTCATCCAGCCCCTCGTGTGGCTCGCCGACATCTACCGCGCCGACGACGAAGCCGAGGACCTGCGCCACTATTACATCGAGCCAGATGGCACGCGCACTTCCGTCATGCGGCGTCATTCCGATCAGTACATGGAGTTTGCCCGCAAGATCTATGCCTGGCAGAAAGAGAAGCTCCTCGATCCCTCACGAGGCGTCTATTTCGACATGTGTGGAGCCGTGTCGGGCGACATCAAGTATGTCAAGGTCGGACGCTTCAACTATCGCGACCATGTCGATCTCCACGGAGCCAATGGCACGGCCTACACCTACAACACAGGCACCATGCTGGCCGGAGCTGCCGAGCTGTACCGCGTCACAGGTGACGAGGCATACCACACCGACCTCAACGACCTCTGCCGCAACAGCCTGCAGCGCTTCTCCACACGCCAGCGCGTCAACGGACGCATCTTCCGCACCTGGCCCACAGACCCTGAGGCCACCAGCGGCTTCAACACATGGTTCGACGATGTCCTCATGCGCGCCTATGTCGATGCCTATCCCTACAACGACACCAACAGCTCCACCGACGCCCTCAACTCCTTCCTCGAGGATCTCGACTACGCCTGGGACAACTTCCGCCGCGACGACCTCCTGCCCATACACCTCGTTAAAGGCTGGGACAATGGCGACGTCACCAAGGGCTTCCATCAGCTCGCCTTCGCCTCGGAGTACGCCATGCTCGCCATCTGGCAGGCCACGCAACCCGAGCCCGAGCCCGACGCCATCGGTTCTATTCACGGCAGCCGCGACCCCTACGACGCTGGCAGCCATACCTTTTATGCCCTTTCCGGCGCCCCTTCGCAGCCCCCTTTTCATCGTGGCATATACATCATCGGAGGCCGTAAGGTCATGGTGAAGTGAACCTTCGCGGGAGCTACGCTATCGGAGCCGCTTTGCGATACCCCATGCCGGTGACATGACAAATGATGTTGCCGGCATGATTCGTCACACGCACCTCCACCGAGGGAACCTTATGGTGGTTGGCCACGTGTACAGCTTCCGCACGCAGCACGTCACCCTCCTTGGCGCTCGACACATACATGATGCTGTTGGCGATGCCGAAGGTGAGCTGGCCGCTGACGTTCATCAGGGCCGCAATCGCCAGATCCGCCAACGTGAACAGAGCGCCACCCTGGCACACATGACCCCCGTTCAGATGCTCGGCCGTCACCGTCATCTCAGCCACTGCATGCTGCTCATCGACTTCTGTGATCCTGCAGCCGGCGTTGGCCGCAAAACGGTCAGCCTGATTCAGATAATCCTGTATATTCATTGTCCTATTATCGTTATCTTTTTTTAGTTGACGAGTTGACGAGTTGACAAGTTGACGAGTTGTTAGTTATCGTTATCGTTATCGTCTTCGTTGCATTAATTGTGAATTGTGAATTATGAATTGTGAATTATGAATTGTGCGTATAGAACAGGTACTTATCGTAATAACCAAATTTTTGCCTAAAAAGGTTATCGGAATAAACGATTATTTGCCACTTTCGCTTATCGCAATAACCGATTTAGCCGGTTTCCAAAGTCCATCCGTTACACCTTCAACGTTTATCCGTTACACCATTAACGTTTATCCGTTATAACTCTAACGAATGTTCGTTACACCTTTAACGAATGTTCGTTACGACTCTAACGAATGTTCGTTACGACTTTAACGAACATTCGTTCAGCCACCCGCCTATAGTCCCGCGTAGCTATTGTCTTCGTTTTAGTCATTGTCTTTATTTCTCTTTTTTTGCTGCTCGTATCAAAATAATCACTACCTTTGCGGTGGATTAACAAATCTAGACAATCTAGACAATCCCCCCCCTAGCCAATCGCCCTCTTCAGCTGCTTCTCTCGCGCTTCCACTTCCTCCGCGAGTATCGTTCTGCGGCCGTTTTTGTAGTCGTCATAGTTACTTTTTCCCCCGCTGTAGCCGAACTGGCTTTCGGCGATGGCGACGGGCGGGATGTCAGCTATCAGTTCCAGTTTCTTCGCCGCCTTGAACGTGGTGATGGTATCTTTCCCCTTTTTCTCCCTGACAAAAGATCGTATCACCTCGAGCACGGCTTCGCGCTGCTCGGCCGCAACGATCAGCATGTCGTGCTTGTTGTCGGACGTCAGTGACCTGCCCCTTTGGCGCTCTTTCTTTTCCCCGCCGCTGTTTACGACTTTGACAAACTTGTTGTCGTGAATATCGAACATGGGTCCGTTGAATGTGACGGGGCCCTTGAAGGTCACGCCTAATGTCTTCTGCTCCTTTGCCATTATAAGTCCTTGGTTACATTCACTTTGTTGTTTCCTGTGATTTCATACATCGCCCCGAACTGCGGGTTCTTGATGACGACTCGTGGCGGTTGCTCCTTGAAGCAGCCAGCCTTTTTCATCTCATTGTAGGCTTCGTTCCACGCGCTGTTGCCGCGGAACATGAGCTGCATGAAATTCCTGGCGTAGATGCGCTCGGTCAGCGTCTCCAAGTCGTTGAAGCCTCTAATGATTTCATCTTTAGTGATATGCGGAGCCGTCAGCCCGGCTATCTTCTTGTCTCTTTCGGCCAATGCCTCGTGATACGACACGAGCTCCCACCATCCCCTCATGCCCTCGACTTTGCAGAACAGTTTGGGCGTCGTATACAGCTGCCGGCGGATTGTTGCTTCGATGTCGCTTTTAGGCTTATAGTTAATGCGAGGAATCACGCGAGGGTAAATGTCCTTAAGCCTGGCTCTTCCGCCAAGCTCCTCCAGCGCTCTCCTGACCGCCTCCTTGTGCGTCAATATTTCTTGTTTTTTCATACGGAATGCAAAGGTATGAAAAAAGTGGATCCGCACCCAATGGTCGGATCATGGCGCCTCATATTTTGAACTTATTTAACGTTTGGGGAGCGTTTCGGCGCATGAAAGCGTTACGATAGGCCCTGTCCTCAGAAGGGCAGTTCGTCCCATGGCTCCTCAGCCACTTCCTCGGGCGCGTTCAGGCTCATGAACTCCCGTGCTGCCAGCAGGTCGGGCAGATGGCGGCAGTGGCTGCGCCACACGTCGCCGTCCTCGAGGCGTTGGCGGCGCTGGCGGCTGAGGTCTAAGAACGCCGCGTCCTGCTCGATGCCAAGGTAGCGGCGGCCACATAGGTTGGCTGCAATACCGGTAGTGCCAGAACCCGAGAAGGGGTCGAGCACCCATCCGCGCTGCGGCGTAGAAGCCAGGATGATGCGTGTGAGCAGCGACAGCGGCTTCTGCGTCGGATGCTTTCGGCCGTCCACCTTCTCCCATGGCGCTATGGCTGGCAGGCGCCACACGTCGGTCATCTGCTTGCCGCCGTTGAGGTGGCGCATGAGTTCGTAGTTGAACACGTGCGTCCGCTTGCGCTCGCGCCGCGCCCAGATGACGAATTCCGTGGAGTAGGTGAAGAAGCGGCATGAGATGTTAGCGGGCGGGTTGGACTTCTGCCACGTGATGACATTCAGGATCTTAAAACCCAGCTCCGTCATCAGATGCGCCACGGAGAAGACGTTATGGTAGGTTCCGGACACCCAAATCGAGCCGCCCGGCTTCAGCTTCTTGCGGCACTCCGTGAGCCACGCCCGGTTGAAGGCATCGACTTCCTCTGAGCTGCGCACCTTGTCCCATTCGCCCTTGTCCACGCAAACCACTTTGCCCGCCTGCATCGATATGCCTCCGCTCGACAGGAAGTAAGGCGGGTCGGCGAAGACGGCGTCGAACTCAAAGCGGAATTGGCTGAGCAGCTCCACGCAGTCGCCCTGCAGGAGGGTGAAATCACGATCCGCGGAACGGTAGTACGGGGTGATCATTGTCGTATAAGTTCAAGGAAAGAGCCGATGTCCGTGAGGTTATAGACGCTGGGAATCGTGTTGTAAGCCTCTTCCAGTTTGTTGCGCGCAGACTTCCATCCGATGCCGTCGGTGATCCATACGAACTCAAAGCCTTTCAGTGAATTAATCTTCGGCGCCAGCTCCGTATAGGCACGCGCCACTTCGTTGAGTTTCGAGCCGCCGCCGCTGTAGAAGTTCACCTCGATGAGGTATTTCTTCGCCGGTGTCTCGATGAAGAAGTCAAAGCGTTTCTCATCCGTGCCCAGCACCGAGAGCTCACGGAACTCCGACGAATAGACCTCCTGGCGGAACCGTATTCCATGTTCGCCGAAAATCTTCGCCACGGTGTTCTCCATGATATGTCCGCTGCGGTTCTTGCGCGCATTCGTGTCGAGCCCCGTCTCAATGCCAAAGACATAGTCCACGAGATTCTTGATGCGGCGCGATGCGAAGATCTCTGCCAAGCCCGTCTCCCGCAGGAACTCGCAGACCTTCGCTGCAGAGCGGAAATAGCTCTTCAGCAACACCACATTTCCCGCGCTATCTACGACGGGCTTGCGGCCCTCGTCCCTGACGGCAATGAGTATGCCGAGCACCTCGAACACAGCCGGGTCGCGCTGCCAGATCTCCTCCACGCCCCGCTGCAAATCGTCTTTGCCGATGAGATAGTTCAGCGTGTTCAGACTCATTTCCACCTCCGCCACGTTGGCCGAGATCTTGTCGAAGTCGCAGAAGAAATCCAACGTCTGATTCGTCTCTTGAAGTTGAGACATAAACAAGTTAAAGTCCTTATTCATAGTTCTTAATGATGAGTTCGGTAAGCTTGCCTCGTTTCTCGGGATTCGCATTGATGAAGCGGGCGGCAGAGACACGATCGATGCGATAATCACGGTACAGCTCCTCGAAGAAAATGTCTTCGGGATTCTTGGCCGAGCAGTCCGCATTGCTCTCCATCCACAGGCAGCCTTCGGCGGACAACCGATGACAAAAAGCTGCCAGGGCGCGCTGGTCGTCGTCGTTGAAATCGCCCTTGGCGTATGCCGTGAAGCTTGACGTGGCGTCCAAGGGACGATAGGGCGGGTCGAGATAGACAAACGTCAGGCCATCAGCGCATTGAAGCGTGTCGGCATAATCACCATGGCGTATCTCCACCGCCGCCTGCTGCAACAAGCAGCTGTCAGCCCGCAACAGTTCGGCGTGGCAGATCGTAGGGTTGGCGTAGCGCCCGAAAGGCACATTGAACAGCCCGTGACGGTTCACGCGGTAAAGGCCGTTGAAACATGTGCGGTTGAGGAAGATGAGTTGCGCCGCACGCTCCACGCCGTCGCCCTGCCGACGGTTGTAACGCTCGCGAACCTCGTAGAAAAGCTCGCTGCGCCCCTCCTGCTCAGCGACGGCGCGATAGGCCGTTTCCATCGCTGCGAGGCGGCTGACGAGCGCCTCCACGTCGTCCTTCACGGTGCGATAGGCGAGCACCAGATCCTCGTTGACATCATTGATCACCACTTTCTTCACGTTGTCAAAACGCTGCAACATGAAGAAAAGCATTGCGCCGCCGCCCACGAAGGGCTCGACATACGTAAACGGCTCATGCTGAATCCTTGCGGGCAGATGCGCCGACAGCTGGCTCAGCAGCTGTCCCTTGCCGCCCGCCCATTTCAAAAAAGGTCTTGCTTCTGTGCTCATTGCTCCTTTGTCGTTTCGCCGTGGACATAAAGAAAGCGCACCCTCCTCCTATTCCACCACTTAACGAAGGCCGTCCACCACAGAAGCCTGTACAGAGAGATGGAAAGGAAGGGGTACGCCTATACAAGACAGGCGTATCCGCATTCCCCAGAGACTCTCTGTAACTACTTAGTTTGGTGGACTGTTTTCGTCAAAAGTCTCTTAGAACTTAGATACTGCGATCTAATTCCACAAAGTTAGCTGCGCTCACGAAGAGCAACAAAAGCGGTGCAAAGGTAACGATTTCTTGCGAAAAGCCATCACTACCGCCCTGTTTTTTCATCTTTAGCGCCGATTTCTGTTCGATCGTAATCCGAAGCGTCCAGTACGATCTGACCATTGCGGTACGCTTGCCGGACCCGTCTCAGGGCCTCCGCTACGCTGTCGGCCTCCACTTCCACGGAGCGGCGCAGCACCTCTGTCACTTCGATGCAGAACTTCTTCATACGCCCTGCAAAGTAACACAAAATCCTGCAATAAAACGCCAAAAGATCACAAATTAACAGCGCGCAACACAAAAGATCATTTCGCCCGAGCGGTATAAAGCGGCGCGCCGCTTTAAGCCGCTTTTTTCTTTTGTCCACCTCTCCCTTTCTCCGTACCTTTGTCCCCGAGTAATAACCCCTAAAACTAAAAAGAAAGATTATGAAACAAATTAACAGCCTGAACGACCTCGATGAATTGTATGATTTCGTTGAGGGAATTTATAGTCGTATGTCTGACTACGTTGACACGATTAGCGACTACAAATTTGCTATCGAGATGCTGTATCTCGCTGATAAACATAGCGAAGATGTAGATGACGACGAACGTATAAACCGAAAGAACTACACACATGTCCGTGATGTGGCATTGGATAGTCTCAACCGTCTGCAAAGCAAATTGGAAGAATTATATTGCGACGAATGCAGTTCTGAGCTAAAAGGCGTTAGAAACGCTATCTATAGCCTTTCCGATTTTGCCAGTAGCATAATTGATCCCTTCACCACCATCGCCAACGAGACGGACACTACAGTCACGTTAATCCGCAAGGCTGACATACTCAGGGAGGCGATCGG
>JAEEGL012189487.1_pt1 | contig 32141 bp, 17 predicted proteins | sample 9134231 | NCBI WGS metagenome assembly JAEEGL01 (sample SAMN16246548, study PRJNA631951) | gut metagenome | biome: gut microbiome; feature: rumen; material: fiber-attached | host: Bos | place: Iran: Karaj | collected 2018-10 | reverse complement strand
TGTTCGGCTCTGCCGTTCCCTTAGTGTATGCTTCCGAATGTCTTGAGGCAGGCACTTTAAAACCGGTTAAAGGAATAAAATGCACGCCTATAGGATTTGCAATACCCTTTTGATTCCAGCTCTTTACAACAGTCTGGCTCACTGCCTGAGAAAGCTCATTACATGCATCTGTCACAGCGGCTATTTTTGCAGCATCGCTTGTATAATCTGATATATTGTTCTTAATCTGAACGGCAAAATCGTTAATATCAAGAAAATAATCTGAAGGATAAGAGTTTGCGCCATAATATGAAACTCTATCAAAAACAAAGCCTAAAAGTCCGTTTCTTATAGCAGCAGAATCAATGCAGTCTGCAAGTTTTCCGGCAAAGTTTTCAAATTTATCAAAAGTGTTCTGCACTTTTGCGCTTGATATTATAGAAAGCCCTGCACCTTCTACAGAAGCATAAGCACTTCTGTAAGTGGTTATAAGCGCGTTCATAAAGTCGTCCGCCGTTTTTTCGCTGTTCAGAAATGTGGTAAATAGAGCGTTATAATTCCATCCGTCAGCAGGGGCAAGGCCTGGTGTACCTGCAACATACTGGCAGCAGCCTTTAAGTTCGTACGATGTTTCAAGCAGGGCAGAAAAGCATGTGTCAAAGCCTATAAAAGAAAGATTTTTTCCGCTTGCTGCATTTTTCAGCAGAGTTATAGGCATTGAGCCGCCTGATGTATCATCAATAGCAAATGCACGTGAGCCGCTGCTGCTTCCGCTGCTGCGCCAGCCTGTACCATGCCCCCACATAATAAGGGCTGTCTGCTCGGCAGGATATTCGCTGTTTGCAAACGAAAGCACAGCATTAAGAGTACGCCAGTCGCTCATATCAAGCTCTTTTGTTCCGTCTTCAGTAATTTCAAGAGCCGGACAGGCAAGCCGTTTTGATACAACAGCTGAATTTATGCCGTTAGAATCCGGTACAATCTCATAAAGACGTGTATCAGACCAGTCGCCGTCTGTCGAATCATAGCCTGGTGCTCTGTCAAGAAGAACAAGCACAGCTATATCAGGATGTGCAATAGAAGCTACGCCCTCAAGCTGATTTATGTTACGCATAGCCTCGTACTCAAGTTCGTTGTCGGCTGCCATATAAATCACAAAAGTCCATTTGCGCACATCACTTGATGTAATCAATATATTCTCTTTAGAAAGCCCAGCACTTCCGCCGCCTCCGCCTCCGCCGCCACCGCATGATGATTGCAGGAATAAAAGGCACAAAGCTGCCATTGTCATAATTATTCTAAATATTTTACTTTTTCTGTTCATATTACCAGCTCCTTACGCTATACGCACCGGTTAAATCTTTCCATGTACTGCCGTCAGAAAATGTCACCTGTTTTACAAAAAACTGGTCAATCAGATAAGGTTCTGTCGGAAATGTATAAAGATAAGGCTCAAGATCAAGCGTGAACATTTTTGTCTCTCCGCTTGCTATGGTTTCTGGAAAATCAGCAAGGATATGGTTTGTTCCCATAAAAGGATTATTTCCTGCCATATCTGAATACACCATGCATGAAATCGTAAGATGGCTCATATTCTTTGATGATGTATTCTTGAACGAGAACTGCACTGCGCAATGGTCATACAGCCCCGGCACAGCACCTGTCTTGCAGACAGGCTTTGAGATTATAAACGGAGTATGTCCTGCAGTAGAATTCTGTGCATTGTTAGAGCCGGAACTTCCGCCGCCGCCACCGCCACCTCCTCCACAAGACACAAGCACCATCACTGTCAAAGCGGCAAAAATCAATCGAACCGAAACTTTATTCATCACTCTCCTCCTTCTCAGCTTCTTTCTCAAGGCGCTCAATACGTGCAAGCAGCTTGTCATCTCCTGTAAGCTTGTGCGCCTTTTTAAGATATTTGGCTGCATTTGCAGCATCTTTTTTTTCATATTCATAAATATCAGCTATAAACAGCGGAACAGCACTCTCAGAGTAGTCATTCTTCTCAAGACGTTTCAAAGTGCGCAGTGCGTTGTTTATGTCGCCGGTCTGCAAATCAAGCAGTGCCTTATAAAAAAGCACGCTGTTGTCGTCCTCTCCGAACATCTCGCAGCGTTCTATATATCCGCGGGCTTCTTCAGTTCTGTTCTTTTCGATACATTCGGCAGCCTTAGAAAGCAGCTGCTCTGCCGATGCCGTCCTTATGTACAGAATCTGGCGGCTGTCGCTGAACGTAAACTGCTCATAGATGTCTTCATAGCCTGTTCTGTGCCCTGTAATTGTGTATGAGCCGGATTCAACAAAACCGAAATCGAACCTGCCGGTTATGTCCGTGTACACCGTTCTTTTAAGTTCTGGAATTGTAAGCTCATACATATCCAGCGGCTTGTTGTCATAGTCATACAACATTCCGCGCAGCATGTGCCTGTAAGGTTCGTCTTTTTTAGACGAGGAGCATGAAACTGCAAGAATTAGAATGCTTGCAGCAAGAAGCAATACTTTTTTCATGATTCCCTCTCCATAACGATTTTTCCTTCCTTAGTTTTTTTGTATATGATGACAGTTCCGTCTTCGCTCAGAATACGTCCTATCTCATCATTTGATTTTTCTTCAGGCGGAGGCTGAACTGTTTTTACCGGTTTTGCAACTTTTACAGGCGGAGCAGGAAGCACAGCGGATATTTTCTGGTAGTCCTCATCTTCATACAGCACACAGTCCAAGTCTGCCGGAATAAACGAGCAGCGGATAAAGACGTTTCCTGCATCTGCCGTAAGCTCCATTCCGGTGAATCTCAAGTTTTTCTGCTTTTCCTCTGCAAGCTGCATAAAAAATGCAGGAGCTTCTCTGCCTGATAACTTTATGCTGAAATCAGAAATTCCCATCTCCGCTTTTGCAAGATATGTCATATCAGACCTTAAAAGCTCCGCAGCCTTAAGCTGGTCACTTTCTGTATAATTTGATTCCGTGCCGTATGATGTTCCCTCAAGCTCAAAGGTGCAGATAAACTTTTTTCCTGACGAGCGCATATTAACTGCCTTGACTGAATGGAATATGCTGTCTTTCTCAAGCAACTCAAACAGTTCAGAGGGGCTTTCTGTCTCTGCCTCAAGCATAATGCGCCCTGCTTCATCTTCTTTATAAGAAACCAGCGTGCTCTTCAGTTCATAAAGGTCTGCAACACAGGCTATAAAGTTGTCCGGCTGTTTATAGTGCACAGCCTCTGGTGCTGGCTCTGCATGAACAGCCGCAGGTTTAGAAACAGCCGGTTTCTTTGTGGCTGTCTTTATAATGAATGTAAAAAGAGCTGCAAGGCAGAGAACACCAAAGGCGGCACAGGCAAAGAGAGGCCTTGTGTCTTTTTTTTCGCCGCCTGTAACAGTCCACTGCTCTTTTGGAAATATAAGCTTTGCCCTCTGTATCTTGTTTTCATCGGGAACAAACTCTTTTATACCGTCAGTTTCTCCTGCAAAGCGGCATTCAGGCATGTGTCGTTCTCTGTTATAGCTTATCTGTATGCCGTCATGCAGATAAACCCTACCGTCTGTAAAGTCTTTTAGAGAAGCGGCTATAGAGGCATAAGAGACAAAGTTACGGCTGCTGTGCCTTATGCACTCTTCTCCGTAGGTGCTTCTGTCTATTATGCTTATAAGTGCCCACTGCTTTTTTTCAAATGTAAAAAGCGTATAATCCCATAAAATGTCTTCTGTCAGCGCAGGATAATTCTCTGCCGCCGCAGTCTCTAGACTTCTGCGCATTCTGCTGTGGTCAAATAACACTTTTTCTACCGGCACAAAGAACGAAGCTTCTGCCGGAATAATCTTTTTGTTCATTACCCTCTCTCTTGTTACATTTTTTCTTCAGTTTTTATAAACAGCTGACTGTCAATTACAAGCTTTTGAGCATCAACTTCTCAAGTTTTTCGCAATACTAAAACTGGCAATATATCTAGTTTAATATACAAATCATTCAATAAAATAATAACAAACGTGTTTCAAATCAATTTATAAGAATTTTTAATCCTTAACGTCATCAAATGTTACAATATCCATTACATAATTCACTGCGATTATTATATAATGCTTTAGGTCATCAGCCGAATAAAAAATGCCAGTATCAGATTCTATTTTCTTCAGCAATTGAGAATCTGTATCTTGTATCAAAGTTGTATTCGCTATTTTTTCTCCTAATAAATTAAAATATGGAAAGTTTATTTTATTAGCTAATTCTTCTTCATAGAATTTTGTATAAACAATTCTATCACCAAAGTTTAATCGCCTAGTTTCTCCTTCTGTAGAAAGAACCACTTCAAAAAATTCATTATAACAAAATGAATCTATATCATATTTACCTTTAAGAATTATCTTTATCAATTTCTTAATCTCCTTCACCATATCGAATTTTTAAATGCTTTTTACCCTCTTGAATTTCCAAGGTAGGACGACTATCAGTACTATGATCTCTAACATTAACTTTTCTACCATCTGGAAGGTTACCGCTTCTTCCTCCTGGAATATCTTTTATATTCTGAGGATTTAGAGAATCAAAATCTTTATTTGCATCCTCCATTGTACCTGGTTTATCCCATTGCTCCGCTTTACCTTTTGTTTTACGACCTGGTTTTGCTCCATTTAAAACCTGTTCTAAACCATCATGATTTACTCCTGATTTAACGGATATATTATTCGATATTGGATTGTTTGTTTGGGTATCATTTACTATCTGATCGATTAGTGCCACGGTTGTTACTATACCAACACCATAGGCGACCCATTTCATCACAACCAAATCACTTGGATCAATAAAACTCATATCTGTAAATATCCATGCTAATAATGCTGCTGTAGCAGGCTTTTGTGTAACAGTTTGCGAGGTATTTATACTAAATGCTTGAAAAGATGAATTACCAATACTTGAAATATTGGTTAATTGTGCATTTACTGGTGTTGCTCCCACTTGCGCTGATTCAGTAGCAGATAATCCTGATTTAGAAGGAACAGACAGAACTGTTCCTATTGGCATTTGTTCTGCTACACCATTATAACCTTCAACATTATCTAAAGAATTACCAGTTTCATTAGCAAGACCCCATTGTGTTGCACCTTCTTTAGCTTGGTAATACAGTCTTCCGTCTTTTTCTCCCAAGAAAGTATAATTCTTTACATCGTTTGATTTCAATCCAAATGGATCTACATAATTCACAGGGTCATTAACTACATAACTGAACCAGTTTGAACCGTCTCTGATTGGGTCTACTGTTGTAAATCTAGCAGAAATCGGCGAATAGTCGCGGAAACCATAGTCATAAAGACCTGTGCCAACATCATAGACTTTACCGCAGTAGCCGAAACCTATATCGTTTTCAAGATTGCCTAAATAAGGACTTCCGAAAGCATCATAACTGTAATCTGCTTGAACTGTGCCGTATTTGTCAGTAACATTGCGGATGCTACCTAAAATGTCTGTGCCAAAGTAAGAAGTTCCGCTGTCATTTGTCATAGCCACAGGCTCACCGTAGCTGTACAAGACATATTCATTGTTAGGGCGGCTGCGCGTCTTCGCACTGCTTGCCGATGAAGCTGCATTTGTGCTGTTAGCTTTTCCGGCCTCTGTCATAGGCACAAGCGGAGTATCGTCTATATAGCGGTAGCGGGTGCCGGTTTCACTGCCGAGGGCGGTGCGGTTGTTGGGGGCAGATCCCGAAACTAGTTCGGGATGACTATCTCGGTATTTTTGTGCTGGTATGTTTGCTGAATAGGCTGACTGCAAAACTGATTTGCCTAGCACGTCAAAGCTGAAGCCATCATATAGGTTTCTGGTGTAGTCGCCTAAGTACTCTTTGGTTTCTATACGTCTGCCAAATGCATCATAGGCGTATTCCGTGAAATTTCTTGTGTTCAGTACAGAATCCTGCACATCGCTGAAGCTCATGCGGTTCTGGGCATTATATACATAGTCTTTGCGGTAACGCGCTGCTGATTCGCGCAACAGATTGCCATTAGCATCATAGGTGTATTTAACACTTTCAGATTTGCCAAGCTCACCACTCTCTATAAGGCGGTTCTCTTTATCATAGCTGTATTCTACAGTGCCCCAGGCTGTAGTTTTGCTTGTTCTATTGCCGTTAGCGTCATAAGTGTAGCTCTCTTTCCATACAACCTGATTAGTCGTAATTGCATTACCGCGCAATCTTGCAAAGTTCTCTGACACACCCCTTAACTGCATCAGCTCTGCTGAAGAAAGGAAATAATTCTCAGGATTTCCCTGTGATGGCTGAAAATACAAGCCCTGCTTGTCAGCCTCTTTTCTTGCAGTCTCTTTAATATCCTCATTAAAAGGATAATAGACTGTCTCAAGCCTAGACTGGTTATCGTACTTATAAACCGTTACAAGACCTTTATCATTTACTGTATGGCTTCTTCTGCCAACATTGTCATATACATAGGCTTCGCCAGAAATCAAATTACCGTTACCTGTGTATTGCGCAATGCTTACTGTACGCCCTGCCTTGTCATAGCGCGTCTTCTGCACTACACCGTTACCGAAGCGTCTTTCTGTCTCACGTCCGCATACATCATATTTGTAATGTATCTCAAGCTGTTTAAGCCTGTCTTTCTGTGTTAATAATTCACTGTTTTTGCCGTAGCCGTAGCTAATATCGCGTTCACGGCTTACAAGACGTGTTCTTCTTCCTACCTTATCATAAAAATAGCTTACGGTTTCGCCTGTCTTGCTGTCTGTTTCTTTTATTAAAAGCCCTGCTTTATCGTAGGCATAGCTTAAACTGCCGCTCTCGTTTGTTGCAGACAAAACATTGCCGCACTCATCATAGACTATTATGCTTTCAGTTCCGTCTGTATATTTTGTACGGCTTGTTCGCGTCTTTTCATCATAAAAGATTTCTGTAACATTACCTTCAAAGTCTTTCTTGGCTTTAAGCTCTGCATTATCATTGTAGGTGTAGCTTTGTGTTCCATTTATACGGTTCTTCTCGCTTACAAGACGACCGAACTCGTCGAAATTGTAAACATAGTCAGAGCCTTTGCCGTCTGTAAATGTTACTGTTCTGCCTTTGGCGGTGTAGCTGTAGCGCTCGGTCACGTCTCCGCCTGTACGCACTTCAACGATGCGTCCGAGCTTATCGTAACTGTATTCTTTATCTACACCTGGTCTTGTCTTTTCTGCTATTAATAAGCCGTCGCGGTTATATTTGCCTTCAAAGAAGACACCCTCACCGTCTTCGGCTTTAGTAACAAGATAAAGCTCGTTATACTCGTATGTCTTTTTTGCTCCGTTCGGAGCTGTTACGCTGCTTATGCGTCCTACTGCATTATAGGTATATTCAGCTTTTGCGCCATAAGCATCATATACGGCTTTTGTGCGTCCTATGCTGTCATACTCATAAGTTATTGTATTACCCATGCCGTCTGTTACGGCTGTTACTTCGCCCCAAGCGTTGAGTGTGTATGTTGTTTCATACAAACCGCCAGCCTTAACTTTTACGGTTCGTCCGGCGTCACAATACTCATATTCAACATATTGCGTTGCACTTGCCTTTGTAAGGCTTGAGCCACTGCCAACTAATACTGTTTTTATTCTGCCTACGTTGTCATATTCATAAATTGTTGTGCATGAGGGGCTTTTCTGCTTTGTCGGCAGTCCTCTCTCGTCATACTCAAAAGTTGTGATGTTGCCCAAACGGTCGGTTACAGCCTTTATAGAGCCGTCCGGGTTATACTCAACTTTTGCCTGCTTCTTGTTCTGCTCGCCCAGGCTTGCAAGGTTTCCGGCATTATCATAGCCGTATGTGTATAGACCACCGTGCGAAGATTCTTCCTTAACAGTGCGTCCGCCGGAAGAAAGGCTTCTGTGCGAATTTTCATTAAGAGCATTCTTAACGTCCGTTACTCTGTTCCATCGGTCATAGCTTATAACGGTACGGCTTCCTTCAGGGCTTATAAGCGTAAACTCCCTTCCGCCTGCTGTGTTCGCGTAGGCATATTTCTGCGTTACAGGCTGTGTATAGGTCTTGCCGTACTTATCTGCCTTAGAGCGTTTAACAGATTCTATACGCCCTGCACTGTCATAGACATATTCTGTTATCCATGTAGCGTCTTCATCTTTTCGCGTTTCAGTAAGAGCTTTTCCTGCCTTTGTGTAAGTGTAGCTTACAACTGTTTCAAGAGTTTCAAGGTTTGCACCTGCCTTTACTGCCGTTACAAGGTGTCGTTTGTCATAATCGTATTTAAAGATGCGTTTTTCGCCTGTAGCCGTATCAGTTTCTTCTATTAATACTAGATCTTTCCTGCCGTTTGTTGTGTATGTTCGTTCAAGACCTGCAGGTGTCTTTTCTGTTACGGTCTTTTCTGTGTAGCTGTATGTGAACTTCTGCCCTTCTCCGTCGACATATTCGGTTACTCGGTTCTGACTGTCATAAGCCCAGCTTTCTTTTATGACGGCGCTTTTTGTATATGTCGTTCTTGTTGTCGCGTTGCCCTTGGCATCATAGTCAAAATGCGTTCTGCCTGTTACGCTTCCGCCGTTGCGGTAAAGGTCGGTAACAAGTCCTTTGTTGTTGTATGTTGCAGAAACTGCCTCAACACCGCCGCGCAAAAGACCTAAGCAGTTGCCCTTTGCGTCATATCTGAATTCTGTGATTATGCCGTCACGGTCAACAGCTTTTGTGCAGTTGTTATTGCTGTCATAGGTAAAGTTTTCAGCCGAACCATCAGCGTACTGCACTTTTATAAGGTTGTCCTTTTCGTCATAAATAAACTTTGTTGTTGAACCGTTTACAGTCTTTGATGTTACGTTTCCGGCTGCGTTGTATGTAGTAGTTACGGTGCTGCCGTCTGCATAGCGTTCTTCCGTTATCTGCTGGTCATCATCATATTTATAGACAGTCGTCACACCGTCATGGTCGGTGTATGTTGTTATTTTATTTGCCCTGTCGTAGTCGAATCTTTCGGCGTGCCCTTCCTCATTTACGGTCTGTGTGGTGTAAAGGTTGCTGTCCTTATCCATAAGACCGTACTTGAATTCTACAAAAGAACCGTCGGGTTTTATGAGCTTCTCAAGGTTGTTGTCTGAATTGTACACGAAGCGGCTTGTATCGCCGTCTGTGTCGGTTACGGTCTGCAAAAGCTTGCCGTTATAGCTATAACTTACGCTCTGTCCGGCAGATTTTCCGCCTTCATAAAGCTCAATCTTTGTCAAAAGGCCTTCCCCGTTATATGAGAATTTAAGGCTCTGTGTTCCTGTGTCACTCTTTATTTCTGCAAGCTTCTTCTCAGAATCTCTTATAAAGCTTGTTACATTGCCGTTTCTGTCGGTTATACTTTCAAGCAAGCCCCATTTATCAAAGCTTTGCGAACTACCGTTCTTGGCCTTAAGGATAAAGCCGGATGCATCCAGTGAATCCTTGCCGTTCTTTGATTCAAGTGTGTACACATTCTTGTATTTCTCTACCGCTGCTTCCCATTTTCCGTTCTGCTTATACTCAAAAACAATTGGGATATAGCCATCTAACATAAGAATAAGAGTGTCATTACCGGTAGCCTCATTCTTGGTTACTTCTCCATAAGAAGCATATTTGTTCAAAGCTTTAAGATCTCGTGCCTTTTCTGCTATAGCCTTTATTTCCAAAATCTTTTCTTTTTGAGAATCTACAGTTGTCCTTGCGTCTGCCAAGTTGCTCGAAACAGCTGTTTCCCCTTTTTTTAATTCTTCTCTACGTTTTTGAGTATCTTCTTCAGATTCATCTTCTTTAGCAGCATACATTTCTTTATATTCATCGCTTTCGATACTATCTCTAAAAGTTTTTTCTGCTTCTGAAAGAAACTTTCCTGCCGATTCATAATCTTCTTTTAATTCTTTGAAAGCTGCATCAGCTCCGCCTGTATAGCCACGAATTAACCTTGTTTCAGTATTCAGTACCCATTCAGAACCACAAAACTTTCCGGCTGACTTATGTGCGCTTACATAATAACGGTTTATACTTACTGCACCAGTTAATGTTTTTAGACTTATATCTGTATCATTTTGAAAATACCTTCCACTTGTAATCAGTACAGGGTCTCCTGCTGACATTGTAGTTAATGAACGAACCGAGAATTTCAGACTTCCTTTATTTTCTGAATTACCTGATAATAGTTTTGACATTTTACTGTTTACTTTTGAACTTAAATCAAATGGGCTGAATTGCTTATTTTTACTTCCAGGTCCACCGCCGCCGCCAGGTTCACTGCTTGTGCTGCTACCTCCCTTGCCGTTAAAACTTATGCTCCATCCACCGCCAGAAGAATTTGTATATGATAAAGTTCCGCCAGAGAAACTGAGCGATGCACCGCTACTAAAGCCAATAGACCATGCATAAAGAGATATTATACTTGCAAAGAATAAAATTACAAATACAAGTATTACTTTCTTAAAATTTTTCTTCATTTTTCCATTACCCCACTCAAAGTATAAACAGTGCCGTCAATATTACATTCTGCGCGGTATAATATTCCCGCCGGTTTTTCTTTCTCTTTTTTGTACGTTATTTCAGCATACATTTTGTTTTCCTCTCTCCATTGAGCAATTTTATTTTCATCACCTGACTGGCAGGCTTTTGTAAATGTTTCATCAAGAAAACGTGCAGTTTTCATTGCCGTTATCTCCGATGAAGCTTTCTCAAAGCGAGCCAGCGCAGGAATAAATGCTTTAGGCATCTGCCACAAAAAAAGCAGCAGCACACAGCAGACAGCAGCAGATTCAAAGAGCGTCATACGCCGCCTCTGCCGCACTTTCTTTCATATTCATATAGCTTGAAAAAGCCTGTTTCTCTCTTTCAAGCTGCTTTTCACGCCCCAATACCACCGCATGAAGACAGAGAACAAGCATTGAAACTATAAATATAAGCAGAGCCGTTTCTGCCAGAGAAAAGGCATCATCTTTTCCATGAAACAACATCCGCATCATTACCCTCTCCGCCTTCTTCTCCGTCTGCGCCAAGCGACTTTATGCTGTATGCAAGGTCGTGCTCGCCCGGAACCATGTAAATATAGTCACCGCCCCAGGGGTCAGCACCTATCTCGCTGTCTACATACGGGCCGTTCCAGCCGGACGGAACAGGCGAAAGATATGGTTTTTCCCAAAGAGCCTGCAAACCCTGCTCTTTTGTCGGGTATCTTCCGCAGTCAAGCCTGTAAACCTGAAGAGCAGCTTTGAACGCGTCTATCTGTGTTATGGCTGCCGTCCGCCGGGCTTTCTCAATATATTTCACAGCTGAAACTGCAACAGTAGCTGATAATGTCAGCATAATGGCAAGGGATGCCAGAATTTCTATAAAGCTGAAACCTTCATCTTTTTTCATCACAATCCTCCAAAACTTGTTAAAAGAGGCAGTACCGCCCCCTGTATTAGATAGCCTAAAAAACATGCCGTAATCAGAATTCCTGCCGGTTCGCACAGTCTTTCTGTCTGTTTCATAGAATCTTGCTCTTTGCTCTCATAATAAGAGGCAAGGCTGCCGAAAATTTCGCCGATGCTGCCTTCGTGTTCCGCAAGCTTTATCCATGTAAGCACTGTTTTTGGAAAATAATCTGCCGCGCGGAATGCAGCCGCTACATGAGAACCTTTTTCTATTTCTTCTTTGACAACAAGCAGTGCCCTGCGCAATTTTTTATTTTCAAAATATAAGAAGCACTGAGACAAAGCCTTGTCTACAGGCACTGCTGCTGATACATATAGATAAAGCTGGTAAAAAACAGCCGCAAGGGAATTTCCCGGATGGATTCGCCTTGCTATGTAGGCTGTAAACGCCCCGACGGCGGCAGCAAGCAGACAAACGGCACGTATTGTGTGATGAATAATCTCTGCTTCATCTGAGTCTGACAACATTCCGTAAGACTTATACATGGGAAGCCCCTTCACAAGCAGAATTGCAGTTGCACATACGGAGAGTATTATTACAAATACAGGGTACAGCAGCGCGCCAGAAAGATTTTTCTTCATGCGCTGCTCTTTCTCGTGACTCTCACGAATTTTTTCCAAGCCTTCTGCTATGCTCCCTGTGTTTTCCGCTGTATGAATAAGCCAGCCATAGCGTTTCTGCATCCGGCTTTCTCCGTAACATTTCTGTACGGCAGCTGAAAACCCCTCTCCGTTTTTCATACGAGCCTCTATTTCTGCTGCTGCCGCCACATCTTCTTCTGCAAGAATATGCAGCGCGTCGCTTAACCTGACTTCATGCTTAACAAGAGGAAGAAGCTGTGTTATGAAACCGATGAAGGATTCTTTCCTTTTCAAAGCCATATCCCCTTTCTGCCAAAGTCCGGAATATTATTAAGTTTCATATATTCTTCTATTGCAGGCGGTGTAACGTCTTTATAAAGCAGAGCCTTAAGCTCTTCTGTTACAGCAAGAATCTCCGCGACTAGCCGCCGTCTGCCGCTTTCGTCCGGGATAAGCTGCTGTGTTACAATACCTTTCAGTACAGATGCGGCAAGATATCTTGGAACACCCATATCGCAAAGCCTTAAAGGTGTTTCTGCAGCTCGTGTTGTATGCAGCGTTGCAAGCACAAGATGACCTGTTAAAGATGCCCTGACAGCAAGCTCGGCAGTCTCTCCGTCTCTTATTTCTCCTATCATTATCACATCAGGGTCTTGACGCAGCACACGCCGCAGAAGTTCAGAGAACGTCATGCCGGTTTCTTCTTCCGTCTGTATCTGTGTTATACCCTTCATTCTGTATTCAACAGGGTCTTCAATGCTGATTATCTTCTTTTCATCAGTCTGTATATATTGAAGCATTGCATTAAGAGTCGTTGTTTTGCCTGCCCCTGTAGGACCGGTTACAAGAATCAGCCCCGCCCTGTGAGCAAGCATTTCTTTAAGCAGGGCAAGCTCTTCTTCTGCAAAGCCTAATTTTTCAAGCGACAGCCTTTTTTCTCCTGTATGCAGGATTCTTAAAACCATGGATTCGCCGTAAAGCACAGGCACTATAGAAAGACGTATATCAAGCGTCTCGCCGCCGCTTACTACGTTAAAACGCCCGTCCTGTGCACGCCTCTTTTCAAGCACATTCAGATGAGAAAGCATTTTTATACGCACAGAAAGCGCAGCCGCCTGCTCGCTAGTAAGCTTCATTCCTTTTTCAAGTCTGCCCTCAATGCGGTATCTTACTTCGCTGCCGGAAACCTGTGTTTCTATATGTATATCGCTTGCGCCCTTATCAAGCCCTTCAAGAACAATGCTGTTAAGCAGATTAATTACTGGTGCGTCATCGGCTATTTCACCGACATTAACAGAATCTTCATCACCGCCGGTTTTCTCTTCATCAGCTTTGCCGGAAAACAGGCGGCTGATGTTAAGCGTATATTCTGTTTCTTCCAGTTTTCGGTATGATACGGCTTTGCCGCGGAAATAGTGCTCAAGAAAGCGTTTCGTCTCTTCCTGTGTGGCGTCTGTTATTCCTATTTCAACCTGATCTTCCGTCTGTGCAAGAAGAACCGCATGGTTTCTTGCACAATATGCCGGAGACAGCTCATACCTGCTCAAAGCCCTGCACCCCTTTTACGCCAGATTTTTTCGCCGTACTTTTCGTATGCCGTTGTAAGGTTCAGCGTTTCATTTTCCTCATCGCAGTCTTTTTCAAGGTGCGGCACAAGATAAATAACCATCTCGCTCTGTTCTTCTGTTTTCAGAATAGAGCTGAACAGTTTGTTCAGTATCGGTATCCTTGCAAGGAACGGAAGCCCTTCATCGCTTGCTGTCATATCATTTTCTGCAAGTCCGCTTAATATAACAGGCTCGCCGGAACGCGAACGGACTTGAGTTGTTATCATTTTCTCTGTTGTAGGCGGCGGATTGCCTGTCTTGCTTGATACATCAACACCCTGCTTTGAAACAGAAGCAGTTACGGTTGTTGTTATCATGCCGTCGCCAGAAACCCAGCCGTTTATGTCCAGAATAAGACCTGATATGATTTCTCTTGTTACGCCTGTATACTGCGGTTTGCCTGTATCAGGGTCTATAGTGCTGTCGCGGTATCTGTATGTTGAGGTGTTCTTAAACTGAATATTCTGACCAGAAACGCCGTGAAGTGTTGTATCTGCAAAGATGCTTGCCTTGTTCTCCGCAAGTGCTGTATTGAATTTAAGCGCAAACAGATAACCGAATACAGTTATCACGTCAAAGTTCAGATTGAGAAGACCGCCGAGCATTCCTGTAAGCAGGGTTGAATTGCCGGGCTTAAGGCGGTTTCCTTCAAAAGACATGCTCCACTGCATGTTTGAGCTTTGCTGATACTGCACTATAAGCATGTCATAGCGTATGCGCTTCTGCGGTATGTCTATTTTTTCAAGCTCTTTTATAAACAGCTCTCTTTTTTCAGGGCTGCCTTTGTAAAAGATATAGGCATTGTTGCCTGTGCGCACAATATCATCTGCCTTTACAGACGGCGGAAGGTGCTGCATGAGGTCTTCTGCCTGTATATATTTAAGCTTTATTACCTGATTTTCTGAAGGTCTGTCTAAAAGCTGTATAAACTCATTGAAAGATTCTCTGTCTGATTCTGCTACAGCCGCCGTAAAAGTTTTTGCGTCAGGCAGATCATAGAGCTTTATGTATGGATAGCGTGCTTCAATAACGGTGCGGATATCAGCTACATTATGATAAGATAATGTATATCTTTCCCATTTTTCATTTTCTCTTTTAAGAGTTTCCTGCGTCTGCGCCTTTTCTTCCGGAAGGATATACCACATGCCGTTTTTCTCTACGGCACGTGCACCGCCGCCACACAGCAGCAGCTCAAGGCTTTCTTTGAAACTGCGTCCGTTATATTGGATATGCTCTATCTGCATATCGTGCGTTATAAAGCTTGTGTATTCTTTTTCTTCTAGCTCAAACAGCCGTCTTAAAGATTCCTGCAGAGAGCCTTTTGTTATATAGCCGCGGTATTTTCCAGTTTCATCGTCTTTTTCAATTTCTATACGGCTCGCGGCATCGGCAATTTCCGGCATAGAAGCCGCGCCAGACCTTTTTATGTAGATATATTTTTCTTCTTCGATTATCTCATATTCGCTGTAAGGACGCAGAACAATTTCAAGTGCCTCTTTTACGCTTACGTTTTCTGCACCGATTGTGTGCTTTACACCCGGAAGCATTTCGTATGTTATTGTTGTTTTGGTTACGCCGCCGATGCGCTCTATTATTTCGCCTGCTGTGGCATCGTAGCCTGAAACATTTATGCTTCCGTCTGGGTTCTTTGTGACTTGTATTTTTGAGACATGATATATTCCGTCATCTTCATAAGAGAAAAGCCTGTTTGCCTCAAGGAATGCTTCAAATGCAGTTCTTGCGTCTGCCCCTGCAAACTGAAAGCTTACGATTCCGCTTACCGTTGTATCTGTTATTATTGGTGTTTTTAACTCGGTTGAAAATATATAAAGAACGTCTTCTACTTTTTGATTGATGAACTCATAATTTTTTGCAGCCGCCCCCGCCGTTAAGCATATGAAGAGCAGCAGTATCATTACTGCGCGTTTCACATGTTCCCCCTTATACGGCATACACTTTGAACTGCAAAAAGCCCAGCTCCCATAAACGGAATAAAGGCTATCTTCTTTTTTCCTGCGGCTATTGCATAGCCTAAAGCTGCAAGGCTTCCGGCTGCAAGCCCTGCATTCCAGATGACAAACGGAACTGTAAGACCGGCGCACCCGGCATACCATGCATCGCCCAAGCCGAGCTTGTTTCTGCTTGCCATACGCACTGCAACAAAAAGCAGAACACCCCACAAGCCTTGAAGCATATACTGCAAAAAATCTAGTCCGGCGGCAAAGCGGTATGCAAGAACAGATATTCCGTATACGGCGAAAGCACATCTCGGCACTTTTCTGCAGCGCAGGTCTTCGGCGGCGAGTATAGCTGTCATGATGAAAAAAGCAGTTTGTATTTTATTCATGGCTGCACTTCCGTTCCGGCAAGCCATGAGAGCAGGGAAATTTTATAACAAAAGATGAATCGTAATACACTTTTTACTCTCTCGCTTTATAACTTTTTGCTTTGTTATAAAAATGTTACCATAGTAAATTACAAATATCAACAAAATTTTGTAAAAAACAAACACTTTTTGTGATTTTTTTTACGTATTTTTCACCCTTCAAAAGTCATTTTGCAAGAGGTTGCTGTTCATGATAAGAAAAAACGTCTAGCTTGGAACGACAGTCTTACTCAGCTAAGAACGGCGTTCCTGCTTAGCTAGGAATGCCACTCCTAGTCAGCTAGGAACGACGCTCCTATTAGGCTAGGAATGCTGTTCCTAGCTAAGTACACATAATATATTTATCCTGCGTTTTTGGATTTGCGATTGGGCGAAATCTTCAAATACAGCTCTATCAGCAAACCCAGCAAAATTGCGCAAATCGCAATTTGGTGAGAAATGGAGCGACTGACTGTTTATTCAGAGCTAATCCTTTAAAACTTGTTCTTCCATAACTATGACCTGTTGTCATTATTACCAGTCTAAACTTCTATTCTGAAATGACAGAGTAATTACCGTAATCAACGGCTAATAGTTTATCAATAAGCTCATCCGTAAAAGAATAAATCGGAACAAAAGGAAGAAGCATGCCATCACCAAGCAGTTCTACTGTCGTGTTTTTTGCTAAAAGGAGACTTTTTACACCTTCGATTTTTAACTCTGAAATATTAGAGTCAGATATTTTTTTATATGCAGTTACAATATTCCCAATAAAGCCTATATTGCTTACTATAAAATTTTGATTGCAAAGACTCTTTGTTATTTCAGAGGCTTTCTCTTTTGTAAAAATTTCAGGATTAACAAATCCAATAAATATTAAATATGGACATGTTTCATAACTGTTTGAATTCCACCATAAATCTTTTGGAAGATTTTTTCTAACAACGGTTATTTCTTTTTCCTGCACTTGGCAAATAAAATCGCCATAATTCATTTTCTTAAAATCTAAAAGCAATTCTTCTGAAAAAGAAAAAAGACATTGATTAATTGGAACACGTGCTTCTATCAATGATTTTTGAATTTTTCTTCTTAAGATGATAGTCTTTGTATCAGAAAAAAGATTTTCACTATTCGCTATTAGCTCATTATTTGTTAGAGCAACAATAATGTTGCCAGACATGGCAGTGATAATAAACTTATTTGACAATGCACTGACTATATCCGTAATCTTGGCTCTAAAATCAATTTCAGGGTTAATTAAGCAGATTAATACATTACAATCATATTCGGTTACGGCATCGGCTGTTTCATTCGGTCTAATAGTATTAACCAAGGCTTTTATTTCCTCTTGTTTGGAAAGGTAATCAAAATCAGCCTGTATATCCAATTTTTTACCGAACAATAGTTTCTGGATTTTTTCTTTCATTAGTTTCCTCCAAATGATGTTATCCAATTTTGCATTGTTGTTATCCATGCTACATATATTGTACTATTAGGTCCATCAGTCATAGCTGTTAACATCTGAGCGTAAACATTACCAATATTAGTTAATAAGTCTCTTCCTGTTGCAGTTTTATTCAATTCAATAAATTCATTAAATATTTGAGCGCTATTTCCAACTGCAAACATATTGAGATATTTTACTGCTTGCAACTTGATACCAATCCATGCTTCCGCTTCTGCTGCACTTGCCATACTATTTGCTAGAACTTCAATTCCACTTCCAATCAACTTAACTGCTTTTGGTGATAACAAAACCATTACCAGTTTTGCATTATCAGCATTTGGATCTATGATTTCACTTTCACTTTCTAAAAAGCGATAATATATTTCATCACCATATCTATATATTAATCCATTGGGATTCTTTTTAAAAAACTCTTGAGCTTGTTCCCACGTTTTTCCTGAAACAGTTGGTTCTGAAAAAAGTTGCGGTGTCGCAATCTGATCCCATTGCTCACGTGTTATTGATGAATCGTATTTATTTATAGGAGCAGAAGTAGCTGTCATACCACCCATTTGCACAGTACTATTACCAAAAGTCCGCCCACCACCAGCAGTATGTGCATTTACTGATGTTCCCTGCACTTGCGCTGATTCAGTATGCGTACTCCCAGAAGTTGATTTGCCGGGAATATATATTTTCTGTCCAGAATAAATAACATCAGGATTTGCAATATTATTACGATCTGCTAACTGCTGTGCAGTACGATCTCCTCCATCATTATCATTTGCTTCTCCTGCTATTTTCCATAAAGAATCTCCCGGTTGAACAATATAACATGTATCAGTTGATTGCAATCCAAATGGGTCACAGTAGTTTACAGGATCGTTCACAACATAACTGAACCAGTTAGAACCGTCTCTGATCGGGTCTACTGTCGTAAATCTTGCACTTACTGGGCTGTAATCTCTAAAGCCGTAATCGTAAAGACCTGTACCAACATCGTAAGATTTACCACAGTAGCCAAAGCCAATATCGTTTTCAAGGTTGCCGAGATATGGCGAACCGAAAGCATCGTAGCTGTAATCTGCCTGTACTGCTCCGTATTTGTCTGTAACACTTCTGACACTGCCCAAGATGTCTGTTCCAAAGTATGATGTACCGCTATCATTCGTCATGCCAACAGGTTCACCGTAGCTGTACAAGACATATTCATTGTTCGGGCGGCTGCGCGTTTTTGCACCGCTTGCCGATGAAGCTGCATTTGTGCCGTTAGCTTTTCCAGCCTCTGTCATTGGCACAAGCGGAGTATCGTCTATATAGCGGTAGCGTGTGCCTATTTCGCTACGACCGTTTGGGGCAGATCCCGAAACAAGTTCGGGATGACTGCTCTGGGCAGACCCTGAAACGAGTTCAGGGTGACGAATTTGGCCGTCGCGGTATTTTTGTGCTGGTATGTTTGCGGAACAGGCTGACTGCAAAACTGACTTGCCCAGCACGTCAAAGCTGAAGCCGTCATAGAGGTTTCTGGTGTAGTCGCCTAAGTATTCTTTGGTTTCAATTCTGCGCCCAAACGCGTCATAAGAGTATTCTGTGAAATTTCTGGTATTCAGCACAGAATCCTGAACATCGCTGAAGCTCATGCGGTTCTGGGCATTGTAAACATAATCTTTGCGGTAGCGTGCTGCACTCTCGCGCAACAAGTTGCCGTTTGCATCATAGGTGTATTTTACGCTTTCAGATTTGCCAAGCTCACCACTCTCTATAAGGCGGTTTTCTTTATCATAGCTGTATTTCACAGTGCCCCATGCGGTTGTCTTGCTTGTGCGGTTGCCGTTCGCGTCATAAGTGTAAGATTCTTTCCAGACAACCTGGTTAGTTGTTATAGCGTTACCGCGAAGCCTTGCAAAGTTCTCTGCCACACCCCTAAGCTGCATCATTTCTGACGTAGAAAGAAAATAATTTTCAGCGTTTCCCTGTGACGGCTGGAAGTACAAGCCCTGCTTGTCAGCCTCCTTCCTTGCAGTTTCCTTTATATCCTCGTTAAACGGATAATAGACCGTTTCAAGGCGGCTCTGGTTGTCGTACTTGTATATTGTTACAAGACCCTTGTCATTTACTGTATGGCTTCGCCGTCCTAGCTTATCGTAAACATAAGCCTCGCCGGAAATCAAATTGCCGTTGCCTGTATATTGTGCAATGCTTACTGTGCGCCCTGCCTTGTCATAGCGTGTTTTCTGCACTACGCCGTTGCCGAAACGTCTTTCTATTTCACGGCCGCAGACATCGTATTTGTAATGCACCTCAAGCTGCTTTAATCTGTCTTTTTGTGTCAGGATTTCGCTGTTCTTGCCGTAGCCGTAGCTAATATCACGCTCACGGCTAATAAGGCGCGTTCTGCGTCCTGCCTTGTCATAGAAATAGCTTACGGTTTCGCCAGTTTTGCTGTCAGTTTCCTTGGTCAAAAGACCGGCTTTGTCATAGATATAAGAAAGTGTACCGCTCTCATTCGTAGCACTAAGGACATTGCCGCACTCATCATAGACGATTACTGTTTCAGTTCCGTCTGCATAAGAGGTTCTTCTTGTTCTTGTCTTTGTATCATAAGAAACGGCGGTCATGTTGCCCTCAAAGTCTTTCTTATTCTTTAATTCACCGTTTTCATTATAGGTGTAGCTTTGTGTACCGTCAATGCGGTTCTTTTCCTGCGTCAATCTGCCGAATTCGTCGAAGCTGTAGACATAATCAGAGCCTTTGCCGTCTGTGAATGTTACTGTTCTGCCCTTGGCGGTATAGCTGTACTTTTCAGTTACATCTCCGCCTGTGCGCACTTCTGTTATACGACCGAGTTTATCATAGGTGAACTGCTTGTCTACACCAGGTCTTGCTTTTTCTGCAATAAGCAAGCCGTCGCGGTTGTATGTGCCTTCAAAGAAGACACCCTCGCCGTCTTCGGCTTTAGTCACAAGATAAAGCTCGTTATACTCATAAGTTTTCTTTGCTCCGTTCGGGGCTGTTACGCTACTTATACGTCCTACAGCGTTGTAGCTGTATTCTGCTTTTGCACCGTATGCATCATAAAGGGCTTTTGTGCGTCCTATTGAATCATATTCGTAAGTTATCGTATTGCCCATGCCATCTGTAACTGTTACAACTTCACCCCAAGCATTGAGCATGTAATTTGTTTCATAAAGACCGCCGTAGATGACCTTAACTTTCCGCCCTGCGTCTGAATACTCGTATTCAACGTACTGAGTGGCATTTGATTTTGTAAGGCTTGAACCGCTGCCGACAAGCACCAGCTTTATACGGCCTACATTGTCATATTCATAGACAGTTATTGCGGATGGGCTTTTTTCTTTTATCAAAAGTCCGCGTTCGTCATATTCGAATGTTGTGGTGTTCCCCAAACGGTCTGTTACGCTCTTGGTTGAGCCGTCCGGGTTATACTCAACTTTTGCCTGCTTCTTGTTCTGCTCGCCCAGGCTTGCAAGGTTTCCGGCATTATCATAGCCGTAAGTATACAGACCGCCATGAGATGATTCTTCCTTAACAGTGCGTCCGCCGGAAGAAAGGCTTCTGTGCGAATTTTCATTAAGAGCATTCTTAACGTCCGTTACTCTGTTCCATCGGTCGTAGCTTATAACCGTCCTGCTTCCTTCAGGGCTTATAAGCGTAAATTCTCTTCCAGATGCTGTGTTCGCGTATGCATATTTCTGTGTTATCGGCTGTGTATAGGTCTTGCCGTACTTGTCGGCTTTTGACCGCTTAACTGCTTCTATACGCCCTGCACTGTCATAGACATATTCTGTTATCCATGTAGTGTCTTCATCTTTGCGCGTTTCAGTAAGAGCTTTTCCTGCTTTGGTGTATGTATAAGAAACAACGGTCTGCAAATCATCAAGTTTTGCTCCCGCTTTTACTGCTGTTGCAAGGTGGCGTTTGTCATATTCATAAGAGAAAATGCGCTTTTCGCCTGTAGAAGTGTCAGTTTCTTCTATTAATACAAGATCTTTACGTCCGTTTGTTGTATATGTACGCAGAAGCCCTGCCGGTGTTTTCTCAGTTACGGTCTTTTCGGTGTAATCATAAGTGAACTTCTGCCCCTCACCGTCTATATAGCTTAATACGCGGTTCTGTTCGTCATAAGTCCAAGTCTCTTTTATGACGGCATTTTTAGTATATGCTGTTCTTGATGTTGTGTTGCCTTTTGCGTCATAGTCAAAATGGGTTCTGCCTGTCACGCTTCCGCCATTGCGGTAAATGTCTGTTACAAGCCCCTTATTATTGTACTGCGCGTTTACAGCTTCCTGCCCGCCACGGATAACGCCTATACAGTTGCCTTTAGCATCATATCTGAATTCTGTTGTTATTTTATCACGGTCAACTGTCCTTATGCAGTTGTTGTTGCTGTCATAGGTAAAGCTTTCAGCCGAGCCATCGGCGTACTGCACTTTTACAAGGTTATCCTTCGCGTCATAGACAAAATTTGTCGTTGAGCCGTTTACGGTGCGCGTCAGCACGTTTCCGGCCTTGTTGTATGTCGTCTTGACGGTGCTGCCGTCAGCGTATCTTTCTTCCGTTATTTGCTGGTCTTCATCGTACTTGTATACAGTTGTCACGCCGTCATGGTCGGTGTATGTTGTTATTCTGTTAGCCCTGTCGTAATCGAAGCGTTCGGCGTGTCCTTCTTCGTTCACGGTCTGTGTGGTGTAAAGGTTGCCGTCCTTGTCCATAAGACCGTACTTGAATTCTACAAAAGAACCGTCAGGTTTTATGAGCTTCTCAAGGTTACTGTCTGAATTGTAGACAAAGCGGCTTGTGTCGCCGTCCGTGTCTGTTACGGTCTCCAGCAATTTTCCGCTGTAAGTATATGTCACGCTCTGACCGGCGGGCTTGTCTCCGTCATAAAGCTCAATCTTTGTTAAAAGACCTTCACCGTTATAAGCGAATCTAAGGCACTGTGTTCCTGTGTCGCTTTTTATTTCTATAATTCTCTGCTCTGAATCTCTTATAATACTAGTTACGTTGCCGTTTCTGTCGGTCAAGCTCTCAAGCAGACCCCACTTATCAAAGCTTTGTGAAGAACCGTTCTTAGCCTTTAGTATAAAGCCGTCCGCATCAATTGCGTCTCTTCCGTTACGGCTTGTAATTGTGTACACATTCTTATATTTTTCTGTTACTGATTTCCATTTTCCATTCTGCTTATACTCAAATACAACAGGAATATAGCCTTCAAGAACGAGAATCAAAGTGTCGTTGCCGGTGGCTGTATGCGCTGCGCCGTTTCCATATTTTACATATTTATTTAGAGGTTCAATTTTCTTTCTTTTCTCTTCAAGAGAATTCAAATATGCTATTTCAGCCTCAGCTTTAAGAATTAACCTGTCAGCTTCTGCAACAATAGCAGCACCTTCACCGTCAAGCGTGCCGTTTGTTTTTGCAAGTTTTTCATCCAGTATCTTTCTCTGTTCTTTTACCTTTTCAAGATGTGTCTCAAGATTTGCTTTTGCCTGTCCGAAGCCTTCAGAAACACCTCTTATAAGGCGTGTCTCAAGGTTGCCTGTCCATTTGCTTCCGAGCGTGTTTCCGCCTGTTGAACCGCCACTTGTATAAAATCTGCTAACAGGCAGACCACCGTTAAGCGTCTTCAAAACTATGTCTGTTTCTGTCTGTATATATTGTCCAGAAGTCAGCAGAACTGGATCTCCGCCTGTCTGCGATACCTGTGTCTGTGCATTATTTTCAGCAGAGTTCTGTTCGTTTTTACTGTTGTTTTCTGCAGAATCAGTACCGCTGCCTGTAATATCGCCAAGTTCTGATGATTCCTGACCTAAATCATTAAGCGACTCTTGTGTTTCTGACGGGCCGCTTCCGTTTCCCTGTTCTTCGTTTGTGTCAGTTCCACTAGTTTCTCCATTTCCGAATGCAAAAAGAGATGTGCTGCACACACACATAAACATCATCAGAGTACATACTATAAGCTTAAATTTCTTCATTTTTCTCTCCGTATATATAAGTTAATGTGATATAAAACAATCCACTTAATAAGACTGTTTATACAATTTATACAAATTGAGATAAAGTTTTGTTTGGAAACAATTATTAGTGAATAGAATTATCAAGTATTGTGTGTGGTCATTTTCTCTCTCGCTTTATTGTGTTTTTCAGTTTTTTATACTGTAGCATAACAACATGCTTCTGTCAACAAGATTGTGCAAATAATTTTGCAGAATCTTGTTGAAGTGTAAGCGGCGAAGTTTGTTTTAAGCAGTGGTGTAGCAAAGCTTTACAGTATCTCTCTTCGGAAACACAAGTTCTAGCTTTAATTTGCATCATTTACAGAAAAATCTTTTCCATGTTTTCGATTGTTTCAAAATCTTCATTTAAGAAATAGTCACAAACATCATCTTTTTCGTTAATAACATCAAAGACACTTGGAACACCGTATTCATGTGTTATTCTTAATCTGACTGTATCAAGATGAAATTCGAATTTTGAATTCTCAAAATATTTATTCAAAAATGAATAGTCTATCTGCCTGTTTATTACAAACCCATTGTCAAAGTTAGGAATTTCAGCAACTTTTGTATAAAATAAATCCTGTTTTATATTTATGTGCTTTAATTCTTCAGCATTTTGATCTGATTCAATAATGTGATAGGGCTTTAAATAAAGCACGTTATCTTTCATTTTCCATTTAGAATATACTTGGATTCGTCTTAATTTGTTATCAGTATTTCTGTACATACAGGAAATTTTATTAATTCTATTTGGATAAAATTTCACTGTAAGAATTTCTATATTTTCATGTGTCTGTTCAACCGGTGTTGTAACAATGTCAACCCAAACACCGACTATATCCAATTCTTCTTTGGAAAGATTGAATTTATCAACAAACAAATGTGCATTTTTCCCTTCTGCAAAAAAGTTATTTTCTTTTGTTTCAACATCATTCGATTTAATCAAAGCATCCAAATAAAGAATTTCAATATCTTCTGATTTTGGAGCCGCACATGATACAAAAACAAACAGTACTAATAAAGATAAAAACAGTTTTTTCATTTTTATTACTCCTTGGGTTCGTATATATAATATCTTACTGTTTTTTCATTAAACATTTCTCGTGAAAATGCATAGCCAGGCGGTACAACTCCTGTGTATGTTCCTGCTTGCAAAAACACAGGAAAATCTCTGTCTGCAATTGTAGTCGTAGCCCATGAATCATGCGCAACTTCACCGGTAGTTCCTTCGTATTCTGGTCGTTGTGGCAGACTGTGGTAAACTCTATTCTGTGGTGCAACAATAGCAACATGAGGACCGTAATTAGTACTACCTTCTGATGCAGCTATAACTAAATAACCTCTGTTTGCAGCCTCTTGTGCTAGAATCGAAGCTTCAGATTGACTGTGTCCTTCATTCAAATTTCTTAAATTGGGATTCGTTATAAAAGATTTTGCCAATCCCAATGCAGATTTATCAGCAGTATCACCAGTTGGCATAATATCATTATATACCTTTTCTCCCAATCCAGTAAAAAATTTTGGTAAAAATTCATTGCAGTGTGTAGTACCTGAAGATGCAACCAGATCTTTTAGAGGTTCAGAATCAACTGAGAAAGTATCCCAGTAATTTGACGGAATTGTAAAGCCGTTGCTTGAGTTTCCATTTGTCAGTATTTCTGTAGAATTATTGTCATCACTATTTTGATTTACAATAGCATTTATACCAGAAAAATTTGCACCATTATTAGAACTAATGATACTTGCAATTGTGCTTCCTGCCATAATGCTTGCCACTCCAAGTCCTGTAACATTTGTTGCACTAGAATAAGAACTAAAAGGTGACAGGAAAGATTGTGTGTTGCTATTTCCTGTAAAACTATCGAATCCAAAACTCTTTCCAAGCATATCAGAACGGAATGTTATTCCGCCAGATCGGGTATCAGTTGCTGTTAATCCCAATGGGTCACAATAATTCACAGGGTCATTTACAACATAGCTGAACCAGTTTGAGCCGTCTCTGATTGGATCTACGGTTGTAAACCGAGCAGAAACAGGCGAATAGTCGCGGAAACCGTAGTCGTAAAGACCTGTACCAACATCGTAAGATTTACCACAATAACCAAAACCAACATCGTTTTCAAAGTTGCCGAGATACGGCGAACCAAATGCGTCATAGCTGTAATCTGCTTGCACTGCACCGGATTTGTCGGTCACACTTCTGACACTGCCTAAAATATCAGTACCAAAGTATGATGTTCCGCTGTCATTCGTCATGCCGACAGGTTCACCATAGCTGTACAAGACGTATTCATTGTTCGGACGGCTGCGCGTCTTTGCAGCGCTTGACGAAGAAGCTGCATTTGTGCCGTTAGCTTTTCCGGCCTCTGTCATTGGCACAAGCGGAGTATCGTCTATATAGCGGTAGCGTGTGCCGGTTTCGCTGCCGAGGGCGGTGCGGCCAGATGAGGTTGTGCCGCTGGTTGTCTGGGCAGACCCTGAAACGAGTTCAGGGTGACCAGTATGGGCATCGCGGTATTTTTGTGCTGGTATGTTTGCAGAATATGCTGACTGCAACACTGACTTGCCTAGCACGTCAAAGCTGAAACCGTCATAGAGGTTTCTGGTGTAGTCACCTAAGTATTCTTTAGTTTCAATTCTGCGTCCAAAAGCGTCATAAGAGTATTCTGTGAAATTTCTGGTATTCAGCACAGAATCCTGTACATCGCTGAAGCTCATTCTGTTCTGGGCGTTGTATACATAATCTTTTCTATAACGTGCGGCACTTTCTCTTAAGAGATTGCCGTTGGCATCATAGGTATACTTAACAGATTCGCTCTTGCCAAGCTCGCCACTTTCTGTCAGGCGGTTTTCTTTATCATAAGCATATTGTACAGTACCCCAAGCGGTTCTCTTGCTCGTGCGGTTGCCGTTCGCGTCATAAGTGTAGCTTTCTTTCCAGACAACCTGGTTAGTTGTTATGGCGTTGCCTCGAAGCCTTGCAAAGTTCTCTGCCACACCCCTAAGCTGCATCATTTCCGCTGACGAAAGGAAATAGTTTTCAGGATTTCCCTGCGACGGCTGGAAATATAAGCCCTGCTTGTCTGCTTCTTTTCTTGCTGTTTCCTTTATATCCTCGTTAAACGGATAGTAAACTGTTTCAAGGCGGCTCTGGTTATCGTACTTGTAGATTGTTACAAGGCCTTTCTCGTTCACTGTCATGCTGCGTCTGCCGAGCTTATCGTAAACATAAGCCTCGCCGGAAATCAAATTGCCGTTGCTTGTGTACTGCGCAATATTAACCGTGCGCCCAGCCTTGTCGTAACGTGTTTTTTGAACAACGCCGTTGCCGAAGCGTCTTTCTATTTCACGGCCGCATATATCATATTTGTAATGTATCTCAAGCTGCTTAAGCCTGTCTTTCTGAGAAAGAAGCTCGCTGTTCTCGCCGTAGCCGTAGCTTATATCGCGCTCACGGCTAATCAACCTTGTACGCCGTCCTGCCTTGTCATAGAAATAATTTACGGTCTCGCCAGTTTTACTGTCTGTCTCTTTTGTAAGCATACCGGCTTTATCATAAGCATAGCTTAAAGCGCCGCTCTCGTTTGTTGCAGACAAGATGTTGCCGCACTCATCATAGACGATTACTGTTTCTGTTCCGTCTGCATAAGAGGTTCTTCTCGTTCTTGTCTTTGTATCATAAGAAACGGCGGTCATGTTGCCCTCAAAGTCTTTCTTAGTCTTTAATTCACCGTTTTCATTGTATGTGTAATTCTGTATGCCGTCAATGCGGTTCTTTTCCTGCGTCAATCTGCCGAATTCGTCGAAGCTGTAGACATAATCAGAGCCTTTGCCGTCTGTGAATGTTACAGTTCTGCCTTTTGCGGTATAACTGTACTTTTCAGTTACATCACCGCCTGTCTTTACTTCAACAATACGCCCTAATTTGTCATAGCTGTATTCTTTATCTACACCCGGTCTTGATTTTTCTGCTATCAGCAAGCCGTCACGGTTATATTTACCCTCAAAGAATGCTCCTTCCGCATCTTCGGCTTTAGTCACAAGATAAAGCTCGTTATACTCATAAGTTTTCTTTGCTCCGTTCGGGGCTGTTACGCTGCTTATACGTCCTACAGCGTTGTAGCTGTATTCTGCTTTTGCACCGTAGCCGTCATAAGCGGCTATTGTGCGCCCGATGCTGTCATATTCATACTTGCGGCTGTTGCCCATGCCGTCTGTTACGGTTGTCACTTCGCCCCATGCATTTAATGTATAGCTTGTTTCATAAAGTCCGCCGTATACAACCTTAACTTTCCGCCCTGCGTCTGAATATTCGTATTCAACGTACTGGGTAGCGTTGGCTTTTGTCAGATTAGTGCTACTGCCGACAAGCACCAGCTTTATACGCCCGACATTGTCATATTCATAGACAGTCGTAGCCGAAGGACTTTTTTCTTTTATCAAAAGTCCGCGCTCGTCATACTCGAATGTCGTCACATTGCCCAAACGGTCTGTTACGCTCTTGGTTGAGCCATCCGGGTTGTACTCAATTTTTGCCTGTTTCTTGTTCTGCTCGCCAAGGCTTGCAAGGTTTCCGGCATTATCATAGCCATATGTGTAGAGACCGCCATGAGATGATTCTTCCTTAACAGTGCGTCCGCCGGAAGAAAGGCTTCTGTGCGAGTTTTCATTAAGCGCGTTCTTTACATCTGTAACACGATTCCATCGGTCATAGCTTATAACAGTACGGCTTCCTTCAGGGCTTAGAAGCGTAAAATCCCTTCCGGCTGCCGTGTTTGCGTAGGCATATTTCTGCGTTATTGGCTGCGTATAAGTCTTGCCGTACTTGTCCGCCTTAGAGCGCTTTACGGCTTCAATGCGCCCTGCGCTGTCATATACATATTCTGTAATCCATGATGCATCCTCGTCCTTGCGTGTTTCGGTAAGTGCCTTGCCAGCTTTGGTATATGTATAGCTTACAACGGTCTGCAAATCATCAAGATTTGCGCCTGCCTTTACTGCCGTTACAAGGTGGCGTTTGTCATAATCATAGGCAAAAACACGCTTTTCGCCGGTCACTGTATCAGTTTCTTCTATTAGTATAAGGTCTTTTCTGCCGTTTGTTGTGTAGATACGCTCAAGCCCTGCCGGTGTCTTTTCCGTTACGGTCTTTTCTGTGTAACTGTAAGTATACTTCTGACCTTCGCCATCGACATATTCGGTTACGCGGTTCTGGCTGTCATAAGCCCATGTTTCCTTTACAAAGCCGTTCTTTGTGTATGATGTTCTTGTTGTTGCGTTGCCTTTTGCGTCATAGTCAAAATGTGTTCTGCCTGTTACGCTTCCGCCGTTACGGTAAAGGTCGGTAACAAGGCCTCTGTTGTTGTACTGCGCGCTTACAGCCTCAACACCACCCCTTAGAACGCCTAAGCAGTTGCCTTTAGCGTCATATCTGAATTCTGTGATTATGCCGTCGCGGTCTACTGCCTTTGTGCAGTTGTTGTTGCTGTCGTATGTAAAGTTTTCAGCCGAGCTGTCGGCGTACTGTACTTTTATAAGGTTATCCTTCGCGTCATAGACAAAATTTGTCGTTGAGCCGTTTACGGTGCGCGTCAGCACGTTTCCGGCCTTGTTGTATGTCGTCTTGACGGTGCTGCCGTCAGCGTATCTTTCTTCTATTATTTGCTGATTCTCATCATACTTATAAACTGTCGTAACGCCGTCATGGTCTGTGTAAGTTGTTATCTTGTTCGCCCGATCATAATCGAAGCGCTCGGCGTACCCTTCTTCATTTACGGTCTGTGTGGTGTAAAGGTTGCCGTCCTTATCCATTAAGCCGTACTTAAATTCCACAAACGAGCCGTCCGACTTTATAAGCTTTTCAAGGTTGCTGTCGCTGTTATAGATAAAGCGGCTTGTGTCGCCGTCTGTGTCGGTTACGGTCTCAAGCAATTTTCCGCTGTAAGTGTATGTCACGCTCTGACCGGCGGGCTTGTCACCGTCAAAAAGCTCAATCTTTGTAAGCAGCTCTTCACCGTTGTAAGAGAATCTAAGGCTCTGAACGCCGTTGTCACTCTTTACCTCTGTAATTCTCTGCTCTGAATCTCTTATAATGCTTGTTACGTTGCCGTTTCTGTCGGTCAAGCTCTCAAGCAAGCCCCATTTGTTGAATGTCTGTGAAGAACCGTTCTTAGCTTTAATGATAAAGCCGTCCGCCTCGAGCGCGTCCTTGCCGTTACGGCTTGTAATTGTGCATACATTTTTATATTTTGCAACAGAAGACTCCCATAAGCCGTTACCTTTATAGTCGAATACAACCGGAATATAGCCATCAAGCACAAGAATAAGAGTGTCGTTACCTGTACCAGAAGAGTCTGCAATCTTTCCGTATTTTGTATATTTATTCAACTGTTCAAGATTTCTTGCTTTTTCAGCAATAGCCTTGAATTGTGTTATTTTACTTTTTGCGTTTTCAATACGACTGTCTGCATCTTTTGTAAAATCCTGATATTCCTGTAATGAATTCCCGCTTACTCCGACAGACATATCATCAACTTCTTTTTTAATTTCATTCAGTTTGGCAAGAACAGATTCCATATTTGCGGCATCTTTATCAGCTCCAGAAGTAATACCCCTTACAATCCTTGTTTCAATGTTTCCTGTCCACTTGCTTCCGAGAACACCGTGTCCTGTTGAATTACCGCTTACATAAAAACTGCTTATGCTTAACATACCGGTCAGCGTTTTAAGATTTATATTCGTATCGCTCTGAAAATATCTTCCGCTTGTAAGGAGCACAGGATCTCCGCCTGTCTGTGACTGCAACTGATTACTGTTGTTATTTGTTGCGATGACATCATTTCTTACATTATCCTGATACTGTGGATCAACTTTATCAATAGTGCTCATGCGTGTTTGCTGATGAGTATAGCTAATTCCTTCATTATTGGATGAAATACCAGTATTGGCACCGACACCTTGCCCTGTTCCTGTTGTTGTTCCAGTCGTAGTGGTTGATGGACCGGTAGTCAAAGTAGTAGTAGTTGTTGTTTTTCCGCCACTGTCAGATGAACACCATGAAGACCCATTGTAATACAATGGGAACACAAAAGAATTTACTAAAACAGCCAGAATTAAAACAAAAAATAAAATTTTCTTCATTTTTTCTCTCCGTATATATAAACTTAATGTGATATAAAACAATCTGCTTAGTTAGACTGTTTGTACAAATTGAGATAAAGTTTTGTCTAAAAACAATTAATGGTGAATAGAATTATCAGGTAGTGTATGTGGTCATTTTCTCTCTCGCTTTGTTGTAGTTTATCAGCTTTTTATACTGTAACATAAAAATAACATGACAATATAATTCTGTCAACAAAATTTAATACGAAAAATACAAAAAAGTTTTTGATATTTCAGTTTCTTTGTAAGAAATCTGTTACATATAAGCGAGCGTGCTGTTATAGTATATGAAATCTGTTATAACCGAAAAAAAGCTCATACTTTTGTTTTCGGGAGGAGGAGTTATATGAAGGCAGAAAAAAAAGACCCTCTGTAAATACCGCATATTCACAGAGGGTAGATAAGTCAGACACCTAAAGGCATCTTTCTTAACAGCTAATAGAATAATACTTTTATACGGTGTCTGCGTCAAGCGTTGTGTATACAACGTTACATTTTAAAATCCACAATAGTGGAAAAAAGGACACAGATATGAGTAATACTACAGTTATAAATTATGATGATTCTGACGGAACAGGTACAGTCACATTAGTTCAAAATCCTTTTGATAAAGGTAATAAATACTATGCCAAGTTTGACCGTACTACTGTAAACATTGACCATCTTATTGCACGAATCCAGAAGAAAGAAGTTGGAACAAATGCAATCATGGCAAAGCATTTCGCGTCGCTTTTTAAGGCAGAAATTCTTGAAGCGTTAAGCCGCGGGGAAGCGGTAAATCTGCTTGACTTAGGTACACTTTATATTACTACAAACGGCAAGGTTTCAGGCGAAACACCTGGAACGGCAAGCATTGAAGGGTTTCAGGTTAAGTTCACATGCTCAAAGCTTACTAACGGAGCTGTTTCAAGTCTTGGCATTAAAAAAATTGTCATGGCAGAAACAAACCCGATTATCGGAGAAATGACGGATTTGTACACTGGAATGGTTGGCTTTGAGTTTACGGCTCAAAAATCAATGCGGATTGAAGGAACACGCTTGAAGATTAGCGGTGACGAAGGCGGCGTATTCTTTGCCCCTGCAACCGAAAAAGGCACCCCAGACGAAGACGAAACAAAATGGATAAAGGTTGAGAAGCTGATTAGAAATGTTGCAAAGATGTTGGAATTCTTCCTTCCTGATTCGCTTGATACGGCAACGTCATATTGCATTGTGCTCAAAACAAACAGCACAAAGGGCAACCTGACAAAGAAGAACTATTCAATAGTTCATAGTGATGTTATTACGGTAAAGACTGAATAACTATTGCTTTAAACTGACATGGGGCGGACATGCTTAACTCAAAAAAAGAGCCTGTCCGCCCCGCTTTGTATTGCACAGTTTGACCCGGCACTGACACGACAGCATATGCACCAGATTCAAAAACTAGCCTTTGTACACCCGTCACAAGTTTACGCGAAGCGGAAACTTGCCGTTTCGCCAGATAAAACCCAAAATGTAGATAATCCCAATGCGAAACGCTTTCCCTTAAAACATTGAAATCTGAAAACACTTATGCTAGAATG
>JAEEGL010725492.1_pt1 | contig 32142 bp, 28 predicted proteins | sample 9134231 | NCBI WGS metagenome assembly JAEEGL01 (sample SAMN16246548, study PRJNA631951) | gut metagenome | biome: gut microbiome; feature: rumen; material: fiber-attached | host: Bos | place: Iran: Karaj | collected 2018-10 | reverse complement strand
TGTATTTTTATATTATTTTGTCTTAAAGATAATATGCATATAGTTCCCTTTCTCATAGCCGAAGCGCTGTATGAGAGTGGAGCCGTCGTAGATAGCTTCCAGTTGCAGGGTGATGCCGTTTTCGGCAAGTGAACGGAACGCTTTTGGCTGTTGCAGTTCGTCCTTCGTAAATGTGTAATACTGGCTGTTGTTGTTAAACTCCAAGCGAATGTAGTGGTCGGCTCCGCCGTAGTTCAAGTTCAGCAGCATGACGTTGGGGATGAAAGCCCATTTGATGTGCGAATAGTCCGTATCATAGTCGAAGCCATAACGGGCTGTGATGGCCTGCGGGGAGGCTTCGGCAAGTGCCTGGCTCAGTTCTTCGTCCGCATCTACGACCTTTGAAATCAGCGAAACGGGGAAGTCCTGAAAGAATATATGCTGCATCTTGTAGTCGGACACATCAAGTTGCACGTCGCTGAATGTTGCTTCATGGGCTTTTGTGATTATGTGTCGCCCCTTCTCGTCCGTCATATCCGTGCAATCCTTGTCCTTATAGACAATGATATACTCACCAGAATATTCGCCCGAAATGTTCTGTGCATACCTCTCCTTTTGATTGGTCGTCAGCCTCCTCTCCACATTGTCATCGCTGCTGCAAGAGGCGAGGGAGAGCATGGCAGCGCACATCACGAAGATGTTTACATAAATTGCTCTCATTGTTCTCATTTCTTCTTAATTGTGAATACCACTTTTTGTATTCCCCGCTTATAGACATTGGCGAGGATGAGGTGGTAGTGCAGCGTTTCGCCCTGTTTCATCGATTGCTTGATGTGTTCCATCTCGCTCTCGGTAAGTATGTTCTTGAAGAGAAAGGCAGAATGATTGCCCGGCACAAGGCGTATCTCATCGGTAAGTGGTGAAAGAACGTAGGCGTATGTTGCCTGATAACGGGCACCTGCCTGCCATAGCGGATGGCTCTTGTCAAGAATATTCTCCAAGTAGATTCGCGCATCCTTGTCAAATTCGGGCGTCGGTGTGCCGTCGGCGTATGTCACCTTGCCATCGGCATCCACCATGTATTCACCACCTTTGGCTATGGCATACTTCTCTACCGGACACTGCTGCTCATACTCTATGTCGGCCTCGCTCTTTACTTCTTTCTCCACAGGCTCTGCCACCTCTTCCACTTTCTTGTCGGCAAGGATGCGCACCAGTTCGTATGTACGGTCGCTGGCATCCTGGGGAGGGTTGGCCAGAATAGTCCGCTTCACGCGCAGCACGTATTCATGACCTCTTTCATAAGTGAAGCCCTTAACTTCACTGAAGTATAGGTACTGCCATTGTCCTGGCTCGTCTTCCGTCATCACTTGCATACACTCGATGGGATGTTCTCCCATGCTGTCGAAAAGGTCGTACATAACGCCCGGTTCAGCGGAAACATTCATGATAATTTCCTTGGTAATGTCTTTGTCATCATCGTCGCTGCTGCAAGAGGCGAGGGAGAAAGCAGCAAGTATCGCAAAGGCGATTCTCCAAATCTTCATTGTTTTCATTTCCCCAAATCATATTTGTTATTCATGTTCTGCCTCACTAAACGCAGTATGGCCGGAAATCTTGCGCCATCGGGCGTTAATTATTCTTAATTGAGAGAACATCAGTACCGATGCGTGACTGATGCGCATAATAATGCAGGGAGATAGAGAGGAGCGTCCAGTGGCATATAGCGTCTTGAAGCAGGAAGAGATGCTATGCCACAGGGACGCCCTATGTGGTTTACATTCTGTTTTTCTCAGCGTTACCGGCGCCTGTACCCTTATACTTCGACGGCGTTACGTTGAAGCGATAGCGCAGGGAGAGGATGACGGAACGCGTGTCGTTGTCCTCGGCCTTGGTCACCTTCATGCGGCTGAAGTAGAATGTGCCGTAGCTTGCACCTTGGTTGAAGAGGTCGTTGCCCGTCAGTTTGATGTTGAGGCGACGCTTGAAAAGGTCTTTGCTGACGCTAAGTGACAGCATCGCATTGGTGGTCTCTATTTTGAAGTTTGAACCGGTATAGCCGTGCGTGTGGATGTTGAAGTCTGCCTGCAGCAGCCATTCGTGCGGCAGGGAGACGATATTGCCCAGCTGCAGCGACAGCATCGGAGTATTGAGGTGCATGTCCTGGCCGTTAAAGGTGGTCGTGACCCATTGCTTCATGAATGTGACATTATACTGCGGCGTCCACGTTATGCCGTCTGCCAGCCTGACATCGCGCTGCGCTCCCAGCGTGAGGATGAGCCAGTCGCAGTCGTTATAGTTCTTGATGGTGGCTATGTTCACCTTGCTATCCTGCTCCATACTCTCCACGACGCTCATGAACGGGTCTATGCAATGCACAAAGTTGGCAGTCAGATAGAAGCCCTTCCACATCGCCATAGCATTCAGGTTGTGATACTTCACAGGGCGCAGATAGGGGTTTCCCGTCACCCTGTTCAGTCGGTTCTCATACATCACATCGTTGTTCAGTAGCCAGTAGGCCGGGCGGTTCGTGCGCTTGGCATAGCTCAGGGAGAGCTGCACCTTCTTGACGGCAGCCGACAGGGCGACGGCGGGGATTTAGAGCCCCTTGATAAGGGGCGGCTATAATGCAGGGATAAAAAATCGATTTGATTGCCAAGAACACGTAAAATGAACAATGAACAATGAACAAAATGAACAAAATGAAAAAATGCTACACGTTTCACAACGTATAGCATTCTGCCGATTAACAAAATCAACAAGCCTATTTAAGACACATAAAAGGTGAGATTGCTAACCTGAACCAACCTTATCTTAGCAACATATGTAAATAAAAAGCTAGTGTCTTATTAGTCGTAGTAGCCGTAAATTGCCTGGTGTCTGCCTCCAGCGCAATACGGTTCTTTAGTCCAGCTGACGTGTAGCCAATGACCTTTGTCGGATGTAAGAAGCTGGTCGAAGGGCAGCGAATTACGAATGTAATCTCGCATGAGAATATAGTCTGCTGGAGAGTGTTCCGGATTGAACTTTATGTCAGCGGCACAACCCTTTGTGTGCTGAGACTTTGGCTTGCCGCCAACGGCGGCGTTTGTGATGAGAGTGCGGAAGCCTGATGAAATGATGATAGGCTTTGCTACGTACTTACGGAGCGGCTCTAGTATGTGCCTTACTCCAAGTTGTAAGTTGTTAGCTACTGCTATGTGAGTGATGTAATTGTAACGCTGATAGAAGCGTGTCTTCACGAACTCTGAGAGCATGAAGTGCTCTGAGAGACGTATGTCGTATTTCCCTATGTTGCCGTTTGAAATCTCGTTGTTAAAGCGCATTAGCGCATCTCCTGTGATAGGGTTGTTTGTTGCATCAAAGATTATTTTTTCCATTTCTGCGTGTCATTAAGTTGGTTATTTTGGAAATGTAATAGTCAAGGCCGAATATAGAGCCTGCGAGCAAGAACGCCTGTGCGATATAGAAGATAAGGCCATCTGGTACATCGTCTATGCGAAAAATCTCTATGAAAACCATCACTATTGATGTGATGATGAGCAGAACCGCGCAAGCGTATCTTGTAAATTGCATGATTAAGAATTTATAATGCAGGAGATACGTGCGCTAACACGCACCTCCTGCGGGAGTTATGACATGAAAAAAATTAAAGCGCTGAACCTCCGAGCATACCTGCTATAGCAGTTGCGACATAGGAAACTATGCGGAGAATGAATGACCATGTAGTTTTACTGTCCTGTGCCATAATGAAAAGTATTAAGCAGGAACAAAGCCGCCATTGATGTTAGACTCAAGGATGTACTCTGACTTACCCAGCTCTTCAGCAGACATATTCCATGAGTTTGGAATACAAGGTGCTGTTATGCCAGATATCACCATGCTATCCCTCAGCTGACCCTCTGTTGGAGTGCCCTCGTATCCGAGGTCATTGCACAACGTCATAAACGATGTAGAACGTAAGTCCTCATCAAAACGAGAACGTATAACGCCGACACAAGCTACAGGTATTGGGTCGCCATCAAGCTCATAATATGGGTTATCACCCTCTTCGGCAGAGTTATAAACGTCGTAGGTGCCTACAAATGAACCGTTGCCCAGTGTAGCAAAGTTCGGCAGCAGACCGTTGGGGTCAGATAACTCTGTGAGCGTGAAGTACGTAGAGAAAGTGGTGTTAGCAGCGTCGTTGACGTTCTCAAGACCAGCCTTTACCTGCATACGGAACCAAACTGGATACATTCTCTGTGAAATTGCACCGTTGTCGTATGTGGTTTCCTGCGTATAGTTTCCACGAACAGGAGCAACGTTAGCCGGAGTTCTGCCAGCAACTGCAACATACTCATTACGCAAAGTATTGTAGTAGTCACAAGCAAGAGCCACAACGGTATAAATGTCACCTGCAACCAGTCCGTTGCGCTTTGCGTATGCAGCAACTGTCTCACCCTGAAGCGGTGTAGGGATCTGATAGCAAATTGCAGTAGATTTTGCATCGGGCTGGAACTGCTCGTTGTCGATTATGCGCTTACGGTTGAACTTGAAAAAGTTCTGATTGTAGGAACCTGCTGAAATCTGATAAGCATTTGCAGCAGGCCAGTCAGACTTAGGAAGTACCACCGTGTTGCGCAGATATGAGAAGTCAATATGTGAACTGTCAGTAGCCTCGTAACGAGCAAGGTCAGCTGATAATGCTGAACGCATAATGTGCGCATTCTTCTTAATAAACTCCTGCTGACACTCTGAACCTTTCTTCTTACCCTCGAAAGAGTGGTCAAAAAGCTCTGAGAAAGCAGAGTACATAATCATGACAGTAGCCATGATTGCACGCTGGTAACGCTGCTTTTCGGTGTTTGGGTTAGATGGAGTGACCACCTCACGTGCGATGGTCTCTCCGTCTGTACCTTTAGCAAGCGAAGCTCCAGCGAACTTGCCTCGCGCACCGCGAAGCCATAAGTTTACTTTTGCCATAGTGCTTTAAGATTATGAAAGTGAAACGATTGGTGAACGATTAGTTGTCGCTCTCAAGTATGAGCTCAGAAGTGCCGAGCGCGTCGGTGCCCTTCTTCCATGTTGGGAGGACGTAAGGTGAGGTGAGGCCGTAAGAATATTCGCTCTCAGATGAGTCAGACGATTCGTTTTTTACAAACATGTATGATGTAGAGCGCAAGTCTGAATCTAGACGAGAACGGATACAGCCAAAGGAACATCCTGAATTAGCAGGACTAGGAATATTTCCTTCAGCAGGGTCATAATCCTCGGTAAATACCTCAGGATGTGAAATCCCTGTCAATTCTAAAATATAAGGTAATACATTGGTCACAGCCTCATCCGCTGTTTCAGACTGCACTATTGTAGTGTTTGTCAAAACGTCTGCCTTAACCTGAAGCCTAGCCCAACCGAAAACACAGTTAAATTGTTTTGTGTGATTGTCATCTGAAAGCTGTCCGGATTCGTCAACACCGTTAAATACGATGTCATTACCTTTGGCGAATACAACAATGGTGTATATGTCGCCTGGTATAAGTCCATTTTTCTGCGCAAACGCCTGAACGGACTGCTTATAGAGGTGGTCTTCGGGGTCTTGTGTTGCGGCAGATTTGGAAGAAGGTATTTCAACAAAATCCTCGCTGATTTTGAAAAGTGTCTGCTCGTAGGTACCTTCCGAAATCATGTATGCACCGGGAACTGCATACAGAGCCTTCGGGGCTACACAGGCGTTAACGGCTGCGGTTGGCTGAAGAGTGCCAGCTGCGATGGCGTTGATTTCCTGAGCGATGAGCGAACGGAGGAGGGTCGCGTTGCGTGCGATGAAATACTGCTGAGACTTCTGACCTCTCTCTACGCCTTGGAACGCATGGTCGAAAATCTCCTTACCAGCTGAATATGCCTTCATGACGGTAGCCATGATAGCGCGCTGATAAATCTGCTTGTCTGTCTTCGGATTGCGTGGCTTCACAATCTCACGAAGGATGGTGCCGTTCTGACCTTTCTGGGCAGAAGCTCCAGCGAGCTTACCTCGCGCACCACGGAGCCAAAAACCTGCTTTTGCCATAGTTTTGTAAAATTATTAGTGAAACGATAAAAAGGAACGACTTTTAGGAGTTACACAAGAGTTACGCACGTATTATAAGGTGGGGACACTGGGCACGCCTTGAAGTCATCTGCAAAGTTAAAATGTTAAATCCGAGAAAAACGAATTTTCGGTGAATAATTTGCAAAAACGGCGATTTGTACAAAAATCGCTTTGTTCATTATGTTCATTGTTCATTAGCGGGGGTCTCAGAGAGCCGAATTTTTTGATATATATATAAAAAATATATATTTATATATTATTTATATATTTATCAACCCCCTAAATTTATCCTATCCCCCGCCGAAAACGTCCGTGAATGAACATTGAACAAAATGAACATTCCTAGTTAATTATGCGAAAATACAGTTAAAAAGTGTTTTTTTTTTTTGAACGTGGGGAAAATTACATGTAACTTTGTACCGCAATTTTTAACTTAAAACATAAAAGAAATGGCAAACACTATCAAGTTAAAACATGACAAGCGAGTGCAGTTGCGTCAGGAGTTTATAGACGTAACTGAGAACACCTTTGTATCTGCTCTTTATGGACGTAGCGGAAGCCTTAGAGCAAGAGAAATTAGAAGCCGTGCAATTAACCATTATGGAGGAATAGAACTATGAATGTACTTTGGGTAATTTGGAATGTGATTATGTTCGTAGGCGTTGTTGTGATGAGCGTCTATGTATCAAACGCAGTTTTATCATTCTTTAATGAACTGTTTAAGAGTAAATAGTTAACAGAATGGATACATACGTAAAGAAGTCTGATGTAAAGAAGGTAATTATCCTTCTAAAAGCCGGTGCTAAAAAGTCTGCAAGGATGCACCCAGAAGATGAGCTTATTCAATCATTGTCAGACGCAGAACTGACCACCCTTAATTTAGCTTGGAAGCTTATAGATGCGCAAAAAACATATAAACTAGAAAAGACATGAAAAAGAAAGAAATGATACCTGGTCAGAAGTACCGAGGCTATGGTATCCTAAACGAGTTTGGTGAATTTGAGTTTATCCCTGAGGACACAGGTAGCCGCAAGGATAAAGTAAAGTACCTGAAGCAGGGTGACGGATATAGTGTCACCTATACTGCGAATAACCTCCTTATCCATTTGAAAATAAAACGGAAAGATAAGACAATACGCGACATGCTTGGCGAGTTTGTCTTGAAATTTAATAACATATTTGATACAATCAAAAATCATGAGTTCTAAAGTAACATTAAAGCCAGAGAGGTTTGATGTTTATTATCCCTTCAAGAACAAAGAAGGGGTGATGTGTCCTGGCATCAAACCTGTGTCACGCAGTATTGAAGAGATACTGATGACCATGCGTCATGATGGCATCAAACAATTAGTTGATGGCATCACGGAAGCGACAAAAGCAAAGGACAAAGAGCGCAAAGCCGAGTTAAAGAAGGAGCTGCCTGCAATAACTTGGTGTGGTACCACTGGAGGCAGAACACGTGCGGCGTCGCACATGACTGCGAACCAGCTAGTCATGATTGACATTGACCACGTGAAGGATATCGAAAAGGCTACTGAGGAAATAAGCGCAAAGCTAGCGGAGCTGCCTGACCTCATGAACCGTCTGCTGATATTCCACATAACACCAAGTGGAGAGGGCTGGCGCTTTGTGTTCTATGCATGGGAAGAAACCAAAGGCGTGAAAGAAAACATGGATAGATTTGTCCATGAAACTGGCGTTGATGCATACGGAGATTATGATGAGCCTGTAAAGGATCTAAGCAGACTTTCCTTCATTGTTGATTGGGACAAAGTGGTATTTTTCAACAAAGAGTTGGTTGAAAAAGGCTTCACGTATGATGAGCTGCCAATCGTAGCAGGTGAGCAGAGCGATGATGACGATGATGAGCAGCCAGACGGAGAGTCTGAGCAGGGCGAAGGCTCGTTGATAAGCGAAGACGAAATTGCTAAGTTCGAGACCTTTGACTACAGAGGAACTCCGCTGACGGTCATAATTGAAAAGTACGTAGAAAAGCATGGCGAGCCATCAAGCGGAGAGATACACAATTTCTATAATGAAATGGTGAAATACTTCCGCTGCATCTGCGACAACAATAAGAAATTCCTTTTGTGGGCATTGCCTCGTTTCGGTCACACCGAACAAGAATGCTGGAGCCAAATCAAGAGTATTTGCAAGGCGAACACGCTGAGCCAGCTGCCTAAACCATTCTATTTCTTCCTCAAGGATAACGGCTTCTATCAGCCGAAGACTAATACCAATGACAAACGCTATCAGGCGCTGATGGGTGAGGCAGACGAGAGTAACATTTATCCTCCATATCTGCCTCCTGTCTTTAGGGAGTTCGTAAGGATAGCGCCGAAAGACTTTGTATTCCCTGTCATTGATGCGCTGTTACCTATACTTGGAACTCTGACTAGCTATGCGAAAAGCATATACCCATATGACAACCGAGAGCATACTACCTCATTCTTTTCAGTAATCTATGCACCACCGGGAACGGGTAAAGGCTTTGTTGAGCGTTTCATCGAAATGCTCTTTGAAGACCTGCGATTGAGGGACGAAGTCCAGAACGCGCGCGAAGCCATTTATCTTCGCTTCCTGCAAAGAAAGAGCCAGAATGATAAATCTCCTGACCAGCCGCACACAAGTCTGCGTATTATACCTGCGAAAAATTCTGAGGCAGAATTTCTGAGTAAACAGAAAGATAACCACGGCTATCATATGTTCACGTTTGCTGCCGAAATGGATAGCTGGGCGAAGGGTGCAAGAGCCGCAGGCGGTAACAAGGACGATATGATACGTATAGCGTGGGATAACGGTGAATATGGTCAGCAGTTCAAGTCATTCAATACCTTCAAGGGAACCGTGCGTTTGTATTGGAACGTACTCATTACAGGCACCTATCAGCAGCTGATAAGCTACTTTAAGAACGTGGAGAACGGCCTTGTTACACGATGCGGTTTTACAGGTATAGAGAACCAAGAGTTCGCTCCACCTCCAGTATGGAAGAAACTCAGCAAGAAAGATATAGAAATCATACGGCGTTTCACTATGCGCTGCGATGCGAACACGTATGAGACTCCCTGCACCATAGTACCCGAAGACCTTGCACTTATCAAAGATGATGACTTCGACAAGGAGGTAGATTGGCAGTTCAAGTTCAAGGAGCGCAGGTCATTTGACTGCTCTTGGATAATGCCGACAATAGAAAAATTCCATAAGGAGCAGACAAAGCAGGCAGCGCTTGCGCTTGACCGAGCAAGGGACGTGTTCCGTAGGCGTGTAGCCGTGAGGGGATTTCGTTTGGCACTGCTTTGCATGTGCTTGTGGGAAAAACCACGTAAGCAAGACCTTGATCGCTGCAAGGAGTTCATTGATTGGTATATGCATCGTGACATAGAGGAAATGTTACGTCTGTGGGGTGAGGCGTATAACGGTATCGAAGATAACGTAGCAAGGCTGCCTCAGAAAAATCTGTTTGCTGAGCTGCATGAGACGTTCTCGCCAAATGATGTTTACACCCTGTGCCTCAAGCACAATGTGAAAACGCCTGTTCGCAGAATACTCTTTGAGTGGCGTCGTATCAAGCAGGTGGAGAAGATTGATAAGAACACATACAAGAAAGTATCAGTTAAGAAATGAGACAAAGCTATATGAAGATAAATGCTAGCTGCTTTGAAGAGCTGATTGAGAAATATAACCCCTTCGCATTTAAGGATGCGAAGGGGGAGCCGATGCTTTTCAGCGATTACGGCAAGATATATGAATACCTGTTCAAGTGCCTTGCAGAGGAATGCCCAGTAGGGTATATAGACTTGCCGTTGTTCATGCACAAACGGACAAAGATGCCGCTGAATGACTGCAAGCATTTCATAGGCACATGGTGGAAGCGTGGTGAAGTTGTTCACCTTGATTGGACTTACTTCCCTGAGGTAAGGCCGTTTTTGATAGACCTCGTTGACCTGTTCCATAAGATAAGCGAAACGGCAGTTGACCACGAAAAATTGCAAATGCGCCTCGCAGTTTTTCTTGGCGAAATAAAAATGAAACTAACTAAAGCAGGCGCACAAGTAACAATGTAAAGACATGAAAGAAAACGAAACAGATGTGATTACGCAATGCGTAATTGGTATTTTGCAATCAGTCCCCGACAACATTACGCCTGGCATTTTAGTTAAGTCTCTGACAGGTGCTTTAGGTATAGTCTTTGCCGGAACGGCAAAGGATATATATGATGATAAAATGTATGAGGGATTTGGTGAAGTGGTGAAGGAGTTTGCTCAGCGTGAAGGCGCTGCAGAAATTTTTAATCGTATATTTAAGTCTGAACTAGTATGAAGAAAAACAAGGGTGAAATAGATGAGAAAACCAGTAAGCAGGTACACATAATAGAGGAACATTTACGTAAGATTATGTCCTTTGTTGACTGTGACACGGCTCTGCTTGCAGCGTCCGTGGCTTTAGGTAAGTATGTTGAGCAGCATAGCACAGATGCATACGATATTTTGGAATGGTGCAGTCGCGTTCACAGCGGTGCACTTATCTCAGCTGGGGTTTTGAATGTGGATAGTGTTAAGTATTAGTATGTATGGAAAAGGATTTTACAGATGAAGCAACTGCCTTAGCAGCTAAGATGTTCCAAGCATTGCCTCCTGGAACTCATTCGAATGCGTTAATACTTGCGCTACAGTCTATGTTAGGTACTGTTATAGGCCGTACTGCAATAGATGTTGATAACGAGGAATTGTATTCAAGTATCGCAGAAGACATACGCAATACTGCGGTTTTCGTGCGCCATAAGCACGGTGCATTTGACTAATTGTTCATTTTGTTCATTGTTCATTGTCGGACGATTTGCAGAAATGACGAAAAATGATTAACTTTGCAGCCATGATGGTATTATTTGCGATAATAATATACGTGGCTGCAATTTTTGTGGCTATGCTTGTTGACGAATGGCGACGCAGGCATAGTAGGTTTTTTTGAATGCATTCGTAACAGAAACAGATAAATAACATGAGTATGGATCAGCAATTGGATTTTATCCTTCGTATTCTTATAGCATGTCTGCTCGGCGGTGTGATTGGATTGGAACGTGAATACCGTGAGAAGGCTGTCGGCTTCCGAACACACTTTCTGGTGTCGTTGGGCTCGGCATTGTTTATGATAATATCGGCATACGGCTTTGAGGGCGTACTGTCTGATGACTTCCAGTCACCTATACGACTTGACATATCGCGCATTGCGGCACAGGTGGTGACGGGTATTGGTTTCATTGGCGCTGGTACCATTATATTCCAAAAGAACACGGTCCGCGGTCTTACCACAGCGGCAGGCGTATGGGTAACGGCAGCTATCGGTATGGCTTGCGGCGGCGGAATGTATCTCCTGGCAACGGTCTCGACGGTGATGGTGCTTGTTGGCTTGGAGGCGTTCAATTACTTCCTTCATCGCTTTGATGCAAGGAGAAACCTGAAGCAGAATGAGAACACAGATGCTCCAGCACTTCAAGGGGAAAGTGACGAGTGATCAGAACGGGTAGCCTATAGAGAAGTTGAGGCACTGGGCATCCTTGAAGTTTGGGATGTTAAAGAACCCCGAACGAGCGGTTTTGTAGGGCACGTGAAGTCCAATGCCCCAGTCGAGTCGAAGGACGAAGTAGTCAAGGTCGTATCTTATACCAATACCCGTATTGACGGCAATGTCCGGCTTCACGGTGTTCACATCGAATATCTCTCGATATTCCTCGCGTATATCGTGCTTGAGGTACCATATATTTCCCGCGTCAATGAAGAAGGCCCCGTAGAGCGAACCGAACAGTCTGGGCCTGTATTCGAGATTGAGCACCAGCTTGAGGTCTCCGCCGCCGAAGAGGTACGCCAACTGCCTGTCGGTGTTGTGATTGTCGCCAGGACCGATGGAGCGTTGTGTGAATGCACGCAGGTCATTGTATCCGCTGATGTACAGCAGTTCTGAGAACGGACCGCTGTTGTCGTTGCCGTAAGCAGCCATGATACCCCCGTAGAAGTGGAACACGAAGGCATCGTGAGTCCCAATGTGCCACGTTCTCCTTATATCAGTTTCCAACTTGATAAACTGAGAGAAGGGCGTCCCAAGCAGGGTCTTGTTTCTGTCACCCCATGCGTGGTGTGTAAAGGCCGTTGCGAGAAGGTTGGTGATGGCTCCCGCCTGGGTGATGGTGGTGGTGAGATATATTGACGAGGTGCGCGGTGTGGCATAGATGTATGTGTATCGCATACGCGGGATGAGTTCATCCTGTAGTGCTACAATACCGACCGCAGTCTTTGACATCTTCTCCTCATATTCAGCAGTCTTGTTGGTGGTTCGTCCATAGGCCAGCGTGAGTGGTGAGAAACGATGTATGGAAGATGCCGTAGGTTGAAAAACGTATGCGTATTCTGCCGACAGGAGAATACGGTTGAAGTATCCTGCCCGTCGTGTTAGTGTGGCGTTGACATCTATGAGCGTTGACGGCGTGGTGTGCCAACGGCGACGCTTAGTGATAAACTTGGGTACTATGAGTCGCGGGAAATCAATTGTAGTGCCCAGCGAGAATTCATAGCTGTCGCCCATAGAAGCCTGACTCCCTAACTGGAATTCGTAATTTGCTCCCGCGTTGATGCTGAATCTCTCACCGCCCCGGAAAGCGTTGCGCTTGGTGAGGGAGATACTCAGTCCCGGTCCGACTCTGCGTGATGTCTTTCCAATGACATCTGCCTGAAAGGTAAGGTCGTATGGCTTGTCCAGCACGGTGTTCACAGTCATATCGAGAATGCCTATACTGTCAGCATCTGGACGTGGGGCAAATGAAATATCTACTGACGAGAACACGCCCTTGGAGGCGAGCCTGTTGAGCGACTCCTCATAAGCCTCCTGTGAGAAGGGCATACCGGGGCGCAATCGGGTATCAGCAAGGATGATGCGTGGACGTATCGGAGTCTTGGGACCTTTGTAGCGTATCTTCAAGGCCCTGTATTGCAGGCTGTCGGTAAATGGTTCCATAAACTGACGACGTATCTGCACGGTCGTACTTCCGATGGTCCATTTTCTTTTTGCCTCTGGTGGCAAGGAGTCAGCCTGCTGCACTCTCAGCTGTACCTTACCCGGCACCATGAGAGTATCGGCAAGGAAAACGATGTTGGAGGGTTTATAGTAATAATACCCGTTGTCTCGTTTCTTCTTATATATACGCTGTCGCTCCTCGTCGAGGGCTGAGATGGAGAATGGTTCTCCCTTAGTAAGCGGATTGACGGAATACTCCCTCAGCTCAGGACTGTAGCTTACGCTGTCAAGAGTATAGAGAGGACCGAAGTTGACATGATACTGTATCTTTGCTGTCCGGGGCTTCATCACGGTGTCCGTCTTGGTTGTCCGTGGTTTGCCCTCAATGACATCGTATGTCACATCTCCTTGAAAGAAGCCGTTGTTTTGCAACACAGTCTTGGCAACCGACGCTCGGAGAGCCGGATTGACATTCTGCATCAGCACCGGAGCCTTGCCAAAAGAGGACACAAGCCACTTGGCAAAAGCCCCTTCCCGATGGGAATATGCATTCCATATCCACAGTCCGTAGGGGAACGGTGTGCGATAATATGACGACCCGAAGAAGGCACCATTGGGAGCTGTTGCCAATGCAGCCTCAACCTCTGACTTCGTGTCGTTGAGATGAGTGGAGAAGACTAATGATTTCTGCGGCATATCAATAGGCGGGACGGCAGTGGCATAGTCTATCTTCTTCAACCCCGTGAAGAGCTGCTCATCCTCCTCCAGATGCGACACGGATGAGCATGAGGATAGTGCGATGAGCGTACATGATATGATTATGTTAATAAACTTATTCATGGACAGATGTCTGCGATGACTTTATATTCTCTCGCGCAGAAGAGTTTGTTGTCTGCGAAGGCGTACTATTCTGCTGCATGTAGGAGACGGTAGAAGTATCTCCTTTCTCTCCTTGTTGGTATCTGATTAAACCCGGACTCGCTATGGGGGCGGGCTTACGGAATAGTTCTCTGAGCGTCTGCGCTTTCTTCTTCCACATGTATCCTGCACCGAAGCGTCCTACATATCCCTCCAGATAGTCATAGACAGAGCGCTTATAGAACATTGTGACATAGCTGTTAGCCGTTTCTGAGAGGCGATACTGCACGTCAACATTGTCGAAGAATGATTTATTCTGACCCGAAACGTCCGGACCTGTGGATATCTTACCGCCGATAGAGATGTTCAGTCTGTTGTTCCAGAAGCGCTTAGCAAACTTGAACGTGTAGTCTGTGTGCATGGTGCCATCCATTTCTGTGGCGTTGTCCATGCCGAATGAGAGGTCAACGGTTCTGAGTGCCGAGCCCGCAATGTTGGATATCTCAGCCTGCAGGAAGTTGCTGAGCGCGGAGTTCATGGAGAAGTTGCCCGTGTTTCCATCTGCCAGATACATACCTGTGGTAAGCATCGTGACCGCAACTTTTCCCCGTTCCTCGGCTGACATTATCTTCAGCTCATCGCCGATGGTTTGATTCTCGGGTGCGCTGATTATGAATTCCAGTCCCATATCGTTGAGAGTCTTGCTGAGAACCACTCCAGTCTTGAAGTTACATATCTGGCTCACCCCGTTAAGCATTACCGATGCGCGAATGTCTTCTGTTGCAGTAATATTGAGTCGAGGGTTCATTATATCGCCCATGAACTCCACATAGCTGTCAGGAGCGATGGTGAATGTCTTCAGAGGTATGATGGGCAGGGAGTACTTCATCTCTCCCTCGCTGATAGTGAAGCGTCCCATCATGTTGCTCTCTCCGTTGTTATAACGCAGACGCAGATTGCCATTACCGGTGAAGTCAAGATAGTTCTTATGGTCGGGGGTTATCCAGCACTTTATGTGTGCCCCTTCCTGAACGTTGATTGTCATGTCGGCAGTCAGGTTATCCTCTGCGGGGCGCTGTATTATGATGGGTTCCTCGGTAGAGAAATCGGTGAACGTTACCAGCTCCTTGAGCCTGTTGTCTGCGGTCAGGGGCGAGTCCTTCAGTATGTAGAACAGATTGGTTGCGGGCAACAGGTCAATACGTCCGCGCACGTTCAGCTTGTCCAGCTCTCCGTTGATGCCGCAGAAAAGGTTTATGTAAGCTTTGCCATAGGCCTCAGAATGCTTTGTCTCTTTGGAATCTATGAGCAGGAAATTCCTTGCCGAAGCGCGCAGAGCCAATTGCAAATGGTCTGTGTTAGCAAAGTCTATGTTTCCATTGACAGTCAGCGGACTGTTGTCAGAAGCATAGAACTTTATGTTGTTGAGCTGCAAATGAGAGCCTTGCACTTGTATTTTCTCATCGTTCATGCGCAGGGCTATGCCGTAAGGCAGGCTGAAGAGCATACAGCTGTCTAATGCTATCTCCCCGTCAACTATAGGTTTCTCTGATGTACCATGCACAGAGAGTACACCATCGGCAAAGCCCGACAGACCTACTATCTGCTGCGGGATAAAGCCATTTATCATCTCCAAAGGCAGACGGTCCATTGAGAAATCTGCGTCAACTTTCTTGTTTTCGAAATTATATGATCCGTTGAGTGCTCCGATATGCCGTCCGTTAAGCTCTATTTCTGCATCCACCACGTGTGTACCGTCCTCCTTTGGGATATAGACCAGCTCTGTCCCGACATTTCCTATGGGGCTGTCCTCATAGCTCATGTTCTGCACTTTCATGTCGGTAGAGATGGCAAAGCTTCTGTTTTCCTCTTGCACGAAGTGGAAATCTCCGTACATCATTCCTTCTATATTCGGAGCGTACGGTATAGAACGTGCTACACGCCCTATATCGAAATGGCTGAGCGAGAGGGTAATGTTCTGGCGTTGGCTTTCGTCATATCCCTCATCGTCAGGCTTTACGCTATAGATTAGGATATCCGTACCGTCGGTTGCCCTTAGGTGAACATTCGCTGCCACACGGTTACCCTTTGTGAGGTTCACATAGTTATCATCGTTAATGCTGAACTCCTGATAGCCTATTATAGGGTTCTGGGGCGTGAGGCGCAGGTTCAGCATATTGTCTATCACGTTAGCCTCAGCACCCAGTTTCAGGCCTATCTGCTTGCGGGCATCATAGATACATGTGTTCACCGACACTCCGTGTTCCAGCAATGAGCCGTCAAAATAAGCATCAAAGGCATACTGCCCCGCAAGATTCTTCTTCTTCTCATCATCCAATCCATTCCTGATATTACCCCTGTAATTGATGCTCAGCGGGTCGTTGTCACTCTCAATGATGATGTTGACATTGTCTGCATGGTATCCTTTTGCATTCAGACCATCCACGTCTATCTCTGCGTTTACGCCCTCTTCGCGCGATGTATTCATGTCAACATGCAGAGTGTCAAAATGTATATCGTTATATGCAATAATCCTCGAGAGCGGATTTTCCTCTCCCATGTTGAGTGACAGCGACATCATGGGTAACACCTTGCGCAGCTCTTCCTGGTTGAATGTATAATCTTTGATGCTGTTCTTTATCACTTTGGTTATACGGTCAGAACACCCAAGAAGCCATTGATATCCCCCGCGGGCATTGAGATTACAGTATAAATCACCGCAACTGGCCTTGACAGCTGTCGTATCACGGCGTGTCAAGAGGTCTAACTCCATATTATCCAGGGTATATGTGCCCGCTGAATCAACTATATTGATGTCATTGACAATTCCGCTTATGCTGTAATAGTCACCCAGGTCTGTCTGCATTTTGATATCTCCGTTAAAGGCCATCTTCAGCGGAACATCCACTACTCTCAGTCTATAGCGGTCGAGTGACTTCAGGCTGGTTACCACAGTGCCTTGTGCGATTTTCCCCGTCATGTGAGCATTCAGGTCTATATCGCCGTTTATCAGAGGTCCATTGACGTTTACATCTGACTTGGCGTACCCGCCGTCATAGCCCAGCATGCCGTTGACAATGCCGATATTGTAACCCTTCAGGAAGTGATCCACATTGAAATTCGTCAGCCGGGCATTGACCTTCGACTGTTTTGGGTTGCGCATATTATACCGTCCTTTGGCATTCACGGTTCCCCCACCCTCTTTCAGCGAGGCGCTAAAGGCATAGTCCGCACCCTGGATATCCACGTTGCACTGGGCATTGAAGGCCGGTATCTTTATGGTTTTAGCGGTGCTCTTGTCAAGCATTTTCATGATAAACGAAGTGTTTGATACCCTCGCGTCCGTACGAAGTGAGGCTTTGAAATCAGGAGAATACGGATTGTCCCCCAGCGATTCCAATCCCTCGGCAGAGCCTGACAGGTTGAGACTTATCACTCCAGGCGCATTGACAGCCAGTGTCGGAACAAGAATCCTTATTCCTCCCTTCTTCCCGTCTGCCTGTTTTGCAGGAGTGTGTTGCGCCGTTACGGTTCCTTTCACCTGCAGCGGGAAGAGCATCGGCGGTACGTCAGAGAGTGGAGAGGCCACTCCCGCAATGCTCAGGCAGGCCTCAATATCCCTGCGGCTTATTGACGCATCAACGGTAGCATTGAGCGCACCCGCCACGCTATCGGCAAAGGCATCCTGATCCATATCCATTTTAGCATACAGAGTGCTGGCCGGCGTACGCAGCGTAGCGTCAACAGAGAGGCGGGCCGAGTCCATCACCACGTCTGCGCGTAACGATTTCACATCCAGTCCCCTGCGCTCTTTGAGTGTGCATTGCCTTACACCGACGGTCATCTTGCCGTCCTGCAACATCTCAAAGGCGGCTCTGGCGTTCAGGTAACCCGCATCAATCTCCATGCTGTCATTGAGCCACAGGTCAACGCGGCTGTCGGCTATACTGATGTCATCTATCTCTATCCCCCAGGGCTTGCTCTGCGTCGTGTCCTCCGGCACGCTGTCACGCAAGGCTATCAGCAGGTCGCAATGATCCAGCGTGGCCTTAGGAATAAGCACGTTTCTCCCATTCAGCCCCACCTCTGCTACAGCCCCGCTGGGCGGCGGTACCAGGTGCTTGGGGTTGTCTATTGTCAGTCGGCCCACGGTACCACGTATATACACGGCATCAATGAAGTTTGACGTGTTCACCTTTGCCCCTAACAGCTCCACTGCATTGAGCACCACATCACCGTCTATGAGCGGTCTGAACCTGACATCGCACACCACGCGCTGGGCACTGACCAGCGTATCTCTGCGCATCATGACCGAATCCATACCGACACACTTCACACCCTCAAGACTCACATTGAGCGGGAATGCCAGACCCACACGGTCTATGGAAACCTCCATCCCCGTTTTCTCTGAAGCTATATCACACGCCTTATCCACCATCCAATTCTGAATCGGAGGGTAATACAACGCCGCCACTGCCATTGCAAAGATAATAATCGGCAGCAGAACAATAACAACTATAATGCGTAGCAGATGCTTCATGCCCGCGCAAAGGTACGATTAAGTTTTGAGATACACAAGAAAAAGTGCTCGCATTTTTTCTTGTACATCCAAAACGGAGTACCTTCGACACAGTCAAAGGCACGATTAAGTTTTGAGGTATGCAAGAGAATAAACCACGCTCCGAGCTTGCTCGCCTGAGTACCGCTAAAGATAAGCAACGTGCGAAGAGAGGCCGAAGTCGAGTAAGACGATTACCAAGGGCTGGTAAACCGATTACCAACGCTTGGTAACCACATTACCAAGGCTTGGTAACTCATTTACCAACGCTTGGTAATATTTCAGAACTACTCCACTCAGGATCTTCAGAAACATGAATGAATTGTCCAAACATCACTACTTTTTTCTATATTTTCACATAAAATGTACCTTTTTCTTGTCCATATAAAAAAAAACACTTACCTTTGCACGACATTTTTTCATATATATATAATAAGGAATATGGCAGACAGATTATTTATCTTTGACACCACACTTAGAGATGGTGAACAGGTTCCAGGATGCCAGCTGAACACAGTAGAGAAGATTCAGGTAGCAAAACAGTTGGAACAGTTGGGAGTTGATGTCATTGAGGCTGGTTTCCCTATCAGCTCTCCTGGCGATTTCAACTCAGTGATAGAAATATCAAAGGCCGTGACATGGCCTACTATCTGTGCCCTTACACGCGCCGTGGAGAAGGACATAGACTGTGCTGCCGAAGCCCTACAATACGCAAAGCACAAGCGCATTCACACAGGTATTGGAACTTCGCCGACACACATCAAGTATAAATTCAACTCTACGCCCGAGGAAATCATTGAGCGTGCTGTGGCTGCTGTAAAGTACGCCAAGAAGTACGTGGAGGATGTGGAGTTCTATGCCGAGGATGCTGGACGCACAGACAACGAGTACCTTGCACGCGTCATTGACGCCGTGACAAAGGCCGGTGCCACCGTGTGCAACATTCCAGACACCACCGGTTTCCGCACTCCATACGAGTACGGAGAGAAGATCAAGTATCTCTATGAGCACGTCGATGCCTTTGCCGCAGGCAAGTCTATACTCTCCACCCACTGTCACAACGACCTGGGCATGGCTACTGCCAATACCTGTGCAGGCATTCTGAACGGTGCGCGTCAGGCTGAGGTGACCATCAACGGTATCGGCGAGCGTGCCGGAAACACATCGCTCGAAGAGATTACGATGATTTTCAAGACTCACCCCGACCTGGGCATAGAGACCAACATCAACTCTCAGAAGATATGGCCGACAAGCCGCATGGTGAGCACGCTGATGAATATGCCAGTGCAGCCTAACAAGGCTATCGTGGGCAAGAATGCCTTTGCACACTCATCAGGCATTCATCAGGATGGTGTCCTGAAGGATGCATCCACATACGAAATCATGGATCCAAAGGAGGTGGGCATTGACGACAACGCTATTGTACTGACAGCACGCTCAGGACGCGCTGCGCTGAAGCACCGTCTCTCCATTCTCGGCATTGAAATGAAGTCACAGGAGCAGCTGGACACTCTGTACAAGAAGTTCCTCGAGATGGCCGACAAGAAGAAGCAACTGGGCGATGATGACCTCCTTGTGCTCGCCGGAGTTTCAGATACCTCTGAGCACTTGGTGAAGATGGAGTCTCTGCAGGTTACATCGGGTAAGGGCGTTACACCTATCGCAGCCATAAAGCTGAGGATTGCCAACGAGGTGTTTGAGGCTGCCGCAACTGGTAACGGCCCTGTTGACGCCTCTATCAAGGCCCTGAAGCAGATTATACACCGCCAGATGGAACTGAAGGAGCTGACCATTCAGGCAATCAACAAGGGTAGCGACGACCTGTGTAAGGTGCATGTACAGGTGGAGCACGAGGGCACGATCTATTACGGATTCGGCTCTAACACCGACATCGTCACAGCTACCGTAGAGGCTTACATTGACTGTATCAACAAGTTTAAGGTTGCAAAATTGTAATCATTATTCTCAATTTTCAATTCTCAATTCCCAATTACTAATGAACACTCTATTTGACAAAATCTGGGACTCTCACGTAGTTCAGAACGTGCAGGACGGTCCCACACAGTTATACATAGACCGCCTCTATGCACATGAGGTTACCAGTCCGCAGGCTTTTGACACTCTGCGCGACAAAGGACTGAAGGTTTTCCGTCCTGATCATGTCATCGCTATGCCTGACCACAACACCCCATCCGACCAACAGGAGCGCATTGACGACCCTATAGGAAAGAAGCAGGTGGAGACACTGAAGGCAAACTGTGAGGAGTTTGGCATCAAGCATTTCACAATGGGCACCAAGGACAACGGCATCATCCATGTGGTAGGTCCTGAGAAGGGTCTCTCTCTGCCGGGCATGACCATCGTCTGCGGCGACTCACACACCTCCACTCACGGTGCAGTGGGAGCGCTGGCAATGGGTATCGGTACGTCTGAGGTTGCTCAGGTGCTGGCATCTGAGACCATTCTGCAGTCCAAGCCAAAGTCTATGCGCATCAATATCGAGGGCGAACTGCAGCCTGGTGTTACAGCCAAGGATGTGGCTCTCTATATCATGGCTCAGATGACAACATCAGGTGCAACGGGCTATGTAGTGGAGTACGCAGGTTCTACCATACGCAATATGTCTATGGAAGGCCGTCTCACACTCTCCAATCTCTCTATCGAGATGGGTAGCCGCGCAGGTATCATCGCTCCAGATGAGACAACCTTCGCATATCTCAAGGGACGCGAATATGCTCCTAAGGGCGCAGAGTGGGATAAGGCTGTAGAGTACTGGAAGACGCTGAAGTCTGATGACGATGCCGTATTCGACAAGGAGGTGACCTATAAGGCAGAGGACATTGCGCCTCGCATCACATACGGCACCAACCCGGGTGCAGGCATAGCAGTTGACGGCACCGTGCCTACCCTTGAGAGCGTTGGCGAGACAGAGGCTGCACAGCTGAAGAGCCAGCTGGAATATATGCAGTTCCAGCCAGGCGAGAAGCTGGAGGGTAAGCCTGTGGATTACGTGTTCCTCGGAGCATGTACCAACGGACGTATCGAGGACTTCCGCGCATTTGCATCTATCGTGAAGGGCAAGAAGAAGGCCGACAACGTGGTTGCATGGCTCGTACCGGGCTCATGGCTCGTTCGTCAGCAGATTATTGACGAGGGAATAGACAAGATACTCGCCGATGCCGGCTTTGAGCTGCGTCTGCCATCATGCTCTGCATGTCTGGCAATGAACCCCGACAAGGTGCCAGCAGGCAAATTAGCCATATCCACATCAAACCGCAACTTCGTAGGTCGTCAGGGTCCTGGTGCGCGCACCGTACTCGCATCGCCTCTTACCGTTGCGGCCAGTGCCATCACGGGAGTAATCACAGACCCAAGGACGATGATCTAACCCCTGCCCCGCCCCGCGGTTTCTCAAAAGAAGAGCCACCGTGCCCTGCGGTTCTTTGCCGAGCAAAGAAGTGACGAGCGCTCCGCAGGGATATTACAAGACTAAAAAAAACAGAAAACAAAATGGCTAAAGAAAAATTCAACATAATAAAGTCAACATGTCTGCCAATCAACATTGACAACTGTAACACCGACCTCATTATCCCAGCACGCTATCTGGCTTTCACCACGCGCGATCCCAAGTTCTTTGGCGAGGCGTTCATGCACGACCTGCGATATGATGCCAATGACAAGCCCGTTGCCGACTTCGTAATGAACCAGCCACAGTTCTCTGAGGCTCCACGCGAGGGTGTTCACCAGATTATCGTGGGCGGCAAGAACTGGGGCTCAGGCTCTTCGCGCGAGCATGCAGCATGGGCCATCGCCGGTTATGGAGTGCGCGTTGTCATCAGCTCAAGCTTTGCTGACATTCACCGCAACAACCTCCTCAACTGCTTTGTGCTCCCTGTCATCGTGACACCGGAGTTCCAGGCTGAGCTCTTTGACTCTATAGAGAAAGACCCACAGACCATCGTCACCGTTGACGTGCCAAACCAGACCGTCACAAACGAGGCTACAGGTCACAGCGAGAAGTTTGAAATCAACTCCTACAAGAAGTACTGTCTTGAGAACGCTCTGGACGATATCGACTTCCTGCTCCAGAACAAAGACAAGATCACTGCTTGGGAAGAGGGGAATGCATAATTCATAATGTACAATTTACCATGTACAATGTACAATTTACCATGTACAATGTACAATTTAGCTGGCGCGATTAGGACTCTGATGTCTAATTGTTCAAACGGAAATGGTAAATTGTACATGGTAAATTGTACATGGTAAATTGTAATTGTACATTGGACTCCGAGCTTTGCTCGCCTGAGCACCTACGGAGCGCAAGAAATGGTAAATTGTACATGACAAAGACGAATGTTGAGATAATGGACTGCACGCTACGTGATGGCGAACAGACCAACGGAGTTTCTTTCCTGCCTCACGAGAAATTGGGCATCGCACGCTTGTTGCTGCGCGATGTGCATGTGGATCGCATTGAGGTAGCCTCGGCGCGCGTCTCCGATGGCGAGAAAGATGCTGTCAGCATGATCTGCCGCTATGCACGCAGTCTTGAGACTTCTACGGAATCACCAATACCCAATGCTTCAGAGAAAGTCGAAGTGCTGGGATTTGTTGACGGTGGCAAATCAATAGAATGGATTCTGCAATGCGGCGGCAAAGTGATAAACCTGCTGACAAAAGGCTCCGAAAACCACTGTCGTCATCAGCTGTCCAAGACTCCCGACGAGCATATCTCCGATATAAAGGAGAATGTCAGACTCGCTATGGAGCGCGGCCTGACCGTCAATGTGTATCTTGAGGACTGGAGCAATGGCATGAAGGACTCTCCGGAGTATGTCTATCACATGCTCTCATCGCTTCAGGGCTTAGGCATAAAGCGCTTCATGCTGCCCGACACCTTGGGCATCCTGACCCCAAAGGAGACAGCGGCATTCTTCCAGGATATCACCAGCCGCTATCCCGACATCCACTTTGACTTCCACGCCCACAACGACTATGACCTCGCCGTGGGCAACACATTGGCTGCCGTTCGCAATGGCGCACGTGGAGTTCACGTGACTGTCAACGGTCTCGGCGAGCGTTGCGGCAACGCGCCGCTTGCCAGTGTGCAGGCCGTGTTGCATGACCATCTCGGCATCAACACTTCCATTGAGGAGGAGATGCTGGGCGAGGCATCACGCACAGTAGAAGGCTATAGCGGCATCGCTATTGCGCCAAACCAGCCCATCGTGGGTGACAATGTGTTTACACAGGTGGCAGGCGTACATGCTGATGGTGACAACAAGCACAACCTCTATTGCAATGCCCTTGCACCTGAGCGTTTCGGACGCAAGCGTGAGTATGCTCTGGGAAAGAACTCCGGCAAGGCAAACATTGAGAAGAACCTCAAGGAGCTGGGCCTGGACCTCACGCCTGAGCAGACAAAGAAGGTTACGGCACGCATCACAGAGTTGGGCGACCGTAAGGCCCTCGTCACACAGGATGACCTGCCTTACATCGTTGCCGACGTGCTCAAGCACTCCGCTCCTGAAGACCGCGTGCGTCTGAAGGGCTACATGGTGTCCCTGTCCTACGGTCTGAAGCCCCATGCCTGCGTCAAGATTGACATTGACGGCAAGCGCTTTGAGGCTGACAGCAGCGGTGACGGACAGTATGATGCCTTTGTAAAGGCGCTTCGTCACATCTACAAGGTGACGCTCGGACGCACCTTCCCAATGCTTGAGAACTATGCTGTCAGCATACCCCCTGGTGGTCGTACCGATGCGTTGGTGCAAACTCAGATTACATGGAGAATGAAGGACGGACGTCTGTTGCGTTCACGCGCGCTGGATGCAGACCAGACCGAAGCGGCTATCAAGGCAACAATAAAGATGCTGAACCAGATAGAGCCCGAATTCCCCAAGGTGTCAACACAAGACGAGGAAAGCGAAATCACAGAATAACAGACAGACAAACCATATCAGCAAAAAGCAGGTTCCACACCCGGAACCTGCTTTTTTTTGTGCTAGAAATGACTGTATAATCCACCAGAGCGGTATAAGCCCATGCAAAGAACATGCTAACAATCCGCATAGCCAATAATTCTTAATTTCCCTCTCCCCAGGGGAGGGCCGGGGTGGGGCTAATTCTGCATTTTGCATTCTTAATTCTTAATTTCCCTCCCCCCTAGGGGGGAGCTGGAGGGGGGCTAATTCTTCACTCTTCATTCTTCACTCTTCACTCCCAGCACATTGTAGGTCTTTCCGTCTTTCTCTATGACCACGCGGCCTCCGCGGATTGTCTTCTGCGGAGTGTTGGCTGCGGCGCTCTCCGAAGAGATGCAGGGGCGTATCTCCTCTATTGCCGTCGTTGAGCCGGGAGTTACCTCGGGACGCTCGTAGGGTCCCAGGTCGCGCGTCGTGCCCGTTATGGTGCGGCGCAGGAAGGGGAAGTCCTCCAGCAGGCTCTCAGGCATATCGTGGTCCGCCGTGCCCCTGTCTATCATCTTACTGTCTGCAGCCAAACGCCCGAAGCGGCGAGGCAGGGAGCCGTCAATGGCACGGGGCTTGAGGGCATCGTCCTCATCAAGCGACAGGAAATCATCTGCGCCAATGCCCGTCACGAGGTGGTTGCTCCATCCGTTCTTCGACATCTGAGCGGAGATGGCGTTATAATCATCCGTACCCACGCATATCTCCTGCTTGCCCAGGCAGATGTTGTTATAAAAGAAGGTCTTGGCATCAGAACCGCCAGACTCAAACATATAGTCATAACTGTTATTGAATGCCAGACAGCCTATGAGCACATGTCCGTCCTTGTGGCTGTTGCAGTCAAAGCCCTTCACGCTGCTGCCGGCGTTACAGTTGAACGCTATGCAGTTATACGCATAGTGCACGCCCTTTGACGAGCCTCCCGTACCGTTGCCGCCCAGCTTTATGCCGTTACCGTTGCCTGAGAATGACATATTGCCGCTCTTGGTGATATAGTCCTTCACCCACAGATGATCCTCTGCCTTACCCGAGTCCCACGCCCAGCACTCAGCCAGTATCACGTCATAATCCGTCTCATACAGATCCCAGGCATCATCGCTGTTGTGCCACGCCCTGCACCTTATGAAACGGTTGCCCCTGCCATTGTGCATCTTGCAGGCAAAGCCGTCAGCATCCGAACCATAGTTGGCGTCATAATCGCAGTTGTGATGTGAGTCACAATCCACTATGTCGTTATACGAACAGTAGGAGCCGTCGTTCTTGCTCACGCCGGGGAAGGAGTCGCTGAAGTTGTGTCCGAAGCCCAGCTGCAGGCCTGTGTCAAGGCAATACGAGAATTCGCATCGCTCTATGCGGTTGTGCGAGCCCTCCAGTTTTATGCCGTTGTCCGCGGCGTGTGTGATATGCAGGCCGAAGAACCACCAGTAGTTCCCTTGCAGCAACACGCCTCTGTCACCTACGCTCTGATCCCTCAGCTGCTGCTCAAAGTCAAACACGGGCTTCTCATCCTCATAACTCCTCACGATGATAGGCCGCTCCGCCGTTCCGCTCGTGGTGATGCGAACGGTATATTTCTTGCCATCCTTCTTCATGGTGGGTTTATACACCCCGCCGCGGCACACTATGTGGTCACCCGGCACAGCGCGGTCTATGGCATACTGCAGATTCAGCCACGGGTGCTCCTTCGTACCGTCACCGGTCTGATCATCGCCGTTGGGGGCAATGTAGAGCTCATGGAGCGGCGCAGGGAAAGCCTTTGTCGGCACAGGCACACCCGTAGTGATGTATGTCGGGTCATCAGGCTCTGTCGGCACCACCGTAGTGGCGCTGTTCAGCGTGATGCTCACATCGTCCAGGTATATCGTGGCGTTCTGACACGTGAAGCGTATGAGCACCTGCGTGTCCTCCTCCTCGCTGTTCACCTTATACGAGCTGCTGCCGTATGGCGTTGACGACGATATGGTTGACGTGCCCAGCTGGCTCCATGTGCTGCCGTTGTCCGTAGATTTCTCCACCACGAGCTTCTTGCCGCTTCCCGAAGCGCGATGCTTGAATGTCACCCTGCCCGGCTGACACAGAGGCGGCGTGATGAGATACGCTCCCGTGCTGCCCATCGTAGCGCGCAAGCTGCCGTTGTCACTCTTGCTATACACGCCCTTAACGCGCCACACCCCCGAGGACAATGTGACCGACGTCTCAGCCGACGGAGCCGAAGATGGCAACCCGCTGTCAAAACTCTCCTCCAAGCTGTCTGCAAAAGCGCAGCAACAAACCAAACACAACGCAATAAGGGTATAAAGTCTCTTCATATTTTTATGAGTTTTACTGAAGTTACGCATATATCTCCGTTGCAAAGATATACATTTTCTTTCATCCGTGCAAAAATACATTTGCCATTTAAGAAAAAAATATTACTTTTGCACCCGCAAACAAAAGGAGAATACCAAAACAATGGAAAATATAGTATCCCAGATGCTCATCATGCTGCTCGTTGTCATGGTGGGCTTTGTAGCCCAGAAATGCCGCCTCATGGGCGAGGTCTTTGAGCGCCAGCTCTCCACTCTCATCATCAACCTCACCTGCCCCTGCCTCATCCTCTCCTCCGTCATGGGCGATGTCTTTCCGCGCAGCGAACTCATCCTGCCTCTGCTGGCCGTAGGGTTCCTCACCTACACCGTCCTCTTCATCGCCTGCAGCATCCTGCCGCGCTTCTATGTCAACGCCCCCACCCTACGCGGCATGCACAGCTTCATGCTCATGTTCGGCAACGTCGGCTTCATCGGCTACCCCGTGGCAGCCTCCATCTTCGGCGGAGAGGCCGTCTTCTACGCCTCCCTGCTCAACGTCGCCAACACCCTCTCCGTCTTCATCTGCGGCGTCTATTTCATGCTCGGTGCCGAAGCCACCGAGCATCATCGCTTCAACTGGCGCGTGCTCTACTGCCCGGGCCTCGTGGCGTCCTATCTCTCCATCCTCATCGTCCTCTTGGGTCTCAGCCACATCCCCCGCGAGCTCAGCGTGCCGCTACGCTTAGTCGGCGACATCACCGTCCCCGGTTCCCTGCTCATCATCGGTTCCTCCATCGCCGCCATCTCCCCTCGCCGCATGCTGGGCACCCCCACCGTCTATGTCACCTCCCTCTTCCGTCTCCTCCTCATCCCGGGCTGCATGTACCTCCTCCTCAGAGCCCTCGGCATCGACGAGACCATCAACCGCATCAACACCATCCTCATCGGCATGCCCGTAGCCTCCTTCGGCACCATGTTCTGCCTCCGCTACCAGCGTGACGACACCCTCATGGTGCAGGGCACCCTCATCACCACCATCCTCTCCGTCATCACCATCCCCATACTCACGCTCCTCTTCGGGTAAAGGCATCTTTGGTTCTAAGAAATATTTTTTAGGCATAGTTTTCAAAATATATACACAAAAAATCCCGTAACTGCAAGAAGATAAACGGATTTACCCATTTTTTACATACACCTATACCTACACTAAATATACACCTGATATACACCTGATATACACCTGATATACACCTGATCAAATTCTTTTTATCTTTAGAAAAAAGCGTCTCTTTAAGGGTCGAGTGAACGAATTGCCTCGCGAGTCTTGCCTGGCTACAGGCGAAGTTACTCACAAGCGAAACGGAAGTTACTCACAAGCGTAAGCGAAGTTACTTACACGCGCGACCGAAGTGGCTCACCAATACGATTTAACAATTTCGATAGGTACCCAGTAATCCCCTTCTCCCTCCTACAGGGGAGGGACGGGGTGGGGCTTCTCTCTTCTTCCTATGGGGGAGAGACGCCCTTCGGGCAGAGAGGGGGTCTCAATTTGACCAGGTGTACTTTTAGTGTATATTTAGTGTAGTTTTAGTGTAGTTATAGGTGTATATCTAAAGCGACTTAAACAACTTAAAACCAATGACATAAATCAAAATAGGTGTATATATTTGCAAAAAGGCAAAATTATTTTTCAAAATCCTGAATTATTCAGAATAATTTAGTAACTTTGCATTAAGAAAAGCGCCGATTGTCAGCTTTGTAACAATCAGATAATCAGCGCGTTGCAATAGCAGGTCTTTTACCCTCTAAAAGACCTGCTATTACCTTGTGAAAGTTACTCCATTAGACCCTAATAGTAGGTCTATCACATCGTCACGAACACCCACCGAAAACAGCCAGGTGTATGTCCTCATAAAAATTCCACTCCCGATAATCTCGCGATCCGTTTTTTATCAAAAAAAACTGGATTGTTTCATAGGTTATTACCTCTTTCGACTTGAGCCGATATTGTTACCATACTCATCGTAGAATGTTGTAGTCGTGCCGCCTCCATTGTTAGAGCGTGTCCTTGATGAGCCGATATTGTTACCATACTCATCATAGTATGTTGTCGTTGAACCTCCACCATAATCAGAACGTGTTCTGGCACTTCCGGTACTGCCACCATATTCATCATAGTATGTTGTCGTTGAGCCGCCACCATAATCGGAACGTGTTTTTGAACTGCCAGTACTGCCACCATACTGGTCATAATACGTTGTTGTAGATCCTCCACCATAGTTAGAACGTGTCCTAGCGCTTCCAGTACTGCCACCGTACTGGTCATAATACGTTGTTGTAGATCCTCCACCATAGTCGGAACGAGTTCTGGCAGAGCCGATACTGCTACCATACTGGTCATAATAGTTAGTGTTGTACTGAGCGTTTGCCGTGATGGCAAATACGACAGCCATCAGTGTCATCATTACTTTTTTCATAATTGAAGTGTTTTAATCGTTATACGTTGTCGCTTGCAAAATTACTTTTTCATTGTTTGTTATTCCTGTGAAATGTCTTCACAAGGCTTGTGAAAGTGCTTTTCTTTGATGAATACCCCAATAATTCAAAAAATGTTTGTAACTTTGCATCGGACTTATAGTGATTTGTATGCGGAGAAAGAATATCTTTGGAGGACAGAGTACAAGGGCATTGTTCGCACACTATGTGTATGAACAGTTGCGCAAACGAGAGTTTGTGACGCTGATGGATATCCTGTGTATCTACTACAAGCGAGACAAAAGCTACTACGACCTCCATACGTATAGCAATGATAAGGCATATATTCAGTTGAAGAAGGCCTTTCCCGAGGTTATCAGGGCATTAGAAGAAGTGGAGCCTGGCTGTGTGATAGATAATGGAAAGACAGGAAAAGGAAAAGCATTCAAATATGTGGGAAAGTATGATGATCCATTGGCAGCAGAGAAGAAGGCTGTGGTGCAGAAGTCCGTTGAAGACTACGTAAAATTCTGCAAGGCCTCTGCAGGCATCATGCCGACAAGTTGGTTCTCGTCATTTTTCGAAAACACCCAATTATTGCTTGATACAGAAAGGGAATCAGAGAGTGGAAATTCGCTCATTCGTTCCTCGCTGGAGCAGAACCTGACGAATATCCATTTACTACCAGTTTTCTATAAGGCTATTACAGATAAGCAGGTTTTGCGCTTTTCCTATCAGCGTTTCGGGCAGGAACCGTTCTCACTTACATTCCACCCTCAGTATCTGAAAGAATACAATGGTCGTTGGTTTGTCTTTGGTGATACTGAGAGGCATCGGGGTTGTGAGGATGACGTGGGAGAGAGAGAGAAGTTCAATGCATACAATGTTCCTCTTGACAGAATTGTTAGTGATGTTTCGATGGTAGATGACGTGGAATATATTCCTGCAGAGAAAGGCTTCTACCAAAAGTTCTTTAAGGATATCATCGGAGTGACACACGAGAAGGATGCCAAATTGGAGAATGTGGTGATACGCACGAAGAATGCATACCAACATGGACTGTTGCTGACGAAGCCTCTGCATCATAGTCAAAAAGAAACTGTGCCGTTTGGAAAATATGAAGACGGAGACTATGGTGAAGTAGCATTAACAATAGAACCTAATCGCGAGCTGCGAGGCCGGATTTTGATGTATGGGGAGGGCCTTGAAGTGATGCAACCACAGACGTTACGAGAGCAAATAAAGAACATTATCCAGTTGCAACAGGAACAGTATCTCGGAGGCGAACGCTCGTAGGCATAAGGGTAACAAGGAGAAAGGAAGAGGATAGCAAGGAAAGTCTTGATTTTTTTGATTTTTTCCTGTTTCTGTTGGTGAAATACAAATAAAATGTGTATCTTTGCGACAGAAATCAAAAATCAAGGAAATGTGTATAATGCGTCCTCGAATAAATCAAGGAAATGTGTATGACTGACACATGCTTTGTGGTAGGAAACGTGTAACATACTAACCAGAAACAATGATGAAACGTAAGATTTATGACAGCCTAGTAAGGTGGAAACAGGAAAAGAACGGTACGACGGCATTGCTGATAGAGGGTGCACGACGTATCGGAAAAAGTTATATTGCAGAAGAGTTTGCCAAAAATGAGTACGATGCTTACATTCTTATCGATTTCAGCAGGGCTCCAGCGCGAGTGAAGGGATGGTTTGATGAATATCTGGAGGATATTGATACGTTGCTGCAGAACATACAATTACACTATAAGAGGCAACTAACTCCCAGAAAGTCACTTATAATCTTTGACGAAGTGCAGAAATGCCCTCGTGCACGTGAGGCTATCAAGGCACTGGTTGCAGATCACAGATTCGACTATCTGGAGACTGGCTCGCTGATCTCGATTAAGAAAAATGTCGAGGACATCGTGATTCCATCAGAGGAAGAGGGTATCGACATGTATCCGATGGACTTTGAGGAATTCCTTTGGGCCATGAGCAACGAGGTGATGATGCCATACATCAGAGAGCGGTTTGAGAAACGGCAACCGATGGGTGAATTCCATCGTGAGGCGATGCATTATTTTCGCCAATACCTGATAGTGGGCGGCATGCCTCAGGCTGTGGCGGAATATGTCTCATCACGCAATTTCATGAAAGTGGATGCAGTCAAGCGCCAGATATTGCGCCTCTACAAGAACGACATCAATAAATATGCAGGAGGAGCCAAGGCACGTGTCGGGGCTATATACGATGCCATCCCGGGCCAGTTGCAGAAGAAGGAAAAGAAATTTGTGCTTTCTGCCTTGAAAGACGAAGCCCGTATGCGTGAATACGACAGTGCATTCTTCTGGCTTGAGGACTCAAAGATAGTAAACATCAGCTACAATACCACTGCCCCCAACATAGGTCTGCAACTGAACGAGGACAGGACAGCGCTGAAATGCTATTTTTGCGATACCGGACTGCTCATCTCGCTTGCTTTCAGTGCCCGTGGCATTGTGACAAACGAGATTTACCAGAAACTGATGTTCGACAAGCTGGAAATTGACGAGGGCATGCTGGTTGAGAACATTGTGGCTCAGATGTTGAAAGCCTCTGGAAACGAACTGTTTTTTTATGCCAACTACGACAAGGAGGTTGCTGAGAACAGGATGCAGATAGACTTCCTGATACAGAAAGAGGTGGTGACCTCACGGCATAACATCTCCCCCATTGAGGTGAAAAGCGGAACGAACTATACGCTTACGTCCATCAACAAGTGCATCAAAAAGTTTGGCCAGTACCTGAACACCCCATTTGTACTGCATACCAAAGATGTAGAGACAAAAGACGGACTGGTTTACATGCCGTTGTATATGACACCGTTGCTATAAAGTTTGATTTGCAATATGTTTACAAGTACTATGCCCCAGAACAATACTCCCCAAAACGGTTCCAC